>JABLTH010128822.1_pt1 | contig 10674 bp, 9 predicted proteins | sample 7875711 | NCBI WGS metagenome assembly JABLTH01 (sample SAMN14941262, study PRJNA633318) | bioreactor metagenome | isolation source: bioreactor | place: China | collected 2019-03-05 | reverse complement strand
TGGCACCCTGACAGCCGTGGCGGGTGAGAAGGGTGCGGTCATCGCGTTCGACGAGAAAGGCGCACAGAAGTGGAAAGTTGCTGTCAACGGTGAAGTCCTGACGGCGCCGCTGGTTGGCCAGGGATTGGTGATCGTCCGTACGACCGATGGCCGCGTCATGGGTCTGGACCCCAGCAATGGCGAACGCAAGTGGATTTACCAGCGTTCTCCGTCGGCGCTGAACCTGCGCAGCAGTCTCCCGATGATTTTCTCCGGCGATAACATCATCCTCGGATTTGCAGGCGGCAAGCTCGGCGCACTGTCGGCCAGCAACGGCGCCTTGCGCTGGGAAGCTGCCGTGTCGTATCCGCGTGGGGTATCGGAAATCGAGCGCCTCAACGATGTGACGGGGGCACCGTCGGTCAACGGTTCGCAAGTCTGTGCAGCCAGCTTCCAAGGGCGCGTGGCATGTTTCGATACGAGCACCGGCGCACCGCGCTGGGGTCGTGATTTCTCGTCGCCGACCGGTGTAACGCAAGAGGATGACGGGCTGTTTGCCGCTGACGAGAAGTCGGTGGTCTACGGTTTTAACGCACAAAACGGCGCTGACCTCTGGAAGAACGACGCGCTGCTGTGGCGCGACCTCGGTACGCCGCTGGCGTTTGGCCGTGCGGTCATCGTGGGCGATTCCGAAGGTTGGCTGCACTTCCTGTCCCGTGATGACGGCAAGTTCGTCGCCCGCGTGAAGACCGACAGCAGCGCCATTGGAGCAGCACCCGTGGTAGTTGGCCAGACGCTGGTCGTGCAAACCCGCGGTGGCGGTGTCTACGGCTATTTGCCTAAGTAACATCGGCCGCCTTGGCCCGGATGGGCTGCGGCGGCACACGCATCACATCGGGGCGGTATCGCCGCCTTGAACTTGCGCCCGCGTATTCCGCGGGCGTCTTGCATCTGTGTCGTCAGGCATTCAGCCGTACAGATGCCAACCGCAGTTGCAACAACCAGAATTTGCCGTTGCGCCATTCGCGTGCGGCACACAAGCATGAAACCAGTCATTGCCCTCGTAGGGCGGCCGAATGTCGGCAAATCGACCCTCTTCAACCGTCTGACGCGCTCGCGTGACGCGTTGGTGGCGGATATCCCGGGCTTGACGCGCGATCGCCACTACGGTGAGGGCCGCGTGGGCGATCGTCCGTTCATCGCTATCGATACCGGCGGCTTCGAACCTGTCGCCAAGGACGGCATCGTTGCAGAGATGGCCAAGCAGACGCGTCAGGCCGTGGTCGAAGCCGATGTCGTGATCTTTATCGTCGATGGTCGTCTGGGGCTGGCGCCGCAGGATCGCGTGATCGCCGACTATCTGCGCAAAACCGGGCGCCGCATCCTTTTGGCCGTCAACAAGGCTGAGGGCATGCGCTACACCGCCGTCGCCAGCGACTTCTACGAGCTTGGCCTGGGCGATCCGGCTGCCATCTCGGCCGCGCACGGTGACGGGGTCAATGATTTGGTGGCCGAGGCGCTCGACCTGGCGTTTGCCGAGCGCCCTGAACTTGCCGAGGCAGCCGACGCGCACGACCATGGCACCCGCATTGCCATCGTTGGTCGTCCGAACGTGGGCAAGTCGACGCTGGTGAACGCGTTGATCGGCGAAGAGCGTGTGATCGCATTCGATATGCCGGGCACCACGCGCGACGCCATCTATGTGGATTTCGAGCGTAACGGCAAGCCTTACACGCTCATCGATACGGCCGGCTTGCGCAAGCGTGGCAAGGTGTTCGAGGCAATTGAGAAGTTCTCGGTGGTGAAGACGCTGCAGTCGATTGCCGACGCCAACGTGGTTGTGCTGATCCTCGACGCGCAGCAGGACATTTCCGACCAGGACGCGCATATCGCCGGATTCATCGTAGAGTCCGGGCGGGCGCTGGTGATTGGCGTCAACAAGTGGGATGGTCTGACCGGCCATGCCCGTGATCGCATCAAGCACGATATGGAGCGCAAGCTGCAGTTCCTTTCGTTTGCCAACGTGCATTACATCTCGGCCAAGGAGGGCACGGGCATTGGCGCGCTGATGAAGTCCGTGGACGCCGCGTACGCTGCCGCCATGGTCAAGCTGCCGACACCCAAGCTCACGCGCGTGCTGATGGAGGCAGTCGAGTATCAGCAGCCGCGTCGCGCAGGCGTCTCGCGCCCGAAGCTGCGCTACGCGCACCAGGGCGGTTCCAACCCGCCAATCGTGGTGATTCACGGCAATGCGCTGTCGAATATTCCCGAGACCTACCGCCGCTACTTGGAAGGGCGTTTCCGGGAGGCCTTCCAACTGAAGGGCACACCGCTGCGGATCGAATTTCGTACGAACAAAAACCCGTACGCCCAATCGAACGACTGAGCATCGCACGGGCGGTGCTCCACGGCGGGGGCGTGTGACGCGGGGGCATTTGAACGGGGGATCACCAAAAAGGCCGAGCCATTTCATATGGCGGGGTCATCGGTTTTCCGTTTGCTTTCCCTGATTTCTAAGGCTAAATTCTCGAGACATGGCGCTTGGTGTCTGCAAATCCCAGGCGCCATTGGCGTCATTTGGACGCGTCTGGCCGACTCTTTTGACGAACTTTTTTTGCGTCGCCTGCTTGAACCCGGGCTTCCTAGCCCCATAACCCATCACTAAACCTATAAATCTGGAGTGTGCCATGAGCAACAAAGGGCAATTGCTACAAGACCCGTTTCTGAATGCGCTGCGTAAGGAGCATGTGCCGGTGTCGATCTATCTCGTCAACGGTATCAAGCTGCAAGGCAACATCGAGTCGTTCGACCAGTACGTCGTGCTCCTGCGTAATACCGTGACGCAGATGGTGTACAAGCACGCAATCTCCACCGTGGTGCCGGCCCGTGCCGTGAACTTCCGCGTGGACGAAGCGCCTGACGCCTGATTCTGCCTCGCTCCCGCCGCCGTCCGCGCGGCGGGACGCACCCACCCCGTTTCTCCCTTCTCTATTTCCCCGTTTGGCATCCCATCCCACCTCCAGCTCGGAGCCGACGCGCGCCATTTTGGTCGCCGTCGATTTCGGCAAGCATGATTTCCAAGAAAGCCTGAGTGAACTGGCCCTGCTGGCCTCCACAGCCGGCTCTGAACCGGTGCGCGCGGTTACGGGCAAGCGTTCCCGGCCTGATGCAGCGCTGTTCATCGGCGCAGGCAAGGCGGAGGAAGTAAAGATCGCCGCAGACGAGGAGGATGCGGAAATCGTCATCTTCAACCACGCGCTGAGCCCAGCTCAGCAGCGCAACCTCGAGCGCTTTTTCGGGCGCCACGTGGTGGACCGGACCGGCCTCATTCTCGATATTTTCAGCCAGCGCGCGCAAAGCCACGTCGGCAAGGTGCAGGTTGAGCTCGCTCGCGTGCGATATCAGGCGGCACGTCTGGTGCGTGCGTGGAGCCACTTGGAGCGCCAGAAAGGCGGTGTCGGTCTGCGCGGTGGCCCGGGCGAGCGTCAGCTCGAATTGGACCGGCGGATGTTGGACGAACGCGCCAAGCGGCTATCGTCCGAGTTGGACAAACTGCAGCGTCAGCATGACACGCAGCGCCGTTCGCGCAGCCGCAACGACGCGTTTTCCGTCTCCCTGGTCGGCTATACCAACGCCGGCAAATCGACGCTTTTCAATGCGCTGACCAAGGCGCGCGCGTACGCGGCCAACCAGTTGTTCGCCACGCTGGATACGACATCCCGCCGGCTGTACCTCGAAGGGCTGGGCAACGTGGTGCTGTCGGACACGGTCGGGTTCATCCGCGATTTGCCCACGCAACTGGTGGCGGCTTTCCGCGCCACACTGGAAGAGACCGTCCACGCAGACGTGCTGCTGCACGTGGTGGATGCAGCCAGCACCGTCAAGCATGAGCAGATGGAGCAGGTGGATCGCGTGCTGGATGAAATCAATGCCAGCGGCATCCCCCAGATTCTGGTGATGAACAAGATTGACGCGGCGGAGGAACTGCGTGCGGCTGGCCCGCGCATCGAGCGTGACGAATCCGGCACCGTGCGGCGAGTGTTCGTTTCCGCCATCGAAGGTACCGGGCTCGATTTATTGCGCGAGGCGCTGGTCGAGACCGCGATCCGCTTGCGTGAGCACCCCGCGCCGCATGGCGGCGATTTCGATCCGCGCTTCGATACCCGCCGTGATTCGCTGCCGGCGCACCGTGACGAACTGTCGCAAAGCTTTCCGAACAGCGGTTCTTCAGCCAAAGGTGACGAAGAGGGCTGATAGAATGCCCCGTCACTCCTTCGCAGTCAGACAATCAGGACAAGCCCGACCGCTCATGCCCGAGATTTCGACCCAGTCTTCCTCCATGGCCTCGCCGCGTCCCGCGCGAGGTTTGTGGCACCGCTTGCGTGTGCTGCTTTCGCTGAACGATCCCCGCTGGGGTCGCGGCGATGACAACAACGCCGAGCGCGAAGGCAAAGACGAGCCAAAGCGTCAAAGCAAGCCGCCTCAGGACGGCCCCCCCGACCTCGACGAGTTGTGGCGCGACTTCAATCGCCGCCTGAATAACCTGTTCGGTCGCAAGGATAGCGGTAACGGTAACGACGGCCCCACGCCGCTGCGTCCGGGTAACGGCCGAAGTGGTTCAGGCCTGGGCGTCGGTGTGCTGCTGGCGGTGCTTGTTGGCCTGTGGCTGGCGAGCGGTTTCTTTATCGTGCAGGAGGGCCAGACGGGCGTGATCCTGCAGTTCGGCCGCTTCAAGTATCTGGCAACGCCAGGTATCAACTGGCGCTTGCCGTATCCGATCGAATCGCACGAGATCGTGAACCTGTCGGGTGTACGCACGCTGGAAATCGGTCGGACTACCCAGATCAAAGATACAAACCTGAAAGACTCGTCGATGCTCACGCAAGACGAGAACATCGTCGACGTGCGGTTCTCGGTTCAGTACAACATTGCCAACCCCGTCGACTACCTGTTCTACAACCGTACGGACCGCGGCGGCGATGAAGAGTTGGTGACGCAGGCGGCAGAGACGTCGGTGCGCGAGATTGTCGGCCGCAACAAGATGGACGCGGTGCTGTACGAAGGTCGCGATGCCGTTGGCCGCAACCTGGCCGAGTCGATTCAACGCATCTTGTCGGCGTACAAGACCGGGATCCGAATCCTTAGCGTCAACGTGCAGAGCGTGCAGCCGCCCGAGCAGGTGCAGGCCGCGTTCGATGACGTGACCAAGGCGGGGCAGGACCGCGAGCGTGCGATCTCCGAAGGTCAGGCTTATGCCAACGACGTGGTGCCGCGCGCCAAGGGTACGGCCGCACGTTTGGGTGAAGAGGCGCAAGGCTACAAGGCACGGGTCATTGCACGTGCGGAAGGTGATGCGGCTCGCTTTGCGTCGGTGCAACGCGAATACGCGAAGGCGCCGCAGGTCACGCGCGACCGTATCTATCTGGAAACCATGCAGGACATTTACGCCAACTCGACCAAGGTGCTCGTCGATCAGGGCAGTGGCAGCCTGTTGTATCTGCCGCTGGACAAGCTGATCGCGCAAACGCAGGGCGATACATCGCGTCCGGCTGCCGCGCCTGGTGCGTCGCCCCAGGATAGTGGTTCTGCGCAGGGCGTGCCGACCCCCTCCAATCCGTCGCCGGCCAATGACGCAGATTCGCGCTCGCGCGAAGCCCTGCGCAACCGTGACCGCGATTCGCGCTAACAGGAGGGCACTATGAATCGTCTGATTTCTGCCTTCGTGGCGCTGGTCATTGCCCTGGCGGTGTTCTCGTCGGTGGTGTTTGTGGTGGATCAGCGGCAGTACGCCGTGGTGTTCGCCTTTGGTGAGATCAAGCAGGTCATCAAGGAGCCGGGCCTGCACTTCAAGCTTCCGCCGCCGCTGCAGAACGTGGTGTTCATGGACAAACGCCTGCAGACCATCGATGTGGCCGGCGCCGACCGTTTCATTACGGCTGAAAAGAAGAACCTGCTGGTCGACTGGTTTGTGAAGTGGCGCGTGTCTGATCCGCGTCTGTTCTACGTGAGCTTCAAGGGCGATACTCGCCTCGCGCAGGACAGCATGACGCAGAAGATCAACTCCATCGCTCGCGATGAGTTTGCGCGCCGCACCGTGTCTGACGTGGTATCGACGGATCGTGAAGCGGTGATGCAGAGCATCCTCAAGGGCGTGCAGGAGTACGGCAAGTCGGTCGGCGTAGACATCATCGACGTGCGCCTGAAGCGGGTGGACCTGCTGGCCAGCGTGACCGAATCGGTCTATCGCCGCATGGAAGCCGAGCGTAAGCGTGTGGCCAATGAGCTGCGTTCGACGGGGGCTGCCGAGGGCGAAAAGATTCGCGCCGATGCCGATCGTCAGCGCGAAGTCGTCTTGGCCGACGCCTACCGTGATGCCCAGAAGATCAAGGGTGAAGGCGATGCCCGCGCCGCCGACATTTACGCCGATGCGTTTGGCCGCGATCCGCAGTTCGCCGCATTCTGGCGCTCCATGGAGGCGTATCGCGCGTCATTCCGCGATCGGAAGGACGTGATGGTGCTGCAGCCGAACAGCGATTTCTTCAAGTACATGCGCAGCCCGAACGGCGGCGGCTCGGCCGCAGCGCCAGCTGCCCAGACGGGGCGCCATCGCTAGTACAATGCGTCGCTGATCATTTGAGGCGGACAGACCCCGGCTTGCCGGGGTTTTGTTCGTTCGCCAACCGCACCCCATGGAAGAGTCACTCCCCACCGTTTTGCTGGCAGCGTGCGCGCTGGTGCTCGTAGTCGAGGGCATCCTGCCGTTTGTAGCGCCGCAGGCTTGGCGACGCGCTTTCCAGACGCTGACCGAACTGCCGAACGAAAAGCTTCGCGTGATCGGTCTGGTGTCGATGGCGATTGGCCTCATCCTCCTGCGGTTGCTGCATCGCTAGCGCACTTCCTGCGTTTTTACGATTTTCTGCTGTACCAAGACTCCCGAGCGAGACCGCCATGCCGACCAATTGGCTGCTGCCTGAATCCATTGCTGATGTGCTGCCCTCCGAGGCGCGCAAGATTGAAGAGTTGCGCCGCCGCATGCTCGACCTGTTCCGCACTTACGGCTACGAACTGGTCATGCCCCCGATGCTGGAGTACATCGAGTCGCTGCTTTCGGGCACCGGACACGATCTGGACCTGAAAACGTTCAAGCTGGTCGACCAACTTTCGGGGCGCACCATCGGTCTGCGCGCCGACATCACGCCGCAAGTCGCCCGTATCGATGCACACTTGCTGAACCGTGCTGGCGTGACGCGTCTTTGCTATGCGGGATCGGTATTGCATACGCGCCCAAGTGGATTCCACGTCACGCGTGAGCCGCTGCAGATCGGTGCCGAAATCTATGGTCATGCCGGTCTGGAAGCGGACCTCGAAATTCAAGAGCTGATGCTCGCCGCGCTGTCGGCCGCCGGTCTGGCGGATGTACGCTTGGACCTCTGTCACGTTGGGGTGGTGGCGGCATTGCTAGACCAGTCGCCGGTTGCTGCTCGTATTCAGGACGACCTCTTCACGGCGCTCGCCGCCAAGGACGTCCCCGCTTTGCGTGCTATCACGGCCGACTTGCCGCCGACACAGCGCGACGCCATCAACTTGTTGCCAGCACTGTACGGCGGTGTCGATGTGATGGACCGTGCGCGTAAGCAGTTGCCCGCGCTGCCCGCCATCGGCCGTGCGCTGGACGACTTGGCTACACTGGCCGAGCGCGCAGGCGGGGCAACCGTCAACATCGACTTGGCCGATCTGCGCGGCTACCACTACCACAGCGGTGTGATGTTCGCTGCCTATGTGGCCGGAGTGCCGAACGCCGTGGCGCGCGGTGGCCGGTATGACAAGGTCGGCGAGGCGTTCGGCCGTGCCCGCCCGGCGACAGGCTTTTCACTGGACCTGCGCGAAGTGGCGGGTATCTCGCCGGTGGAGGCGCGCGCCGCTGCCATCCACGCGCCCTGGTCGGGCGATGCCAAGCTTCGTGAGGCGATCGCTGCGCTGCGCGCGGCGGGCGAGATTGTCATCCAGTCGCTGCCGGGCCACCCGGAAGATCTGGAGGAGTTCGCTTACGATCGGCAACTCGTCGAAGAAGGCGGTCGCTGGATCGTCAAGCCCCGCAACGCTTCGGTCTGAAGTTGTTGCATAACGTTGTGTAAATACCCGGTAATTCCAGGGAAGGCCCTGGCAACAAGGGTAGAATACGTTTTTAACCCATCTGCAAATTCAACATGTCCGCACCAGCAGTGAGCCAAGGACGCAATGTCGTCGTCATCGGCACCCAATGGGGTGACGAAGGTAAAGGGAAAATCGTCGATTGGCTGACCGATCATGCGCAAGGCGTGGTTCGTTTCCAGGGCGGACATAACGCAGGCCATACCCTCATCATCGGCGGCAAGAAGACGATTCTGCGTCTGATTCCGTCGGGCATCATGCGCGATGGTGTCGCGTGCTACATCGGCAACGGTGTCGTGCTCTCGCCTGAAGCGCTGTTCAAAGAAATCGACGAGCTTGAATCGGCCGGCGTGCAGGTGCAGAACCGCCTGCGCATTTCGGAAGCAACCAACCTGATCCTGCCGTACCACGTGGCCATCGACAAGGCGCGCGAAGCCAAGCGTGGCGCCGCCAAGATCGGTACCACCGGCCGCGGCATCGGCCCGGCATACGAAGACAAGGTGGCCCGCCGGGCGCTGCGTGTGCAGGACCTGTTCGATCCGGCTTACTTTGCCGAGCGTCTGCGTGAGAACCTGGACTTCCACAACTTTGTTCTGACGCAGTACCTGAATCACCCGGCGCTGGATTTCCAGCAGACCCTGGACGAGATGCTGTCGTACGCAGGCCGCCTCGCCCCGATGGTGACGGATGTGTCGGCCGAACTGTTTGCCGCCAACGCGGCCGGCAAGAATCTGATGTTCGAAGGCGCGCAAGGCACGCTGCTCGATATCGACCACGGTACGTATCCGTTCGTTACGTCTAGCAACTGCGTGGCAGGCAATGCCGCGGCGGGTGCAGGCGTTGGTCCGGGCCAGCTGCATTACATCCTTGGCATTACCAAGGCGTATTGCACGCGCGTGGGTTCCGGCCCGTTCCCGAGCGAGCTGTATGACGCGGACAACCCGGCGCGCCAGGATCCAATCGGCGTGCGTCTGGCCAATGTCGGCAAGGAATTCGGCTCGGTCACTGGCCGGCCGCGCCGCACGGGCTGGCTGGATGCCGCCGCCCTGCGTCGGGCGATCCAGATCAACGGCGTGTCGGGTCTCTGCATGACCAAGCTCGATGTGCTGGATGGCCTGGAAACGCTCAAGCTGTGCGTCGGCTACATGCTCGATGGCAAGGAAATCGACATCCTGCCGCGTGGCTCCGATGCTGTGGCGCGTTGCCAGCCGATCTACGAAGAATTCCCGGGCTGGAACACCTCGACCTTCGGCCTGAAGGAGTGGGATGCGCTGCCCGAGACTGCGCAGGCTTACCTGAAGCGCGTCGAAGAAGTGGCTGGCATTCCGATCGCTATGATCTCCACCGGCCCTGACCGCGACGAGACCATCCTGCTGCGTCATCCCTACAAGGACTGACGCGCTGCTCTCAGATTCGCCCGGTGATTCGCCGGGCGAATTTGCATGGAGCGCCGTTTTTCATAGAACACGATAGCGGCAACTCACGCCGCATTCACGATACGAAGAGGTACACCATGAACCAGCCGATCAACGACGACTCGCACCTGTGGGTGTCTTGGGATGACTACCACGGCCTGATCGAGCGCCTGGCACTCGTCGTGCACGAGTCGGGCTGGAAGTTTGACAAGATCCTGTGCCTGGCGCGCGGCGGCTTGCGTGTTGGCGATCAGCTTTCGCGCATTTACGACCTGCCGTTGGCCATCCTGGCGACGAGCAGCTATCGCGAAGCCGCTGGCACGCAGCAGGGCGATCTCGACATCGCGCAATACATCACGATGACCCGTGGCGAGCTGTCGGGCCGCGTGCTGTTGGTGGATGATCTGGTGGATTCGGGCATCACGCTGGAGCGCGTTGGGCGTCACCTCAAGGAGCGCTACCCGGCCGTGACCGACGTGCGTACTGCTGTGTTGTGGCACAAGGCCTGCTCGAAGATCAAGCCTGATTATGCCGTGCAGTTTCTTGCGACCAATCCGTGGATCCATCAGCCGTTCGAGGAGTACGACACGCTGCGCCCGCATAACTTGGCGGCGTGGATCAAGCGCGGCAAGTCACGTTCAGCCGGCAACGGCGAGGCGCCGGCAGTTTGAGGCGTTGGTCGATAGCGTCGAGGCGCGAATGGAGTGGCGTGTGCGGCTTGCGTCGTGCGTGCCACTTCGGTAACCTGCTGTCACGGGCTGCAATATTGGCCCGAAACCCGCGTACGGATTGGCTTTGCAGGAGTTGGCCAATCGGAGGTGCGCGGTTGATCGGGGCGAGGTGTGTCTTTGTGGATGCACTGGGCTTCGAGCCCACCCAGCGTTTGGGGCAGGTGAGGCCGGTGATCCTGGCTCGGCCCTGGCGCGATAGCCAAGACACAATGCACGTCGCACTTCGCGGAATGTCGCATCAGCAACTGAACAACGGCAATCCAGCCGCAGAAAAGAAAAACGGCGCAACTTGCGTTGCGCCGTTCCTAAACTCTGGTGCCCAGGAGAGGACTCGAACCTCCACGGAGTTACCCGCTAGTACCTGAAACTAGTGCGTCTACCAATTCCGCCACCTGGGC
>JABLTH010125129.1_pt1 | contig 10693 bp, 8 predicted proteins | sample 7875711 | NCBI WGS metagenome assembly JABLTH01 (sample SAMN14941262, study PRJNA633318) | bioreactor metagenome | isolation source: bioreactor | place: China | collected 2019-03-05 | reverse complement strand
TTCTCCGGCCAACCGAGTCCGCCCCTGTGCTGGACTTCAGCGCCTTCCGCACCGCTGTGTCCGAGTCGTTCGTGCCCCTGCAGGTGACCAGCGACCGGCCGGAGCCGTTCTTCGGGAGGATCCGCTCGGCCGAGGCCGACGAGATCCACGTGTCGGAGGTGAGCGCTTCGCAGCACGTCGTCGAGCGTACGCCCGAGCTCATCGCGCGCGCCGACCGCAACTACTTCAAGCTCAGCCTGATGCTGTCGGGCACCGGCATCCTCATCCAGGAGGGGCGGGAGGCTGTGCTGCGGCCCGGCGACCTCGCGGTCTACGACACCCACCGGCCGTACACGCTCGTGTTCGAGGACGACTTCCGCACCATGGTGGTCATGTTCCCGAAGCACCTGATCGGGCTGCCTCCCGAGCTGGTGTCGCAGCTGACCGCCGTGCGGTTCGACGGGAGCACCGGGGTCGGCGGCATCGTCGTGCCGTTCCTGGGGCAGCTCGTCGCGAACCTCGACCAGCTCTCCGGCGCCACGGGCGCCCGGCTCGCCCACAGCGCACTCGACCTGACGACGACGCTGTTCGCCGACCAGCTCGGCACCGCCGCCGAGCTCGCCGACCCGCATCACGCGCTGATGCAGCGCATCCGGGAGTACATCGAGGTCAACCTGTCGTCGGTGGATCTCGGCCCCACCCGGATTGCCGCAGAGCACTTCATCTCCACCCGGCACTTGCAGGGGCTGTTCCAGGAGCAGGGCACCACCGTGTCCGCCTGGATCCGGTCGCGCCGCCTGGAGCGCTGCCGCCGCGAGCTGATGGACCCGCTGTCGGCCACCCGCTCCGTCGCGTCGGTCGCGACCCGCTGGGGCTTCGTGGACGCCGCCCACTTCAGCCGCGTGTTCAAGGCGACCTACGGCGAGTCCCCGTCGGAGGCCCGCGCCGCCGCCCTGGGCTGAGCCCGCTCCGCGATCGCGACATTCGTCACGAATCCCGACATTCGTGGCACGAATCACGACATTCGTGACGAATCACCGCGGCGAGCTGTGCCGGCGGCGCACGTCGCTTGACTGGATCGGTACGGTCGGCTTCCGGCCGCCGAACCGGGCAGCGACTCGTCGGATACTGGTCGCATGTCCCCCCATGACGCCGTCGCCCACGCTCACACGTCGACGACCACCAGCCCGGTCGCCGTCAGCCACCCGCTCGACGCCCTCACCGCTGCAGAGATCACCGCGGGCCGCGCGATCCTGGAGGCCGCAGGGCTCGTCACGGAGACCACGCGCTTCCCCAACGTGCTCCCGATCGAGCCGGAGCGGGAGGTCGTGGCCGCCTTCCAGGAGGGCGACCCGATCGAGCGCCGCCTCCTGTTCGTGCTCCTCGACACCGCGACCGGCCGCTCGGCGGAGGCGATCGTCTCGGTCACGGCCGGCGAGGTCGTCGACCACCGCGAGCTGAACACCGCGGAGGCGCCGTACGGGCAGCCGCAGTACCTGTTCGAGGAGTACGCCCGCGCAGAGGAGATCGCGAAGGCGTCGCCCGAGTGGCAGGCCGCGATGCGCCGCCGCGGCCTCGAGGACCGCATCGAGCTGGCGTTCTGCGCGCCGCTCGCGCCCGGTCACTTCAACCGCGCCGACGAGGTCGGTCGCCGGGCGATCCGCAGCCTCACCTTCCTGCGCAGCACCGAGGACGACTCCCCGTGGTCGCACCCGGTCGAGGGCCTCATCGTCCACATCGACCTGACCCGCGGCGAGGTGATCCGCGTCGAGGACGACGGCGACATCCCGGTCCCCGACCTGGACGGCAACTACGACGCCGCCACGATCGGCCCGGCCCGCACCTCCCTCAAGCCCATCGAGATCACCCAGCCGGAGGGGCCGAGCTTCCACGTCGACGGCCAGGCGGTCGAGTGGGAGAACTGGAAGTTCCGCGTCGGCTTCAACGCGCGCGAGGGACTGGTGCTCAACCAGGTGACCTTCCGCGACGGCGACGAGGACCGCTCGGTGCTCTACCGTGCATCGGTGCCCGAGATGGTCGTGCCGTACGGCGACACCACAGCGACCCGGTTCTGGATCAGCTACTTCGACGCGGGCGAGTACCTGCTCGGCAAGAACGCCAACACGCTCGCGCTCGGCTGCGACTGCCTCGGCGTCATCCACTACTTCGACGGCGTCGTCGCGGACGACCACGGTAACCCCGTCACCATCCCGCAGGTCGTCTGCATGCACGAAGAGGACTACGGCGTGCTCTGGAAGCACACCGACCTCGCGGGCAAGGCGGAGGTGCGCCGGTCGCGGCGACTGGTCGTCTCGTACTTCTCGACGATCGGCAACTACGACTACGGGTTCTTCTGGTACTTCTACCTCGACGGCACGATCCAGGTGGAGGCCAAGGCGACCGGCATCGTCTTCGCCGGCGCCGGCATCCCCGGCAGCAGCGACCCGCACGCCACCGAGATCGCACCGGGCCTCTTCGCGCCCGTGCACCAGCACCTGTTCTGCGCGCGGCTCGACGTCGCGATCGACGGCGACCGCAACTCGCTCTCGGAGGTCGACGTCGTCGGCATCCCGACCGGGCCGGACAACCCGTACGGCAACGCGTTCACCTGGACCACGACCCCGATCGAGCGCGAGTCGGAGGCCGGCAGGCTGGCGAACCCGGCGGCCTCCCGGGTCTGGGAGGTCACCAGCTCCGACCGCACGAACGCGGTCGGCAAGCCGACGGCGTTCCACCTCATCCCGCAGCCCGGTGCGACGCTGATGGCGCAGCCGGACTCGACCGTGTTCGGGCGCGCGACGTTCGCCACCAAGCACCTGTGGGCGACGCGGTTCGACCCGGCGGAGCGCTTCCCGGCCGGGGACTACCCGAACGCGCACGCGGGCGGCGCCGGCCTGCCGGCGTGGACCGCCGCCGACCGCTCGCTGGTCGACGAGAACATCGTGCTGTGGCACGTGTTCGGCCCGACGCACATCCCGCGTCCGGAGGACTGGCCGGTCATGCCCGTCGACTACTCGGGATTCGCGTTCAAGCCGTACGGCTTCCTCGACCGCAACCCGGCGCTCGACCTGCCCGACGGCGCGTCCGGATCCGCGGGCGCTTCCTGCTGCGGAGGCGGCGAGTCCTGCAGCTGCGGGCACTGACCGCCGCCACGCCACCGACAGACCGGCCCACCGACCGACCAAGGAGCACCATGTCCGTCACGCTCTCCGACACCTCCGCCTGGCTGCCGCTGGACGGCCTGGCGCCCGGATTCGACGCCAACAAGGCGCCGCTGACCGCCGATCTCGCCGGCCGCACCGTCACGCTCGTCGACGACCGCGGCACGCGCATCGTGCACCGCTTCGGCGAGAGCCGCGTGGAGTGGGAGTACGTCCCTGGCGAGGGCGACCCGATCCCGCCGACGACGGGGGCGGACGACTACGAGGCGTTCCTGGTCGACGTCGGGCTGTACTTCGCGCAGTTCCACCACGAGTACAACCCCGCTGAGGCCGTCTCGCTCGTGATCGACCTCACGAACGGCCGCGCGCTTTCGGTGATCCAGGCGATCGGCGGCGACTTCCCCGGCAACACGGCCGTGAAGCAGCTGTTCGTGCCGTCGCGCCTCGAGGAGGTGGAGGCGACCGGCCCCGAGCCCGCGCCCACCACCTCCCTTATCGGCCGGCGCGTGATGTGGGTCTACAGCTCGGAGCACGCCTACGAGCACGTCTACCTGAGCCCGGACTGGTACACCTGGCAGTGCCTGGCCGGCCCCGAGAAGGGGCTCGCCGACACCGACGAGAACTCGGTCTGGCAGGTCCGCCCGGGCATCTACGTGTTCGCCTGGCGCGAGAAGGTCATCCCGTGCGCCTCCGTCACGATCGCCGACCACCGCGACCAGCGGAACATCCGCTCGCACGGCGTGCTCTTCGGGCTCGACGAGTCGGGGGAGGTGCCGACGCACTTCACGTTCGGCGCCTTCGGCCGACTGCTGTCGAACACCGTGCACCCGGCGGCGTACGACCCCGCGGGCGCCTGAGGATGGGCGACGTCGTGTCCGCCGAGCTCCCGGCCGACCTGATCGTCACCGGCCGCCTGTACACCGTCGACCGCGAGCGCCCGTACGCCGAGGCGATGGCGGTGCGCGACGGTCGCATCCTGACGGTCGGCGCCGCGGACGACGTGGCCACGCACCGCGGCCCGCACACCCGCACGCTCGACCTCGGCGACGCGTTCGCGATGCCCGGACTGGTCGATGTGCACAACCACCACGCGCACGCCGGCCGGGCGGAGCTGTTCGAGCTCACGTTCCCGAACTCCGCGTCCCTCGACGAGATCCTGGAGGCCGTGCGCGCGTACGCCGCCACCCGCGGCCCCGACGAGTGGATCGTCGGCACGAGCTGGGGGACCGGCCTGCTCGACCAGCTGGCGCACAGCGCGGCGCGACGTGCGCTCGACGACGCGGCGGGCGGGCGCCCCGTGCTGCTCACCGACGACAGCCACCACAACCGCTGGGCGTCGAGCCGGGCGCTCCAGCTCGCCGGGATCGACGCAACCACGCCCGACCCCGACCATGGCGCGATCGTGCGCGACCCGGAGACGGGGGAGCCGAGCGGTGTGCTGCTGGAGGCGGCCGGCCTGCTGGTCGAGAAGGTCGCCGCTCCCGCCGTCGCGCTGACGGTCGAGCAGCAGCAGCGCGCCTCGGCGCGCGCGATCGACATCCTGCACTCGTACGGGATCACCGCCTTCCAGGACGCCGCGATCTCGCTCGACCAGATGCGCGCCCTCGCGGCCCTGGACGCGCGCGGCGAGTTGCTCGCGTGGGTCGTCTCGTCGATGACGGTCAACGACCAGATCTTCGGCTACGTGGAGCTCGGGGACGAGCTGATCGCCCACCGGGCGGAGCTGACGAGCCGCCACCACCGCCCGGACTTCGTCAAGATCTTCCTGGACGGCACCCCGCCGGCGCACTCGGGAGCGTTCCTCACGCCGTACCTCCCGACCGACGGGTTCGGCGACCACTTCCACGGCTCCACGACGATGCCGGCGGACGAGCTGCTCGGCTGGCTGCGGAAGACGGCCGCCCAGGGCATCTCGGCGAAGATCCACTGCACGGGCGACGCCGCGGTGCGGATGGTGCTGGACGCGGTGGAGGCCGTGCGCGCCGACGGCCACACCGCTCCCCGCTATCAGGTCGCGCACGGCCAGTTCATCGCGCCGGACGACCTCCCGCGCTTCGCGCAGCTCGAGGTCGCGGCCGACATCTCGCCGTTCCTCTGGTTCCCGGGTGTGATCGCGGACGCGCTCGGCACGGTCCGCCCGTCCGCCGAGGTCGAGGGCCTGCAGCCGAACCGGTCGCTGATCGACTCCGGCGCGCTCGTCGCCGGGGGATCCGACTGGCCTGTGAGCGAGACGCCGAACGCCTGGGAGGGCATCCAGGGCCTGGTCACACGCGCCGACCCGTTCGGACTGCGGCCGGGCGTGCTCGGCCCGGAGCAGGCGATCACGCTGCCGGAGGCGATCGAGGTGTTCACCGTCAACGGCGCGCGGGCGATGGGGCTCGGCGAGGTCACCGGGTCGCTCGAGCCGGGCAAGTCCGCCGACTTCGTGGTGCTCGACCGGGACCCGTTCGGCGTGCCGGTCACCGAGCTCGTCACCCTGCGCGCGGAGCGGACGTACTTCGCGGGCGAGCAGGTGTACTCCCGCGCGTGACGCCGCTGGGCCTCGCTGCTCCCGGCCGCCGGTCTTTACCCTACACTTGTGGAGATTCCCGGGACGGTCCGGGGTCGAAGGGAGAACGATGCCCAAGGTGATCGACCACGACCAGCGACGATCGGACATCATCGACGTCACCTGGGGGCTCATCGTCAAGGGCGGCCTGGAGGCGGCGACGATGCGCGAGATCGCGGCGGAGGCCGGGTTCGCGAACGGTGCGCTGAAGCACTACTTCCCCGGCAAGGACGAGATCATCCAGGGCACCTACGAGCGTGCGCTCGGGATGATGAGCTCCGGCGTCGAGACCGCGGTCGGCGACAAGACCGGGCTCGAGGCGCTGCGCGCGATCGTCTACGCCTCGGCGCCGACCACGGCGGAGTCGATCACGGCCGGCCGGGTGCTCCTCAGCTTCTGGGAGCGGGCGCTCTCGAACGAGGAGCTGCACCAGGCGTATCGCGACCACCTCGTGTCCTGGAGGGCGGGACTCCTGTCGTACCTCGCGCAGGGGCGCACGGACGGCGACATCGTGACGGACACCCCGGACGAGCAGCTGGTGGACGAGATCGTCGTGATCAACGCGGGCGCGAACATCATGAGCCTGATGGCTCCCGACCTGTCAACGCCTGCACTGCTGACGGCCCAGCTGGACGCGTTCTTCGCGCGGATCACGAAAGGCTGACGCGCGGGCCGACGCGCTGACCTCGACGGGAGGCGCACAACGCCGGAGGTCGGTTTTCCCGTGTCCGACCCCCGGCGTCGTCTGAGTGCGACCGGCGGTCAGACCGCGGTCGCGAGCAGGATGCGCGGGCTGCCGGGCAGCGCGACGGTGCGCTCCGCGCGCCAGCCGGTGTCGGCGAGCCAGTCGCGCACGACCGACTCCTGGTAGACGACCGTCCCGTCGATGTTGTAGTACTCGCCGGCGTGCAGCGCGTCGATCTTGCGCTGCTGCGGGTCGTCGTCGAGGAAGAAGTCGAGGAGCACCAGCGTCGCCCCCTCGGCCGCCGCGGCGCGCGCGTTCCCGAGGATCGTGCGGTTCTGCGCGGCGTCGAAGCGGTGGATGACGTGGTTGACCAGCACGAGGTCGTGCGAGCCTCCCGGCTGCGCATCGGCCGTGTCGGCGCCCTCCACGGCGGTGCGGTCGCCGAAACCGGCGGCCTCCACGGCCTCCCGCACCGGATCGACCGACTGCGGGTCGAACACGAAGCGCACGCGCAGCTCGGGGTTGACCTTCAGCCCCTCGACGGCGAACGCGGGGCTGAGGCCGCCGAAGTCGAGCGCATCGCGGTACGGAGTGAAGTCGAAGTGCCGCGCGAGCATCGCCGCGTGCAGCTCGTTGTAGCGCATCACACCGGCGAGGAAGGCGCCCCAGCCGGCCTCGTCGAGTTCGAGGACGCCGGGCGCGTCGGTGTCGACCGTCGCGTCGTAGCCGAGCCATTGCGGGTAGCTCGTGGCGCCGAGGAAGGAGAGGAACGGCGCGAGGTCGAGCTCTGCGCGGTCGCCGGTGAGGTAGGCGGCCGCGTCGGGCGTGAGGGCGTAGCGCCCGGCCTCCCGGGTGAGCAGTCCCTGGGCGGCCATGCTGTCGGCGAGGATGCGCACCTGGCGCTCCGGGGCGCCGGTGGCGGCCGACAGGGCTGCGGCGTCGAGGGGCGCGTCGGCGAGGGCGGAGAAGAGGCCGATGCGGCTGGCGGCGAACAGCTGCTTCGCCCCCATGAAGCCGATGGCGATGTCGACGATGGCCTCGGGGGTCGTCGTGGTGGTGGCGGTCGATGTGGTCACTGCGCAGCTCTTTCTGTCGGGTGTCCGGTGAAATCGGGATGACTCTACCGATTTCGGAGTTTATTTTCTACTATCATAGAAAAACCGGGCGCGGAGTGCGCGCCGACGACCTGCGCGGGTGAGCTGCGCAGCCGACGAACGGACGACGATGCCCACCACCACGCTGGCCCGCCGGAGCTTCTCTGCGCCTGCCTCCGCCGCCGCCGCCTCCGCCCTCCCGCCCGTCGTGCTGCTGCACGGCTTCGCCGCCAGCGGCGACGAGGACTTCATCGCGACGGGCTGGCCGGAGTCCCTCGTGGCGGCCGGCCGCAGCGTGGAGGTCGTGGACCTTCCCGGGCACGGCCGCTCTGCCGGTGTCTCAGGCGATGCGGCCACCACGGCCGCTGTCGTGGCCACCCTCGCTGGAGTCCTGACCGGGTTCGACGCGGGCGACGGCGTCGACGTCGTCGGCTACTCGCTCGGGGCGCGACTGGCCTGGGAGCTGCCCGTCGCGACCGGCAGGGTGCGCCGGCTGGTGCTGGGCGGCCTGAGCCCGTTCGAGCCGTTCGCGGCGGTCGACGTGGATGCGGTCGCGCGGGCGGCCAGTGACGCCTCCGCGGCCGCCGACCCTGGCGCGGACCCGCTGGTCGCGATGATGGCGGCGATGGTGAGTGCGTCGGGGTGTGACACCGCCTCCCTGCTCGCCCTGATGGCGGGGCTCGGATCGCAGCCGTTCGACCCGGCCGCCGGCGTCCCCGCGGTGCCGACGCTGATCGCCGCCGGGGCGGATGACGTCATGACCTCCGGGCTGGAGGCGGTGGCGGCGACGCTGCCCGACGCCGTCTTCGTGCGCGTGCCCGGCGACCACCGGGGGGCGCTCGACTCCACCGCGTTCCGCGACGCGGCGATTCGCTTCCTCGCCTGACGGCCATGAGCGCGGGGCTCCCTCGAGCTCCCCAGGCTCCCTCGATCACGCGGCCGGCCGAAAGGGGTTCCGGTCCGGCCGCGTCCTTCATCGCTGATCGAGGGGCACGTCGTTGTCGCTTTTCGCGCGGCGGAGCGACAACAACGTGCCCCTCGGCCGCCTCGATTAGCGCTGGTCGGCCGGCGGTGCCCAGGTTCCGTCGGCGGCGACCTCCCGGTCCAGCCACAGCTCGCTCGTCGCCTCCCGGATCGCGTCGGCCCCGACCCGGTCGAGCAGCGCGATGGCCCCGAGGTTGTCTTCCAGTTGCGACAGCCGGCTGACGCCGAACAGCACGTTCGCCGTCGCCGGGTGGGCGAGCGCGAACGCGAGCCCCAGCTGTGTCGGCGTCGCGTCGAAGCCCGCCGCGATCCGCTCGACCTCCGGGTAGGCGGCCACGATCCGCTCGCGGATGCCGCCGACGTCGGCGCCGATCTTGCGGCCGGGGGAGAGCTTGCCGGCCAGGATGCCGCCCTCGAAGACGTCGGACGCCTGCAGCGCGAGCGTGCCGGAGCGGAAAAGGTCCCCGTAGTGCGATCCCTCCGCCATCGAGCGGCGCACCAGGCTGTACTTGAGCTGGGCAAAGGTGGGAGGGGTGAGCCCCTCCGCCTCGGCGACGGACAGGGCGGTGCGCACCGCGTCGATGGTCCAGTTGTTGACGCCCCAGCCGGTGAAGCGGCCGGCGTCGATCTGCGTCTGCACTTCGCGGACGATCCGCGGCACGTCCACCTCGCCGAAGTAGTCGCCCACGACGACGAAGTCGGCCCGCTCGACGCCGACCCGGCCGAGGGAGGTATTGAGCTGGTCGGCGAACGACTTCTGCGGGTACTCCCACAGCCAGAGCTTGCCGCAGAGCAGGTAGTCGTCGCGGTCGAGCCCGGCCTCCCTGACCGCCTCGCCGAACAGGATGTCGGTACGGGACCCCTCCGCGTGCGGGCCCATGTCGTAATGGGCGACGTCGAAGAAGGCGGCGCCGACGTCGTACGCGCGGTGGATGAGGGCGACGGCGTCGTCGGCGCTCATGCGGTCCCAGGTGTTCCAGGACCCCAGGGCGAAGACGGGCGCGGCGGGGCCGCCCGGACCGAGGGTGCGGGTGGGGACGGGGACGGTTCCAGCGGACACGAGGCCTCCTTGCGTTCGGCATGCTGTTTTTCTACGCTCGTATAATATAACGAGGCGTCCCGGAGCGGTGGCGCCGGCCGAGCAGAGAGGGTCCACCGTGACCGACACCCGCACCATCCTCATCACCGGCGGCGCCGGCGGCATCGGCCGCGGCATCGCGGAAGCCTTCCTCGCCACGGGCGACCGCGTGGTCCTCGCCGACCGGGACGCCGACGCCGTCGCCGCGGCGGCAGAAGCCCTCGGGCCCGGCGCCTCCGCCATAGCGCTCGACATCACCGACGAGGCCGCGGTCGCCGCGGCGGTCGAGGAGGTCGCGGCCGACCACGGGACGATCGACGTCCTCGTCAACAACGCCGGCATCCTCTCGCTGCACGGCGCGCTGACCGAGCTGTCCGCCGCCGACTACGAGACGATCGTGCGCGTCAACATCCTCGGCACGTTCACCGTCACCCAGGCCGTCGCACGCCACATGACCGCCACAGGGACGCGCGGTGCGATCGTCAACATCTCCTCGATCGGCGGACGCCAGCCCACCCCCGGGATGGGCGCGTACGAGTCGAGCAAGGCCGCCGTGGACTCGCTCACCCGCTGGGCCGCGATCGAACTCGCCGGCGCGGGAATCCGCGTGAACGCGGTCGCGCCCGGCCCCGTGCTCACCCCGATGCTGCGCGCCGGGATGCCGGACGGCTCGCCGGAGCGCGCGGCCTGGTCGTCGCGCATCCCCCTCGGCCGCCTGGCCGAAGTGGAGGACGTGGCGCCCGCGGTCGTGTTCCTCGCCGGCGCGGAGCACATCACGGGGGTGAGCCTCCCCGTCGACGGCGGGCAGCTGCTCGCCTGACCCGCGCGGGCGGGCGTGTGCGCGGGGTCGTCTGGCGGGCGTCGCACCCGGGTCTCCCTGCTGGGCGTCTGCCCGTGCCCTGGCCCCTAGGTTGCGCTCGCCCGTGCCCCAGGCTCGCATCACCCGCCCGCCCCTTGAGCTGCGGGGTCACGGGCGGCCTCCTCTTTGGCTCCCCGGCTCCCTCTCCAGCCCTCGCGAAGGGCACGTCGTTGTCACTTTTCGCGGCTCAAAGTGACAACAACGTGCCCTTCGGTGACCCTCGGGACGCGCCCGCAGCCGCGCCCTCTGTCAGCTCGAGAGGGGCGCCGCTGCGCTCCTTCCCCGAGGGGCACGTTGTTGTCCCC
>JABLTH010036235.1_pt1 | contig 10696 bp, 8 predicted proteins | sample 7875711 | NCBI WGS metagenome assembly JABLTH01 (sample SAMN14941262, study PRJNA633318) | bioreactor metagenome | isolation source: bioreactor | place: China | collected 2019-03-05 | reverse complement strand
CTTGCCCTGATCAAAAAGGCGGGGGCGTCCTGCCCCCGCCCGCTGCGCGGCCTGATCGTCCAGCCCTCACCGCCGCGAAGGGGACCCTGGAGAGCAAGAGCAAAGTCAAAAGCGGAGCCGAGCGTCGCGGCTTTCGCCGCTTGCTCTGGCGCTGGCGATTTTCTTGCCTCGGTACGTCACTTCTCCTTCTCCCCGCCGGGCGACCCGAGGGTAGTCCCCGTGGGAGAGAAGGCGGGTTGAGGGGCGGGTACTCGCCACTGCGCTTCTACTGACTAAGCCGTTCCGCCGAGGCGACTAAAAATGCGGCCGCACAAAGGCCAGGCCTCTCCACAACCCGTCATGAACACCCATCGCCCATTCACTCCCCTGCACGATCCACTCTCTCCTGCAACGCCATCGCCGCTGCCGGATTGCGATGCTTTGCTGCGCTGATGAAGTGCACGAACACATCGCGCGGTTGGCCTTGGGAGAGCGGTGCCGCTGCGTGAGGAAGTGCTTCGCAGTCTTCGCCCTTGGACCAGCGCAGGGCGCGGTCGGTCCATGTGTCGAGCGCTTCGTCGGTGTAGCCGGTGGGGATGTCGTCGGCGCTGCGCATGAGGCGGGCGTAGGCGAAGTCGCCGGTGAGATCGGCGAGGTTGGGATAGTCGGGGGAGTCGGTGTAGACGGTGGGGATGCGGTGCGGGCGCGCCAGCGCGACGTAGGCTTCGCACACGAAGCTGCGGTGGCGGACTTCCAGCACGTGCCGCAACGTCATGCCTTCGAGTTCGTGCGGCAACAGGTCGAGGAAGGCGGCGAGGTCGTCGGCGTCGAAGGGGCGTGAGGGAGGGAGTTGCCAGAGGATCGGACCGAGGCGGTCGCCCATCTCGGCCAGGCCGCCGCGCACGAAGCCGTCGACGCCTTTGCCGGTCGCGGCCAGGCGCTTGCCCTCGGTGACGTAGCGCGGCGCCTTCAGTGAGAACACGAAGCCCTCGGGTGTTTCCGCGGCCCAGCGTGCGTAGGTCGCGGGCTTCTGCGCGCCGTAGTAGGTGCCGTTGATTTCGATCGCGCGCAAATGTCGGCTCGCGTACTCCAGTTCGCGACGTTGCGGCAGACCATCCGGGTAGAAATTCTTGCGCCACGGCGCGTAGTTCCATCCGCCGATACCGACGCGGATCCGCTCGGAACGAGGATGGGCGCGGCTGAACAGGTCGTCGGTGGGCATGGAAGGGAGGCCTGCGATGGCGGGTCATGATGCCATGCGCCCGCGTGAAACGCGGGTCGTGACTTCAGGCACGCGCCGCGGGCGGGACGTCGGCGTATCCAGGCGCATCGCGATGCCCCCGCATCGATGGAGCTGCCCATGAAGCCGATCGCTTACGCCTTGCTGACGCTGGCGCTTTCCTGCGCGGCCGTCGCCGTCGCGGATACGCGCGATGCCTCACCGGAGATCTTCGCCCCGGGCGTGATCTCCGGGCCTGCCAACGAGGACTCGGTGGCGTTCTCGCCGGACGGCCATACCGTGTTCTTCGATCGCATCAGCTGGCCCAACGCGGCAATCCTGGAATCGCACAAGATCGGCCACGTCTGGTCGGAACCGAAGATCGCGCCGTTCTCCGGGCAATGGCTGGACCATGATCCGGCCATGTCGCCCGACGGCTCGTTTCTCATCTTCACCTCCAACCGTCCCGATACGCCCGGCGGCAAGGCGCTGGATGCGGTGACGGCCGACGGCAAGGTGCATCCCGGCTCCGGCGGGCATCTGTGGCGCGTCGACCGCAAGGGCGAGGACGGCTGGGGCGAGCCGGTGCGCCTGCCGGACTCGGTCAACAGCAGCACGCGCACCTACGCGCCCAGCATCGCGGCCGATGGCAGCGTGTATTTCCAGCGTCCCGGCGACGACGACGATTTCCGTCTGTACCGCTCGCAGTATCGCAACGGCGCCTACCAGCCGCCGGAACTCGTCGCGCTGGGCGATCCGGCGGCGCACAAGCTGGATCCCGCGATCGCGCCGGACGAATCGTTCATCGTGTTCGACGCCAACTACGCCGGCAAAGGCAAGCCTGACCGCTTGTATGTCGCCTTCCGCAATGGCGCGGGATGGGGCGAGCCGATCGATCTGGGCGACAGCGTCAATGTCGGCGATCCGTGGGGATCGCATCTTGGACCCGATGGACGCACGCTGTATTTCAGCAGCCATCGCGCCGAGCACGTGAGCTATCCGCGTTCCCGCGAACAGGCCGAGCGCGACCTGGCGCGCATGCAGACCTGGGACAACGCGAGCGAGAACATCTGGTCGCTCTCGCTGGCGCCATGGCTCGACGCGCACGGCAAGGCGGCTGCGGCGGCGCGCTGATCAGGCCGCGGCGCGCAGGCGCTGGCGTTCGGCCAGGCCGATGCACGACAGCAGCCACAGCACGCCGCATGCATAGCCGGCCATGACGTCGCTGAAGTAGTGCACCTGCAGCAGGATGCGGCTGATGCCGATCGCTCCGACCAGCAGCACCGTGCCGGCGATCACCGCGCGGTGCCAGCGCGCCGGCAGCAGCCGCAGCAGCACGTACGCCAGCATGCCGTAGAACACTACCGAGCCGAGCGCGTGTCCGCTGGGAAAGCTCCAGCCGGCTTCGGTGACGAAGCCGTGGTCGTGCAGCGGACGCGGGCGAAGAACCGTCGCCTTGATAGCGCTGACGAGGGGGAGAATGCCGGCCTGCGAAAGCGCCCACACGGCGGACAGCGCCCACGCGCGGCGCAGCAGCAGGACCAGCAGCACCAGCGTCGACGCCGACGCCACCCACGGCGTGCCGCCCAGTTGGGTCAGCAATGCGATGGCGCGCAGCGCCGCTTCCGGCATCTGCGTGCGCAATTGTTCCGCGAGCGCGCCGTCGAAGGCGGCCAGCCGGCCCGGTTCGCCCACCCCGACCGCATAGGCCAGGCCGCCGAACAGCACCAGCAGGGACAGCGCCAGCGCGGCGGCGGTGCGGCGGCGCATCACGGGTGCGCGGCGGTTTTCGGCTTCCGCGGCAGCGCGCAGGCGGGCACTGCGACGCCAGGCGAGGTCGCCGGCCAGCAGCGCCAGCAGCAGAAGGAGCGCCCATAGCGCGAGGGCGTGGGCGGCGATCCAGTCGGGTCGAAAGGGCATGCGGTCCGTGGTCCCTGCGAAAACGGTGATGATCCCGGTCGCACCGGCCGTCGTCGAGCCCATGCCGGCATGCATGCGGGAACGCATGCCCGAGCGCATGCCCGAGCGCATGACTTCCCGCGCTGGCGTCCGCGCGTCTTTGCCGCGATAGTGGCGCGCTTTAGCCATGCTGGAGCCGACGATGTCCCGCCGAGTCCTGTCCCCGCGCCTGGCCTGCTGCGCCGCGCTGCTGGTTTTCGCCGCCCCGATATGGGCGCAGCCGCCACTGCCGGATACGGCTCCGGAAGCCGCGTTGTCGGCCAGCCCCGCCTTGCCGCCGCAGTTGCAGGACTTCGGCGCCTACGTGGACAGCGCGCGCAAGCAGTTCGACGTGCCGGGTGTCGCCGTAGCCATCGTGAAGGATGGGCAGGTAGTGCTGGAGCAAGGCTTCGGCGTGAAGGAGACCGGCAAGGCCGGCGCAGTGGACGCGCACACGCTGTTCGCCATCGCCTCGAACACGAAGGCTTTTACCGCTGCGGCGCTGCAGATGCTGGCCGAGCAGGGCAAGCTGAAGATGGACGACCGCGTGATCGATCATCTGCCGTGGTTCCAGATGTCCGACCCGTACGTGACGCGCGAGATGCGCATCCGCGACCTGCTCGCGCACCGCAGCGGCCTGGGCCTGGGCGCGGGTGATCTGCTGTATTGGCCGCCGACGAAGTACTCCACCAAGGAGGTGGTGCAGCGCCTGCGCGACGTGCCGCTGGCCACCAGTTTCCGCAGCGCATATGCGTACGACAACATCCTGTTTGCGGTCGCCACGCTGGTGATCGAGGAAACCTCCGGCCAGAGTTATGCCGACTTCCTGCGCGATCACATCTTCAAGCCCGTGGGCATGGACGAGTCGCTGGTCGACATGACCTACCTCAAGCCGGGCATGGACGTGGCGACGGGCCACGCCAAGTTCGATTTCAAGGACCTCAAGCCGGTGCCGCCCATGGCCTGGGTCAACAACCCCGGCGCCGGCGGCATCTACGCCAGCGTGCACGATCTGGCCAAGTGGATGAACGTGCAGCTCGCCGGCGGCAAGCTGCCCGGTGGCGATGCGCGCCTCTTCAAGGAGGACAGCCAGAAGCAGATGTGGTCGATGCTCACGCCGATGAAGATCGGCGAGCCGCCGGTGCCGGAACTGGCCGCGGCCAAACCCAACTTCGCCGGCTACGGCGAAGGCTGGTTCCTGTCCGACTATCGCGGTCACCGGCTGGTGTGGCATACCGGCGGCTGGCCGGGCATGGTGTCGCGCCTGACCCTGGTGCCGGAACTGAAGCTGGGCGTGGTGGTGCTCACCAATCAGGAATCCGGCGCCGCGTTCAATGCCGTGACGTATCGCGTGCTCGACGCCTACCTCGGCAACGACAAGACCGACTGGGTCGCCGCCTACGCCGCGGCCGTCAAGAAGGCCGAAGCCAAGGCCGACGATAGCTGGACCAAGCACGAAGCCGCGCGCGACAAGAACAGCAAGCCCTCGCTGCCGGCGGCGAAGTACGCCGGTACGTATCGCGATCCGTGGTACGGCGACATCGCGGTGACGCAGGAAGGCGGCAAGCTGCGCATGCGCTTCGGCAAGACGCCGCAGCTGGTCGGCACCATGACGCCCTGGCAGCACGACACCTTCATCGTGCGCTGGGACGACCGCTCGCTCAACGCCGATGCCTTCGTCACGTTCTCGCTCGACGCCGACGGCGCCATCCGCGAGGTGCGCATGCAACCGATCTCGCCACTCACGGATTTCAGCTTCGACTTCCAGGACCTGCGCCTCGCGCCAGTGAAGAGCGCGAAGGAAGGCTGATCCAACCACGGCGGCGGCACGATCGGAAGCCCGTGCCGCCGGCTGCCACCATCGGCTTTTCCGCAGGGGAGACCATCATGTTTCTACGCCGTCCCGTCACCGCCGCGCTGTTGGGCTTCGCCCTGCTCGGCGGCACCGCACAGGCCCGCACCGACGCACCGGGCGCGCATCATCTGGTCCGCGTCGGACTGGGCAGCGCGCAGGACAAGCCGCTGTCTGGCCGCCTGCTCTTGTTCGTAACCGAAGCCGGCGCCGCGAAGGCGCAGGCGAAGGACGGCAAGGTCGAGCAAGTCGACATCAATCCGTTGCGGCCGAACCAGACGCTGGTGGCCGCGCGCGAAGTAACGCACCTTGTGCCCGGCGCCACGGTGAGCCTCGATGCGGACGACCTGGTTTTCCCCGGCCCGCTCGCGCAACTGCCGCCTGGCGACTACGTCATGCAGGCAGTGCTGGACGTGAACCACAACTACAACTACGGCGGCCGCGGCGCCGGCGACGTGGTCAGTGACGTGGTGCCGCTGCACCTTCCCGCCGCCGAGCTGCCCGCCATCCAGTTGGCGAAGACGCTGCCGGAGCACGAAGCGTGGACGCTGCCGCCGTCCGCGCCGCAGGCGCTGCGCGATGCGATTCCGGCCGCCCGCGAGCATACGCGCGCGTTGGACTTCATCAGTCCGTCGCTGTCGGCTTTCTGGGGGCGTCCCATCCACATGCGCGGCTGGGTGCTGTTGCCGCCGGACTACGACGCCAAGAAGGCCGAGCATTATCCGGTCGTGTACTACACCCACGGTTTCGGCGGCAGCCTGGAGCGGCTGTACGGCCCGGTCGTCAACAGCTATGCGGCGATGAGCAAGGGCGAGATGCCGCCGATGATCTGGGTGTTCCTCGACGAATCGAGCCCGACCGGCACGCACGAGTTCGCCGATTCGGTGAACAACGGGCCCTGGGGCAAGGCGCTCACCGAGGAGCTCATTCCGCAGCTGGAAAAGCAGTACCGCATGGACGGCAAGCCGCAGGGGCGTTTCCTCAATGGCCATTCCTCCGGCGGCTGGGCCACGTTGTGGTTGCAGACGCGGTATCCGAAGGTATTCGGCGGCACCTGGTCGACGTCGCCCGATCCGAGCGATTTCCATGATTTCACCGGCGTGGATCTCTATGCGCTGAACGCGAATGCCTATCGCAAGCCGGACGGCTCGCTCAATCCGCTGATCCGCGACAAGGGCAAGGTGCTCGCGACCTTCGAACAGTTCTCGAAGCTCGAGCGCGTGCTCGGCGAATACGGCGGGCCGATCACGTCGTTCGAATGGGTGTTCTCGCCGCGCGGCGAAGATGGCCGTCCGCACCCGATGTTCGATCGCGACACCGGCGCGGTCGATCCGGCGGTGGCGGCCTACTGGAGCGAGCACTTCGACATCGCGCGCCGTCTGCAGAAGGAATGGCCGGCGCTGAAGCCCGACCTGGACGGCAAGATCCACCTCATCATCGGCACGGCTGATACGTTCTATCTCGACGGCGCTGCGCACCGGCTCAAGGCCGTGCTGGACGGATTGCATGCCAAGGCCGAGGTGCGCTTCGTGCCGGACCGCACGCACTTCGACCTGTATGTCGAAGGGAACGACCGCATCGCGCTGCTCAAGCAGATCACCTGGGAAATGTATGCGGTGGCGCGTCCGGGCTCGGCGCTCAAGCCGCCGGCCAAGGCCGCCCCGTAAAAGCTTGCGAAACAGCCGGAGGGAAGATGAACGCGCCGTGCCGCAAGGCATGGCGCGTTCGTTTTTTTGGCGCATAGTCGCGCCGCGTGCGCCGATCGGCGCACCGGGCTTCGCGGCGGCGTACGCGTCGAGCGGTTTCCGCGGCGGGGGAAAACGGAAAATCATTCGCGCTGGAGGGAGTGGAAATGAAATCGTTCGTTTCGATGGCGGTGCTCGCGTCCTGTCTGCTGTTCGGCTCCGCTGCATTCGCGCAGCAATCGTCCGCACCGGCCGGTTCCACCGGTCAATGCAAGGACGGCTCTTACACCGATCACGCCACCAAGAAGGGAGCATGCTCGGGCCATAAGGGTGTGAAGGAGTGGTACGCCGCGACCACCGCCGCCGCAGCCACTGCACCGGCTGCCGCTCCCGCGGCAACGCCGGCCGCTACGCCTGCCGCGCAGACCGCGCCAACCGCTCCCGCAGCCGCTCCGGCACCGAAGAAGATGCCGCCCGCGCCGCCCGCCGCCGCGGCTCCGGGTGGCGGCCCGGGCATGGTCTGGGTCAACTCGAGCAGCAAGGTCTATCACTGCCCGGGCGACAAGTGGTACGGCAAGACCAAGCAGGGCTCGTACATGAGCGAGGCCGACGCCAAGGCGAAGGGCTTCCACGGCGATCACGGCAAGAGCTGCACGCCGTAAGCCGGACCGAGGGGCAAACAAAAAGGGCTGGCGTTTCCGCCAGCCCTTTTTCCGTGGGCGACCCTAAGGGTGACTTGCCCGACAGTTACTTGCCCGACACCACCGGCAGGCTGATCGCGCTGGCCGTGCCCGGCGTGTGCCACACGCGCTGCGTCGCCTTGCGGTAATCCGTGGGCTTGGCCTCGAAGATGTTCGGCACGAAGGTTTGCGGATTGCGGTCGTACAGCGGGAACAGCGACGACTGCACCTGCACCATGATGCGATGGCCGGGCTGGAACACGTGGTTCACCGTGGGCAGGCCGAAGCTGTACAGCAGCGGCTGATCCGCCGCGATCGCCTGCGGGTGCTCGAAACTGGTGCGGTAGCGGCCGCGGAAGATGTCCAGCGACACCGCCAGCTCGTAGCCGCCCATCTCCGGATTGGACGCATCGGTGTCCGGATACACGTCGATCAGCTTCACCACCCAGTCGCTGTCGGTACCGCTGGTGGAGGCGTACAGGTCGACCTGCGGTGCGCCGCCGACGTGCAGCGGCGCCTTCAGCGACTCGGTGACGTAGGTGAGCACGTCCGGACGCCCGTCCGCGAAGCGCTGGTCGCGCACCAGCCAGCGCGTCCAGGCGTCGTGATCGGCGAAGTGCACGGGACGCGGCTGGTACGGCACGGGCTTGGCCGGATCGGAGACGTATTCGTCGTACTTGGCGGTAGCGGCAGCGGGCGCATCGAACGACAGCTTGCCGTCCGCCTCCAGGTACAGCGCCCTTGGCTTGCTCGCGCAACCCTGGTCGCAGCTGAGCGGCCAGGACTTGTAACGGTCCCAGCGGTTCTCGCCGGTGTTGTAGATCAGCACCGGCGGCGTGTTCGCCTTGGGCGCGCCGTCCACCAGGTACTGGTCGAAGAACGGCTTGAGCACGTCGCGGCGGAATTGCAGCGCGGTGTCGCCGTCCCACTGCAGGGGACCCAGCGAGGTGCCGTCGTAATTCACCTGGCTATGGCGCCACGGGCCCATTACCAGGAAGTTCTTGTCGTTGCCTTTGTCCTTGGATTCGGTGGCCGCGTAGCTGTGGATCGCGCCCCACATGTCTTCCTGGTCCCACAGGCCCTGCAGCCACATGGTGGGCACCTTCAGCGGCTGCCTGGCCATGATCTTGTCCAGCGCCTGCTCCTGCCAGAACGCGTCGTAGGCCGGGTGCTCGTCGATCTTGCGCCAGAACGGCAACTGCTCGAAGCCGTTGGCGCGGGCGTAGTCGCCGGCCGAGCCCGCCTCCAGGAAATTGCTGTAATCGTCGAAGCCCGTGCGCGGCGCGCCGGAGCCCTTGCCCTTCTGCGCGGTCTGGCCGCGGATGTAATCGAAGTTGGTCTGGCGGAAGGCGCCGTAGTGGAACCAGTCGTCGCCCATCCAGCCATCCACCATGGGGCTTTCCGGCGCGGCCACCTTCAACGCCGGATGCGGGTTGATCAGCGCCATCACCACGGTAAAGCCCTCGTAGGAGGAGCCGAGCATGCCGACCTTGCCGTTGGACTCGGGGATGTTCTTCACCAGCCAGTCGATGGTGTCGTAGGCGTCGGTCGAGTGATCGACTTCGCTCGAATTCAGCGGGCCGCGGAGCGGGCGCGTCATCACGTACTCGCCTTCGGAGCCGTACTTGCCGCGCACGTCCTGGAACACGCGGATGTAGCCGCCGCGCACGAACACTTCGTCGCCCTGCGGCAGTTCCGCCAGCATGCTGGGCGACTCAAGGCGCGCGGCGCGGCCGCTGGCGTTGTACGGCGTGCGCGTCAGCAGGATCGGCGCATGCCTGGCGCCCTTGGGAATCACGATGACCGTGTGCAGCTTCACGCCGTCGCGCATCGGGATCATCACGTCGCGCTTGATGTAGTCGTAGCTGCCCTCGGGCGCATCGAACTTGGCGGGGATGTCCGGCGTGAGCGGAGCGGTCTGCGCATGGGCGAGGCCGGCGCCGAGCACCGCGGCGAGCGCGGCGGCAAGGAACGACGGACCGAACGAGGGGCGGCGGATGGACATGAAACCTCCAGGCAGGGTCGCGGGGCGGTCCGTCGCGGGCGGCGTGGCAGGGCAGGGACGATGAACGCCGACTTTACGGTCATCCCGCGATGGTGCCCACCATGACTTCTAGCCTACGTGGCTCAGAGCGCTTCGAGGTTTTCCAGGGTGCGGGAGGCCTGCGCCCGCCATGCGGCCTTGGCACCGGCGTCCATGCGGTCGAGCTGGCGATAGACGATGGCCAGTCGCGGCAGGCGCGCGAGCGTGCCTGCGTGGCGCATGAAGAAGTCCCAGTACAGCGCGTTGTAAGGGCAGGCGCGCGCTCCGGTCTTTTCGCGCCGCCGGTAAAAGCACGTCGCGCAGTAGTCGCTCATGCGGTCGATGTAGGCGCTGCTGGACACGTAGGGCTTGGTGGCGAGCAAGCCGCCGTCGGCGAACTGGCTCATGCCCAGGGTGTTGGGCAGCTCCACCCATTCGAACGCGTCCACATAGACGCCCAGATACCAGCGGTGAACCTGCGCCGGCGATAGGCCGGCCAGGAGCGCGAAGTTGCCGATCACCATCAGCCGCTGGATGTGATGCGCGTGCGCGTCTCGCAGGGACTGCCCGATGGCGTGGCGCATGCAGTTCATGCGGGTCCTGGCATGCCAGAACCACGCCGGCAGCTCGCGCTCGTGGCCGAAGGCGTTGGCGTGCTCGTAGCCGGGCATGCGGGCCCAGTAGACGCCGCGGACATACTCGCGCCATCCGAGGATCTGGCGGATGAAGCCCTCCGCCGACGCCAGCGGGACATGCCCTTCGCGCCAGGCGGCCTCGGCGCGTCCGACGACTTCGCCCGGCGCGAGCATCTTGGTGTTGAGCGCGAACTAGAGCAGCGAATGGAACAGGCGGTGCGCGCCGGTGCTCATGGCGTCCTGGTAGTTGCCGAACTGCGGCAGCGCTTCTTCGACGAAACGGTCGAGCTGGTGCAGCGCCTCTTCCCGGTTCAGCGGCCAGCGGAACGCGCCTTCGCTAGGCTCGCCGAAGCTGCGCACGCCCGCGCCGACGATGGTGGACCACAGCGCTCGATGGTCGTGCATCGGCCTGGCGTCGCCCGGCTCGGGCGGCGAGCCCGGCCCCGCTTGGCGATTGTCGTGGTCGAAGTTCCAACGTTCGCCGGCGGGGCGGCCGGGCGCCTGCATGAGCACGCCGTGCGTCTCGCGCATGTGCCGGTAGAAGGTTTCCATCGTCCAGCGCCGGCGTCCGCCAAAGAACGCGGCGGCTTCGTGCCGGTGCGTGTAGAAGTGCTCGCTGCCGGCCATGCGCGCGGGCAGCGCCAGCGTCGCGGCGTAGTCGGCGAGCTGGCGATCGAGACGCCAT
>JABLTH010082405.1_pt1 | contig 10702 bp, 7 predicted proteins | sample 7875711 | NCBI WGS metagenome assembly JABLTH01 (sample SAMN14941262, study PRJNA633318) | bioreactor metagenome | isolation source: bioreactor | place: China | collected 2019-03-05 | reverse complement strand
CTGAGCCATATCGGGACGGCCGCCGCCCTTGCCGTCGATCTGGCTGGCCACGTGCGCGACGACGTCGCCGGCCTTGATGCGGCCCAGTGCACGCCGGCCAACGCCTCGGCGGCGGCGGCCTCGGCGGCGGGCTCGCCGCTGTCTTCGGCCAGGCGGCGCGCGCGCCAACTCTCCTCGAGCGCCGGTTCCATCAGGCCGAGCGCGTTCAGCGCGTGCGCGTGCTGCACGCGCGCGGCGCACTCGCGCGCCGGGTCGGCGGCGGCCTGGGCGGACTCCACCGCGCGATTGCTCTCGGCCAGCGCCACGTCCAGCCGGCCCTGGCGCCGCGCGATGCGCGCCAGCAGGGTGGCCGCTTCGGCGCGTTGGGCGGCGCTGCCGGCGGCGGCCTGGGCCTGGGCCAGCGCGAGCGCGTCGTCCAGCCGGCCGGCGCGGAAGGCGCAGAGCGCCGCCGCCACGCCGGACAGCGGGGCGGGGGCGGCGCGGGTCGCAGGGGTCGCCATGCAAGCCGTCTAGTTCGAGGAATGGACGGGTTTTCGGCAGCGAATTCGCCGAATTGAGTGTTTTCAACGACCCTGGCCGAACCTCGACGCGGGCGGCCCCTGACAATGCCCGCATGTCCCCGCCGAGTGCTGCCGCCCCGCGCCCCTTCGCCATCGCCATCACCGGCATGCTCGCGCTGGCCGTCGCCATGGGCATCGGCCGCTTCGCCTTCACGCCGCTGCTGCCGATGATGCTGCACGACGGCGTGGTCGACCTGCCCACCGCCAGCTGGCTGGCCACCGCCAACTACGGGGGCTACTGGCTGGGCGCGATGGGCTGCGCGCTGCAGCCGCTGCTGTGGCGGCGCTGGGGGCGCGCGCCGCTGGTGCACACGGCGGCGGTGCGCACCGGGCTCGTGGCCACGGTGCTGCTGACGCTGGGCATGGCCACGCCCTGGCCGGCGGCCTGGGCGCTGTGGCGCCTGCTGGCCGGCGTGGCCAGCGCGCTGGTGTTCGTCTACGTCTCCGGCTGGTGCCTGGCGCGCCTCTCCGCGCTCGGCGCGCCGGCACTGGGCGGTGTCATCTACGTCGGGCCCGGGCTGGGCATCGCCGTCAGCGGCTTCGCGGCCACCGCGATGGTGGCGCAGGGCCTGCGCGCCGTCACCGGCTGGGCCGTGTTCGCGCTGCTGGCGCTGGTGCTCACGGCGCTGGCCTGGCCCAAGCTGCAGGGGACCGTGAAGCTGTCGGCGGCGCAGGCCACCGACGACCGCCCGCCGCCACGCAGCACCATCGCGGCCTTCACGCTGGCCTACGGGCTGGCCGGCTTCGGCTACATCGTCACCGCCACCTTCCTGCCGGTGATCGCGCGCCAGGCGCTGCCGGGGTCGATCTGGCTGGACCTGTTCTGGCCGCTGTTCGGCATCGGCGTCTCGGTGGGTGCACTGCTCACCGTGCGGCTGCCGGTGCACTGGGACCGGCGCCACCTGCTCGCGGCCTGCTACGCGATGCAGGCCGCGGGCGTGATGCTCGGCCTGTGGTGGCCCACGCGCACCGGCTTCGCGCTCGGCAGCCTGCTGCTGGGGCTGCCGTTCACGGCCATCACGCTGTTCGCCATGCAGGAGGCGCGGCGCCTGTGGCCGCACAACGCTTCGGCGCTGATCGGGCTGCTGACGGCGGCCTACGGGCTGGGGCAGATCGCCGGGCCGCCGATGGTGGCCTGGCTGCTGCGGCAGGCGGCCAGCGCGGCCGCGGGCTTCGCCACTTCGCTGCAGGTGGCGGCCGCGGCGCTGGTCTTCGGCCTCGTGGTCTACCTGCTGCTGGCGCGCCGGCCCTAGAAGGCCGGTGCCGCGCCGGCGCGGCTCTCGGCGTTGCGCCGAGAACCGATGCCCGCCGCCACCATCAGCGGCACCAGGAAGGCGGTGGCCTTCACGTGGAAGGGGTAGCGGTCGCCGAAGCGGGCCAGCAGCTCCGGCAGTTCCGCAGGCGCCTGCACGCGCACCAGCGCGTAGGCGAAGGCGGCGGTGAGCAGCATGCCGGCCCACGACCAGTTGCGGCCGGCCACGTAGCCCAGCAGCGCGGCGATGCAGCCGGCCAGCAGGTGACCCACCCACAGCTGGTGCGGTGCCAGCGGGCCGGCGGCCAGGGCCAGCCCCGGAGCCAGCGCGAGCAGGACGAAGGCGAAGGTGGCGCGGTGCTTCTTCATGCGGTGTTCCTGCGGTGGGGAAGAGGTCGTGCGCAAGCCTGCCACTTTCCGGGCGCGAAGGCCAGCGGCATGCGTCACCCGGGCAGCCGGTGGCCGGCCTCGAAACGCACCGGCGGCGCGACGGGGTCGAAGCGCGTGCCGGCCGGGCCGCGCCCTTAACATCGCCGCCGCCATGCCCGACCTCGAACCCCCGCAAGACCCCGAAGTGCAGCGCACGCTCTCCGCTTCGCCGCTCTTCGGCCCGCTGGGGCCGGCGGCGCTGCAGGCCCTTTCTGCGTGCCTGGACCGGCGGTCGTGGCGCGAAGCGGCCGCCGGCGAGGCCCTGGTGCGCGAAGGCGAGGCGGCCGAAGACCTGCTGCTGCTGGCCCGCGGGCACGCGGCGGTGCTCAAGCGCGCCGCCGGCGGTGCCGAGCACGAGGTGAACCGCGTCGGCCCCGGCGACACGGTGGGTGAACTGGCCTTGCTGGACCCGGCGCCGCGTTCGGCCACCGTGCGCGCACTGGAACCGGTGCGCTGGCTGGTGCTGCCGCTGGCCACGCTGCGCGACCTGGCCGCGCGCGACGCCGCCTTCGCGGCCGCGCTGCCGGCGATGTCGCGCCAGGTGGTGGCGCGGCTGCGCGAGTCCACCGCGCGCGTGGTCGACTCGCTCGAGCAGGCGCTGGAGGAAGCGCGCACGCGCGAGGCGATGGGGCGCTTCACCTTCGTGCTGATCGTCGCCTACTCGCTCTACACCTGGCTGCTGGGCACCGCCACGCAGGTGAAGCAACTGCTCGGGCGCAGCGAGCTGGTCACGGTGCCAGTGGTGCTGGCCACGGTGGCCATGCTGCTCGTGTTCATGAAGACCTCGGGCTACCCGGCGGCCTTCTTCGGCCTCACGTTCAGGCGCGCCGGGCGCGACATGGCCGAGGCGCTGCTCTTCACGCTGCCGCTCATGGCCGCGGTGGTGGCGCTGAAGGCCTGGATGGTGACGGCCGTGCCCTCGATGGCCGGCCAGCCGCTGTTCCAGATGTTCGCGCCCGCGGCCGATGCGGCCGCCGCCAGCCGCTTCAGCCCGGGGCTCACGCTGGCCTACGTGCTGTTCGTGCCGCTGCAGGAGCTGATCTACCGCGGCGGCCTGCAGGGCGCGCTGGCGCATTTCCTCACCGGCCGCTGGCGCACGCCGATGGCGGTGTTCGGCTCCAACGTCATCTTCTCGGCCGGCCACCTGTACATCTCACCCGGGCTGTCGCTGAGCGCCTTCGTCGCCGGCCTGTTCTGGGGCTGGCTCTACGCGCGCCAGCGCGCGCTGGCCGGCGTGTCGCTCTCGCACGTGGTGCTGGGCTTCTGGGCCTTCGAGGTGGTGGACCTGGGGGTGCTGGAATGAACGAGGCCGCACTCGACCGCGGCGCGGTGCGGCGCGCGGCGCCGGCGGCGCTGTTCGAGCTGCCGCGCTTCGTGACGCTGGGCAAGGCGCTGCTGCTGATCGCGCTGTCGGCGGCGCTGTTCGCCGCCATCGCGGTGCTGCCGCAGACGGGGCTGCGGCTGCCGCTGGGCGTGGTGCTGGGCGTGGTGCTGTTCGCGCTCGGCGTCATCGGCCACGAGGCCGGGCACCTCACGGCCAGCCGCCACGCGTGGCTGAACGACTGCATCGGCCTGCTCAGCATGTCGCTCGTGGGCATGCCTTCGCGCGGCTGGAAGGTCTACCACGACCTGCACCACCGCCACACCGGCGTGCCGGGGCTGGACACCGACGCGCAGTACACGGTGGCGCAGTACGTCTCGATGTCGGCGCGCGGCCGCCGCGCGATGCGCTGGGTGTGCGAACACGAGTTCCTGTTCTGGCCGCTGGCGATTCCCATCCTGGGCGGCATCTGCTGGAGCTACGCGCTCGACATCGCGCAGCGGCCGCAGCACTACAGCGCCCGCGTGCGGCGCTGGAACCGCGCCGACATGGCGCTCTCGCTCGCTTTCACGCTGGGACTGGTCGCCTACGGCGCGGCCTTCGGCGCCGGCGCGTTCTCGTGCGGCGTGCTGGTGCCGCTGGCGGTGGCCGGCGTGGTGGGCGCCTGCACGCTGACCACCAACCACCGCAACCTGCCGCCGCTGTCGGCCGAGCAGGCGCGCGCGGTGCGCCACCACTTCCACCGCAACACGCGCACGCTGACCTTTCCGCGCTGGCTGCCGGGCAACTGGTTCACCGGCTACGTGCCGTGGCAGATCGAGCACCACCTGTTTCCCACCGTGGCCGGGCGTCAGCTCGCGAAGCTGTCCCCTTACGTGCGCGCGCACGCGGCCGAGCGCGGCGTGGCGCTGGTCTACGAAGGCTTCTTCGCCAGCGTGCGCGACGTCGCCCGCACGCGCCACGCCTGGGGCGCCGACGGCCGGCTGCACAGCTTCGAGGCCATCGACCGCGCGCTCGCCGCCGGCGCGGCGCCCGAAAGCCTGCCCGGCTACGCCGCCGAGTCGCGCAGCGTGGCGCGGCGCGACCTGCGCGACCTGCTGGGCCTGCGCTAGAGAGGACAGCCCGGCGGCGCCGCCGCGCGCTTGGCGGCGATGATGTCGCGCGAGCGCGTGCGCAGGTACATCGCGATCGTCTCGACGCGGATCTTCACGCTGCCCGCCGGCTTGGTGCTGTCCAGGTCCTGGAAGCTGAAGAACAGCGTGCCCGAGCCTTCGACGATGCGCTGCACCGGCGTGTAGGTCGGCTGGTCCATGCCGCATTCGTAGCTGGACAGCCGCACCGCGCAGGCGACCCAGGGCATGCGGGCGGCGAACTTCGCGCCCCACAGGATCTCGTTCGTGTTCGCGCTGTACGAGGAAGGCCAGACGTCCGAAAGGTCGAACGGCGACTTGAGGCGGCCGGCGGCGATGTCGGCGCCGTACATCCACTGCAGCAGGTCTTCGTCCAGCGGCAGGTACTGCGACCACAGCACCGGCACGCCGTGGCCCTGCAGGTCGACCTCGATCTCGTGGCCGATGCCGGGGTCCATGTGGTACGGCCGCGCCAGCACCAGCAGCGCCGGCCGGCCTTCGCGCGCGCAGTCTTCCAGCAGGCGGCGGCTGGCCTGGCGCATCTGCCGGTTGAAGGCCTCCAGCTCGGAAAGGCCCACCTGCACCGCGCGCCGCACCTCGGCCGCCGTGAGGCCGGCCACCACCTCCTTCAGCGCTGCGTGCAGCTGGCGCGCCGCCAGGTCGGGTTCGTCCAGCGTGACCAGCGGCGCCACGTGGCGCACGTGGCGCGCCGCGAAGGCGTCGCCGCCCTTCAGGAAGCCGGCCTTGATGTTTTCCGGCGCCGCCATCACGCGCGGGCAGGCCAGTGAGGCCTGCACATGGCCGCCCAGGAACGAGGGCAGGGTCTGGATCATGGGCGACAGCAGCAGGTCGATGGGCCGCTTCTCGCGCGCCAGCAGCTCGCCGTAGTGGCCCGAGATGCACTTCACCGGGTAGCAGCAGTCCACCGTGCCGCGGCCCTTGCCGTGTTCGCGCCCCTGTTCTTCGGACGTGTCGGAAGAGAACTCGATGCGGCGCGCGTCGAAGCCCAGCGCGGTGAGCAAGCCGATCCAGAACTGGTGCGTGGACCACAGGTTCAGCACGCGCGGCAGCCCCACGCGCACCAGCTCGCGCGGCTTGGCGATGACGCCGGCGCCGACCTCAGGCTGGCTGTCGCCGGGGCCTGAAAGCCTGGTCTCGAACCATCTCGGCAATATTGGGATGCGCACGCCGTGCGTCCTCCAGGGCGGCCTTCACCACCTTCATCTCTTCCACGTCTTCCACCAGGCCCTTGGGGCAGGTGTTGCCGGCGATCACGCGCTCCCAGCCTTCGGCCAGCGGCACCTGGCTCCAGGCGCGGCCGCGGCCGCCTTCGATCTTCACGTCGATGAAGCTGCGCTTGCAGTTGACGGCGCACCAGTGGCACACCGTGTGCTCGTTGGTCGTCGTCACGTGTTCCAGCGCGGCGATGACCTCGTGGCCGCGGAAACGCGAGCGCGTGCCCTGCATCGCGTCGCGTGCGCACAAGGCCGCGCCGATGGCGCCGGCCTCGCCGCTGTAGGGGTGCACCACCACCTCCGCGCCCGGCACCTTGCTGGTGATGAAGTCGGTCTGCGCCTTCACCACCGCCAGGTTGCGGTGGGTGCCGCCCTGCAGCACGAACTTGCGGCCGGCGGCGGCCAGGTTCTGCAGCTGGCCGGCGTAGACCCACACGTTGAGCGGCAGCACGGCGGCCAGCGAGGCCATGATCTCTTCCGCGCTCCAGCCCTTGCGCTGCTGGTTGACGATGTCCGACTGCAGGAACACGCCGCAGCCCATCGCTAGCGTGGGCACGGCGCGGGCCTGGAAGGCGCGGTCGGCGTACTGGTCCAGCGGCACGTCGTAGCGTTCGGCCACGCCCTGCAGGAAGGCGCCGTTGCCGGAAGAGCACTGCGAATTGAGGCGGAAGTCGGCCACCGTGCCCTGGCGCAGGATCATGATCTTCACGTCGGTGCCGCCGACGTCGCAGATGACGTCGGCGTCGGGCACGTAGTGCAGCGCGGCGGTGGCGTGGGCCACGGTCTCGACCACCGCGACGTCGGCACCGACCACGTCGTTCAGCAGGTCCTTGCCGTAACCGGTGAGGCCGAGCGCGCCGATCTCCTCGAAGCCGGCTTCGCGCAGGCGGCGGAACAGCGTCTTCGCGTCCTCGATCGGGTTGCCGGCCGAAGGCGCGTAGACGTCGGCGAGCAGGCGGCCTTCGGCGTCGATGGCCACCGCCTTCGCGGTGGTGCTGCCGAAGTCGCAGCCGACGATGGCGGGCCGGGCGCTGCGCGGTGCCGCGGCCGGGCGCTCGCTTCGCGCGTAGCGTTGAAGGAAGCCCTCGAGCTCGCCTTCTCCACGCACCAGGCCCTGCGCGCCGTCCTTCGCCTTCTGTTCCCACTGGCCTTCTTCGACCCAGTGGCGCAGGTGCTCGAAGCCTTCGTAGCGTGCGCCGGCTGCGTCGGCGAGGCCGATCTCGATGCAGCCGCGGCAGGCGTAGTACAGCGCGTCGGCCGGCACCAGGATCTCGCCCGGCGTCACGCCGCGTTCTGCCCACAGGCGCTGCAGGTGGTGCGCCCAAGCTTCCTGCAGGCCGCGGAAGAACAGGTTCGGCCCGCCCAGCAGCAGCACGCCCGGCTTCGGCGTGTTGCCCTTGGTGAGCGTGGCCAGGTTCTGGTAGACCACGGCCTCGAACAGGCTGGCGATGATCTCCTCGGTCGGCACCCCGCTCTTGACCAGCGTGTTGGCGTCGGTCTCGGCGAAGATGCCGCACTTGCTGCTGATCTTGTGCAGCGTGCTGCCTTCGTAGGGCAGGGTGGCCAGCGCCTCCGGCGTCACGTGCAGCTTGCGCGCCGTCTTCTCGATGAAGGTGCCGGTGCCGCCGCTGCAGGCCGACTGCATGAACACCTGCTTGCTCTTTCCCTGCCCGGCGGCGGCGAAGAACAGGGTCTTCATGTCCTCGCCGCCGATCTCGCTGACGAAGTTCACCTCCGGGTGCAGCTTCTCCACCGCGGCGGCCACCGCCACCACCTCCTGCACGAAGCGGCCGCCGACGAGCGGCGCCACGAGGCCGCCGCCGGAGCCGGTGACGAGCACGCGGTCGCGCCCGCCTTCCAGCCCGGCTTCGGCCTGCAGGCGCTGCAGGAACTCGAGCACCTTCTCGGCCTGCTTCGTGTGGTGGCGCTGGTAGTCGCGCCAGACGACCTCGCCGCCGCGCCAGGCGGCCGCCTTCACGGTGGTGGACCCGACGTCCAGCCCGACCGTGAGCGTCATGCCCAGCCTTCCAGCTTCGCGAGGTGGAGCGCGAAGTTGGCGGCGCTGCCGGCCACGCCGTGGTGCGGGATCGCGGACGACGCGCGCGCCAGTTCCGGGCGCTTCGCGGCCGCCACGCGCAGTTCGTCTTCGCTGCGGCCGATGCGCGCCAGCACGCTGTCGTATTCGCGCCGCGCGCGCTGCTTCGCCTCGGTCAGGATCATCTGGCAGCGCGAGAGTGCGTGCACCTCGGCGTCGCCCTTGATCTCGATCGGCGCGTACAGCAGTTCGGGGTGCTTCTCCATCACCGCCGCCATGGCGCCGATGCTCATGGTGTTGGGCATGCACGAATAGGGCGAGAGTTCGCACACCATGTGCGCCTTGTGGTGCCTGAAGGCCCACAGCGCCTTGCCCACCAGCATGTCGCCTTCGCCGCCGGTGAGGCGGCTGTGGAACCAGGGCGCGGCCAGCGCGCGCAGCTCGGACTGCAGCGGCAGTTCGCGCGCGGCGCCGCCCAGCGCGCGCCGCAGCCGGTCGTGCGAAGCGCGCAGCAGGCGTGGGCCGGCGGCGATCTTGAGCGCGCCGCGGCGCGCGCCGGGGCGCAGGCCGTCGCGGTCCTCGCGGTTCTGGATCGCCAGGCGCATCAGGTAGTCCAGCCACACCGTCACCGCCGCCGGGTAGACCTCGGCGCCTTCGGCTTCCAGCCAGCGGTGGATGTCGTGGTTGGGCGCGCCTTCCACCGTCTGCAGGTAGAACTCGCCGGTGATCTTCACCACCGGCTCCACGCGCAGGCGGTCCAGCTCGATGGCGTCGAACAGGCGCTTCGCCTCGCGCATCGCGGCGGTGAAGTGGTCGCTGCCCAGGTGCCAGAGCACGGCGCGCAGGCCGTTGCCGCGCGCCGGGCGGTCCTTCATCGCCCGGTACAGCAGCTCGACCGCGGCCTTCACCGCGCGGTCGGTGTCGCCGGCGTTCTTCTCGTAGGGGCGGACGCGGTACTCCAGGACCTGCAGCACGTCGGTGGTGAGCAGCGACCACACCGCGCCCAGCATCATCGAGACGTTCATGTCCAGCCCGCCGCCGGCGGCGGCGTCCTGGTTCATGCCCTGGCCCATGAGGAACATGCGGAACGCTTCCATGCCGCCGTTGCGCAGCGCCAGTTCGTAGCTCTGGTGGTACTGGCCGAAGCGGCAGGAGCCGCAGGCGCCCACGGTGAGGTAGACGTAGCGCTCGGCCACCGCCGCGGGGCCGATGCGCGCCGACTCGCTGGCCAGGAAGTTGGCCAGGTTGCCGACCGTGAAGCTGGTGGGGCAGCACTGGCCGATGTCGGCCACCTCGCGGCCCTTCAGCAGGTCGGCCAGCGTCGCCGTGGGCAGCGGCTGCGCGCGGTAGCCCAGGTTCTCGAACACGGCCTGGAACAGGCGTTCGGCGCGCCAGTGCAGGCCGCCGTAGAGCACCGTGACCTGCGCACGCTCGGCCGGCGTGAACGGGCGCGCGCTGTAGGCGCGGTAGGGTGCGGCGGCGGCGGGCGCCTGCGGCGGCAAGGGCGGCGGGGCGCGCCGCAGCGGCGCGCTCGAGGCCGCCTTCACGACGGGAATGTCGCGCAGCGACAGTCGCGGCCGGGCCGCGCCTTCGGCGGTGTCGGGGGGCGGGGCCATCGGCGGATCCTCCTGGCGTTCTCTTGTTTGGCGGCCATTGTGTCGCCAGAAGAAGGGCCCCGCCTATGATCGCCCCATGAGCAACCATCCCATCGCGCGCGGCGCCGCGGCCGCGCTGGCCGGCGCCGCGCTCTCGGCGGCCGCGGCCACCGCCGTGCCGCCGGTGGCGCCCAAGGTGCCCTTCGTCGTCAAGAGCCCGCAGGGCAACCGGGTCGACGAATACCACTGGCTGCGCGACGACCACCCGAAGGCCAAGCGGCCCGAGGTGATGCGCTACCTGGAAGCCGAGAACGCCTACACGAAGGCAGTGCTGGCACCCTTGCAGCCGCTGCAGGACAAGCTGGTCGCCGAGATGCGTTCGCACATCAAGGAAGACGACAGCACGGTGCCGGTGTACGACCACGGCTGGTGGCTGTGGCGCCGCTTCGACACCGGCGCCGAGTACGGCCAGTTCATGCGCCGCAAGGGGGGACCCGAAGCGCCCGACGAGGCCGCCCCGGAAGAGCTGATGCTCGACGAGGCCGCGCTCGCCAAGGGCCACGCCTACTACAAGGTGGCCGCCGCCGAGCAGAGCCCCGACGGCCGCTGGCTCGCCTGGGCCGAGGACACCTCGGGCCGCCGCATCTACACGCTGCGCTTCAAGGACCTGAAGACCGGCCAGGTGCTGCCCGACCGCATTCCCGGCGTGCTGAACAGCGTGGTCTGGGCCAACGACAGCCGCACCGTCTACTACCTGCGCCAGGACAAGACCACGCTGCAGGCCGACGCCGTGATGCGGCACCGCCTGGGCGAGGCGAAGAACCTGCTCGTCTTCAAGGAGCCGGACAAGACGCTGTACCTGGGCATCGGGCTGAGTTCGTCGCGTTCGCGCGTGATCATCCAGCTCGACGGCTACGACCAGACCGAGACGCTGGCGCTGCCCGCCGGCGGCGAGGCGCGCACGCCGGTGGTGGTGCTGGCGCGCAAGGCGGGCATCCGTTCCTATGCGGATGAACTGGCCGGCCGCTGGGTGATCCGCACCAACGAAGGGGCGCCCAACTTCAGGCTGGTGGAAGCCGCGCTGCCCGAAGACCGCAGCGGCTGGCGCGACCTGGTGCCGGCGCGCGGCGACGCCACGGTGGAGG
>JABLTH010138561.1_pt1 | contig 10704 bp, 9 predicted proteins | sample 7875711 | NCBI WGS metagenome assembly JABLTH01 (sample SAMN14941262, study PRJNA633318) | bioreactor metagenome | isolation source: bioreactor | place: China | collected 2019-03-05 | reverse complement strand
TGCCCAGGAGAGGACTCGAACCTCCACGGTTTTACCCGCTAGTACCTGAAACTAGTGCGTCTACCAATTCCGCCACCTGGGCAGGTGCCGCGCAACCATTCGGTCAGCGCGAGCCGCGTAGATTAGGCATCTACCCCAGGGTTGTCAACAATACGTCGACAAAAAATTTCCCCTGCTTCCGGACGATTTCCGTCACGGAGGCCTTCAACCAAGGTAACTGAGTGACCCAGAAGAAAAACACGCGTGGCGGCAAGCGCCGCGCAGCTGCACCCACCCGCGACGACGCGCCCCTGCGGCCGTCCGGCAAGCCCCGCTCCAACGGCGGAGCCCCGCGCAAGGGCGCCGGCGCGGTCCGCGATCCGCAGGCCGAGCGCGAGGCGCAGCGCTACGAACGACCGATCCCCAGCCGCGAGGCGATCCTTTCGATGCTGGCCGACCGCGGCGAATGGCTCAGCGAAGCGCGCATTGCCGAAACCCTGCAGCTCGACCACCCCACCGACCTGATGGCGTTGCGCAAGCGCCTCGGTGCGATGGTGCGCGACGGCCAGTTGCTGCAGGGGCGTCGCGGCGACTATGCGCCGGCGCAGAAACTCGACCTGCTTCCCGGCGTGGTGATCGCCAACGCCGAGGGCTACGGCTTCCTGCGTCCGGACGAGGGCGGCGACGACCTCTACCTCTCGCCGCAGCAGATGCGCGCGGTGATGCACGGTGACCGCGTGCTGGCCAGTGTGGTCGGGCTGGATCGCCGCGGCCGGCGCCAGGGCGCGATCGTCGAGGTGTTGCAGCGGCGTTCGCCGCGGCTGGTCGGCCGCGTGATGGTGGAGAACGGCGTGACCCTGGTGGCGCCGGACGACCGCCGCCTGCTGCAGGACATCCTGATCACGCCGGGCAAGGAGATGGGCGCGCGCCACGGGCAGATCGTGGTGGTAGAGATCACCGATCCGCCGACCGCCCAGCGCCTGCCGCTGGGCGAGATCCGCTCCGTGCTCGGCGAGCGGCTGCAGCCCTCGCTGCTGGTGGAGATGGCGATCGCCAGCTACGACCTGCCGCGCGAATGGTCGCCCGAGGTGCTGCGCGACGCGGCTCAGGTCGAGCCGGAAGTCACCGCCGCCGAGCGCGAAGGCCGTGTCGACCTGCGCAAGCTGCCGCTGGTTACCATCGACGGCGCCGATGCGCGCGACTTCGACGACGCGGTGTACGCCGAGCCGAAGCGTGGCGGTGGCTGGCGACTGATCGTGGCGATCGCCGACGTGTCGCACTACGTCAAGCCGGGTACGGCGCTGGACACCGAGGCGCAGGAGCGCAGCACGTCGACCTACTTCCCCGGCTTCGTGGTGCCGATGCTGCCGGAGACGCTGTCCAACGGCATCTGCTCGCTCAACCCGAAGGTGGAGCGGCTGTGCATGGTCTGCGACATGCAGGTTAATGCCGATGGCGAGGTGACCAAGTCGAAGTTCTACGACGCAGTGATGCTGTCGCACGCCCGGCTCACCTACGACAAGGTGTGGCAGGTGGTCGGCCTGAAGGATGCCGATGCGCGCCATGAAGTGGCCGACGTGCTGCCGCAGCTCGAGCATCTGCACACGCTGTACCAGGCAATGGCCGCGCAGCGGTTGCGTCGTGGCGCGATCGACTTCGAGACGCCGGAGGTCAAGTTCCGCCTCGACCAACGCGGCGAGGTCGAGTCGATGGGTGCCACCGAGCGCAACGATGCGCACAAGCTGATCGAGGAATGCATGATCGCGGCCAACGTGCAGGCGGCGTTGTTCCTGGAGAAGAAGAAGATTCCCGCGCTGTTCCGCGCGCACGAGCCGCCGCCGGCGGAGAAGTACGAGGACCTGCAGCAGTTCCTGCGCGAATTCAAGCTCGGCCTGCCGTCGTTGGCCGAGGTGATACCCGGCGACTTCGCCGAGCTGCTGCGGCTGGTCCGCGAGCGCCCCGAGCGGGAGCTGATCCAGTCGGTGCTGCTGCGCGCGCAGAGCATGGCGGCCTACCAGCCGGACAACCGCGGCCACTTCGGCCTGGCGCTGGGGGCCTACGCGCACTTCACCTCGCCGATCCGGCGCTATCCGGACCTGCTGGTGCATCGCGCGATCCGATTCGCCCTGGGTGGCGGCAAGCTGGCCAAGTACACCTACACGCCGGCGGAGATGGGCTCGCTGGCGGTGCACTGCTCGCAACGCGAGCGGCGCGCGGAAGAGGCCGAGCGCGACGTCGACGAGCGCTTCAAGTGCGCCTGGATGAGCAAGCACGTCGGCAGCGAGTTCGACGGAGTGGTCACCGGGGTGACCTCGTTCGGCCTGTTCGTGGAACTGGACGAGTCGAAGGTGTCCGGCCTGGTGCACATCAGCCAGCTGGCCAACGACTATTACCACTTCGATCCGGTGCGCAAGCTGCTCAAGGGCGAGAAGTCGGGCGAGCAGTTCCGCCTCGGCGACCATGTCCGCGTGCAGGTGCTGCGCGCCAGCCTGGAGGATCGCAAGATCGACTTCCGGCTGGTACCGCAGAAGAAGCGCGGCGCGCCGCCGCCGAAGAGCGCCAGGGCCTATGACTACGCGGCCGGTGGCGAACGCTATTCATTGCCAAAGACCGCAGCCTCACCGGCGTCGGTCGCGAAGGGCCAGGGTATGTTCGGTCGTGCGGCCAATGCGATCGGCCGCGCCTTGGGCCGCCGTGATGCCGAGGTGCCGGCACGGGCACCGGTGAGCGATAATCCGCCGCGCCGCTCCTATGCGCGCCCGCCTTCGGCCTTGCCGGCGCTGCCGCCAGTGGCAGCGCCGGCCGGCAAGCCGACGGGCACGGCAGCGAAAAAAACGACTACCAAGGCGTCCCGTGCCCGGCCCGAGTCCAAGGCCGAGCCGAAGCAGAAGCCGAAAGGTCGCGGCGGGCGTCCCACTCGATCGAAAGGCAAGTGAATAGATGAGCGAAAGCTGGATCGTCGGCATCAACCCGGTGGAAGGTGCCCTCAGCAACGATGCCGGGCAGGTGCGCGAGCTGCTGGTCGAACAGGGTCAGCGCAACGCGCGCGTGCAGGCGCTGGCCGAGCGGGCGAAGGCGCTGAAGATTCCCGTGCATCATCGGCCGCGCGAGCAATTGGACAAGCTGGCCGGCGAGGCGCGCCACCAGGGTGTGGTGGCGCTCTACGAGCCGCCGCCGATGGCGCACGAGGGCGACCTGCCTGGCCTGCTCGAGCGTGACGGTGCCGACACGCTGGTGCTGGTGCTCGACGGCGTGACCGATCCGCACAACCTCGGCGCCTGCCTGCGCAGTGCTGCCGCGGCCAGGGTGACCGCGGTGATCGTGCCGAAGGATCGCGCGGTCGGCCTGACCCCGGTGGTGCGCCGCGCCTCGGCCGGCGGCGCCGACCGCGTTCCGCTGATCGCGGTGACCAACCTCGCGCGCACGCTGCGCGAACTGAAGGACGCCGGCGTGTGGATCACCGGCATGGCCGGCGATACCGACGATTCGATCTACGGCATCGACCTGACCGGCCCAGTGGCGCTGGTGCTGGGCAGCGAGGGCGAGGGCATGCGCCGGCTGACCCGCGAGCTGTGCGATTTCGTGGCGAAGATCCCGATGCCGGGCACGATGGAGAGCCTGAACGTCTCGGTCGCCACTGGCGTGGTGCTGTTCGAGGCCCTGAGACAGCGGAGTGCGAAGCGATGACTTTCCATTGGTACGACCTGGCCGGGTACGCCGGTGTGCTGCTGATCCTGCTGGCGTACTTTCTGTTGCAGGCCCACAAGCTTCACGGCAACAAGCTGGCCTACCAGCTGATGAACATCGTCGGTGCGTCCGGCGTGCTGCTCTCGCTGGTATTCGGCAGTTTCAACTGGTCGGCGTTCCTGCTCGAGCTGGCCTGGATCGCCATCGGCGTCTACGGCATCGTGCGCGGCGTGCGGCTGCGGCGGATGGGGGGCTGAACACCCGGGGCGGCGGAGCGTTCCGCCGCCGCACGGCCCGGCAAGTCCTTATCCGCGGAAGGCTCAAACGAAAACGGTCCCGCGTGCGGGACCGTCCTGGGGCTGGCGGGGCTTCGATCACCGCTACCCAGAACAAGCAGTAGGAGCGCACCCTGTGCGCGACCACCGTATGTTCCCGCGGAGTCCGAGAGTATCGCGCACAGGGTGCGCTCTTACTCGCCGAGCTTGGTCAGCTCCGGGCTGGAGGTGAAGTCGCGCTTGATGCGTTGCTTGTCCAGCGTTTCGCCGTGCACCTGGAACCAGATGCTCTCGGCGATGTTGGTGGCGTGGTCGCCGATCCGCTCGATGTTCTTGGCCATGAACAGCAGGTGCGTGCACGGCGTGATGTTGCGCGGATCTTCCATCATGTAGGTGAGCAACTGGCGGAAGTAGCCGGTGTAGGCCTCATCCAGCTCGGCGTCGCTCTTCCATACCTGGTAGGCGTGCTCGGCGTCCTGGTCGCGGTAGGCCACCAGCACCTCGCGCACTTCGGACGCGGCGAGCTTGGCCAGGTAGTCCAGGCCCTTGGTCGGCGAGATCGGGGCGACCATCGACAGCGGGATCGACCGCTTGGCCACGTTGGCTGCGTAGTCGCCGATGCGCTCGATGTCCGCGGCGATGCGCAGGGCGGCGAAAACGTTGCGCAGGTCGCCAGCCATCGGCGCGCGCAGCGCCAGCAGGCGCACCACGTCGTGGCTGATTTCGGTCTCGAGCTGGTCGATCGCGTCGTCGTTGGCGACCACGCGCTGGGCGGCGCGCTCGTCGCGGCGGGCGATCACGTCGATCGCCGATTCAAGCTGGGTCACCGACAGCTCGCCCATGCGCACGATCTCGCCGGTGAGGCGGGCCAGTTCGCTGTCGTAGCTCTTGATGATGTGCTCGCTGCCGCTGCTCATGTCGGTACCTGCCTGTCTGGGATGCGTGGAACGGGTGGAACGCGGGGACGGTTCAGCCGAAGCGGCCGGTGATGTAGTCCTCGGTCTGCTTCTTGCTCGGCTTGGTGAAGATCTTCTCGGTGCCGTCGAACTCGATCAGCTCGCCCATGTACATGAACGCGGTGAGGTCCGAGCAGCGCGCCGCCTGCTGCATGTTGTGGGTGACGATGACGATGGTGAACTGGCTCTTGAGCTCTTCCACCAGTTGCTCGATGCGGCCGGTGGCGATCGGGTCCAGCGCCGAGGTCGGCTCGTCGAGCAGCAGCACCTCGGGACGCAGGGCGATCGCGCGGGCGATGCACAGGCGCTGCTGCTGGCCACCGGAAAGGCCGAGTGCGTTCTGCTTGAGCTTGTCCTTCACCTCGTCCCACAGCGCGGCATCGCGCAGGGCCTTCTCCACGCGCGTCTCCATGTCGGCGCGCGAGAGCTTTTCGTGGTGGCGGATACCGTAGGCGACGTTCTCGAAGATCGTCATCGGGAACGGCACCGGCTTCTGGAACACCATGCCGACCTTGCCGCGCAGGCGGTTCAGCGAGTACCCCGGATCGAGGATGTTCTCGCCGTCCAGCATGATCTGGCCCTTGGCTTCCAGCTTCGGATAGATCGCGTAGATGCGGTTGAAGATGCGCGGCAGCGTGGACTTGCCGCAGCCGGACGGACCGATGATGGCCGTCACCTTCTTCTCCGGGATCGCCATGCTGATGCCCTTCAGCGCATGGAACCCGTTGTAGTAGAAGTGCAGGTCGCTGACCTGGATCTTGGTGGGCGCGATCGCCCCGGGGCTGGCCGCGGGCTGCGGGTGAAGGCCGGCGGCGGCGGACTCAGTCATGGGACACCTTGGTGCGGGAGAGAACCATACGGGAGGCGAGGCTCAGCAGCAGCACGAACATGGTCACCACGAAGGCGCCGGCCCAGGCCAGCGCATGCATCGCCTCGCCGGGGTCGTTCGCGTACTGATAGATGATCTGCGGCAGGCTGGCCATCTTGCTCATCGGGCTGAGCACCATGAAGTTGTTGCCGAACGCGGTGAACAGCAGCGGTGCAGTCTCGCCGCTGATGCGCGCCAGCGCCAGCAGCACGCCGGTGATGATGCCCGAGCGTGCCGCGCGGATCAGGATCTGCAGGGTCAGCTTCCACTGCGGCACGCCCAGCGACAGCGCCGCCTCGCGCAGGGTGGAGGGCACCAGGCGCAGCATCTCGTCGGTGGTGCGCACGATCACCGGCAGGGCGATCAACGCCAGCGCCACGCCACCGGCGAAGCCGGAAAACGTGGTGTTGCCATCGGTCAGCGCGGTGCTTGGCAACACCACGATGGTGTAGACGAACAGGCCCATCACGATCGACGGCGCCGACAGCAGGATGTCGTTGAGGAAGCGGATCGTCTCGCCCAGCTTGGTGCGGTTGGCGTATTCGGCCAGCCAGGTGCCGGCGAGCACGCCGATCGGCGTGGCAATGGCGATGCCGATCAGGTTGATGATCAGGCTGCCGACCATGGCGTTGGACAGGCCACCGTCCGCGCCGTAGGCGGTGATCTTGGTGAACAGCTTCAGGTCGAGCGCGCTGATGCCCTGGCGCAGGGTTTCGAACAGGATCCAGGCGAGGAAGCCCAGGCCGATCAGGGTGGCGACCACGCTGAGGCCGAGCGCGATCCAGTTGGTGACGCGACGGCGCAGGTACAGGGTATTCATTACATGCCCTCCCGCTTCTTGAGCTGGCGCAGCATCAAACGGGCGATCAGCAGCACGAAGAAGGTGACCACGAACAGCAGGAAGGCCAGCGCCATCAGGGTGGATTTCTGCAGGCCGACCGCCTCACTGAACTGGTTGGCGATGGTCGAGGCGATCGAGGCACCCGGATCCAGCAGCGAAGCCGACAGGTTCATCGCATTGCCCAGCACGAAGGTCACCGCCATGGTTTCGCCCAGCGCGCGGCCGAGGCCCAGGAACACGCCGCCGATCACCGCCGAGCGGGTGTAGGGCAGCACGATGTCCCACATCACCTCCCAGGTGCTCGAACCCAGCGCGTAGGCCGACTCCTTCAGCCGGGTCGGTACGGTCTGGAACACCTCGCGCATCACCGAGGAAATGAACGGGATGATCATGATCGCCAGCACGATGCCGGCGGTGAGCACGCTGGCGCCGAACGGGTAGTTGCTGGCGAACAGCTTGCCGATGAACGGCACGTGCGCCGCGACCCAGGACACCTTGCCGTCGTCCGGGCTGTCGCCCAGGTAGCTGGTCAGCCACGGCTTGATGTGCGCAGAGAAGAACGGCGCAAAGATGAACAGGCCCCACATGCCGTAGATGATCGACGGGATGCCGGCCAGCAGCTCGATCGCCGAGGCGACCGGCGTACGCAGCCAGGGCGGTGCGACTTCGGACAGGTAAAGCGCGATGCCGAAACTGACCGGCACGGCAATGATCAGGGCGATGATCGAGGTGGCGATGGTGCCGTAGACCGGAACCAGTGCGCCGTAGACATCGTTGCCGGGATCCCATTCCGAGCTGGTCAGGAAGTGCCAGCCAAAAGTGCCGAAGGCATGGCGGCCACCCCACAGCGTCGCCCCTGCGGCGCCCAGCAGCGAAGCCAGCACCAGCAGCGCGCAGGCCAGCAGCAGCCAGCGGAACAGGCGGTCATGGCGGGCATCGCGAAGACTGCGCAGATCCTCGGCATCGCGTGCCGCGAGGGCGTCGGGGGCACTGGACATGGAGCGGGCCGTCCTCATCGATGGCTAGGGGCGCTAAGGATACCGGCGCCTTCAATGGAAAGCCGCCCCTGGACCACCGGGGCGGCTGTTCGGGTGTTCTCCGGAGGGCGATGGCGGGCATTGCGGCACCACCACCGTCCGGGACCACTATCTTACTTCTGGAAGTCCGAGGCCCAGTAGGCTTCGATCTGCTTGACCAGCGAGGGCGGCAGCGGCACGTAGTCGAGGGAGGCAGCCTGCGGCTGGCCGTTCTCGTAGGACCACTTGAAGAAGTCGAACGCCACCTTGGTGTGCGCGGCATTCTTCGGCTGCTTGTACATGATCGCCCAGGTGGTGGCGGTGATCGGCCACGCGGTCTTGCCCGGCGCGTTGGTCATGATCAGGTTGAAGTCCTTGGCGTTCGCCCAGTCGGCGGTGGCCGCGGCGGCCGCGAAGGTGGTGGCGCTCGGCTTGACCACTTCACCGGCGGCGTTCTTCATGTCCACCCAGCTGATCTTGTTCTTCAGCGCGTAGGCGTACTCGACGAAACCGATCGAGCCCTTGATCTGGCGCACGTACTGCGACACGCCCTCGTTGCCCTTGCCGCCCACGCCGGTCGGCCAGTCGACAGAGGTGCCGAACTTGACCTGGGCGGCCCAGGCCGGGCTGACCTTGGTCAGGAAGTTGGTGAAGTTGTAGGTGGTGCCCGAACCGTCCGAACGGTGCACGACGGTGATCTTGCCGGCCGGCAGGTTCACCCCGGCGTTCAGGGCGGCGATCTTCGGATCGTTCCAGTTGGTGATCTTGCCCATGAAGATCTCGGCCAGCGTCGGGCCGTCGAGCTTGATCTGGTCAGCCTGGATACCGTTGATGTTGACCACCGGCACGATGCCGCCGACGACCAGCGGGAACTGGCCCAGGCCGAACTTTTTCAGGTCCTCGCCGCTCAGCGGGGCGTCGGACGCGCCGAAGTCGATGGTGCCGGCCTTGATCTGCGCGATGCCCGCGCCCGAGCCGACCGACTGGTAGTTGAGCTGGTTGCCGGTCTTCTCGGCATAGGCGGCCGACCACTTGGTCAGGACCGGGTAGACGAAGCTGGAACCGGCACCGGTGATGTCGGTGGCCTGCGCAGCGGCCACGCTGAACAGCGAGGCGGCGGCGATCAGGGCGATGCGGGATTTGGTCGAGGTCAACACGGTAGCTCCTTGAGGAGGAAAGACACGGGAGGAAAGCCCGTCCTTTCCCCATTACAGGGGGGACGTGTTGCAATGAAATGAGATCAATGTTGCATCCATGTGACAGCCTGTCATCGGGGCGTCATAGCACGCCTTCGCCGATGTGCTCGCGCTCGAAGGTTTCCAGTCGGCGCCAGCGGTTGATGATGCCGCAGAACAGCTCGGCGGTGCGTTCGGCGTCGTAGACGGCCGAGTGGGCCTCGCGGCTGTCGAAGCCGTGCCCGGCGGCCAGCACCGCCTTGCTGAGTACGGTCTGGCCGAAGGCCAGGCCGCTGAGGGTGGCGGTATCGAAGCAGCTGAATGGGTGGAACGGGTTGCGCTTGTGTCCGATCCGCCGCACTGCAGCGTTGAGGAAGCCCAGGTCGAAGGCTGCGTTGTGCCCGACCAGCACGGCGCGCTGGCAGTGCTGGTGGCGCATGGCCTGGCGCACCTCGTTGAAGATGTGGTCCAGCGCATGCCGTTCGCCGAGGGCACCCCGCAGCGGGTTGTCCGGGTCGATGCCGGTGACCTCCAGGGCGCGCGGGTCCAGGTTGGCTCCGGGAAAGGGTTCCACGTGGGCGGAAACCGCCGGCAGCGGGTGCAGGTAGCCGTCCGTATCCATGGTCAGGCTGACCGCGGCGATTTCCAGCAGGGCGTCGCGCTCGGCGTCGAACCCGCCGGTTTCCACATCCACGATGACCGGCAGGAAGCCGCGGAAGCGGTCGGCCATGCGTGTGGCCAGGCTCTTGTTGAGGTCGTCCATCCGGCAAGCATATCAGTCGGACCGCGACCTCCCGATGACTGCCGCACCATACGGAAAGATGACGAGTCCGGCCTGCTGACTCCGTTTTGTCACATTCCGTCAACATGACTGCAAAGGGACGCCCGCAAACTTTTAACGTCCAGCTTCGCCTACCACGGGTTTTCCTAGGGGCGCGGTCGAGGTGGCGTTATCCATCCAGCGGAGATTTCCCATGCGTTCCAAGTTGCTCGTGGTAGCCATCGCTGCCGGCCTGGGCTTCACCAGCCTTGCCTCGGCCGCTCCGGCCCATAAGTCCAAGACCTCCAAGGCCGAGCAGACGTCGGCCGCCACCAATGCCGAAATCGAGGCCCTGAAGGCCCAGCTCGCTGCCATGCAGTCCAAGCTCAATGACCTTGAGCAGCGCGCTGACGCCCAGTCGGAGATCAACGTCAGCACCGGCCAGGCGATCGAGAAGGTGCAGGCCACCGGCTCCAACGACAAGGCCCTGGCCAAGATCGAGAAGCTGGTGAACAACACCAGCATCGGCGGCAAGATGTATTTCGATTTCTCGAACATCAACCAGAAGAACAGCGACACCGGCAAGACCAACGCCAGTGGCGTGGGCCTGGATGTGAAGCGCTTCTACCTGTCGGTCACCCACAAGTTCGACGACGTCTGGTCGGCGAACCTGACCACCGACTTCAACTACGTGGGCAGCGACGGCGAGACCAATCTGTTCGTGAAGAAGGTCTACGTGGAGGGCAGCTTCGACCCGGCGTTCAAGCTGCGCATGGGCTCGGCGGACATGCCCTGGATTCCGTTCGTCGAGAACTACTACGGCTTCCGCTACGTCGAAAACACCCTGACCGACCGCCTGCACTACGCCAATTCGGCCGACTGGGGCCTGCACGCCCTCGGCGACCTCGGCGGCAAGACGGTCAACTACGCGGTGTCGGTGGTCAACGGCAACGGTTACAAGAACCCGAGTCGCGGCAAGGGCGTTGACGTCGAGGCCCGCGTCGGCTTCGTGCCGTTCGAGAACGCGATCATCGCCATTGGCGGCTACAACGGCCATCTCGGCAAGGACCTGCAGAACTCCTCGGCCATCAACACCGCTTCGCGCGCCGACCTGCTGCTGGCCTACGCCGACAAGAACTACCGCTTC
>JABLTH010097651.1_pt1 | contig 10707 bp, 9 predicted proteins | sample 7875711 | NCBI WGS metagenome assembly JABLTH01 (sample SAMN14941262, study PRJNA633318) | bioreactor metagenome | isolation source: bioreactor | place: China | collected 2019-03-05 | reverse complement strand
GAGGGTCGGGCGGCCCGGGACGCCGCCGGTCCATCCGCTCACCGGGCGGAAGTCGAGCCGCAAGCTCGCGCCTTCGGAGCTCTCCGCCAGCGAGGAGTAGAGGACGTGAGCGGCCAGCTCCGCCGCCCACCACACGTCACGGGCGTCCGGAACCCCGTCAGCTTCGAAGAGCACGAGGCCGTCCAGGGTGGACAGCCAGCGCTGACCGGCAGCCCGCTCCGCGAAGTCTGGATCCTGCAAGGCGGCACGGCCGATGTCATCGGTCCTGTTCAGGAGGGTGATCCGGCATCCCGCGGGCTGCGGACCGGGCAGCGTCCGCCGCGCCGTGGTCAGGAGGTCCCGCACCGCGGAGACGGCGGTCTCCGCCGCGGGGCCGCCGCCACCGTCGTCGGGCACTACAGCGTCCAGGGCCGCGCTCCGGCGCGCCCGCAGCGCCGCGGGACCCGTTCCCGGCAGGCCCTGGTACGGCAGCACTGCGGGGGCGGGGCGATGCGCGGCGGCCCAGTCGGCGATCTCCGGCAGGAGTCGCGGTCTGCGCTCGGGAACGGGGAGCGGCCCCGGCCCGCCCGACGGGGTCGCGACACCGGGCAGAAACCCCTCCAGAGTCACGGCGGCGAGCGCGAGCTCCGGCCCGGTCGCGGGCCACCGTTCCTTCCACTCGCCGTACCCGGGCAGATCCGCCAGAGCGGCCAGCGTCCGCGGGTCGGACCGCACCTGCGCCGCCGTCACCCCGTGCCACGCCGCATGATGCGCCAGCGCGGCCACCGCATAGGCCGTGTCGGAGAGCAGGAGCGGCAGGGCGCGGTGGTGGTACCGGGCGGCGGTCCGCTGCGGCAGCACGGTGAACACGACGACGGCGCCCCGGCCGACAGCCCCTCCCGGAGGACCGCTCCGGCGCAGCAGGATCCCCTGCTCGGCGTCGAAGGCGTAGCGTCCGGGAGGGACGTCGCACCCGGCGCCGCACACCAGGTGGACCTGGACCGGATAGCACGCTCCCGCGGACGGCACGGCGCGACGGCGGATCGTGCCCGGGCGTCCCGTCGCCGGGTCGGGGTGCATCTCGGGCCCCCAGAACACGGTGCGGATCATGGACAGCACGGGCACGCGGTCCTCCCCGGGGAGGACCTGCTGGATCCGTCCCGGCCACTGGTTCACCCGCGGCCCCGGAGGTTCGGGAGGTCCGGGGATCTCCGAGGAGAACGCCCGGAGCAGAGGGTCGGCGTGAGAGGTCGTCATGTCACATGTGGGGCGGCGGGACGAGGGTGAAGTCTTCGGGCCGGTGCGGGGCCGCGTCCCGCCAGCCGCGGTCCAGCGCCGCCTGGGCGAAGCGCGGGCAGCCCAGATAGGCGAACGCCGCCGGAGCATTCGGCACCAGTCCCCCGACGACGGCGCGCACCACCCGCAGGCCGGTCTGCGCGACGTCCGCGGTGGTCAGGTCCCGGAGGTGGACCGGGTGACCGGCCTCCCGCAGGCGCGCGTACACGTCCGGCAGGGGGACGCCGGCCAGGGCGTCGATGTCCACGAGGCCCAGCTCGGGCGCCGTGAACCGGGAGGCGAGGTGGTGCACCCGGGGGTCCAGCCACAGCTGCACGTGGGCGCCGAGGTCCCGGACCGCGGAGAAGTGCTCACCGGCGTCGTCCAGGTAGGCGCGGTCCTCGCGATGGTCCAGATAGAGGCCGCGCGCCATGAGGCCGGCCTCCACCGCCTGGAAGACCCAGCCGTCGGCGTCCTGGCAGCCCTGCGTGTAGATCCAGGTGTGGACCGCTTCGAGGACCGCTTTCCGGGCGGCCTCCGCGGGGTCGGTGCGGCAGGCGAACCCGGCCGCGTACAGGCCGGTGTCCGGGTCGTGCACCAGGGCGGCGACGCACGGCGCGAACTCGCTGGGCATCTCCACCACCCAGTACTCCAGCCGGCAGCCGGCCATGTCCTCGACGAGACCGGGGACCGACTCGGGCCGGATGCCCCGCACAGGGCCGCCGAGGTGCCACCACAGTTCCAGGGCGTCCCGCTCGATGACTTCGAGCACCGCCCGGTCGGCGGCGTCCTGGAATCCCTGGCCGGTCGCGATCCCTGCGTAATTGAGGTGGTGCACGCGCGGCAGCTCACGGAACCGGCGTTGCCGCCAGTTCAGGTACACGAGACTCGCGGGCAGCCAGCAGTCGGCGGAAGCGGACGGCGCGGGCGCCGCGGCGCCCTCCGCCGCGGTGGATGTGCCAGCGGCGCTGGCCGGCGCGGGCTGCGGGGCGCCACCGGGCTCCGTCGTCGTGCAGCGGACCCACAGGGTGCGGACGTCGTCCTCGAGGTTGCGGTACGGGAACCCGGTCCGCGCCTCCTGCCAGGGCGCGAAGCGGGGCAGCGTGTCCAAGGGCGCGTGGCGGAGGCCCCGCGCGCGGAGTTCGGCCGCCGTCGCGACGAGGTGGTCGCCGTCGTCGAGATCGGCCGGGATGAAGTTGCCGCAGTACCGCTCCATGCCTTCCGCGACGGCCGCGATCCAGGCCTGGCGCTCGTCCCCGAAGGTCGTGCCGAGCGAGACGCGGTCGGCGGGCCAGTCGCCGAGCCAGCGGGCGTCGGAGACCTCGGCGGTCATGGAGGTGTAGGCCGGAGGAGCGTGCTCGGGCGTGAGCACGGAACGGACCCTGCGGATGATCCCGGTCTGTTCGTCGACCAGGGCCTGCAACGGCAACGGGCTGGCGGGCGGGGCGGCGAGGTTCATGGGGTTCGGGCTCTCTGCTTTCGGGCTCTCTGCTGCGGTCGGTGAAGCGGCGATGAGGACGGTGCGGCCGGGAGCTCGTCCCGGGCGGCGGGCCTCCAGGCGGGCCTCCAGGCGGGCCCGGCGGGGTCCTGGGAGCCGGTGTCCCGGGAATCGAACGCCCAGGTGCGGGCGTGGTCCGGCGGGGCCTCCGACCAGGAGCTGATCCGGTGGAGCAGGCCGCCCGCCGCCCGCAGCGCGGCTTGCCGGCGCGGTTCCAGATCCGCTGCGAGCCGGTGACCCCACGGCCCCCAGAGCAACTCGGTCCGGCCTTGCCCCCAGGCGCCGGCGAGGCGGAGCGTCTCCGCGGCGAAGAAGTCCCGGCTCCCGCCGATCACCAGGAGAGGCGTCCGGAGCGAGCCGTAGCGGGCGGTGAGATCGAGGGGCCTCGCCGCCCAGAGCCGCTGCCAGGCCGCGGAGGCGCCTGGACCGTGGACACCGTCCTCGATGACGCTCAGCACCCCGTGCCGCCGGGCCTGGTCGCAGAGCCGGTTCAGCTCGTCGTCCGGGAGCGGCGGACCGGACTCCCGGGCGAAACCGTGCTGGTGCCACCAGCCGATCCGGTCCCGCAGGCGCGGGCGCCCCTGGGGATCGTGCGCGGTCTCGAACAGGCCGAGCGCGGGCACCATCGCCACGACGGCGACGGCGGGTCCGGACCTTCCCGGAACGGCGTCGCCGGGGTCCCCCAGCTCGAGCGTCCGGGCGGCCTCCAGCGCACAATGGGCGTCGTAGGACGCGCCGGCGAGCAGAACCCGGCCGCGCAGCACGCCCTGTGACGCCAGGCTCCGGACGGTCGCGGCGCCGTCGTCACCCTCGGAAAAATAGGGGCGCCAGTCACCCTCGGAGCCGTACCGGCCCCGGACGTCCTGGACCACCACGTCGAATCCGGCGCGGTTCCAGGAAGCGGCCTGCGCACGGTGCTGAGAACGGCCATAGGGAGTCCGGAGGAGGACGGTTCCGCGGCTCCGCCCGGTCGTGTCGGGGCAGGGAGCCGGGTAGTGGTCGGCGAGCAGGCGGCAGTCGTCGGCAAGCGTGACGCTCAGGGGGCGAGGAGCTCCGCCCGTCACCGCCGCCTCCCCGGATGGGGCGCCGGTTCGGGATAGGCGAGGACGGGATGCCCCGTGGCGAGAAGGGTGGTGGTGTCCAGGCGCCAGAGGGTGCGGCGGTGCTCGTCGAGGGCGGGCGTGTGGTGCTGCCAGTCGGTCAGCACGGTCAGGAGCCGTGCGAAGAAAAGGGTGACGGCCGCCGTCGGCAGGCCGTCGAGGAAGTCGCCGGGCTGCTGGCGGCCGAGCCAGGCCTCCAGCTCGGCAGGGGCAGACGACGCCGCGAGTCTGCGGCGCAGGACCTGGCGGGAGTCGGGGTCGCCGTCGTGCAGCCGCAAGGGGTCGATGAACAGCAGGCCGCCCTCGCGGTAGCAGCGCAGCACGCCGGTCCCCGCCACGGGGAGCCGGTCGGCCAGGCCCCGCTCACCGGGGGTCTTCGCGACGTGCAGCAGGAGGCCCGGCAGGTGGCCGGGGAGGTTCAGGGCGTCGGGAGTGACGGTGCGGAGCCGGAGCGCGGAGCCCGGAAGCTCGGCCTCCAGCCTGCGGGTGAAGGCCTCGGGGGCCAGGATTCCGACGTCCGTGCGGCCGGCCACGGGGGCCGTGCGAACGCGACGGCGGTCCTCCAGCTCGCCGCGGACGCGCGCTTCGAGGTCCGGCCCGAGAGCATCGGCCCCGTCGCGCTGCTCCGCCAGGCGCAGGAAGGTCCCGTCCTCGGTGCGCACGGTGGTCCGCCCCTGGACTTCGAAGGCGTCGACGGTGTGGATCGTGGGCATGGTCCCTCTTCGCGCGTGGTGGGTGACGGGTCCGGCGGGCCGTGCTCCCGGGGGCGGGCTGCCGGCCGCCCGCCCCCGGTCAGTGCTCAGCCGAAGCTCAGTCGAACGGGTTCTCGACCAGAGCGTTCGAGTGCGTCGCGGAGAGGTGCGCGAGCTGTTCGGTCTCTTCAACATCAACCAGGACCTTGGTGTTCTCCATGGCTGGTCTCCTTTCGGTGTGGGTGAGCGCTGCCGTGCGGCAACATCGACAGGCTATCGTTAATGAGAATCATTCTCAAAATCAGAAAGAGCCGCCATGTCTTCAGAGCTTCTTCTCGTCGCCGACCAGCACGCCGGCACCGCCCACTTCCTCGACCCGGCCACCGGCGCCGAGGTCACCCGGCTGGACCATGTGGTGCTGGCCGAGCACGCCGGCGTGCTGGGTCTGGGCGGCGGCCGCTGCGCCTTCGTGGACGACGGCGGCGGGGCAGTCGTCGTGGTCGACCCGTTCCGCCACGGCGCCGCGGCGGGCGACGGGGCCGAGCGGATCCCGGTGGCCATTCCGGGAGAGCACCTCGCCTGCGACCCCACGGGCCGGCACCTCGCCGTCACCACCGGCCTCGGCGCCTCCTGGGAACCGTGGAGCGATCTGCTCACCGTGATCGACCGCGACGCCGACGGCGGTCCCCGCTCCCGCCGCATCCGCACCCGACCCGGGGAGCCGGGAGTCGTGGTCACCGGCGGCCCCGGGGAGCCGCGCGTCGTGCTCCGGCACCGCGAACCCGGGGCGATCGAATCCCTGCCGTTCCACGCCGTGCTGGAGCAGGGGGTCCACTGCCCCCCGCTGCGCGGTGAGATCCTGGAGGGCTTCCCCGCCGACGGTCACGGCGACGCCTTCGACCCCGTCACGGGGACGCTGTACGTGGCGACCGGGCGAGGTCTCGAACGCGTGGACGTCAACGGTCCGGCGCCGCGTTCGCTCGGGGTTCTGCCGTGGGGCGCGCCCGGCCGCGCATACTTCCTGCGGTTCGACCCGGAGCGGCGCCTGCTGGTGGCCGTGCTACGGGACGGAGGCGGGAATCCCCGCGAGTGGACATCCTGGGCCAACCACCTGTGGGTCCACGACCTGGGCTCCGGCCGCACCCGGACGGCGCCGCTCGACGACGGCCTGATCTTCCGTTTCGCGCTGACGGCGACGGGGGTCGCCGTCGCGTCGGTGCACCCGGACGGGGACCGGCTGACCGTCCTCGACCTGGGCGGGCCGGGCGCCGCGGGCGCCGCGGGCGGGCCGGACAGCCCGGACGGCCTCCCGGTCCGGGGCCGCTGGGAGCTTCCCGCCATGGACCACGCCCCGCGTCCCGGGCACGAGCCCTGGGATGACGCCGACCGGCGGGCCATCGCCGCCTCCCCCTCCTCGGAGCTCGTGGCCGTCACCCGGGGCGGTCACGGCGAGCTGCACTTGGTGGACACTGCCGCCCCGGGAACGGCGTGGCGCACGGTCCGGATGGACGGCCCGCTCCGCGACGGCGGCCACTTGGCGTGGCTCTCGGCCTCGGCCGACGGCCCCGGGGACACGGTGGGCCGGTGAACGGCTTTCCCGGTTCCGGCCCAGGTCAGGAACGCTTCCGACGGCTCCTGCAGCGCTGGGACGCCAGCCCGCGGCAGGGGATCCCCCAGCTGTCCGGGGATGTGGCGGTGTTCCTCTGGCGCGGCCGCGACGACCCCCAGCCCACGCTGCACCTCGCCTCGGCGACCACGCTACGGAACGCGTGGGACCTGCGCTCCGGGCCTCACCCGGAGGCGTCTCCGGGCACGCCGTTGCCCGCTCCGGACAGACTGCTGGTGCGGGGATTCGCCCTCGCCCCGGACGGGTCACACGTGGCCGCTCTTCTCAGCGGCGTGGGCGAGGAACTCGCACGGGTCTGGCTCCTCGCCCCGGACCGTCCCGCCCGGCTGCTCCTCGGTGCCCGCTCCTGGCACGCCGTCCCCGTGTGGACCCACGGCGGGGAACGGCTGTGGGTCCTGGACGGCAGGCCCGGCGCGCAGCGGCTCGTGGGCTGGCTCCTGCGCGACGCCGAGGACGGAACCTCACCGTCCGCGACGCCTTCCGTCGTGCCGTTCCCCGACGGCCTGGCCGGCGACCTCCCGGGGCGTCGCCTCTCCATCGGCGCCGACGGCGAGGCGCTCACCTTGCGATCCCGGGCGCCCGGGCGTCCCGAGCAGCAGTGGACGCACGACGGCGGCGCCTGGGTTCCGCTGGAGGTCACGGGCGCGGCCGGCGGCCCGGGTTCTGCGGCGCCGCCACCCGTTCCGTCAAGACCGGGGGCGGAGCCGGCATCGACGCGGATGCCGCTGCCGACGCCTGCTGCAGTGCGTCCCGCTTCAGAGCAGCCCGCTTCCGAGCGCGAGCTGGCCCGGCTCGCCACGGCCGCGGGAACCCTCCGCGCGGTGGACCGCGATGGCGTCACGACCCTGGACCTTGAGGGATCCGAACTGGTGTGGCTGGGGCCGGCCGAGCGGCTCCAGGAGCTGTCCCTGAGCCGGGGCACGGCCGGTGATCCCCCGGACGGGACGCTGTGGATCCGCACGGCTTCCCCCGAACGACCGTCCGCCGTCGTGTGCCTGCCCCTCACGCACCGGCCCGACGAACCGTCCCGCATTGCGCCCGACCAGGCACCTCTCGGGCGGCCGGGTGCGGCGCGCGCCCGGCCACGCCGTACCGGCGCCCCGGAAGACATCGTTCATCGGCGGCTCCTGGCCACGGCGGATGACGGGACACCCGTGCCCGTCGTCGTCTCCATCCGGGCGGACGCGCTCGGGCCGGACGGCCTGCCCCGGAGTCCGGCGCCACTCCTGCTGAGCTGCTACGGCGGCTTCGGGGTCCGCCATCACCCCGAGGCCGAACCCAGTGTGCCCGCGTGGCTGGAGACCGGTGGCGTCCACGTCGCCGCCCAGCTGCGCGGGGGCGGCGAGCTGGGACCCGCGTGGCACGAGGCCGGCCGGGGCTCCGGCAAGACGCGGACGGTCCGGGACCTGCTCGACGTCGCGCGTTTCCTCGCCGCGGAAGGCTGGACCACCCCGCGGCGGACGGTCGCGGTGGGGGCGTCGCATGGGGGCTTCGTCGTGACGGCCGCCGCGCTCCGGGATCCATCCGCCTTCGGAGGCGTGATCGCCGTGGCCCCGCTGCTGGACATCGTGGACCTGGGCCGGCATGGCCTGGGAGGGCAGTGGCGCCACGAGTTCGGGGCGGACGGGGAATGGCCGCCGGAAGAGCGCGCCGCGGCGTCGCCCCTCCACATACTCCGCCGGACCGGACGTCTGGACGAGGCCCCGGCTCTGCTGTGCTGCGTCATGGGGCGGGACGAACGCGTCGACAACGAGGCGGCCCGCGAGTTCGTCCGGCTGTACCGGGACCGCGGCGGCCAGGCGTGGCTCCGAGAGGAGGACGGCTCCGGGCACGGGCAGCGGCGGGCCACGGACGTCCTGGACTTCTCGGCCACGGTGCTCGCGTTCGCCCGGGCCGTCGCGGACCGGGACGCCTGACGCGCCTTCACCCACGGAAACGTGGTTCACCCCCTGAAATTTCCGGAGGTGAACCACGAATCCGTGGGTGCTTCCGTCAGCACGGCCGGCCCGGTTTCATGACACAAGATGAAGGCTCCCGTCATACTTCTCCCCGGGGCCTGGTGCTAGATTTTTTGCAGAGTAACGAGCACCGGTGACAAGCCCTGACTGACCGGTCGGCAACCCTCCAGACGCGGCGGGGTGCCTCAGGTGACTACTCGGCATGTGTCAACTGCAAGCGCGAAGGAGCCCCACTTGCCTGCCCGCAAAAAACCCACGTCCGCCCCTGCCGGAACCGCCGGCGCCGCCAAGGCCACGACGCCCCGGAGCACCGCGGCCAAGCCCGCCACCCGGGCTCCGCGCACCACCAAGGCCACGGCCGCCAAGCCGGCAGCCGCCAAGGCCTCCCCCGCGAAGGCCGCCACGACGACGGCGACCGCCCCCGCCGCCGAGCAGGCCACTGTGGCCGCGCCCGGCGTCGCGCCCCAGGCCGTGGCTGCCGAGGCACCCGCTCGCCTGCCCTACCGCCTTCTGACCGGCCCGGACACCCGCGAGTTCTGCGAGCGGGTCTCCGCCGCCCTGGCCGACGGGTACATCCTCTACGGGAGCCCGTCCGTGACCTTCAACGGGGAGACGGTGATCGCGGCTCAGGCCGTCGTCCTGCCGTACGCGCCGCCGGCCCCCGTGGTCGATCCGTACGCCGTCCCGGCCACCGGCTTCGCCCCCTACGGCGGTGCCCTGTGAGCTACGCGGGCGACCTGACGCCGCAGCAGGCCTGGGACAAGCTCAAGGACGGCGCCATCCTCGTGGACGTGCGCACCGAGGCGGAGTGGGCGCACATCGGCCGCCCGAAAGCGCCGTCCGGCGACCCCCTGTTCATCCAGTGGAACCTGGCCGGCGGCGTGCCGAACCAGGGGTTCCTCACGGAGCTCGCCGAGCAGGCGCCGGAGGCGGGCACCGCGGACCTCGTGTTCCTGTGCCGTTCCGGGCAACGGTCGATCGCGGCGGCGGAAGCCGCGACGGCGGCGGGCTGGTCCTCGTACAACGTCCTGGAAGGCTTCGAGGGCGTCCCGGACCGATACGGCGAGCGGACCGTGAACGGCTGGAAGAACAGCGGCCTGCCGACCACCATCGGAGCGTGAGGCATGGCGTTCAATCCTGAGGCCGCATCCTGGTCGCCGGCCACCCAGGCGGTGCGTGGCGGCCTGGACCGCACGGGCTTCTACGAGACCTCCGAGGCGTTGTTCCTGAACTCGGGCTTCGTCTACGACTCGGCCGAGGCCGCCGAACGAGCCTTCACGGGTGAGGACGAGCGCTTCGTCTACTCCCGGTACGGCAATCCGACCGTGGCCACGTTCCAGGAGCGGCTGCGGCTGCTCGAAGGCACCGAGGCGTGCTTCGCGACGGCGTCCGGCATGTCGGCGGTGTTCACCGCTCTCGGCGCGCTGCTCGCAGCCGGGGACCGCGTGGTCGCGGCACGGTCGCTGTTCGGTTCCTGCTTCGTGATCCTGAACGAGATCCTGCCGCGCTGGGGCGTGGAGACGGTGTTCGTCGACGGGCCCGATCTGGAGCAGTGGCGCGAGGCCCTGTCCGTGCCGACGCAGGCGGTGTTCTTCGAATCGCCGTCGAACCCGATGCAGGAGATCGTCGACATCGCCGCGGTCAGCGAGCTCGCGCACGCCGCGGGGGCCACCGTGGTGGCCGACAACGTCTTCGCCACCCCCATGCTGCAGCGCTGCACGGATCTGGGGGCCGACGTCGTCGTGTACTCCGGGACCAAGCACATCGACGGGCAGGGGCGTGTCATGGGCGGCGCGATCCTCGGGACCAAGGAGTTCATCGACGGGCCCGTGAAGAACCTCATGCGGCACACGGGGCCGTCGCTGTCGAGCTTCAACGCCTGGGTCCTCACGAAGGGTCTGGAGACGCTGGACATGCGCGTGCGGCACTCGTCCGCCTCCGCCCTGAAGCTGGCCGAATGGCTCGAGCAGCAGCCCGGCGTGAACTGGGTGAAGTACCCGCTGCTGCCCTCGCACCCGCAATTCGAACTGGCGCAGCAGCAGATGAGCGCCGGCGGCACCGTGCTGACGTTCGAGCTCGCGCCACTTCCCGGCGGGACGGCCAAGGATGCCGCGTTCACGCTGCTCAACGGCCTGCGCGTGGTGGACATCTCGAACAACCTGGGCGACTCCAAGAGCCTCATCACGCACCCCGCGACGACGACGCACCGCGCGATGGGCCCGGAAGGCCGGGCCTCGATCGGGCTGGGTGACGGTGTGGTGCGCCTGTCGGTCGGGCTGGAGGATGTGGACGACCTGATCCGCGACTTCGAGCAGGCGCTGGCGGGCTGAGCACCTCCCGAAGCGCCTCCCGCCCCGTCGTGACCCACGCGCGCTATAACGACTCCGGTCATGGGGAACGCTCCATGGGTACCCCTCCCCATCGACGGTTCGTGCGCGGTCCGGATAGCTTTGAGTCAACAGAAACCGGGCAGGCCGGGTTCACCACGAGCAAGGAGTAGGAAAATGGCAGTTTGGGGTGCAGACGTCCAGCAGCTTCGCGCACTGGGTAAGAAGCTCGAAGCAGGCGCACAGACCAT
>JABLTH010061043.1_pt1 | contig 10713 bp, 9 predicted proteins | sample 7875711 | NCBI WGS metagenome assembly JABLTH01 (sample SAMN14941262, study PRJNA633318) | bioreactor metagenome | isolation source: bioreactor | place: China | collected 2019-03-05 | reverse complement strand
GGCGGCCCGGGAGCTCCACCGGCTCAGCGGGCGCCGCGGCCCCCTGGTGCCTGTGAACTGCAGCGCCCTCGCCGAGAGCCTGCTGGAGAGCGAGCTGTTCGGGCATGTGAAGGGCGCCTTCACGGGGGCGGACCGGGACCGCCGGGGCGCCATCGAGCAGGCGGAGGGGGGGACTCTTTTCCTCGACGAGATCGCCGACGTCTCCCCGCGGGTCCAGTCCCTCCTCCTCCGGGTGCTCCAGGAGCGGGAGGTCCGCAAGGTGGGCGGGGAGAAGGCCGTGGCCGTGGACGTGCGCTTCGTGGCGGCCACCCACAAGTCCGTGGAGGAGCTGGCCGCCTCCGGGGCCTTCCGCCAGGACCTCCTGTTCCGCCTGAAGGGGACCGTGCTCCGGATGCCCTCCCTGGCCGAGCGTCGCCACGAGTTCCCCTACCTGCTGCCCCGGCTGGTGGCCCAGGCCGCCCGGGCCCTGGGCCGCCCGGCGCCTGCCCTCTCCGCCGGACTCGCCGAGGCCCTGGCGCGCCTCCCCTGGCCCGGCAACGTCCGGGAGCTCCGCCATGCCCTCGAGCGCGCCCTCCTGCGCTGCGGCGAGGGACCCCTCCACGCCGCCCACTTCCCGGAACTGGAGGTCCCCGAGGTCGGGCATCGGCGATGGAGCGAAGCGACCCACGCCTTCCAGCGGGAGCTGCTGCTGGAGACTCTGCGCCGGCACGGCTTCAACGCCGCGGCCGCCGCGGACGCCCTGGGGCTGGCCCGGCCCGCGGTCTACCTCACGGCGAAGCGGCTGGGCATCGACCTCGTCGCGGAGCGCCTGAAACCGGGCTGAACCGGGCTCACACCCGCCGGCCGAAGCTGCGGTCCAGCTCCCCGAGGGTGAGCTTCTTCACGATGGGACGGCCGTGGGGGCAGGTGTGGGGCACCTCGCAGGCCAGGAGGTCCTCGATGAGCCGCGTGGCCAGTTCGGGGCTCAGGCGCGCGTGCTTCTTGATGGCGGCGCGGCAGGCCAGCTCGGCGTTCAGGTCCTTCCGGAAGGCGTCCAGGTCCGGCTTGCCGCCGGCTTCCATCCGATGGAGGAGGTCCGTGAGCAGGGCCTCGGGATCCCGGTCCGCGAGGAAGTCCGGCAGGCCCCGCACCACCAGGGCGTCGGCCCCGAAGGCCTCCACCTCCACCCCTGCGGCGTGCATCTCCTCGAGGAAAGGCGCGAGCCGGGACACGGCCGCGGGCCCGAGGGCGAGGACCTTCGGTGGCAGCAGGGGCTGCACCGCAGGCTGGTGGCGGCGCAGGAAGAGCCGCTCGTAGAGGATCCGCTCGTGGGCCACGTGCTGGTCCACGATCCAGAGTTCGGGCTCCTTCTCGCCCTGCACTTCCGCGATCAGGTAGGTGGCCTCGAAGGCCCCCAGGTAGCGCACCTCGAGGTCCGTGTCCGCCTCCGCGGCGCGCGGGGGCGGCGGAGCCGTACCGTAGGCCTGGTCCAGCGCCGCGTCGCCGAAGGCGGACGCGAGCACCGCGGTGGCGCCCTGGGCCGAGGGACCGGTCCAGAGGCGGGGATGGCTCTGGGCCGCGGCCCGGAGCGGTCCCTCGGCGTCCAGCTCCGCGGGCTTGGGGGGCAGGTCCAGTACCGAGGCCAGGCCGCCCCGCAGCTGCTCCCAGGCCTCCCGGGTGGCCCGGGCCACCCAAGGGAAGACGCGGTGGGGCTCCCGGAAGCGGACCTCGGCCTTGGTGGGGTGCACGTTCACGTCCACGGCCTCGGCGGGGAGGTCCAGGAAGAGCACCGCCGCCGGATAGGCGCCCTTGGGGAAGAAGCCCTCCCAGCCCTCCGCCAGGGCCGCCAGCAGGAGGCGGTCCCGCACGCTGCGGCCGTTGACGAAGAGGTAGAGGTGGTTGCGGTCCCGGAAGCTGAGCTCGGGCCGGGAGAGGTAGCCCCGGAGCGTCCAGGGCGGCTCGCCGTTCGTGAAGGGCACGAGGGCGGCCATCTTCTCCCCCAGCAGGGGCGCCAGGCGGGCGCCGGCCTCGGCGACCGGCGGCAGGTTCAGCTCCCCCCCGCGGTCGGTGCGGATGCGCCAGTGCACCGAAGGCGTGGCGAGGGCGAGCCGGGTGGCCACCCCCCAGAGGTGGGCGTGCTCGGTCTCCACGCTCTTGAGGAAGCGGCGCCGGGCCGGGAGCTGGGCGAAGAGGTCCCGCACGCTGACGGTGGTGCCCCGGCTGCGGGGGGCGGGCTGGACCTCCTTGATGACGCCGAACTCGCTGCGCAGGCGGTGGCCCTCGCCGTCGCCCTCGGCGCTGTGCAGCTCGAAGCGCGTCACCGAGGCGATGCTGGGCAGGGCCTCGCCCCGGAACCCGAAGGTCGAGAGGTGCCCCAGGTCGTCCGCCGTGCGCACCTTGCTGGTGGCGTGGCGCTCCAGGGCCATGTAGAGGTCGTCGCGCCCCATGCCGCAGCCGTCGTCCGCCACCTCCAGCAGCCGGCGACCGCCCTCCTCCCAGGCCAGGTCCAGCCCCGTCGCGCCGGCATCCAGGGCGTTCTCCACCAGCTCCTTCAGCACCGAGGCCGGCCGCTCCACGACCTCCCCGGCGGCGATCTGGTTCGCCACCTGGTCGGAGAGGATGCGGATGCGGGGCATGGTTGATGGTATCCCGCGGGGTGAGGAAGAGAGCCCCTGGGGCTTAGCAGTAGCCCACCGAGAACCCGCCGATCAGTCTGAGGCGGCCGTCCGGCGTGGCCCGCTCGCCGTCGTAGTTCACGTCGCCGAACCAGGGGAAGCCTTCCGAGGACTTCCAGTAGTCACCGTCGCTCGTCATCAGTAGCTCGAGCTTCGTGGTCCCCCAGGCGCAAGCCCACTCACCTCCTTCGCCACAGCTCCAAGCGGATTTCCAGTAGACCCGCTTCCCATCCGGGGAGAACGCGAGGGCCCCTCCGAGGTACCCGTATCCTTGATCCCAAAAGGAGGGCTTGTAGGTCGGCTTGCGACCGAGCAGTTTCATGGATTTCGCTTCGAACAGAAGCAGTTCCGGCAAGGCCCTGGGTTGCAGAACCCCATCGACATACCGCGCCGGGTCAGCGACCAGGACGGCGAATCGATCCCCCGCCGGAGCCAGCGCCATGCACTGGACCTGCAGGTGCCCTTCGAGTCTAAGGGGTGTCACGCCTCCAGAAGCTGGGTCCACAAGGCATGGACCACCAGGGTCCAGACCTCTGGATGTCGAATTGAAGGGCCCCTGGGTTCGCGTTGCATAGACGAGCTTTTCCCCTGCCCAGGCCAACAGTTCGCTCCCGACCTCGAAGCGCTCCTCGATAGACCCTGCGGATTCATCGTTCACCTTCAGATCCAGCTTCGGCGCCCCATCCTTCACCACCCAGACCTTTAGGGTTCCCCCGCCCACAGCCGCTGCGAAGGTCCCGCTCGGATCGAGTCGCACCCGTCGGGCCGCAAAGGTCTTGGTCCACTGCAGCTTCCCAGTCTTTCCGTCCCATAACCTTACTTGGCCATCATCGCCGGCGCTCATGGCCCAACGGCCGTGGGGATCTAGGTCCACCGACACGATATCCCCGAAGTGGGCATCCACTTGCCAGGTGGGCTTGGCATCGTCCGTTAGGTCATGGGCTGGTGCGGGGCCCATGAGCTTCAGCATGCCAGGAACAGATTCCCTGGATGTGTCCAGCAGGGAAACAGGATGGATAGACCAAGGATGGCCCAGGTCCGGCGACCCAGGCACCCTGCCTGATAGCACTGTCTCCAACCCTCCGCGCTCGACGTCGTAGACCTTGGTGCAGCTCGAATCGTTCGAAGGATCCAGTTGCACGGCCACCTTCCTGCCGTCCTCGAGAATGGAGGCATCTGGTGACCGGTGAATGGCTATTGCAGCCCTTAGCAATCGGGCTTCGACCTTTTTTTGGAGTGTGGCCATCACCGTGTTGGACGTAACCTCCACCGGCTGGAAAGGGCCGGGAAGGTCCGCGGAAAGCACGGTAGCCAAGGATTTTCCATCCGCAAATGACCTCAGCGTGATGCCTTCAGGACTGACTTGAAGAAAGCCCTCGGCAGACTCGACTGGGAGGAAATGGTCGGTCCCCCTGTGTCCCGATCGGAGCGGATGAGCTTCTTTCACTCCCCAACGGACGCTGCTTGACCCGAGATCCAGCAAAGCGAGGGAAGCATCCTTGAACTCAAGCAGGACCGACTGTGGGGACCTGAAGAATGCGATACGACTGATCGGAACCTGAGACTCCATCGGCCGACCCAGTTCCAGGCTGCCAATCGACCAAGTGAAGAGGTCCTTGTTGATCGCGATGCAGACAAGGTTTTTGCCAGCCCACACAAGACCGGAAGGATGGCTCGAGTTCGGCAGCGGCAACTCGGCTATGGACTTGCCGGCGATGAAGTCCCAGACGACCAGAGTAAAGGGTTGTCCCTTCTCGCCTCGCTTCACCAGGGCGATCCTGCGTTCCTCGGGGTCGACGGCACCCACGACGAAGTCTGTGGAGGGAACAGGCAATTGCGCGCGGGGCTCGGGATCGGGGTAGCGGTACAGTCGGATCGGTTCGGGTTCCCGCGCTGGAGGGTGCGGCGTAGGGTCCTGATGAACGTGCGCTGTACGCCCGGAGGCTTCCCGGCGCGAGGCCACCACGCCGCGCAGGGAATCCCAATTGAGTGCGATGAGCGTGCCCGCAGCGGCAACCAGGAGCCCCCATTGAATGAGGCGGCGCGACATGGTCATCCCCCATCATCCCAGCGACAGGGATGTCCGACCATCGACTCCCGCCCCTCAGCTGGTCGGATCCCCCGCCATGCTCTGCAGGAAGTTCTGCAAGCCCATCTGTTCGCAGAGGCCGAGGTTCGTCTCGATCCAGTCCACGGCCTCCTCTTCGCTCTCGAGGATCTCCGTGAGCAGGTCGCGGGTGACGTAGTCCTTCTTCGATTCGCAATCGGCGATGGCGGCCTTGAGGGCCAGCAGGGCCTCCATCTCAAGGGCGAGGTCGCACTGGAGGATCTCGAGGGCGTTCTCGCCGATGCGCAGCTTGCCGAGGTCCTGGAGGTTCGGGAGGCCTTCGAGGAAGAGGATCCGCTCGATGAGGCGGTCCGCGTGCTTCATCTCGTCGATGGATTCCTTGTACTCCCGCTCGCCGAGCCGCTTCAGGCCCCAGTTCTTCGCCATGCGGGCGTGCAGGAAGTACTGGTTGATCGCGGTGAGCTCGTTCTTCAGGAGCTTGTTGAGGTGCTGCAGGATGACCTTGTCGCCCTTCATGGCGGCTCCTTACGAGGATTCCCCACGGTAGCCCAAGGCCACCCGGGGATCCAAATCGAGGCTGGAATCAGCTGGCCTTGCGGGCGACCTCGGCGGCGGGCAGGGCGGGCGCCTCGGGGCGGGCGAGGGCGCACACCTGGCCCAGGGCCACGGTCTCGGCCAAGACGTCCTCCACCAGGCGGCGGATGTCGGGCACGCACATGCGGCACTGGGGCGTCGCGCCGCAGGCCCGGAACACGTCGAGGGGCGTCCGGGCGCCGTCCTCCAGGACCGCGCGCCGGATGTCCTTCTCCCGGATCCCGTTGCAGACGCAGACGTACATGATTCCCGCTCCAGGGTCCATTGTAAGGTATTGAGACTCCGTTTCAATCTCAATTACCTTGACGCAGGTCACACCCTAGCCGAGGTCCAGATCCCGGTCCCGCCGGGCCTGCTCCCAGGTCCGGGCCAGGTGCACCAGGTAACCCACCAGGAAAATCAGGCTGGCCACGCCATGGATCCAGGCCAGGGCCCCGCGCCAGGCCGGGTCCACCACGACCTGGACGCCATAACCCGCCAGGACCATGGGCGCGATGCCCAGGACCGCCAGGAGGCCCGTGCGCTTCCCCACCTCCGGATCCCGCCGCAGCATGGGTTGGACATGGCCCCGGAGTAGCATCCCGAGGGTGAAGACGAGGACGGGCGCGGTCAGGACGTGGAGGTGCTGGAGCAAGGGCTGAAGGGGGTGGGCCTCGGGCCCGAACTCCCCGGCCCGCTGCCCGAAGTAGCGGAGCCACCCGTAGATCAGCCCCGTGGCCCCCGTGAGGAGGGCGCTCAGGTGGAGACAGAGCCGCTCCAGGCCCGTCATTTCCCGGACCCGTAGAGCACCTGCCACAGGGCGAGTCCCCGCCGGGACGCGTCCGTGAGGGCGTTGGCGGTCAGCGTGGCGCCGGAGAGGGGCCGGATTCCCCGGCCCAGCCGGAGCTCCCCGTCCAGGCCCCGGCCCTCCAGCTGCTTCTTCCAGGCCTCCTTGGCCATGTACTCCATGGGCTCCCGGAAGGCCACCACCTCCACGCGCCGCACTTTCCCGTCCGCGCCGACGGCCACCATCGCGGTCTCGTTGAGGGTGCGCACGCGGTGGGTGTCGAAGAAGGCCACGCCCTCCAGCCTCCCCTCCCGCCGGGCCTCGTAGGCGACGATCCAGAGCCCGGGCAGGTCCACCCCGGCGAGGGCCCTGGTCCGCTGGGCCTGGGCCTCGGTGAGGAAATGCTCCTTGCGGAGGATGGAGGCGCCCGGGAAGGCGAGGGCCAGGGCCTGATCCTGGGTGGGCAGGCCCGCGGCGAGGGTCGCGACGCAGAGGGCAAGGGGCAGGGTCATGGGAAGGCTCTGGATCAAAGTACCCGAGGGCTAGAAGTAGTAGCCAAGGGCCAGGTTGAACTGGTTCCGTCCTGTGCGCGCGCCGTTCGTGACCTTCATGAGGTCAGCCTTCACGGCCACCTGTGGGATGGGCTTCCAGTTCAGGCCCACGGTGGTGAACTTCCGGTCGTTGGCCGGATCCACATCGACCCCCGGCACCACGGACTTCTGGGTGTCCACCCGCTCCAGGCGCAGGAAGGGGATGAGGGCCTGCTTGCCGAAGCGGCCGTTCAGCACGTCGTAGCCCGCCTCGAGGTAGGCGCCGCCGGCCTTCGTGCCCACCGCGCGGGCGGGATCCGATGCCTCAAGGGCCGCGACCCCCGCCTTGGAATTCGTGAACTGGGCCCACAGGGCGCGCACCTGCCAGCCGCGGAGACGCACCTCGCCATGGAGGTCCACCACCGTGGTGGTGATCTTGGGACCTTCGCCGGCCTCGGTATTCGTACCGCTGTTGCCCGTGAAGAAGCTGGCGCCGAAGGTCAGGCCGGGCGCGGGGTTCCAGTCCAGGCGACCGGAGAGGGCGAGGCTGCGGGCGAAGGCCTCCTTGCCGCCCTGGCGCCCGCCCCGGATGCCTCCGTCGTCGAAGCCCTCGGTGAGGCCCTCATCCCGCCGGGTGGCCTGCAAGCCAGTGCTGAGGTAGGCCCGGTAGCTCAGGTTCGCGGGCAGCTCGCCGTGGACGCCCACCCCGATCTCGCTCCAGGTCGCGGGGATGATGGATCGCTCGGTGAAGGGCCGCTTCACGCTCAGGAAGGTGGGCGGTTCGTGGATCTCATTGATGAAGCCCAGGGGCATGAGCACCTGCCCCGCGCGGAAGTTCACCTCCTTCTTCCACAGGAAGTCGAAGTAGGCGAATTCCACCTTCACTTCGCCCTCCACGTGTTCGTCGCTGTACCCGCCGTGCTCGAACTCGAGCTCGGAATTGAACACGATCCGGTCGGTGAATTTGTAGCCCGTGTAGAGGATGAGCCGCAGGTTGTCGGCGTTGGGGCTCTTGGGGCTGCGCGTGCCGTTCTCGAGGCGGTTCTCGTAGTTCTCGTAGACCAGTTCCCCGTAGCCCCCGACGGAGAGCCCCCCGCCGCTGCCGTAGACCTTCGCGGCCGCCGGGGCGAGCCCGAACTTGCCCGTCTCAGTCGCCTGGGGCGCGGAGGTGCCTGCCTTCTGGGCCTCCAGCTCGCGGCTGAGGATCTCGAGCTTGCGCTCCAGGTCGGCGACGCGCTTCTCGGTATCGGGCTTCTCCTGGGCGAAGGCGGGAAGGGCGAGCAAGGCCAGGGCCAGGGTGCTGAGCAGGGGTTTCATCGGGTCTCCTTAGGGGATGAGCAGGGCCGCGAAGGCATCGGTCATGCGACGGCGGCCGTGGGTGTAGAGGAAGCAGGCAGCGATTCCCCGGGCCTGGGCCCAGGCGAGGCCCTTCACGGGGCCCATCACGTAAAGCGCGGTCGAGAGCACATCGGCCTCGAAGGCGGTGGAGGCGACCACGGAGACAGACCCCCAGGCGGGGCAGGGGCGGCCGGTGCGTGGGTCAAGGATGTGGCGTCCCCGTTCGGAGGTCCCGCTGGTGGCCAGGGAGGCGTTCTCGAGCCGGAGCCACAAGGCGGTGCGGTTCCGATCGCCGGGGCGGGCGACGGGGATGGTGCGGGCCCCGGCCACGAGCACCTGGCCCCCGAAGTCCAGCCAGCCCTCCCGCGCGCCGGCCCCGCGAGCCAACTCCAGCGCCCGGTCCAGGGCGTAGCCCTTCACGAATCCCCCCTCCTCCAGGCCCGCCTCGGCGCTGTCGAAAGTGGCGGTCTCCGCGGCGGCATCGAGTCTCAGATGGGCCGCGCCGCTGTCCCGGCGGGCGAGGGCGAGTTCCTCGGGCTGCGGGACCCGGCCCCGTCCCCGGACGGCCCAGGCCTCCATGAGGGGCCGGAGGCAGGGATCGAAGGTCCCCTCGGTGCGGTCCGCCCAGGCCTTGGCCGCCTCCAGGAGGCGGATCCACTCCGTGTCCAGGGGCACCGGGCGGCCTTCCGCGGCGTTCAGCTTCGACCAGGCCGAATCGGGCCGCCAGGTGGAGCAGGCCGCCTCGATGCGGCCGACTTCCTCGATCGCGGCCTCGGCGGCGGCCTGGAGCCGGTCCCGGGCGCCCCCCTCCAGGTGCAGGCTGAGCACCGTGCCCATGGCCAGGACCTGCCGGTCCTCGGACTGCGCCGCGCCGAACGCAGGCGCCAGGAGCGCCAGGGTCAGGGGTGCGACGGTTCGAATGCGGATCACGGATCACCTATTGAGATTGAGTCTCTATAAATTCTCCTGCCCCGTCAACCCCGACCCCTGTGCGGAGGATCACGGCTTCCTGACCGGACCCAGGCCCCCTATGCTTCGGGCACCGCGACGCCGTGCTCTTCTTCTCCCTCCTCGCCTTCATCCTGCTGGTGCAGCTGCTGCACTGGCGGGTGCTGCGGCGCATCGCGCCGGAGCGCCTGAGGCCCTGGCTCCCGGCGATCCTCCTCGCCACCCACCTGCCCCTCGCGCTCTTCTTCGCCCTGCGCTTCACGGGGCACACGACCCACGGGTTCGGCCACGCGATCCGCCCCCTGGCCCGGCTCGCCTTCTACTTCCAGGCCTTCACCGCCATGCACCTGGGGATCCTGGCCGTGGCCGAGGGCCTGTGGTGGTGGAAGTTCCGGCATCGCCTGCCGGGCCTGGAATCCGAATCCGACGCGGAGGCCGAGGCCCACGACCCGGCCCGGAGGGCCTTCCTCCGCAAGGTGGCGGCCACGGGCTTCGGGACCGCGGCGGCGGGGGGCGCCTGGGGGGCCTTCAGGGCCTACGCCGAACCCGCCGTGACCCGGGTCGCGCTGGCCTTCGAGGACCTACCCCCGGCCTTCGACGGCCTGAGGCTCGTCCAGCTCACCGACCTCCATCTCGGCCCGCTCGTCGGGCCCCACATGGTCGGCCACTGGCGGCGGCTCTGCCTGCGTGAGGCGCCGGACCTCCTGCTGCTCACCGGCGACGTGGTGGACAGCCAAGCGGAGGAGGCCCAGGGCTTCCTGGAGGTTTTCCGGGATGTGCCGGCGCCCCTCGGCCGCTTCGCCATCCTGGGCAACCACGACTACTTCAGCGACCCCGCGCCGCTCTGGCAGGGCCTCGAGGCCACGGGGTGGCACTGCCTGGAGAACGCCCACGCCCTGATCCGCCGCGGGGAGGACACCCTCGCGATCCTGGGGCTCCAGGACCCCCAGGCCCTGAACGGGCGATTCCGGGGGATCCGGTTCGGCTCCGGACCCTCGTGGACCGCCGCGGCCCGGGGCGTGCCGGACCACGCCTGGCGGCTGGCATTGAGCCACCGCCCGGAGGACTGGGACCTGGCGCGCCTCGCCGGGGCGCGGCTCACCCTCAGCGGGCACACCCACGGGGGCCAGATCAACCTCCTCCCAGGCCTGAACAGCGCGAGGATCCTGGGGCCCTACACCGCGGGGCTCTACCGGCAGGGGCGGGACCTGCTCTACGTGAGCCGCGGGCTCGGCATGGTGGCCCTGCCCCTGCGCATCGGGGCGGATCCGGAATTCACGGTCATCACCCTGCGGCGGGCGCCGGCGCGCTGAGGGGCCTACCTGGCGGCGGGGGCCTTGGAGGCCTCCCGGGCCCGGGCGAAGGCCTCGCCGGGCTTCCAGGCCGGCATCTTCGGCGCGTCGGCCACTTTCAGTCCCAGATTCAGGGCGAACTGCGCCTGGCGGGCCATGGCCTCGAAGTCCCAGGCGGGATCGAATTCGTCGGTGACCTGGTGGTAGCGGTTCTTGCGGTAGGCCTCGGCCCGGGCCTTCGCCGCCTCGGCGTCCTTCACGTACACCGAGCCTCCGCCGATGGAGAAGGCCGGGATGCCGGCCTTGGCGAAGCTGAAGTGGTCGGAGCGGAAGTAGCCGCCGCCAAGGTCCGGCTTGGCCTCGGCCACGGTGAGCTTCATGGCCTTGGCGACTGCGGCCCCCATGGCCAGGAGGTCCGTGCGTTCGGCGCCGGCGAGGCCGACGTCGGAGGTGAGGCCCCCGATGTTCAGGCTGTCGAGGTTCAGGGCCGCGGCGGTCTTCGCGAGGGGGACCAGCGGCTGGT
>JABLTH010028312.1_pt1 | contig 10719 bp, 6 predicted proteins | sample 7875711 | NCBI WGS metagenome assembly JABLTH01 (sample SAMN14941262, study PRJNA633318) | bioreactor metagenome | isolation source: bioreactor | place: China | collected 2019-03-05 | reverse complement strand
GTACGACAGCATGGCGAACTTCGTCCTGTTCGACTGCACCTTGGTCGACGCCGGCGCGTGCGCCCCCGCGAGCGTGCGGCCCGCGCCGGCGTGGTCGATGCTCACGTGGTCGAGCGCGTCGAGGCAGTCCTTCAACCCGTCCGGACCGTAGTCGAGGGCGTGGTTGTTGGCCATGCTGACGAGGTTGATGCCGAGCGCGGCCAGCTCCCACGCGAACTCGGGATCGGTGCGGAAGTTGTAGAACGGCCGCTGCGCCTCGGGGTGCCGGTTGAGCGAGAACTCGAGGTTGCCGTAGGCGAGGTCGGCTTCCTGCAGGATCCGGTACAGCTGCCGGTGGTAGGGCTCCGCCAGCGGCGTGATCTGCTCGTTGAAGATCATGTCGCCGACGGCGGTGAGGATCACGTCGCCGGGCTGTTCGACGAGCAGCTTCGAGACGCGCGCTTGCCAGTCGATCGCCTCGTCGGGCTCCGCCGGGCGCAGACGCCGGTTCTGCACGTCGCGGCTGCGGTCGAAGGTGAGCGGCTTGGGGGGCGCGTCGGCGGCGAAGGGGGACGCGGCGCAGAGGACGGCGGAGGTCGTGATGACCGCGGCGAGGCGGGCAAGGTTCACTTGACGATCTTCCGCGCGCCGACGTCGTACACCTGGCCGGGCAGCAGGAAATGCACGCGGAGGTCGCGTGCGCCCAGGAGTTCCTTCCCCGCCGCGGGCTTCATCCGCGCGACGGCGGCGCTGGCGGGGTCGATCACCATCACCGACGCCGGTCCCAGCACCTCGAACGTGTTGTCGGGCCGGACCCAGATCGTCGTGTCCTCGTCGACGCCGACGCCGACGAGGTCGGGGTGCTCGAGGATCACGGAGAACAGCCGGTCGAGCCGCTGGCGGATGATGAAGTGCTGGTCGACGACCACGCCGCGGAAGAAGCCCCAGCCGCGCTTGGTCTCGACCGCGCCGGCGCGGACCACGGTGAAGTCGCCCTCGCCCGTGATCATCACTTCGCTCTGGCAGGCGGTGCCGGCGGACGAGCCGCCGACGACGATGCCGCGCTCGTGGGCGCGGACGATCGCGTCGCCGACCGGCGTGCCGAGGAGCGCGTCCATGATGCGCACCTGGTCGCCGCCGCCGAAGAAGATGCCCTTGGCCCTTTCGACCATCGCGACGTAGTCGGGGCGCAGCGCGTCCTCGCGCTTGCGCACGTCCACGACGGCGACGTTCCGGCTGCCGCCCTGGTCGCGCAGCATTTCGGAATATTCGCGGCCCGACTTCTCCGGCTCCTCGGAGGCGGTCGGGAAGACGACGAGCGGCGCGTCGGGGCCGCCGGCGAGCTCGACGAACTTCTTCGCGCCGGCGACGGCGGTGTCCGCCCCGCCCATCAGGATCAGGTGGCCCTGCGGCGTCGCGGACGGCGCGGGCGCCGGACCGGACGGCGCCCCGGCCGCGATTGCGGCCGAGGCGCCTACCAGTGCAAGGGAGAGGGCGAACGTTCGCACGGAGGGATCGGTCAGAAGCTCAGGCGCAGTCCGGCGCGCACCTGGCGCGGGGCCTCGATCGTCGCCGCGGTGTTGTAGCTGTCCTGGATCGAGCAGGCCCCGTTGCGGATGCGGCACTGCGCGTAGCGCGTGTAGTTGTCGACGATCGTGTCCTTGTTGAACACGTTGAACATCTCGAGCGACGCGGAGAGGCTCATGTCGCCCTTCAGCTTCTTCGTCCACGCGAGGCGCAGGTCGAGGAGGTGCCGGTCGGGCAGCTGCTCGGAGCCGCGCGGAACGAGGAAGATGTCGCGCCCGGTGCGGCCGTTGTAGCCGTCGGCCCAGCTGGCGATGTCGCGGATGCGGACCGACGGGGTCCAGTACTGGACGGACAGGTAGGTGTACTGCGCGCTCAGCTGCAGGTCGAGCGGAAGGTCGACGCCGCCGCCCAGCTTCACTTCCCACTTGCTGAACGACTTGTCCATGTTGCCCTGCTGGTTGAAGAAGCCGTTCCGGTCCTGCCATTCGCCGGCGTAGCCGTTGTTCTTGAGGATGTTGCCGGTGAGGTCGGTCCACACGACCGACGCGCGGGCCTGCCACTTGTTGGCGTAGCGCTTCTCGAAGCGCGCGACGAACGAGCGGTAGTCACGCCGGGTGCCCGCGTCGGTGGTCAGCACCCAGTTCGGCTCGGTGTTCAGCACCCAGACCGGCAGGTCCTCGCCCGTCAGCGGGTTCTCGATCGTGTAGAGCGAGTAGTCCTCGTTCGTCTGGATCATGGCCATGATGTTGCGGAACTTGCGGTCGATGAGGTCGACGCCGATGACCATGTCCTTGCCCAGCGCCTGCTCGAAGGTGATCAGCGCCTCGTCGGCGTAGGGGTGATTGACCTTGCCCATGTCGGCCGCGATGACGACGGCCGGATCGCAGTCGTTGTAGCCTTCGCCGTCCCAGTAGCAGTCCTGGTCGGGGATGGCGCTCTGGCCGGAACGCTCGCGGTCGTAGAGATAGGTGTACATCTTCTCGTGGTAGCGGCCCCAGTGCGCCTTCACGGCCGTGCGGGAATTGCCGTAGACGTCCCACACCACGCCGAAGCGCGGGTCGATGAAGTCGGTCTTGTAGACGCTCGGGTTGCCGCGGCCCGAATCCCAGCCGCCGTCGTACTTGCCGTAGCGCAGGCCGGGGTTGATCGTCCAGTTGCCGAGCCGCAGGGTGTCCTGCGCGTAGAGGGCGTAGCCCTTGTACTTCGGCGCTTCGTCGTACTCGCCCCACCCGCGCTCGACGTAGTAGCGGCCGCAGCTCGGGTCCGCGTTGTACGCCGCGGCCTGCTCGTCGAGGGTGGCGCCGGGGCAGTCGGGCAGGTAGTCGTAGTACGTGAAGCCGCCGTTGCGGCGCCACACGTCCGACGACGAACCGGTCTCGTACGTGCCGCCGAACTTGAAGGCGTGGTTGTCGTTGCCGCCGAACAGGCCGTCCTTGTAGAGCGTCCACGACGCGTCCATGCCGACGATGTGGCGGTGGTTGAACTCGTGGAGGTCCTGGTTGATCCAGGAGTAGCCGCTGTCGTCGTCGACGTGGCCGGGGGTGTCGAGGCCGTTGTACGGGAGATAGTCGTCGCGGCCGTCGTAGCCGGTCAGCTTGACGTTGATGAAGCTGGTCGAGCTCTGGATCGCTTCCCAGTGCAGCGCGAACGTCACGCCGGGGGCCTTCTGCTTCGAGGTGGCCTCGGGCTGGACGTAGAAGTCGATGCCGCGCCGGTCGTGCGTGACGCTGTCCCACTCGCCCATGAACTGCAGGCGGTTCTTGGCGTCCATCTGCCAGGTCAGCTTGCCGAGGAAGCGCGGGATCTTGCGGTCGGAGGTCTGCTTGGCGCCGACCGGCGTCGTCACCTGCTGCTGGTATTCGCCGGACGCGAAGAACCACACCTTGTCGGTCACGAGCGGACCGCCGAGGCTGACCGCGAAGTCCTGGAACTTGAACTCGTCCTTCGGGGAGTCGGCCGGCAGGTTGCTCGAGGTCCACGAGTCGGGCTGGTAGTAGTACTCCACGTCGCCGTGGAACTGGTTGCCGCCGGACTTCGTCACGCCGTTGATGACGCCGCCCGTGTAGCCGCCGTACTCGGCGTTGGCGCCGAGGCCGCCGATCTCGATCTCCTGCATCCACTGGATGCTCGGCAGGACCCAGTGCTGGCCGGCCGCCGCGTCGGCGACGTTGACGCCGTCGAGCGTGAAGGCGTTCTGGTTCTCGCCGGTGCCGCCGAAGGCCAGCATCGCGCTGCCGCTCGACGAGGTCATGTCGGCGTTCACGCCCGGCATGGCCTTGACGATGCTGTAGTAGTTGCGCGGCAGCGGCGCGGTCTTGAGGTACACCTGGTCGACGTTGGTCGACACGGTGTTCGAGATCACGCTCACGACCGGCGCCTGGTCCTTGGCGGTGACCGTGATCTCCTCCTGCACGTCCGCGATCGGGAGCGTGAGGTTCACGTTCATCGCCTGGGAGATGCGGATGCGCACCTCGGGCTGCTTGATCGTCTTGTAGCCCGGCATCTGCGCCTCGACCGAGTACACGCCCGGCGGCAGCGACGGGAAGCGGTAGGCGCCGCGCTTGTCGGTCATCGCCGTGGCGGTGCGGCCGATCAGCACGTCGGACGCGACGGTCACCGTCGCGCCGGGCAGGACCGCGCCCTTCTGGTCGTAGACCGTTCCCTGCATGCTGCCCGTGACGATCGTCTGGGCGAGCGCCGGCGCGAGGGCGCACAGCAGGACCAGCATCAACGCGACTCGGACTGTGGTTCGCATTCGGCCTCCATCCCCAAAACCGTGTACCGGCCTCATCACGGGCGCGCCCTCATCGCCGCGACCAGGGCGAGTCCCGCTGACTCGATATGAGCCCGCACCGCCCGCTCCGCGCGCTCGGCATCGCGTGCGGCGAGGGCGGCGATGATCTCCTCGTGTTCCGCGGTGTCGGGATCGTCGCGACCCGGCACCGATTCGGTGGCCACCGCGGGGACGTTGCCCCACAGCATCGTCGGAAAGGCCGCCCACAGCTGGACGAGCGAGCGGACCAGGAACGGGCGGCGCGAGGCCTCGATCACCGCGATGTGGAAGCGGCGGTTGAGCTCGCGGTAGCGCGTGAGGTCGAACGGGGTGACGCAGGCGCTCATCTGCGCGTGCAGCTCGCGCAGGTGGGAGAGCTCGGACGCGGTGATCGCGAGCGCGGCGAAGCGCGCCGCGCGGCCCTCTTCGGTGATGCGGCCCGCGTACAGGTCCTCGACGTCCTCGACGGTGAAGTGCAGAACGCGGATGCCGCGGTACGGCGCGTGCTCGACGACGCCCTCGGCGGCGAGCTGCTTGAGCGCCTCGCGGACCGGGGTCTGGCTGACGCCGAGCTCGCGCGCGAGCTTCTCCTGACGCAGCCACTCGCCGGAGGTGAACTTGCCCTCGAGAATCCAGGCCCGCAGGCGGTCGACGACCCACTGCCGGAGCTGCCGAGGCGTTCCGGGATGCGGATCGGGGCTTTGGGCGGTCTTGTACATTATATATTTGTGATAGTGTTTACATGAAAACAGACGAATTCGTCAACAGGTGCTGCACCCCATTTTCAGCGAAGAAGCGGCGAAACTGCAGCCGCGGGGAGCGGTCACGTGGATCAGCGGCTGATCGACATTTTCCTCGAAGTGGCCCGCATCGAGGGCACGTCCGGTCACGAGCGGACCGTCGCGGACCACATCCGCGGGTTCCTGGAGCCGCTCGGGGTCACCGTCCGCGAGGACGACGCGGCCCGCGTCAGCGGCGGGAACTGCGGGAACCTGGTCTGCCGGGCCGGCGGCGGCGGGGACTTCGCGATGCTGTCCCACATGGACACCGCCCGGCCGAGCGGCGCCAGCCGGGCGATCGTCCACGCCGACCGCATCACCTCGGACGGGACGACCGTCCTCGGCGTCGACGACCGGGCCGGGATCGCGATGCTGCTCTACGCCGCCGAGCAGGCCTTGAAGCACGGGCGCGGGCGGCGCGACTTCACGCTCGGCTTCACGGTGTGCGAGGAGACGTCGCTGGCCGGCTCGCAGCACATCGTGTTCGACGCGCCGGTCGCGATGGCCGTGCTGTTCGACTCGTCGAAGCGGCCCGGTGACTTCATCTGCCGCTCGTACGGCGCGCAGCGCATCGACGTCACGATCCACGGGCGCGCCTCGCACTCCGGCATCGCCCCCGAGAAGGGGATCAGCGCCATCGCGGTCGCCGCGAAGGCGATCGCGCGCATCCCGCTGGGCCGCGTCGACGCCGGCCTCACCGCGAACGTGGGCACGCTCCGGGCCGGGACCGCGATCAACGTCGTGCCCGAGAAGGCCGTGCTCGAGATGGAGGCGCGCTCGGTCGAGCCCGCGCGCGTCGAGGAGCTGGTCGCGCGCTTCCGCGCGGTGTTCGAGGAGGAGTGCGCCGCCGCCGGCGCGCGGCTCGAGTTCGTCGACCAGTGGGACTTCATGCCCTACACGGTCGACGAGTCGAGCGAGCTGTACCGGCGCGTGGCCAAGGCGCTGCGCGCAGTCGGCAAGGAGCCGGCGCCGCACGTGTCGGCCGGCGGGTCGGACGCGAACTCGCTCAACGCGCGCGGCATCCCGGCGATCAACCTCGGGATCGGCGCGCAGAACCCGCACGGGAACGACGAGTTCATCCTGCTCGAGGACCTCGAGAAGGGCGCCGAGATCGCCCTGGCGTTGATTGCATGAAGTTCAGGATGCCGCACACGCTGGTGATCGTCGGCGCGCTCGTCGTGATCGTGCTGGTGCTGTCGTGGGTCATCCCCTCGGGCAGCTACCAGCGCGTCGAGAAGGACGGGCGCAAGATCACCGTCCCGGGCAGCTACCAGGTGGTCGACAAGCACCGGCTCGGCCCGCACTGGGCGCTCACCGCGCCGCTCAAGGGCTTCGAGGACGGCGCGGAGATCATCGCCTTCCTCCTGATCATCGGCGGCGCGTTCGCGATCATGCAGGAGAGCGGCTCGATCGAGTTCGCGATCAAGCGGCTCACGGCGTCCCTGTCCTCCCACCCCACGCTCCGCATCCTCATCATCCCCGTGCTGATGACGCTGTTCTCGGCGGCGGGCTCCTCGTTCGGCATGTGCGAGGAGACGATGCCCTTCGTGCTGATCTTCGTGCCGCTCGCGATCTCGCTCGGCTACGACTCGATCGTCGGCATCGCGATCCCGTTCCTCGGCGCGGCGGCGGGCTTCGCCGCGGCCTGCACGAACCCCTTCACGGTCGGCGTCGCGCAGACGATCGCCGGCGTGCCGCCGTTCTCGGGGATCGGCTACCGGCTCTTCACCTGGGTCGTCGGCACCGGCGTGTGCATCGCGTGGGTCATGGTCTACGCGGCGCGGATCCGCAAGAACCCGCGTCTCTCCCCGGTGTACGAGCTGGACCGCGCGCGCGAGACGCACGCCACCGACGACACCGTGGCGGCCGGATCGTGGTCGCTCCGCCACGTGCTCGTGCTGGTCACGCTGCTCGTGACGATGGTCGTGCTCGTCGTGGGCGTCCTCAAGTACGAGTGGTTCATCCTCGAGCTCGCCGCGCTGTTCATGGCGATGGGCCTCGTGATGGGCTTCGTCTCGCGGATGGGCGTCAACCAGATGGCCGCGACGTTCGCGGCCGGCGCGAAGGACATGGTCGGCGTCACGCTGATCATCGCCTGCGGGCGCGCGCTCCTGATCATCGCGCGCGAGGCGCAGGTGCTCGACACGATCCTGTTCTACAGCTCGCAGGCCATCGCGGGCGTGCCGCCGGTCATCGCGGCGAGCCTGATGTTCTTCATCCAGGCGATCATCAACTTCTTCATCCACTCGGGCACCGGGCAGGCCGCGCTCACCATGCCGATCATGGCGCCGCTCGCGGAGCTCGTCGGCCTCACGCGCCAGACGATGGTCTACGCGTTCCAGCTGTGCGAGTTCGTGAACCCGATCCTGCCGACGTCGGCGGTGACGATGGGCGTCCTGGGCATGGCGAAGGTGCCGTGGGAGGTGTGGGCGAAGTGGTTCCTGCCGCTCCTCGGCCTCCTGATGCTGCTGTCGGTGCTGCTCCTGGTGCCCCCGGTGCTGACGCACTGGGGACCGTACTAGCGGGCCGAGCAAGCTCGGCCCCTACGGCGAGGGTTTCATGCGCTGCGTCTTCGTAGCGGCTCTCCTTCTCTGTCCGACTGCACTGCTCGCGGCGGCGATTCCCGAATCGCCGCGTGACCTGAAGCAGACCCTCACGTACGCGCAGGTCGTCGAGGTCCTGAAAGAGATCGACGGCAAGGGGCCGGTGACGGTCGCCGTCGAGGGCACGACGGCCCAGGGGCGGAACGTGTACGTCGTGCACGCGACCCACGGCGCCGCGGCGACGTACAAGGTGCTGTTCTACGCGCAGCAGCACGGCGACGAGGTGTCGAGCAAGGACGCGCTGGTCTACCTCCTGCGCGACATCGCCCTGCACCCGCAGCGCCTCCCGCAGGACGTCGACCTGTGGGTCATGCCGCTCATGAACCCCGACGGCGCCGAGGCCGGCACGCGCCGCAACGGCGCCGGCGCGGACCTCAATCGCGACCACATCCTCCTCGACCAGCCCGAGACGCAGGCCCTGCACCGCGTCGTGCAGCGCGTGCGCCCGCACGTGACCGTCGACTGCCACGAGTTCACGCGCGACTCCGACGACCGCCGCGCCCACGACTGGGAGGCCTACCCCGACATCACGATGGACGCGCTGAACAACCCGCTGTTCGACCCCGCGGTGATCGCGGCGGCCGCGCGCTGGCTGCCGCGCGCCGAGGCGGCGGCGAAGAAGGCCGGGCACCCGTTCTACCGCTACACCGTCGGCGGGATGCCGCCGCGCGAGGAGCAGCGCCACTCCGCCCCCGACATCGACAGCGGCCTCAACGCGACCGGCATGTACGGCGGGATGGCGTTCATCATCGAGGCCGCCGTGCGCCGCGAGAAGGACGCCCCCGCGAACGACCTCGCGAACCGCGTCGACGCGTACCTGACCCTGGTCCGGCTGCTGATCGAGGACCGGAGCTCGCGCGCGTCCGACCTCCGCGCGATCGAAGCCGCCCGCAAGCGGCCGCTGCCGGCGTTCCTGCCGGTGCACTCTCTCTGGGTCAACCCCGACGGCCGCGTCACGCCGTTCCCGATGCGCGACCGCAGGACCGGCGCGCGCGTCGACGTCCCCACGCCGAACCTGATGACGACCGTGGCCGTCAAGGCCTCGCTCCCCACCCCGCGCGGCTACGCGATCGAGCCGCGCGCCGCCGCGACGTACGCCGCCGTGCTGACGCGGCACGCGATCCCCTTCGAGACCCTCGCCGCGCCACGGACCGTCGAGGCCGAGGAGTGCACGCTCGTGCGCGTCGAGGACGACTTCGACGACACCTACGCGCGCTACGGCGGGCGCCAGATCGTGCAGTGCGCGGCCGCCGTGTCGCGCGAGCTGCCCGCGGGCGCGCTGTGGGTGCCGCTGGCCGGCGAGTCCGCCGTGCGGGCCGCGCTGGTGGTCGAGCCGGGGTCGCTGTACGGCATGTACCAGTACGCCCGGATCAAGGAGCTGGCGCCGCCTGGGACGAAGATGCCGGTCTTGCGCGTCATGCGTTGAATACAATGGGCGGATGAACATCCGCCTGGCCCTGTTCGTTCTCGGCGCCGCCGCGGCCGCGGGCTGCTCGCGCCCCGCGCCGCCGCCGGTCGTCGTCGTCTCGGTCGACACGCTGCGCTCCGACCGCCTGCCGGCCTACGGCTATCGCAGGATCGAGACGCCGGCCCTCGACCGGCTCGCGAGGGACGGCGTGGTCTACGAGCGCGTGTTCAGCCACGTGCCCCTCACCCTGCCCTCGCACGCGACGCTCTTCACCGGCGTGCTGCCGACGGAGAACGGCGTCCGCAACAACCGCGGCTACGAGCTCGGGGCCGAGCACGCGACGCTTGCGGAGACGTTCCACGCCGCCGGGTATCGCACCGCGGGCTTCGTCTCGTCGTTCGTGCTCGCGAGGACGACCGGCATCGCGCGCGGCTTCGACACGTGGGACGACGACATGGGCGCGGGCGCCGAGGCCGACCCCGAGGGCACCAACCCGCCGCGCCGCACGGGCGACGAGACCCTGAAGCGCGCCGAGGCCTGGCTCGACGCGCTCGCCGCGGAGAAGGCGCCGCCGCCGCCGTTCCTCTTCTTCCACGTCTACGAGCCGCACGCGCCGTACGTGCCGCAGGAGCGCTGGCGCGCGAAGTACCCCGACGCCTACGACGCGCTCGTCGCGCAGGCCGACGACGTCGTGGGCCGGCTCCTCGAGTCCCTGCGCCGGCGCGGGCTGTACGACCGCGCGCTGGTCGTGTTCCTCTCCGACCACGGCGAGGGGCTCATGGACCACGGCGAGCAGCAGCACGGACTGACGCTGTACCGCGAGGCGCTGCAGGTGCCGCTCATCGTCAAGCGGCCGCAGGGCACGACCGGCGCGGCCGCGGGCACGCGCGAGGCGCGCGTCACCGGCCTCGTCGACGTGTTCGCGCTGATCGTGTCGGCCGCGGGGATCGACGCGGGTGCGGCGCGCCGACCGGGCGGGGCAAGCCCCGCCCCTACGGAGGGAGCGGCGGGGACCGAGCGGCCCGTCTACTCCGAGACGCTGGCGCCGCAGGAAGGCTACGGGCTCGCGCCGCTGCGCTCGCTCGTCGACTGGCCGCGGCACTTCATCGCGTCGCCGCGCAGCGAGCTGTACGACATGGCGCGCGACCCCGCGGAGAAGGACGACCGGCTGAAGGGCGCCGCGGCGCCGCGCGACATGGTGGCCGCGCTCGACCGCGTCGGAAAGGGCCGCTTCGCCGAGGCCGCCGTCACGGCCGAGGACCAGGAGCGCCTCGCCTCGCTCGGCTACGTGGGCGGCGCGCGCACCACGCCGGGCACCGGCCGCGACGTGAAGGACGTGCTGCCGCGCATCGAGGAGCTGTGGCGCCAGCTCGAGGCGCTGAACGCGCCGGCCGCGCAGGCCGCCGACCGCGCGGCGACGGGCGCGGCGCGCCGGCCGCCGGTCGACGACCGCGCGCTGCTCGCGCTGCTCGACGAGGTCGCGCCCGGCAACGAGACGATGCGCCGCACGACCGCGCGCCGGCTCCTGCGCGCGGGGCGGCTCGACGCCGCGCGGCGCATCGCGGCCTCGCTCGGGAACGCGCAGGCCGCCTCGAGCTGGGCGCTCCAGGGCGAGGTCGCGCTCGCGTCGGGCAAGCCGCAGGACGCGCG
>JABLTH010115808.1_pt1 | contig 10732 bp, 2 predicted proteins | sample 7875711 | NCBI WGS metagenome assembly JABLTH01 (sample SAMN14941262, study PRJNA633318) | bioreactor metagenome | isolation source: bioreactor | place: China | collected 2019-03-05 | reverse complement strand
GGGCCGCGTACGTGGACACGCCGAACTTCGTCTGCCAGATCGTGCGCACGGGGGCCGCGTCGACGAGGCGCAGCGTCCCGTCGCTCCACAGCGCGAGCACTCGTGCGCGGGTCGTCGCGGTCGCGGGCACGACGAGCAGGCGCAAGAGATCGCCGTTGAGGCCGGCGAACTCGCCGCCGCGCACGGGCTCCGCGCCCGCACCGTCGCGCTCGTAGATGACCCAGCGCCCGCGCTGGCCTTCGATCAGTTCGTTGGTGCCGTCCCCGTCGACGTCCGCGAAGACCACGCCCGTCGACGCGGTCTCGGTGCCGTACCCCGCGAAAAACAGCCCGGAGGTCAAGAGGTCCTCGGCCGCGGCGGGCGCCGCGGGCGAAGGCTCCGGTGACGAGGACGCCGCGGCATCCGGTCCGGGGTCCGGCTCCACCGCTCCGAACGCCCCGTCCCAGCGGTACCACGCGACGAACTCGCCGTCCGGGGTGCGCTCGGCGACGTAGAACGGTCCTTCGGGCGCGGGATCGTACGTGAGCAGGTTCCCGTTCGCGCGCTTGAGCGGCGCGCCGTGTCCGTCCGTCGGTACGTTGTCCTCCACCGGGACGAGGGCGAGGTCTGCCACCGGCGGCCGCGCCACGGGCGCACCTCCCGACCCGCGGGGACCCGGGGGATCGACGCGCACGACGGCGTCCCCGGGCCGCGGCGGACCGCCGAGTCCGGCGAGCGCAGACGAGGACAGCAGGACCGCGACGACGAGCGTGAGCACACGATGGAGACGCACCGGGACCTCCCCGAACCCGGGGAGCATGGACGGACTGCGAGGCGAACCCCCCGGTCGCCCCGTCAGTTTACGTGTCAACTCATAGCAGTGGCTGATTATTCGATGGCGCGTAAATTCCGTCTTCTAGGGCGCAAGCCAGGTCAGTAGCCCGCGGCCATGCCGTCCCGCCGCGATTCGCTGGCCCCGCTCAGCACCCCGGTCTTCGGGTCGCGGCACACGGCCTGGTAGCCGCCGAAGTTGCCGGGCATGTCGACGAGCCGGTGGCCGCGGCGCTCGAGCTCGCGCCGCACGGCGTCGGGGACGCCGCGCTCGAGCGCGAGCCGCCCGCCGTCGGTCATCGTCGTGCCCGTCGGCTCGGACGAGCCCTCGTGCACGAAGCGCGGCGCGTCGCCGGCCTCCTGCAGGTTCATGCCGAAGTCGACGAGGTTGACGACGATCTGCGCCTGGCCCTGCGGCTGCGTGGCGCCGCCCATCACGCCGAACGCGCACCACGGCTCGCCGCCCTTCGTGAGGAAGCCGGGGATGATCGTGTGGAACGGGCGCTTGCCCGGCTCCTGGCGGTTCGGGTGGTGCTCGTCGAGCGCGAACTGCGCGCCGCGGTCCTGGATCCCGAAGCCGAGCTCGGGCACGACGTAGCCCGAGCCGAAGCCGGTGTAGTTGCTCTGGATCAGCGAGACCAGCATGCCCGAGCCGTCGGCGACGGCGAGGTACGTGGTGTCGCCGTGCTCCGCGACGGCGCCGGGCGCGTCGACGGTGGCGGCCTTGTTCGGGTCGATGAGCGCGGCGCGTGCGCGCGCGTAGTCCTTGGACAGGAGGTCCTGCACCGGGACCGTCGCGAACGCCGGGTCGGCGATGTAGCGCGCGCGGTCGGCGAAGGCGAGCTTCTTGGCCTCGACCAGCGTGTGCCAGAAGTCCGCGGAGTCGCGGCCCGTCGTCGCGAGGTCGAACGTCTCGAGGATGTTGAGGAGCTCGAGCGTCGCGAGGCCCTGTCCGCTCGGCGGGATCTCCCACACGCCGACGCCGCGGTAGGTGGTCGAGATCGGATCGACCCAGTCGGAGTGGTGCCGCGCGAAGTCCTCGCGCGAGAAGAACCCGCCGACCTTCTCGGAGTAGCGCACGAGCGCGGCCGCGATGTCGCCCTTGTAGTACGCGTCGCGGCCCCCCGCCGCGAGCTTGAGGAGCGTCTTCGCGAGCGCGGGGTTCCTGAAGATCTCGCCCTCGCGCGGCGCGCGGCCGCCCGGCAGGAACACCTCGGCGAAGCCCGGCTTGTCCGCGAAGACCTTCGCCGCGCGCGCCCACGCGGCGGCGATCGTCTGCGGCACCGGCGCGCCGTCCTTCGCGAGCGCGATCGCGGGGGCGAGGAGTTCCTTCATCGGCAGCCTGCCGTAACGCGCGTGCAGCGCGAACCACCCGTCGGCCGCACCCGGCACGGTCCACGCGTACGGCGAGTACAGCGGGATCGTGCCGTCCTTCGTCGGCGGGATCTTCCCGCGCGTCAGCTGCAGCGGGCTGCGGCCGGACGCATTGAGGCCGACGAGGCGGCGCTCCCTGGGGTCCCACACCAGCGCGAAGAGGTCGCCGCCGAGCCCGCACGACACGGGCTCCACGACCGTGAGCGCGGCGTTGACCGCGATCGCGGCGTCGACGGCCGAGCCGCCGCGGCGCAGCACGTCGAGGCCGACCTGCACGGCCAGCGGGTGCATCGCCGCGACCATGCCGTGGGTCGCGTACGTGACCGAGCGTGTGGCGAACGGCGCGCCCTCGGTGCGGTCGGCCGCGTGCACGGCACAGGGGACGAGGAGGAGCAGGAGAGCCGCGATGCGCGTCATGCGGCCATTCTAAAGGGCGAGCCCGCCGGCGCGGGGCCGGCGGGCTCGCGGTGCTGCGTGCCGTAACTCCCGGGCTACGGCGTCTCGTCGCCCGCGGCGTTCGCCGCGACGATGCAGTAGAAGGTGAGCGGTTGCGCCGCGGTCAGCGCGGAGTCCTCGCTGTACCGCGTGTCGGCCGGCGTGGCGACTTCGACGAGGACGAGCGGGCTCGCCCCGCGCAGGACGCGGTACCGGTCGGCGGGCGCATGGTTCGGATCGGTCGGCGGCGTCTTCCAGTCGAACTGGACGAACGCGCCGTTGCGGACGACCGACAGCGTGCCGCCGTCGATCGGGAACGGACGCTGGGCGGAGGAGGTGCCGATCGTGAACGGCGCGTCGGTCACGTCCTGGCCCAGCAGCTTGCCCTGCAGGTCGTAGGAGTCCACGCGGATCAGCGCGTTCGAGGTGAGCGCGCCCGTGGCCGTCCAGTCGAACTGCGTTGCCGCGAGGTTCTGGGCGAGCGGTTCCCAGCTCGCGCCGCCATCGCGGCTCAGCGCCACCGTGTAGGTGTGGCCCGCCGATTCGGACGCGGGCCTCCAGCGCACGGGGACGGCCTGGCCGGACGGGTACCAGGCGCCCGGTACCGGCATGTACTGGTCGGGATCGCCGGTGCGGACGATGTCGGTGCCGCGCCACCACTGGACGTCTTCCACCTCGCCCATGACGGTGACGGGGATGTTCTGGCCTTCGCCGAGGGCCGCGAGCACGAGGTCGCCGTCGAACCAGAACGTGACCTCCTCGATGCCGTTGCGGTTGTCGTCGGTGAAGTACGGCGCGGGGCTCGCCAGCGCGGGCACCGTGTCGTTGAGCGTGACGCTGCTCACGTTGACGGCGTGCGGGTCGAGCCCCTCCGGCAGCTCGATGCGCACGCGCACGCGGAAGGAGGTCTCGCCGCGGCGGATGATCTTCGGGATGAACTCCGTGAGCGTCGGCTGGATCAGGCTGACGTTGACGCTGACGGGCACGTCCACGAGCGGGTGGTACGGGTCGTTGCTCTGCACCTTGACGACGCCTTCGTGCACGCCGTCCTCGAGGCCGAGCGAGTCGATGCCGACGTCGATGTCCCGCGCGAGCTGCGCGCCGACGGTGCCGGACGGCGGGTCGACCTTGATCCACTGCGGGATGTTCTTGATCTCGACCGCCATCGCGTCGTGCAGGTAGGCCGCGTTGTACACGACGTTGAGGCCGTCGTCGCGCGTGGCGTTCTGCATGCCCACCGTCGCCGAGTCGGTCACGGTGCCGACCGTCCTGTACTGCAGGACGATCCTGCCGTTGGGGTACAGGATCAGCTCCGCCGTGACGAAGGAGCCGGTCGTGTAACGCTCGACGTTGTTGAACTGGAGGATGAACCGCGTGCCGTCGTTGTGGTAGTAGGCGTGCACGGCGGAGCGGAAGTGCAGGTCGTCCCAGAACAGGGCGATCATGTTCTCCGGCACCGTGGAGCCCGTGTTCGGCAGCGGCTGGTTGGAGTAGGCCGTCAGCGCCGACGTGAACGAGACGAAGCCGTTCGTCGACACGTGCAGTTCCGTGAACGCGTTGCCGTAGAACGGGAACGCGAACCCGAGCGGCACGACCGCGCTCTGGTCGTCGCCGGTGAGCCCCGCGATGGGGGTGCCCGTCGCGGAGATCTCGACCCAGTCGTAGACGGGGCCGCCGGCGTCGTCGGAATCCACCCAGCGGTAGCCGAACAGGTCCGGTCCGCCGGATCCGAGCGCGCCCTCGCGCGTGTCGATCTCGTCCTTGGCGAGGTCGCGGTACGAGCCCGGCGTCGCCGAGCCCAGCGCGGAGATCAGGTTGGTCGAGGTGTCGAAGACGAGGTCGCTGCCGCCGGCATTCGCGATGTTCAGCTTCTTGGTGCGCATGCCGCCCGGCGGGAGCGCGGTGTGGATCGCCGGCGGGGTCACGTGGATCTCCGGCGGGAACAGCCCGGTGCCGCCGAGCGGAACCGCGACCTGGCCCTCGTCCGGATCGTCGCTGACCACCGTGAGGACGCCGCTGCGCAGGCCGTCGCCCTGCGGGGCGAAGACCACCGTGACGGGCACCGTGCGGCCCGGACGGACCTCGAGCGGCAGCGCCGCGTCGACCGAGAACTCGCCCACGACCACGAGGTCGGTGACGTGGACCGTGTCGGTGCCGGTGTTGGAGATGGTGAGCGTCTGCGCGCTGGTGAGCCCGACGAACGTGGTGGGGTAGGTCAGCGCCTCCGGCGTCACCGCGATGTCGGGGATGCCGGTGACGTGCACGTGGACCGGCACGTCGAACAGGCCGCGCGCCGGGTCGTTGGTCTCGAACGTGATCGTCGAGTTGTAGTCGCCGCCGATGAGCCCGTTCGAGTCGAGGCGCACGTCGAGGTCGAGGCCGCCGCCGGCGGGGATGGTGCCCGCGGCCGGGGTGACGGCCGGCCAGATGAACGGCGGCGCGAAGGCGACCGCCATGTTGTCGTGGACGTAGGCCTTGTTGTAGACGACGTTGAGGCCGTCGGTCTTCGTCGCGTTCTGCATGCCGATCGTGGCGCTGGCCAGCTCGGCCGAGGTCATCGTCAGGTACTGGTAGACGATGCGGCCGCTGGGATAGAGGATCACCTGGAACGTCAGGTCCGACGGCGTCGTCGACGAGTAGCGGTCGACGTGGTCGAACTCGACGATGAAGCGCGAGCCGTCGTTGTAGTAGCGGGCGCGCGCCTGGCTCCTGAAGTGCAGGTCGTCCCAGAACACGGCGAGGAGGTTTTCCGGCGCCGAGCTGTTCGGGAGCGGGTTGTTGGTCAGGTTGGTCGCCGTGCTGGTGAACGACAGGAACCCGTTGGTCTTCACGTTCACGGACTCGAACTGCGTACCGTAGAACGGGAACGGGAACCCGATCGGGACCACGGCGCTCTGGTCGTCGCCCGTCAGGGAGGCGATCGGGGTGCCGACGGCCGAGATGTCGACCCAGTCGAACACCGGGCCGTCCGGCTGATCGGAGTCCTTCCACAGGTAGCCGTAGGCGTCGGGTCCGCCGGAGCCGTAGAGGCCCTCGCGCGGATCGGCCTCGTCCTTCTTGAGGTCGAGCCCCTCGTAGACGGGCACCGTGACGCCGCTGCTCAGCTGCACGCGCGTGTTGAAGGTGAGGTCCGAGCCGCCGTGGTTCTCGAGCCGCAGCGTGCGGTGCAGCACCTGGTTCGGGTCCATCGACTCGGAGAACGAGTCCGGCGTGTTGAGCGCGACCGGCGGCAGGATGCCGAGCCCGGTCACCGGCATGAGCTTCTCCGGCGTGACCGGGTCGTCGGACACGACGTGCACGCTCGCGACGAGCGGGCCCGCAGCCGCCGGCGCCCAGCGCAGGTTGAACAGGCGCGAGCCGCCCGGCGGGATCGCGAAGCCGGCGGCGACGTGGTCGCCGGCCGTCTGCGGGTCCTCGACGAACAGCGCCGGATCGTCACCGAACACGTCGCTGACGTTGAGGACGTCGGTGCCGAGGTTCAGGACCTGCATCGTCGTGAGGTACGAGTAGCCGGTGTAGCGCGTGCCGTAGTCGTAGGACGCGGGCACGACGCCGACGATCGGCGCGCCGACGACGTGCAGGAGCGCGGGGACGCGTTCCTGCGGCTGGGTCGGGATGTTCGTGCTCAGCACCACGGCGCCGGAGAGGTCGCCGCCGTTGCGCTGGTTCGAATCGAACGTCACGCTGAAGTCGAAGCTGGCGCCCGGCGCGATCACCTGGCGGTTCGGCGTCACGCTGAGCCAGTCCGGGACGCGGCTGAAGTTGATCGCCATCGCCCCGTGGACGTAGTTGGCGTTGTAGTTCGCGGCGAGGCCGATCGAGCGCGTTCCGTCCTGGATCCCGATCGTGGCCGAGTTCAGCGTTCCGGCCATGGCCTGGTACATCATGAGGACCTTGCCGCTGGGGTAGAGCTGTACCTGGAACGTGAGCGGGAAGCCGGAGGGGCTGTACTTCTCGACGTTCGTGTACTGCACGATGAAGCGCGTGCCGTCGTAGAGGTACTTCACGTTGCCGGAGCGCAGGTGCAGGTCGTCCCAGAAGAGCGCGATCATGTTCTTCGCGCCGGAGGTCGACGGCAGGCTGTAGTTGGTCAGGCGCGAGGACGTGTCCATCGTGTCGAAGGTCAGCCAGCCGTTCGTGCTGACCTTGAGGGAGGAGAACGTGGACCCGTAGAACGGGAACGTCATCCCCATGTTGATGGCCGCACTCAGCGCGTCGTCCTGGCTGCTGAACGAGATCTGGGTGCCCGTGGCGGCGATGTCGACGAAGTCGTAGGCCGGGCCGCCGGACGCGTCGGAGTCCTTCCAGCGATAGCCGAACGCGTCGGGACCGCCGGAGCCCGCGGTGCCTTCGGGCGGGGTCGAGACGAGGACGCCCGCGCCGAGGTCCGCCGCCGCGTCGACGACGAGGTCCGAGCCGCCGGTGTTCTGGACGGTCAGCGGGCGCGTGACGGTGTTGCCGCTGAACAGCGTCTCCTCGAACGAGGAGGGGGAGACGAGCATCACCGGTGCGGTCACCGAGTTGCCGGTGACGGGGACGACGAGGCCCGGATCGGCCGCGTCGTTGCTCTCGATCGTCAGCGCGCCCGTGAAGGCCCCGAGGACGGGCGGCGTCCACGTGACGGCGACCGACTGTGAGCCGTGTGCGGGCACGTCGAAGACGGCCGGCACGGCCACGAGATCCGGGCTGCTCGACGCGATGCCGGTCACGTGCAGCACGTCCGTTCCGTTGTTGGCGACGAGGAGCGTGGCCGTGGCCGGGTTGCCCACGAACACGTCGCCATACGCGATCGAGGCCGGCTGCACCGCGATGTCCGGCGCGCCGGTCACGACCAGCGTCACGCGGATCGGCAGCACCGGGTGCTCCGGATCGTTCGTCTGGATCGCGATCTCGGCGGGATACGTGCCGCCTTCGAGGCCGGAGGCGTCGACGTGGATGTTGATCGGGAGCGACTGGCCGGCGTGGAGGCGGCCCGAGGTCGGCCCCGCGGTCAGCCACTGCGGGATCGCGGTGATCCGTACGGCGAGGTTGTCGTGCAGGTAGGCCTGGTTGAAGGCGACCGCGAGGCCGGTCGTCTTCGACGCGTCCTGGATGCCGACCGTCGCGCTGTCGAGCGTTCCGCTCACCGTGAGGTACTGGAACGTGATCGAGCCGCTCGCGTCGAGGATCGCCTGGAACGTGTAGCTGCCCGTGCCGCTGTAGCGCTCGAGCGCGTTCCACTGCACGATCGCCTTGTTTCCGAACGACTGGAAGTAGATCCGGTCGACGCTCTTCGGGCTGAGGTCGTCCCACAGCGGCGCCACGAAGTTCTCCGGCGCGCCGCTGTTCGGCAGCGGCTGGTTGGAGTACGACGTCGCGGTGCTCGTGAACGACAGCCAGCCGTTGGTGCACACGCGGATCGAGTCGAAGAACGTGCCGTAGAACGGGACACTGAAGCCGAGCGCCACGGGAGCGCTGGTCGCGTCGTCGGCGGTGATGCCGAGCGCCTGGCCGGTCGTGGAGATGTCGGTCCACGAGAACACCGGGCCGCCCGGCTCGTCGCTGTCGATCCAGCGGTAGCCGAACGCGTCGGGGCCTCCGCGGTTCTCGGCCACCGGGCCGCCCGCGCGCGGGTCGACGTCGTCCTTGCCGAGTTCGAGCGGCGGCGGCGGCGCGGACAGGGGCTGGCCGATGCTCGGCGGCGGGATCGTGAAGTCGAGCGTGCCGAGCCCGACGTTGGTCAGCGTCGCGACGCGATCGACCTCCTGGCCCGTGAACAGGGCCTCGTCGAAGGCGTTCGGATCGACCTGGCCGGTCGGCGGCGGGAGCGTCTGGCCGGTCGCGACGTTCGAGACCGCGCCGCGGTTGCCCCACTCGTCGATCGCGCGCAGCGCGAAGTAGTAGAACGTGTTCGCGGCGAGGTTGCGGACCTCGACGGTCTGCACCGCGCCCGCGGGCGCCGGCGCCGGCTCGTTGCCCGCGCGCGTCGCCAGCTCGAAGTTCGCCGTGGTGATCGGGTCCTTCGAGAAGCGGATCTCGTAGTACGTGGCGGTGCCGACGTTGCCGTCGTCGCCGGTTGCCGTCCACCGCAGCCCCATCGTGTTCGAGCCGGGGTTCTCGGTCGCGAGGTCCGCGACCGCGCCCGGCGCGGTGTCGTCGGGCTCGGCGATGGCGAAGAACGCGTTCAGCCGGCCGTTGCTCGACACTTTCCCGTTCATCGACGGGATGTGGTCGACCGCGTTGAGCAGCACGTTCTTCAGCTGCGCGACCGGGATGTGCGGCGACACCGAGCGGATCAGCGCGCACGTGCCGGACACGTGCGGCGTGGCCATCGACGTTCCGGACATGAGGCCGTACGAGTTGCCCGGCATCGTGCTCAGGATGTCCACGCCCGGCGCGCCGAGGTCGACGGTCACCGCGCCGTAGTTCGAGAACGACGCGAGGAGGTCGGCGTCGTCCGTCGCGGCGACGGAGATCAGGTTTGGCAGGTCGTAGTTGCTCGGGTAGTGGGGCGAGGTGTCGTTGTTCGTGCCGTTGTTGCCCGCGGCCGCGACGAACGCGATGTCGAGCGCGTTGGCGCGCGCGATCGCGTCGTACAGCGTCTGCGAGAACGAGCCGCCGCCCCACGAGTTGCTCGTCAGGTCGACGTGCATCGTGTTGGCGTAGTCGACGGCCAGCACCGCGTTGGCGGTCGTTCCCGACCCGCCCGAGTCGAGGAACTTGAGCGCCATCACCTTGACGTGCCACGCCACGCCGGCGACGCCGGTCCCGTTGTTTCCGATCGCGGTGATCGTGCCGGAGACGTGGGTTCCGTGCCCGTGGTCGTCGAACGGGTCGTTGTCGTTGTTGGCGAAGTCCCAGCCGTGGACGTCGTCGACGTAGCCGTTGCCGTCGTCGTCGATCCCGTTGCCCGGGACCTCGCCCGGGTTCGTCCAGACGTTGGCGGCGAGGTCGGGGTGGTTGTAGTCGATACCGGTGTCGATCACGCCGACGACGACGTTCGGGCTGCCGGTGGACACGCCCCACGCCATGTCGGCGTCGATGTCCGCGTCGGCCGTCCCGCCGGTCTGGCCCGTGTTGTTCATGCCCCACAGTTCGGGGTAGCGCGGATCGTCCGGGGTGACCGCGGCGCTCAAGAGGAAGTTGGGTTCGGCGTAGGCGACCTGCGGGTTGGCGCGCAGCCGGTCGAGCGCCTGTTCGACCGTGACGCCGGGCGCGAGACGCCAGTGCTGTGCCGCCGAGGCGAACGTGTGCAGCGTCGTCGCCCCGAGCGCGGCGCGCGCGTGGGACTGCGTCGCCGCGTCCGTCCCCGTGCGGAACTTCAGCAGGACTTCGCCGGGCACGAAGCGCGCGTCCGCGCCGCCTCCCGGAGCCGCACCCAACGGCGATGCGGCGATGACGACGAGCAGTCCGAGGAGCGTGGTGACCAGCCAGCGTAAGGACACACGTCGATCGTGCATGCGGACCCCTCTCCCGACCCGCGTGTCCGCGAAGCGCGCGGGCCAGCTCGATTGGAAGAGACTCTCGACGTACGGACCGGCACTGCGGAACTTCGCCCCCGTGGCAGGCAGACCGGTCCCGCTTCCCAGCAACGACCTGATTACTCCCGCGAACGCGGCGCTGTCAACGACGTGCGTGAAATATCTTGCGGCATGGCATGTCGTTCATGAAAATTGTCATCATGATTGACAATTGAAATCGTTCCCGGCGCGCGGGGAGGGCGGATGTCGGGAAAAACCGGACGCCGTCGTCCGCCATTGACGGCGCGTGCGACAATTCCGCCCATGACCCCGCCCGATTCGCCGTCCGCGACCGATCTCGCACGCCACCGCCGCGAAATGGACGCATTGCGCGACCGCCTGGTCGAGGCGACCCCGCACGACCCGGACTCCCTGGGTCCGGACGCCGCGTGGTCGAGCACGTTCGACGCGCTGCCCGACATGATCGCGATCATCGACGCCCAGCACCGCATCCGCCGCGTCAACCGCGCGATGGCCGAGCGCCTGGCCTCCGCCGGGCGGCCGCTCGTCGGGCTGCGCTGCCACGACGTGATCCACGGCTGCGACGTGCCCCCCGAGGATTGCCCGCACGCGCGCACGCTCCGCGACGGTCTCGCCCGGTCGGCGTCGGTGTT
>JABLTH010015048.1_pt1 | contig 10732 bp, 6 predicted proteins | sample 7875711 | NCBI WGS metagenome assembly JABLTH01 (sample SAMN14941262, study PRJNA633318) | bioreactor metagenome | isolation source: bioreactor | place: China | collected 2019-03-05 | reverse complement strand
CGCGGCCTACATCAACAACCCCCCCCCCGGCTGGGGGGGGGGCGGCTTTTGTTTTTGGGCGCGGCCGCCCCCGGCGCGCCGCGACGGCTCAGTTGCCGCTGCCCTTGGCCAGCCGGCGTGCCTTGACGGCATTGGCCAGCGTTTCCAGCACCTTGACCGAATCGTCCCAGCCGATGCAGGCATCGGTGACGGATTGGCCGTAGGTGAGGTTCTCCACCGGCGTGCCCTGCACATGGTCCTGGCGCCCGCCGACCAGGTGCGACTCGACCATCACGCCGACGATGCGCTCGTCCCCGGCGGCCATCTGGCGGCCGATGTCCTCGCACACCGGGATCTGGTTCTCGTGCTTCTTGCTGCTGTTGGCGTGCGAGGCGTCGATCATCAGGCGCGCGGCCAGGCCGGCCTTGGCGATCGCCTCGCAGGCCTCCTGCACGCTGGCGGCGTCGTAGTTGGGCGCCTTGCCGCCGCGCAGGATGATGTGGCAGTCCTCGTTGCCCGAGGTGGAGACGATGGCCGAGTGGCCGCCCTTGGTCACCGAGAGGAAGTGGTGGGGCTGCGAGGCTGCCTTGATCGCATCGACCGCGATCTTGACGTTGCCGTCGGTGCCATTCTTGAAGCCGACCGGGCAGGACAGTCCGGAGGCCAGCTCGCGGTGTACCTGCGATTCGGTGGTGCGCGCGCCGATCGCACCCCAGCTCACCAGGTCCGCGATGTATTGCGGGCTGATCATGTCGAGGTACTCGGTGCCGGCGGGAAGGCCCATCTCGCTGATGTTCAGCAGCAGTTCGCGCGCGGTGCGCAGGCCATCGTTGATCTTGAAGCTGCCGTCCATGTGCGGGTCGTTGATCAGGCCCTTCCAGCCCACCGTGGTGCGGGGCTTCTCGAAGTACACGCGCATCACCACTTCCAGTTCGCCGGCGAAACGGTCGCGTTGTTCCTTGAGCAGCTTGGCATACTCGAGCGCCGCGCGGGTGTCGTGGATGGAGCAGGGGCCGATGATGACGATCAGCCGGTCGTCCATGCCGTGCAGGATGCGATGCATGGCCTGCCGGGCGCCGTAGATCACGTCCGATGCCTTTTCCGAGCAGGCGAATTCGCGGATCAGGTGCGCGGGCGGCAGCAGTTCCTTGAGTTCGCGAATGCGCAGGTCGTCGGTGTTCTTCAACATGATGGCTCCGGGTCTTGTAGGGTCGTGGGATGCAGGGTTCAGGGCAAGTCTGGATAAAAAAAGCCGCCAGGTTCGCTGGCGGCTTTTTTTGATGTCTGGGGACGCTTACAAGCTTCCCTCTCCTTCCGCCAGCGGTGCGAGATCGCTAAAAAAGTAAAAGTAAAACTTGGCGGACATGGAGGATTTACGGGTCAGCTTGCGTTGTCGGAAGGCTTGGCCGAGGCATTAAATTGCGTTGCTTCCGGTGAAACTGCCGCTTCGGGCGGTTTCATTGTCGGCAACGAAGCATCTTTATAGCGCGTTTTCCGAAGCTTGGCAAGCGCACCCCGCATCGGCGGCGTCGTCGGCCGGCAGCCAGCCCATGCCGCGCACCACGGCGGCGGTGCGCGTTTCCACGCCCAGCTTCACGTAGACGTGCTGCAGGTGCTTCTGCACGGTGCGCGTGCTGATGCCCAGCACGCTGGCGATGTCGCGGTCCGTCTTGCCGCGGGCGAGCCATCGCAGTACCTGGCGCTCGCGCGCGGTCAGCGTGCCCGGCGGGGCTGCGGCGAGGCGCGGGGGGCTCGGGTTTGCCATGGCGGGAAGGGACTACGCAATGGTGCGTATTGGCGCGCCGGGGCGCGTCTACCAAGATGGATGAGGCCAGTATAGACACCGGATGGGCCACCGGGCTTGGCGGCGGCGCACGACGGCACACGGCGGCCGGCGCGGCCGCCGCGCAGGGGAGCGCGCACGCGCGGAAGGGGCAGGCCATGGCAATCAACGAAGAGAAACTCAATGCCTTCATGGGCAGGTTCGTGCAGGACCTCGGCGCCGTCATGCACGCGGCCACGGTGGTGGTGGGCGACGAACTGGGCCTCTACAAGGCCCTGGCAGAGAAACCGATGAGCGCCGACGCCCTGGCCGAGAAGACCGGTACCGACGCCCGCTACCTGCGTGAGTGGCTGAGCGCGCAGGCCGCCAGCGGCTATGTCGACTACGATCCGGCCGCCGACTGCTTCAGCCTGAACGAAGAGCAGGCCTTCGCGCTGGCGCAGGAGGCGAGTCCGGCCTTCATCCCGGGTGCCTTCCAGATCGCGGTAGCGCAGTTCAAGGCGATCCCGAAGATGCTGGATATTTTCCGCAACGGCCGCGGGCTGGGCTGGCACGAGCACGATCCGGCGCTGTTCCGCGGCACCGAGCGCTTCTTCCGCCCGGGCTACGCCGCCCACCTGGTGCCGGAATGGATCCCGGCGCTGGAAGGCATGGAGGCGCGCCTGCAGGCCGGCGCCAGCGTGGCCGACGTCGGCTGCGGCCACGGCGCGTCCACCCTGATCATGGCGCAGGCCTATCCGGCCTCGCGCTTCCACGGCTTCGACTACCACGAGCCGTCGATCCGCTATGCGCGCGAGGCGGCGCAGCGGGCCGGCGTGGCGGATCGCGTGAGCTTCGATGTGGCGACCGCCAAGGACTTCGATGGCGGTGCCTACGACCTGGTGGCCGTGTTCGATTGCCTGCACGACATGGGCGATCCGGCTGGCGCGGCGGCCCATGTATGGCAGGCCTTGCGCCCGGATGGCGCGTGGATGATCGTCGAGCCCTTCGCCAACGACCGGCTGGAGGACAACCTGACGCCGATCGGGCGGGTCTTCTACTCGGCCTCGACCTTCATCTGCACACCGGCCTCGCGTTCGCAGGAAGTGGGATTGTGCCTGGGCGCGCAGGCCGGCGAGGCGCGCATGCGCGCAGTGGTGGAGGGGGGCGGCTTCACGCGCTTCCGCCGCGCCGCCGAGACGCCGTTCAACCTGATCTACGAGGCGCGTCCGTAGTGCGGCGGGCGTCCGCCCGCCGCCCGCGCCGGCGCGGTGCTCAGGCCGTGCCGCCGACCGTCATGTTCTCGATGCGCAGCGTGGGCTGGCCGACGCCCACGGGCACGCTCTGGCCGTCCTTGCCGCACACGCCCACGCCCGAGTCGAGCCGCATGTCGTTGCCGATCATGGTCACGTCCTTGAGCGACTCGGGGCCGTTGCCCACCAGCGTGGCGCCCTTGACCGGCGCGGTGATCCTGCCGTCCTCGATCAGGTAGGCTTCGCTCGCCGAGAAGACGAACTTGCCATTGGTGATGTCGACCTGGCCGCCGCCGAAATTGACCGCGTACAGGCCGCGCTTGACGCTGGCGATGATTTCCTGCGGGTCGCGGTCGCCGTTCAGCATGTAGGTGTTGGTCATGCGCGGCATCGGCAGCGCGGCGTAGCTTTCGCGGCGCGCGTTGCCGGTCACCGGCATCTTCATCAGGCGCGCGTTGAGGGTGTCCTGCATGAAGCCGCGCAGGATGCCGTCCTCGATCAGCGTGGTGCACTGGGTCGGATTGCCCTCGTCATCCAGGTTCAGCGAGCCGCGCCGGTTGGCCAGCGTGCCGTCGTCGACCACGGTGACGCCCTTGGCCGCGACGCGCTCGCCCATGCGGCCGGCGAAGGCGGACGAGCCCTTGCGGTTGAAGTCGCCTTCCAGGCCGTGGCCGACGGCCTCGTGCAGCAGCACGCCGGGCCAGCCCGGGCCCAGCACCACGGTCATCGCGCCGGCCGGCGCGGGACGCGCCTCCAGGTTGACCAGGGCCGAGGAAACCGCTTCGTCGACGTACTTCTGCAGCAGTTCGTCGCTGAAGTAGCCGTAGGCGTAGCGACCGCCGCCGCCGGAGGAGCCGATCTCGCGGCGCCCGCCCTGCTCGGCGATCACGGTCACCGAGACGCGTACCAGCGGACGCACGTCGGCGGCGATGACGCCGTCGCCGCGTGCCACCAGTACCACATCGTATTCGCCGGCCAGCCCGGCCATGACCTGCACCACGCGCGGGTCCTTGGCGCGGGCCATGCGCTCGATGCGCTCGAGCAGGGCGACCTTGTCGCTGGCGCTCATGGAGTCGAGCGGATCATTGGGCGTATAGAGGTCGCGTCCACCCTGCGAGGACAGCGCCCCGGCCACCTTGACGCGGCCGCTGCCGGCGCGGCCGATGGTGCGCGTGGCCGCCGCGGCCTGGCTCAGCGCGGCCAGGCTGATCTCGTCGGAGTAGGCGAAGGCGGTCTTGTCGCCCGACACGGCGCGCACGCCCACGCCCTGGTCGATGCTGAAGCTGCCGGACTTGACGATGCCTTCTTCCAGGCTCCAGGCCTCGTTGCGGGTGTACTGGAAATACAGGTCGGCATAGTCGACCTTGTGCGTGAAGATGTCGGCCAGCACGCGCTGCAGCTTGGCCTCGTCGAGGCCGTAAGGGGTCAGCAGCAACTGCTGCGCGGTGGCCAGGTTGCGGATTCCGAGATCGCCGGCGTTCATGGTGTTCCTTTATTGCCTTGATTGCGTCGTCGCACCGGGGTGGCGGCGCGCAGGGAAAATTCGGGGGTGCCCGGCCCGCTTCCGATGGTTCCGGCGGGCCCGATGGTGCCAATGGGTCAGTGCCGCCTATGCTACAGCACGCGGTGGCGCAGCGCAGGCAGGTTCTGGCGGATCTCCGCCAGCCGCGCCGGATCGATGGTGCCGCTGACCACGCCTTCGCCCTCGGGCAGCATCGCCAGCACTTCGCCCCAGGGATCGACCAGCATCGAATGGCCCCAGGTGCGCCGCCCGTTCTCGTGCCGGCCGCCCTGTGCGGCAGCCAGCACGTAGCACTGGTTCTCGATGGCGCGGGCGCGCAGCAGGATTTCCCAATGCGCCTGCCCCGTGGTGTAGGTGAAGGCGGCCGGCATCAGGATCAGGTTGACGCCGTCGCCGCGGGCCAGCGAGCGGTACAGCTCGGGGAAGCGCAGGTCGTAGCAGACCGACATGGCGACCGGGCCGCAGGGCGCGTCGAAGCGCACCGGCTGCGTGCCGGCCAGGATGGAGCGGCCTTCGTCGTAGCTCTCGCTGCCGCGCGTGAAGCCGAACAGGTGGATCTTGTCGTAGCGTGCGACGCGCTCGCCGCGCGGATCGTAGGCCAGCGACGTGTTGTAGACGCGTGCCGGATCCTCGCACCACAGCGGCAGCGTCCCGCCCACCAGCCAGATGCCGTGCCGGCGCGCGGCGTCGGCGAGGAAGCGCTGCACCGGGCCGTCGCCATCGCGCTCGCGCAACGCCACCTTGTCGGTTTCGCGCAGGCCCATCAGGCAGAAGTACTCCGGCAGCAGCACCAGTTCTGCGCCGCCGCGGGCGGCCTCGTCGATCAGGGCGCTGGCGCGGGCCAGGTTGGCCTCGAGCGAGGTACCGCTGACGGTCTGCACCGCGGCGACGCGGAATAGGTTGGGGGTACTCATCGGTCGGCTTCCTCGAACGGGCGTGGTGTGGTGCGCCCCGGCGTCACCGGGGCGCGCTGGCGGGCCTAGGGGCGGTCGGATGGTTTGTGGTACGGAGCCCGATTGTCCTCCACTTTATCGATCTGCGGGTTGGCCCAGCTGCCGATGATGTGGTAGTGCTGCGTGAAGGCCTTGGAGAACTCGTCCGCGAACAGCAGTTGCGCCGCCAGCGTGCCGATGCCGAGTGCCGGATTGACGAAGGCGGCCGCCACCGAGGTCGAGGTGGCGTTGATGCGCGGTACCACCGCCACACGCAGGTCCTGGGTCTCGCGCAGCAGGTCGGCCGAACCGGTCATGGTGGCATTGAGCTGCGAGCCCTTGAGGCGGAAATCGCTGATGGTGCCGATGCCGTTGGCGATGGTGCCGTTGCCGGAGATGGTGTCGAACACGGTGCCCTGGCCGGACAGGCTGCGGAAGTCGAGCGTGGCGATGCGCAGCAGTCCTTGCAGGCTGAGCACGCCGAGCAGGCGCGCCGCGCCCGGCTCGACGGCGAGGATCTGGCCGTTGTCCAGCTGCAGCGACAGCTGGCCCGACAGGCTGGGGTAGTCCATCGAAAGCGGCGAGCCGAGCCAGCCGACGCGGCCTTCCAGCTTGCCGCGGCCGTCGCGCAGCGTGTGCGGCAGGCCCATGCGGTCGAGCAGGGCGCCGGCATTGCGGATATCCAGCTCGAAGCTCAGCTGCGTGCGGCGCGCGGCCTGTTCGTCGCCGCCGCGCAGGCGCCGGGGCAGGCGCCAGCTGCCGCGGCCGTCCAGGGTGGCGGCAGGCTGCTCGATCTTGAGCTGTTCCAGCGTCCATACCGGCTCGCCATCGGCATTGCCGCTCTGCGCCTTCATCTCCAGCTTGCCGAAATCGCGCCCGCGCAGCTCGAAATGGTCGGCGACCAGGTCGATCGCCGGCAGCTCGTCGATATTGGTGGCGATCGCGTCGGCGGCCTTGCCGGCATCGGCCGCGTCGGGGATGTCGAGCCGCGTCAGGCGCAGGCGCAGCGCCCCGGACGGGGTGCCGGCGCGCGGCCGCCAGCTCAAGGCGCCGGCGATCTGGCGCGAGTCGACCTGGAAGCCCCAGCCGTTGTCCTGGCGGCTGATGTCGAGCGTGACATCGTCGAGGTCCCGGCTCAGCACGTGCAGCGTGCGGGCACGTACCGCCAGGCGTTCGGGCAGGTAGCCCGAGGGGCCGCCGGCCGGGGTGCTGCCGCCCTGGCCGCCGCCCTGGCCGCCGATTTCGCCGAGCGCGCCGCGCCAGGCGTCGAGGTCGAAATGTTCGAGCGCCAGCGCGGCGGAGACGCCGCTGGCGGGAGCCGGCGCCGCCTGCTGGACGCCGATGCCGCCGGACTGGACCACCAGCGCGTCATTGGCGTCGCGTTTCAGCAGGTAGCGCGCATTCAGCAGCGCGCCATACTGCAGCAGCATTTCCTGCTGCTCGGCGCGGCCGGCGGCCGGGCGCAGCTCGAAGCGCAGCGGGACCGCGGCCGCGGCACTCTTGCCCAGCGGCGCGGGCAGGCCGAGCGCCATGCCGGCGAGATCGCTGCCGATCTGGACCTGGGTCTGGCCGTCGCGCACGCCGATCACGGCGTTGTAGCCCGCGCCGCCGTCCAGCCTGCCGGCCAGCCCGGCCAGCGCCGTGCCCGCCATCGCCTCGCGGATGCCGGCGGCACTGGCATTGCCGCTGGCGACCACGCGTACCGAGCCGTCCGGCTGGCTGCCGCCGCTGGCGCGCACCTCGCCGCCGAGCATGCGCCCGCGTACATTGTCCAGCTGGAATCCCTTCTCGCTGAAGGCGATGGTGCCGCTGGCGCCGGACAGCGGCGGCAAGGCTGGTGCCAGCACCACATCGTTGCCGGGCAGGCGGAACTGGCCGTCGATCCTGGCGTGGCTGGAGTCGGTCAGCGGCAGGTCCAGCTTCAGCTTCAGCTCGCCGTAACCCTGGCCGCGCGCGTCGGCGGTGGCATGTCCGGTCCAGCCGTGCAGCGGGCTGGCGGCGATGAAGCGCAGGAAGGACTGCAGCGGCCCGGAGGCAGCGCCCTCCAGCAGCAGGTGGCCCCGGTCGCTGAGGTCGGCGATCTGGCCGCTGACGTTGTGCAGCACGACGCCGGGGACGCCCTGCACGCCGCCGCGTTCGGCGACGAAGGAGAGGGCGCCGCGCTCGAACAGCAACTGGCCGGAAATATCGGTGAAGAGCGGCCATGCCGGGCCGCCGCCCGGCGCCGGCTGGTGCGGGGCGATCTGGTAGCGCATCTGCTGCACCGGCACCTCCACGCGGAAATCGCCGGCCTTGTCGTGCGGGGCGCCGTGGAACGGGAAGTGGGTCAGGTCGCCATGCAGCAGGAACTTGACATTGGCCGCCTCGCCGCCGGCCAGCGCGCCGCCCAGGTAATGGCGGGTATCGCCCGGCAGGCCGAGCGGCAGGTAGCGCGGGATGCGTGCGATCTGCGCACGGGCCAGTTCGCCGGACAGGTCGGCGATGCCGGCCTGGCTCTCGCCGCCGGCCTGCCAGCTGCCGCGCACGGTGCCGGCCACGTCGGCATTGGCGAAGCGCACGCCGCTGGTGCGCACCTGCAGGCGCCCGCCGTCGCGGCTCCAGCGGAACTCGCCGCTCAGTTGGTCGAAGGGCAGGTCGGGATCCTCGAAGACGCCCGGCAGGCTCAGCGTCGCACCGGTGCTTTCGAGGCGGGCGCTGCCCTGGCGTTCGTCGAAGCTGAAGTTGCCGGACAGGTGCGCGAATCCCGGCAGGCCTGCGATGTGGCCGCCGGCCGGCTGAGCCACGGGCTGGCTGCGCAGCGAGACGTCGCGCAAGGTGCCCTGCACGGCATAGTGGGTGCCGGTGGCGCGGCGGTTCAGCAGGCCCGGGTGGTCGCGGCTCCAGCTGGCGTCGAGATTGTCGATATGCCCGGCCGGCTGCAGCGCGCGCAACTGGCGCAGCACGCCGCTGTCGAGCGGCAGCGAGCCGGCCAGCGCCCGCACCGGGTTGAGGTCCAGGCTGGGGGCCTTCAGCGAGAACTTGCGCAGCTCGCCCTTGCTGCCGGTGGCCCAGTTGACCGTGACCTTGCGCATGCCTTCGCGCCAGCTTGCATCCGTGCCGCCCGGTGCCGCCGCGCTTTCGCCGGCCGGGGGCTGCCACAGCAGCGTGTCGATGGTGAGCTGGTGGTTGCCCTGGCGATCGGCGCGGTGCAGCAGGAAGGCCTGCGCGTTGGCCAGCCGCAGCGGCTCCGGTGCGCCGGCCAGCTGCAGGTCCACCGCGCTGGCGCGCAGGCGTGCCTGGCTGCGCACGATCGCGCCGGCGAGGAACTCGATGCTGCCGTCGCAGCTGAAGCTGCCGTCGGCGACGTGCTGGAACAGGCTCAGGTAGCGCTGCACCACCGGCAGCTGCAGCCGGGCGACGTTCCAGCTGGCCTGGCCGTACCAGGTGCGCCAGTCGCCGGCGCGGTGCAGGTATTCGTGGCGGATGTCGGCCTGCACCACCAGCGGCTGCGGCGACAATGCCGCGGAGTGCGCTTCCAGCCGCAACAGGTGGTGCGCGCCGTCGCGCCTGACGCTGAGGCGGATGTCGCCGACGTCGAGCTGCGGCAGGCGGGCATGGTCGTCGAGCCAGCGCAGCTTGCCGCTGTCCAGCTCCACGCGGCCCTGGCTCATCAGCCAGTCGAGGAAGCGGTTGTCGTTGGAGCGGTCGCTGGACGGGTCCACCGGCATGCCGGCGACCAGCAGCTTGCCGGCCGGCGTGCGCCGCACCAGCAGGTCGGTCTGCTGGGCGGCGACGCGGGTGAAGCGCAGGTCCATGCCGAACAGCGAGTGCCAGGACAGGGCGCCGTCGATATTGCCGGCCGCCAGCAGCAGGTGTCCGTCGTCGTCGAGTATGCGCAGGTTGCCGGCGCGGAAGGCGGGATGCCAGCCGTCCCAGTAGGTGTCGAGCCGGCCGATGGTGACGTGGGCCGCGACCGTGGCCGAGGCGCGGTCTTCCAGCCACTGGCGCGCGGCGCCCGCCTGCGGCCACAGCACGAAGCGGATCAGCAGGCCGAGTGCCAGGGCCAGCAGCGCCAGCACCAGGGCCAGGCGCACCAGGGCGCGCCCCAGGCCGGGCCAGAGCGGGTGGGCGCGCCACTCGGCCAGCAGGCGGCCGAGTGCGCGCATGCCGCCGGGAAGGCCGGCCGCGTTGTCGTGCGGGCCCGCGGCACTGCCGGTGGCGGAGCGCTCTGCGGGAGGGGGCGTGCGGCTGGACATGCGCAGATTATCCGACAATACTAGCCGCTCTCCAATTCGGTGCCTTTCCTTTCTTCGAGCGCCCGCGGGCGCGGGTATTGGGCGGCAACCAGACACGCATTTCAGACCGACAGAATGACTGCTCCCGCATCGACGCGTTCCGAACCGGCGCCTGTCGCCGCCAGCACGGCCACCGGGGAACAGTCCCCGGCCGGCATGTCCGGCGGCGCATTCGCCACAATGCCGGCGGTCGGGATGGCTCCCGCCGGCAACGCTGAGCCGGCATTGTACTCGCCCGCGTATTCCCATTACGCGCGCCGCATGCTGCAGGCCCGCGATGGCCTGGAGGACGTGCTGGCCGAGGCGATGCGCGTGCCGCTGACGCGTGCCTGGATGGAGGCCCGGCTGGCTCTGCTGCAGCAGCCGTCGGCCGATGCCGAGGAGGCGGCCAAGCAGGCGCTGCGGCGCTTGCGCGCCGAGGTGATGTGCGTGGTGATCGAGCGCGACCTGCGCGGCGCAGCCACCCTGGGCGAGGTGACCGCGGCGATGTCGGACCTGGCCGAGCTTGCCATCCAGCACGGCCTGGCGGTGCTCGGCGCCGACCTGGCGGCGACCTTCGGCCGCCCGGTGGGCGCGGGCAGCGGCGAGGTCCAGGAACTGGTCGTGGTCGGCATGGGCAAGCTGGGCGGGCGCGAGCTGAACGTTTCCTCCGATATCGACCTGATCTTTCTCTATGACGAGGATGGCGAGACGCAGGGCGGCACGCGCAGCCTGTCCAACCACGAGTACTTCATCCGCCTGGGCCGGCGCCTGATCAACCTGCTCGCCGACGTGACCGGGGACGGCTACGTGTTCCGCGTCGACATGCGCCTGCGTCCCAATGGCGACGCCGGCCCGCTGGCCTGCAGCCTGGGCATGCTCGAGCAGTACCTGGTGGTGCAGGGGCGCGAGTGGGAGCGCTATGCCTGGATCAAGGGCCGCGTGGTCTCTTCGCTGGCGACGCCGCATGCGCAGCGTACCGCGCGGCTGCTGTCGGACCTGACCCTGCCGTTCGTGTTCCACCGCTACCT
>JABLTH010013552.1_pt1 | contig 10739 bp, 10 predicted proteins | sample 7875711 | NCBI WGS metagenome assembly JABLTH01 (sample SAMN14941262, study PRJNA633318) | bioreactor metagenome | isolation source: bioreactor | place: China | collected 2019-03-05 | reverse complement strand
CTCGGCGGCAGCGACCAGAAGATCGGCAGCGCGGCGAAGATCAGCACGCACGCCAGCGACAGCAGCGCCAGCATGGCGCCGAAGCTGGGCAGGTGCAGCGTCAGCGCGGCCAGGGCCAGCGCCCCGCCGGCGGTGCAGGCCAGGAAATGGCGGTGGCGTTCGGCGCGCCGGTCGGAATGGCGCGCGATCACGAACAGCCCGACGGCGCCGACCGCGTTCGGCACCACCGAATAGAGGCTCACCGAGACCACGTCCTGGATGCCGAAGTCGCGGATCATCAGCGGCATCCAGAAGCTCAGCGTAAGCGAACCGCAGGTCAGCGCGAAGTAGATGAAGGCGAACAGGTAGACGCGCGGATTGGCCAGCGCGTGGCGCAGCGCGCCCGGCGAATGGGAACGGGCGGCGTGGGCGCCATCCTCGCGCTGCGCCACCAGGAAGCGCTTCTCCGTCTCCGACAGCCAGCCGGCCTGCGCGGGCCCGTCGACCAGGTAGTACGCCGCGGCCAGGCCGAGCAGCACCGCCGGCGCGCCTTCGAGCGCGAACATCCACTGCCAGCCGTAGAGGCCGAGCACGCCGGCGAAGTCGCGCATGATCCAGCCGGACAGCAGCCCGCCCAGCACGCCCGCCACCGCCACCCCGGCGAAGAAGATGGCCATCACCGCGGCGCGGCGGCGCGCCGGGAACCAGTAGGTCAGGTAGAGCACGATGCCGGGGAAGAAGCCGGCCTCGAACACGCCCAGCAGGAAGCGCAGCGCGTAGAAATGCGCCGGCGTCGAGACCAGCATCATGCCGACCGAGGCCAGCCCCCACAGCAGCATGATGCGGGTGAAGGTGCGGCGCGCGCCGAAGCGTGCCAGCAGCAGGTTGCTGGGCACCTCGCACAGCACGTAGCCGACATAGAAGACCGCGGCGCCGAGGCCGTACATCGCGTCGCTGAAGCCGAGGTCGTGCTTCATCTGCAACTGGGCGAAGCCGATGTTGATGCGGTCCAGGAAGGACACCACGTAGCAGACGAAGAGGAAGGGGATGATGCGCAGCCACACCTTGCGGTAGAGCGCGTCTTCATCGGGCAAGGCGGGGGCCTGGGGCGCGAGCGCCCCGGCATGGGATTGCGTCATGGTAAGTCTCCGGTTGGGGGCTGCCCCCCGCTGCGGGGGGCGCTTCCGCCTACGTCTGTTGCGTCTGGGCGGGACGGCCGGCCGCGGCGCGCTGCCGTGGCCGGCTGGCATGCCGCTGGCGCGGCCGCCGGGTCGTGGCCTGGCCGGCGCTGGCGCCGGCGCGCGGCGGCTTCAGGTGGCCTCGGGCGGTTTCAGGCGGTTTCAGGCCGCTTCAGGCCGCTTCAGGTGCGCTGCGACAGCACACCCTCGCGCGCCAGCCGCATCGCATCCAGCAGCACGGCATGGTCGCCGATATGGTTGGCCAGCAGCAGGATCAGCTGCGCATTGGCCGCCTGGCTCTGCGCCTCGTCGAGATCGCGGTGCATCTCGATCAGCGCTTCGTAGAAGTCGTCGGGGCGGCTCAGGTTGGGGTGGGTATGGACTGCCATCTGGATGTCTCGCTCGGTGGTACTTGGTGGTACTCGGTGGTGCTCGGTGGTGCTCGGGATGCTCGGGATGCTCGGGATGTTCGGTAGTGCCCTGTCGTACTGGCGTCCTCTCGCCAGCGGCCCGGCGCGGGACGCGCGCCGCCACGGCCGCCGCGCAGGCGGCGGGCCGGATCGGCTGCGCGGGCCGGAACGGGACGCTCAGGCCGCGGCGAGCGCGGCCGCCGCACCTGACCCGGCGGGGCCGGCGGCACCCTGCCCTGCCTGGCCCGCCTGGCCCGCCTGCCCGGTCGCCCGGCGCAGCGCGGCCGCGACCGCCGCCGCGTCGGCATGGCGCCAGCGCGCGCACACATGCTGGTCCGGGCGGATCAGGTAGACCGTGCCCGGCTGGGCGTCGTAGCGTTGCGCCGCCAGGCCCTGGAGGTCCGCCAGCACGGTCGCGTCCGGCCAGGCCGGCGTGCCGGCCTGCGCGTCGGCGCCCGCGCCGGTGACGAAGACCGGCTTCAGCGGCAGGGACCGCAGCGCGCGCAGCGTGCCGGCGTCGAAACGCTCCGGCGCGCCGAACGCCAGCAGCGTGAAGGCATCGCCCAGGCTGCCCAGCAGCCATGACTCGCCGCGCGCGCCGGCCACCGGCGCGTCGACGCAGGCCGCGCCCGGCACCATGGCGCCGGCGAAGGCGTCGCCATCGGGCGTGTTCAGCGGCGAGCCGTGCAGCACGGCCGGCACCGACAAGCGGCCGCTGTTGACCAGTTGCCGCGCGAAGGCATGCCGCTTGGCCAGCGTCAGCACCGCGTCGCGGAACAACCGGCTGACGGGGCTCTTGGGCGTGATGAAATCGGTGGAACGGGTGGAATTGCGGATGTTCTCGTCAGCGGCGTACTCGCGCTCGCTGGCATAGCTGTCCAGCAGGCTGTCCGGGGCGCGCCCGTCCAGCACGTAGGCCAGCTTCCAGGCCAGGTTCTCGGCATCCTGCACGCCGCTGTTGGCGCCGCGCGCGCCGAACGGCGAGACCCCGTGCGCCGAATCGCCGGCGAACAGCACGTGGCCGTGGCGGAAGCTGTCCATGCGCAGGCAGGAGAAGGTGTAGACGCTGACCCACTCCAGCTCGAACTTCGCGTCCGGGCCGAGCAACGCTCGCACGCGCGGGATCACGCGCTCCGGCGCCTTCTCCAGCACCGGATCGGCATCCCAGCCGAGCTGGAAGTCGATGCGCCAGACATTGTCCGGCTGGCGGTGCAGCAGCACCGACTGGTTGGGATGGAAAGGCGGGTCGAACCAGAACCAGCGCTCACTGGGAAAGCCGGCCTCCATCCTGACGTCGGCGATCAGGAAGCGGTCCTTGAAGGTGCGGCCCTTGCTGTCCAGCCCCATCAGCTTGCGCACCGGGCTGCGCGAGCCATCGGCCGCCACCACGTAGCGCGCGGCCAGCGGATAGCTGCCGTCGGGCGTCTCCACCGTCAGCACCACGTGCGCGTCGGGCGTGCCCTGCGCGTGCTGCTCGATACCGGCCACCTTGTGCTTCCAGCGGATCTCCAGGTTGGGCAGTTGCTGCGCACACTCCACCAGGTAGCCTTCCAGGTAGTACTGCTGCAGGTTGATGAAAGCGGGCCGGCGATGGCCCTCCTCCGGCAGCAGGTCGAAGGCATAGACCTGCTCGTCGCGCAGGAACACCTTGCCCAGGTTCCAGCGCACGCCCTTGTCGGTGATGCGCTCGCCGCAGCCGAGCCGGTCGAAGATGTCCAGCGTGCGCTTGGCGAAGCAGATCGCGCGCGAGCCGCTCGACAGCGTGCAATCGTCGTCGACCAGCACGACCGGCACGCCCTGGCGCGCCAGGTCGATGGCGGTGGCCAGCCCGACCGGGCCGGCGCCCACCACGGCGACCGGATGGATGGTGCCTGCCGCGCCGGTCTCCCGCGGCGCGCGCTGCTCGGCGCACGGCTGGTAGTCGAACGTCAGGTGCTGGTAATCGATGCTCATGCTGCTGTCTCCGTCCACATTCTTCTCGGCTGTCCCTGCGTCGCGTCGCTGCCTCAGTCCTGCAGCGCGGCCCACATTTCCTTGTCGCGCTCGGCGGTCCAGATGCGCGGGTGGCCGATGCCGCTGGCCTCGTCATAGGCGCGCGACACGTCGAAGGGCAGGCAGTGCTCGTAGATGAAGACCTGGGCGAACTTCGGGTCCATCGACTTGCGCGTATGCGCCATCGCGCCCTTCAGGTCGAGACGCTCGGCCACCGCTTCCTTGCCGGCCTGGTACAGCGTGGTGACGAAGTCCTTGGTGTAGGCGATGCCCTTGGCCACTTCCGCCGGCGTGGTCAGCGCCGGGCCGCGGCCGGGCACCAGCTTCTCGGGCTGCAGCGCGGCCAGCGCGTCCAGCGTGGCCGGCCATTCGGCGAGCTGCGCGTCGCCGCAATAGCAGGCGGCGTCGTACTCCACCAGGTCGCCGGAGAACAGCACCTTCTGCGACGGCAGCCAGACCACGGTATCGCCCTTGGTATGGCCCGAGCCCAGGTGGGCGATGCGCACTTCCAGCTTGCCGAGGAACAGCGTCATCTCCTTCTCGAACACCAGCGTGGGCCAGGTCAGGCCCGGCACCGTCTCGACGCCGGCGAACAGGCGCGGGAAACGTTCGATCTCCGACTTCATGTCGGCCTCGCCGCGCTCCACGATCATCTCGTAGGTGCCGCGGCTGGCGATCACCTGCTGCGCGCCCTCGGCGAAATAGGCCGAGGCGCCCAGCACGCGCACCGCGTGGTAGTGCGACAGCACCACGTACTTGATCGGCTTGTCGGTAACCGAGCGGATCCTGGCGATCAGGTCCTGCGCCATCGCGGGCGTGGCCGTGGTGTCGACGATCAGCACGCCGTCGTCGCCGATGATCACGCCGGAATTGGGGTCGCCTTCGGCGGTGTAGGCGTAGGCGTTCTCCGAGAGCTGGGTGAAGGTGACTTTCTTGGCTTCCAGGTCGGCCTGGGACGCGAATGCTTTTGCCATGCTTGCCTCTCTCTAGGGGGGTTGGATCGAGGCGGACAGCGTGGCGGGCGGCGGGCGGGCCGGCTGCGCGCGGGGGACTGTCTCGCCCCGTATTGGTCTTGGATCTTGGCGCCGCGATGGCGCCGGTATCGGGGTAGAGGCATCTTAGGAAAGCCCTCATTTTTAGTCAATAACAAATTGTGTTGTCTCTGACTAAAATGAAGAGGAGGACAGCCAGGAGGCCAGAACCCAGGGAAAACCCCGAGAGCGCCGGCTGCCCGGCGCGCAAGGCGCCCCGCTCACCGGCGGCGCGACCATCGCATCGATTACCATCTGGGCTTTCGAACGGGAGCAGCATGAGCACAGCAGCGCAAGCGAGCACCGCGGCAGCCGACAAGGCCCAGCGCGGCATCCAGAGCGTGGAGGTAGGCGGGCGCTTCCTGCGCGCGCTGGCCGACGCGCGCCGCCCGCTGGCGCTGGCCGAGCTGGCCGCGCAAACCCAGGTGACGCCGGCCCAGGCCCACACTTACCTGGTCAGCCTGACGCGCCTGGGCCTGATCAAGCGCGACCACCTGTCCGGCCGCTACGAGCCGGGACCGCTGGCGCTGCGGCTGGGCATGCTGCGGCTCGACCACGATCCCGCCTATCGCGCGGCGGTGCCGCGCGTCGATGCGCTGGCCGAGGCGATCCGCTTCAACGTGGCGATCAGCAGCGTGTCGCCGCGCGGGCCCACCATCGTGCGCTACGCGCACGCCGGCACGCCGCTGCACGTCAACCTGCACGTGGGCACGCTGATGTCGCTGCCCGCCACCGCCACCGGGCGCGTGTTCTGCGCCTTCCTGCCCGAGACCCGCTGGCATGCCGCCTGGGCCCACCAGCAGAGCGGCGCCGCCGCCGCGGCCGGCTTCGATGCGGCGCTCGATGCCATCCGCGCGCGCGGCATCGAGCGCGCGGTCGACGCCCCCAGCCCGGGCGTCAGCAGCCTCGCCGTGCCGGTGCGCGATACCGGCGGGCAATTGCGCCTGGTGCTGACCGCGATCGGCCCGAGCGGCTCCATCGACGTCGACTGGCAGGGCCCGGTCGCGCGGGCGCTGCTGGCAACCGCCGCGGACATCGGCGCGCAGATCCCGGCGGAGGCAGCATGAGCCGCACCCGCAATCTCCCCGACAACGGCGCCGCCGCAGACGACGCCAACGACGCCAACGACGGCGGCGCGAGCGACGGCGGCAGGCCGCAACGCGGCATCCAGTCGCTGGACAACACCGGCCAGTTGCTCGCCGCGCTGGTCGCCGCCGGGCGCCCGCTGCCCTTGTCCGAGCTGGCGCGCGCAGCCGGCATGGCGCCGGCCAAGGCCTTCCCCCACCTGGTCAGCCTGCAGAAGACCGGCCTGCTGGCACGCGATGCCGGCGGAGACTTCATGGCCGGTCCGCTCAGCCTCGAACTGGGCCTGATCGCGCTGCAGCGTCTGTCGCCGGCACGCGAGGCCGAGCCCGAGGTGATCGAGCTGGCCGGCGCCACCGGCCTGAGCGTGGCGATGGCCGTGCTCGGGCCGCTGGGCCCGACCGTGGTGCGGCTGGAGGAGGCCGCGCGGCCGCAGCACGTCAGCCTGCGCGTGGGCACTGTGATGTCGCTGGTCAATACCGCGATCGGCCGTGTCTGGGCGGCCTGGCTGCCGCCCGAGGCGCTGGCCGCGCGGCTCGGCCAGGACAGCCTGCGCATGGCCGGCGGCACGCCGCCGGCCGACTACCCGCAGCGCCTCGCGCGTATCCGGGCCGGCCACATCGACAACGCCCAGGGCCGGCCCGTGCCCGGCATCGATACGCTGGCCGCGCCGGTGTTCGACCATACCGGCAGCCTGGCGCTGGTGATCGCCGTGATGGGCAGCACCGGCAGCTTCGACAGCGATACCGGCAGCGCTACCGCGGACCTGCTGCGGCAGGCCGCGCGGCGGCTCTCCTGGCGCTTCGGCGCGCCGGCCGAGGCGAGCGGGACCGCCGGCGGCACCTGAAGCTCACCGTCCCCGTCCCGTCACCGGCCATGGCTTCCGCGCGGCCGGCGCCGCCCATCCGCGCGAGCGGCGCTACGCTCCGTGCGCCGTCCGGCCAGGCTCAAGCCGTGCCCTGCGCATCCGACGCGGACCGCTCGTACAGGGGCCCATCCCAGCCATCGAGGTACTACGGCAGGGCGTCTTCCACCTCGATGACGCGCTCGCGATAGAACAGGTGCATGGCCGGCTGCAGCGCCGGCGGCAGCCCGCCGCCGGCGGCGCGTGCCAGCAGCGCGTTGGGCAGCACGCGCATGCCCAGGCGGTTGGTGCCGTACAGCGTCTCGCCGCAGGCCGCGCAGAAGGCCCGCGACAGCCGCTTGTGCGGATGCGCGAAGTGCGCCAGCGTGCCGCGCACCAGGCTGACATCGTCGGCCTGCCAGGCCGTGGCCGCCAGCATCGGCGTCCCGTAGAAGTCGCGGCAGGTGCCGCAATGGCAGTTCGCGCGCGCGGCCGGCTGGCCGTCCAGGCGCAGTTCGACGGCACCGCACAGGCAGGTAAGCGATCGGGGAATCGGCATGGACAAGCGTCTCCTTCTTGGGAAATCCGGATGAGTGGGCCGGTCCGCGCATGGCCCCGCCGCGGCCCCGGTCCTGACACAAAGTGTCGAGATGCTACACGCTGTCGCCCGGTCGCGCCGGGGCGTGAGTCCGGCATCGCTGGAGCGGCGTCCGCGCCCCGAGCGGGTCACGACCGGGGCGGCCGATCATCCTGGCTTCCGCTCCGTCTTGTCCTCCCTATCCGCGCGCATCTGGCGCGGCAGGCCATGCCAGGCGCATCGGTGAGCCTCGCCGCCGAGTTCCGATGCGAGCGCCGGGAGTGCCATGGCAAGCAGGACCAGCAATCTGTTCAGCGCCTGCCTCCCGGATGCCTCAGTGCCCGTCGACATCGAGCACCGCCTGCGCAAACGCCGCGGGGGCTTCCTGCGGAAGGTTGTGGCCGATCCCGCCGCGCAGGTCCCGATGTTCGTACCACCCGGCGAACTTGCTGGCGTAGGCACTGGGCACGGGGTGCGGCGCGCCATTGGCGTCGCCTTCCATGGTGATGGTGGGCACACCGATGACGGGCGCGCTGGCGAGCCGCTTTTCGATCTCGTCGAACCTGGCTTCCCCGCTGACCAGCCCCTGCCGCCAGCGGTAGTTGTGCACGGTGATGTCCACGTGGTCGGGATTGTCGAAGGCGGCCGCGCTGCGCTCGAACGTGGCATCGTCGAACTTCCATGCCGGCGACGCCAGTTGCCAGATCAGCCTGGCGAACCGGTGCGTGTACTTCTGGTAGCCGGCGCGGCCGCGCTCCGTGGCGAAGTAGAACTGGTACCACCACTGGAGCTCGGCTTCGGGCGGCAGCGGCTGCTTGCCGGCGGCCTGGCTGCCGATCAGGTAGCCGCTCACGGAGACCAGCCCCCTGCAGCGCTCCGGCCACAAGGCGGCCATGATGTCGGCGGTGCGCGCGCCCCAGTCGAAGCCGGCCACCACGGCATCCTGGATATGGAGCGCGTCCATCAGCGCAATCATGTCCGCGGCGATGGCCGATGGCTGGCCGTTGCGCATGGTGTCGGCGGACAGGAAGGTCGTCGATCCATAGCCGCGCAGGTAGGGAACGATCACTCGATAGCCGCGCGCCGCCAAGCGGGGCGCGACCTCGGCAAAGCTGTGGATGTCATAAGGCCAGCCGTGCAGCAGCAGCGCCACGGGCCCGTCGGCCGGGCCGGCCTCGGCATAGCCGACGTTGAGCACCCCGGCGTGGATATGCTTGATCGGTGCGAAGGCCGCCTGGGCGGCCGGCGCGACCGAGGGCAGGGCCCTTGCTTGCGCCGGACCGCCCTGGGCCCGGGCAGCCTGCGACAGGCCAAGCTGTGCCGCGGCCAGCGCCGCCGCCGCTGCGCCCAGAAAGCCCCGGCGAGGCATATTGACGTTCTCGGACATATTTCGCTCCTGTGTGTGTGATCAACCTGGGCACGAGTCTAGGAGGCCATCGCAAGCGCCATGTGTCGGGCCCCGGGGAGATTTGTATCGCCCGATGGATACGCGCGGCTGCCATACACGCAGATACAAAGCGGCGCGGCCAGGCCGGGCTGCGCGGCAATCATCGCCAAGCGTGACGAAGGCGGCGCAAGGCATCCGCGTTGCCGGAATGCCGGTGTCCTGCGTATCCATCAACGGGAAGCTAGCGCGCCGTCCCGGCCTTGCTCGCCGCCAGCAGCTTCTGGATCGCGGCTTCCGTTTCCTGGTACCGTCCCTCGCCATCGTGCCGATAGACGATGCGGCCGCTGGCATCGATCAGGTAGGTGGCGGGCCAGTACTGGTTGCGGTATGCCGACCAGGTCCCGTACCGATTGTCCTGCGCCACCGGATAGCGGATATCGAAGCGCTTGAGCGCGGCCTGCACATTGGCCGTCGATTTCTCGAACGGGAACTCGGGCGTGTGCACGCCCACCACCACCAGGCCCTGGTCCTTGTACTTCTCGTACCACTGCTTCACGTGCGGCAAGGTGTTGACGCAGTTGACGCACGCGTACGTCCAGAACTCGACCAGCACCACCTTGCCGCGCAGCTGCTGCATCGTCAGCGGCGCGGAGTTCAGCCAGTGCTCGATGTTCGCGAATTCCGGTGCCTGGGCCTGCTCGGCCAGCGTGGGGCTCTCAGCGGCGGCACCTGTGCCGAAGGTATAGATGGCGGCAATGCCGGAAGCCGCCAGAAGAGCGCGGATGAGAAGGCGCATGGTTCAGGACTCAGCAGAAAATGCAGAAAATGGCGTCGGAGGGAATGCCCCTGGTCCGGCATGCCGGACCAGGGGACAGGGATCAGACCAGCACGGTCTCGATGTGGATGTTGCCGTGCAGCGCCTTCGAGTACGGACAGGTGCGGTGCGCGGTGTCCACCAGCGCCCGGGCCACTTCGCGCTCGATGCCGGGGAGGTGTACGCGCAGCCGTGCCTGCAGGAGGTACTCGATACCTGCCGTGCCCAGGTCCACTTCCGCATCCACCGACAGGTCTTCCGGCAGCTTGATCTTCTGCTTGCCTGCAGCCAGTCCGATGGCACCGATGAAGCAGGCGGACCAGCCGGCGGCCAGCAGCTGTTCCGGGTTGGTGCCGTGCCCCTTGCTGCCAGGCGAGGACAGCGCGATGTCGAGCCTGCCGTCGTCGCTGCGCGCCGAGCCGTCGCGGCCGCCGGAAGTGATGTGGACCTTGCCGGTATAGAGGACTTTTTCAATGCGGGTCATGGTGTTTTCCTTCTTGCGTTCAACAGGTATTCAGCGTCGGATTGCCGAGAGTTGAGAGACGTCCCGTGCTCAGGCGTAGGCGCCATCGAGATAGGGGTCGGCCGCGCGGGCCGGCTCGGCCGATACCCCGGTGCGGTCCATGCCCGCCACGGTGCGCGCGCCGTCGCCGTAGGCATTCACGTTGCGCGCGCCGTCGACGTACGGGCTGCGCTGGTCCTGCACGGCACGGGCACCCTCGCTGAACACGTCGCGGGAATCCTGGGCGGCGCGGGCGCCATCCGCGTACGGGTTGCGGGCACCGAGGACGGATGCCTGTGCGCCGGCGGCGGCAGTGGCGGCGGCGGTGGCGGCGACGACGAGGGAGGCAGCGAGAACGAGGCGCTTGGCGAAGTTGTTGGACATGATGGTTTTCCTTTGCATTGAATGCGGTTGCGTGGTTCGTGGCCTGGATTGCCGGCAGGTAAGCCGAAGCAGCGTTTTCGCTTTGTCCCTTGTGCGTTGCGCTGCCACGGAACGTATTTAAGGCGCCCCACGTATCGCGCCCGTAGCAGGATCGGGGCCCTTGTGTCTGGCCACGTATCGGTGCGACGCCTCGATACAAAGGCATACAAAAAGGCGGGGAGAAGCGGCGCGGCGTCAGGAGAACCGGGGAAGACGGCGGAGCGCCGTGTGCGCGGGAGGAGCGCTGAAACGACATGGCCGCGCCAGAAATCGGCGCGGCCATGGGAGGTGCGGCGAGGACGGGACCGCGCCGGCCGGAGGGGGGGCGGGCGGTCAGCCGATGCGGATCTCGGCCACCAGGCCACCGCCCTCGCGATTGCGCAGCTTCAGCGAGCCGCCCATGGCCAAGGCCAGCTGGTGAGCGATGGCCAGGCCCAGCCCTGTGCCGCCGGTTTCGCGATTGCGCGACGCCTCCAGCCTGACAAAGGGCTGCAGTACGGCCTCCAGCTTGTCTTCGGG
>JABLTH010097052.1_pt1 | contig 10749 bp, 12 predicted proteins | sample 7875711 | NCBI WGS metagenome assembly JABLTH01 (sample SAMN14941262, study PRJNA633318) | bioreactor metagenome | isolation source: bioreactor | place: China | collected 2019-03-05 | reverse complement strand
GGTGCAGCTCGGCGCACTGCACTACCTGGTCAAGCCGTTCGGCTTCGCGCAGCTCGCCGAACGCCTGACGGCGTTCCGGCGGGCGTACGACGACCTGAACGGGTTGCCCACCGAGGCGACGCAGCACGACATCGACCGGATCTTCGACCTCCTGCGGCCCGGAACACCGGCCCAGGCGGACGCGCTGCGCCGACTCGCACCGACCCTGCAATCGGTCTACGACGCCGTCGCGGCGAGCGACGGGAGCCTCTCGGCCAACGACGTCGCGAGCGCCATCGGGATCAGCCGCACGACGGCGCAGCGCGCGCTCACCCAGTTGGAGCAGAGCGACGTGCTCAAGCTGGAGCTCCGCTACGGCGCGACCGGCCGGCCGGAGCACCGGTACGGCGTCAAGCGCCGCTGAACGGACGCCGCCGTGCGACGAGCGCATCGGCGGCGACCGCGGCGCCGACGACGAGCAGGCCCGCGACGAGAGCGCCCGCGATGAGGAACAGCGTGCGACTCGCCCGCTGCTCCGTCGGCCGGAGCGACTGTCCGGCGACGATGGAGCCGTCGCCGAGCGGCTGCGCCACGATCGCGAACCGGAGCCCCGGCTGGGGCTGCCAGGTCACGGCGTCCTCGCCTTCGACCTGAGCCGTCTGCAGGACCCCGCGCGGCACCTGGGCGAGCGAACCGCCGAGGTAGCCGTTGCCGCCGGTCGGCCTCCCGGCGGCGTCGTAGGTCACCCAGAAGGTGCCGAGGTAGTTGTCGAGGTCGTAACCGCCGGACCGGCCCGCGCCCGAATCTGTCGCGCCCGCGGAGAGGAGGGCGCGGGGCGCGTCCTCGACAGCATGCCTGCCGTCCTGCTGCACGACGACGTAGAGCGTCGCGAGACCGCCCGCGAAGAGCGCGTAGGCGGCCACCGCGACGATGATCCTCCTGAGCCACATGCACGAATCATGCGCCTGCGCAGGACGTCGCCGCATCCATCCCACGACGGATTCCTGCGGAACGGCAACGCGCCCTCACCTCCTCCCGGTCGCGCTCGGCGAGTCACGGGAGGAAGTGAGGACGCGATGGCCGGGGTGCGGCGTCAGTGCGCCGCGGTCACCGCCTGCTCGACCTGGTCGGCGACCTGCTGGACCTGCGTGCCGTAGCCGCCCGAGAGCGCCGTGGTGGCGATCCGCTGCACGTCGGCGGTGCGGTCGGCGGCCGGCGCCGAGGCGAGCTGCGACAGGTCGGTGCGCAGCGCGTCGGGCAGCTTCGCTGCGAGCTGGCTGTCGCCCGTGACGGCGGACGCCACTCCCGCGGCGTCCGTGCCGAGCTGCGACGCCGAGCCCGAACCCAGGATGTCGCCACCGCGCAGGCCCTCGAGGAGACCGTCGAGGCCGAGACCCTTCAGGTCGAGGCCCTTCACGTCGAGCCCATGCCCAGCGCCCTTCAACTGGGTCGCGAGCTTCTGGATGGCGCCGCCGTAGCCTCCCGAGAGCGCGGTCGACACGATCTTCTTCGCGTCGGCCGCGCGGTCCTGGGCGGACGCGCCGGCGAGGGTCTTCAGGTCGCTCTGCAGGCTGTCGGGGAGCAGCGAGAAGACGGCTGTGTCGGAGACGATCCGCTTGGCGAGCTGCTGCGCCTTGGCGCCGTTGAGGTGACCGTCGAACAGCGCATGGGCCTGACCGACCAGCGAGAACCCGTGCGCGCCGTCCCCGGACGGCGTCGAAGCGGACACGGACGCCGAGCCGGAACCGGACGCACCGGTGTCGCCGGTCGCCGCGAAAGCTCCCTGCGCCCCCACGCCGATGAGTGCTCCCGCCGCCACGACGGAGGCGGCGCCGATCACGAGGCGACGGGCGCCGAAGGCGGTGCGTGCGGGGGTGGTGTGTGCGGAGGTGTTCTGGATGGTGTTCTTCACGTGGATCCTTTCCGTCGCCCGCGACAGGGCCGGCGGGGGTGCCGGCCTGTTCCGACCGCGGGCATCCGGCGACGTTACGAGACGGTTCTGGACCTCCCGTCCGTACCCTCTGCGAGGTCGCGAAGAGCACTTGAGGTGCGGGCGCGGGCGCGGTACCGGCCGATCGGACCGGTCGGTATGCGCGGACGCTCCGCCCCCTTGCACCATCGTCGCCCGAGGTTCAGGATCGACGCCAGGAGGACGCAACCATGGACGATCTCGAAGGAACGGCGGCGGAACGCCTCGACCGGCTCGAACGTCTCGCCGATAACGACGGCGTCACGCCGGAGTGGACGCGCAGACAGCTCGAGAGGGCGCTACGGGACTGGGCGCTCGACCAGGACACCCTCGCGGTGCTCGGCGAGGGGCGCGAGGACTACTGACGCGCGTCCGCGCGCGGGCCGGCGCCGGCGGGCCGGGCGGCGCCTGTTACGCGCAGGGTCCGGGACCCTAGACATCGTGTGCACCGCAGCGATAGCGTCCGAAGACCTACGTCCGTTCCCACCAGAAGGATCCAGCTGATGTCCAACTCCCAACCGTCCGCTTTCGCGTCGTTCTCGGTCAACGGCAGAGACCTGACGCCGGCGGTCATCAACAGCGTGCGCGTGGCACTCGGGATCAGCGGAGCCGTCGCCCTCATCATCGGCATCATCATCGTCTTCTGGCCCAAGACCGCGGCCGTCGGGCTCACCGTGCTGATCGCGATCTCCCTGCTCGTCTCCGGAATCGCCTACCTCGGCATCGGCATCTTCGCCAAGGGGATCGGCGGCGGAGCCCGCGCGCTCGACATCATCTTCGGCGTCCTGCTCGTGATCGCCGCGATCGTGGCGTTCGCCAACCTCGCGGGCACCACGGCCTTCCTCGCCGCCTTCATCGGCATCCTGGTCGGCATCGCGTGGATCGTGGAAGGCGTGGTCGCCCTCGCCCAGCTCGGCGACTCGACCTCGCGCGGCTGGTCGATCTTCTTCGGCATCCTGAGCATCGTTGCGGGCATCGTGCTGCTGTTCAGCCCGCTGTGGGGGATCGTCGTGCTGTTCATCCTGGCCGGCATCAGCCTGATCGTGCTCGGGATCGTGCAGATCGTGCGCGCGATCACGTTCGGGCGCGGGGTGGCGGCGCCGGCGGCGTAACCGCGTCAGGGCGTCGGCGGTCGGTGGAACACTGAGGGAGTGCTCCTCGACACGGTAGTCACCACACTCGATGCCGTCGCGGCCACGCGGTCGCGGCTGGCCAAGGTCGACGCGCTCGCGGGCCTGCTCGGCGAGCTGCAGCCGGACGAGATCGCCCCGGCGGTCGGGTTCCTGGTCGGCAAGCCGCGGCAGGGTCGCGTCGGCGTCGGCTGGCGCGGCGTCTCGGCCGTGATGGGCGAGCCCGCCGCCGAGCCGACACTGACCGTCCTCGATCTCGACGCCCTGCTCGTGGAGCTGGCGGCGCTCGGCGGCGAGGGCTCGGCGCGCGACCGCAGCTCCGCTCTCCGCGACTTCGCCGGCCGCGCCACCGCGGGCGAGCAGGACCTGCTCACCCGCGTGCTCCTCGGCGAGATGCGGACGGGCGCCCTCGAGGGCGTGCTGATCGATGCGGTCGCACGTGCGGCCGATCGCCCGGGCACGAGCGTCCGCCGTGCCGCGATGCTCACGGGCGACCTCGGCGAGACCGCGGTGATCGCCCTGACCGGCACGGCCGACGAGCTCGACGCCGTCTGGCTGGAGGTCGGCAGGCCTGTGCTGCCGATGCTCGCGGCCACCGCCGCGTCGGCGTCCGCCGCGCTCGCGACCACCGGGGCGGCCTCCGTGGAGTTCAAGCTCGACGGCGCCCGCATCCAGGTGCACCGATCGGGCGACAGCGTGCGCGTGTTCACGCGCAACCTCGCCGACATCACGCACCGGGTGCCCGAGGTCGTGGAGATCGTGCGCCGGCTGCCCGCGCGCGACGTCATCCTCGACGGCGAGACCCTGTCGCTGGACGAGGACGGAGGGCCTCGTCCGTTCCAGGAGACGATGTCGCGTTTCGGCGCCGAGGGTGCACGCGAAGCCGTGCTGCACCCGTGGTTCTTCGACATCCTCCACGTCGACGGCCGCGACCTGCTCGACGAGCCGCTCTCGGTGCGTCGACACGAGCTGGAGCGCGTGGCCGGCGAGTACCGCATCCCTGGTGAGGTCACCGACGATCCCGAGACCGCCGAGCGGGTCTCCCGGGAGGCGCTCGCGGCCGGCCAGGAGGGCGTCGTGGTCAAGGCGATCGACTCGCCGTATGCGGCGGGCCGGCGCGGATCCAGCTGGATCAAGGTCAAGCCGGTGCTCACCTACGACCTCGTGGTGCTCGCGTGCGAGTGGGGATCGGGGCGCCGGCGGGGCCTCTTGTCCAACCTCCACCTCGGGGCGCGCGACCCGGACGGCGCCTTCGGCGAGCCCGGCGGCTTCGTGATGGTCGGCAAGACGTTCAAGGGGCTCACCGACGAGCTGCTGCGGTGGCAGACGGAGGAGTTCCAGCGCATCGAGGTGCGCCGCACCCCCGGCACTGTCTGGGTCGCGCCGACGACCGTCGTCGAGATCGCGATCGACGGCGTGCAGCGCTCCACCCGGTATCCGGGCGGTATCGCCCTCCGGTTCGCGCGGGTGAAGCGCTACCGCGACGACAAGGAGGCCGGGGAGGCGGACACGATCGCGACTCTGCGGTCGCTGCTGCGGGAGTAGGGCGGTCGGTTTCGGAGGACATCACGCGCGACAAGCCCGGGAAACGCAGGTAACGGAGGAGGCGCGCGGCATGTCGACCGTGCGCCTTCTCCGTCGAATTCGGCGCTAGACGCGCGCCGGGTCGGGCGCGTCGGCCGCGGGGGCAGGCGCGTGGTGGCGGCGCTCCAGCGCTGCGCCCTCCACGTCGACGTTGGGCATGATGCGGTCGAGCCACTTCGGCAGCCACCAGGCCGAACGGCCGAGCAGGTGCATCAGCGCCGGCATGAGCAGCATCCGCACGACGAACGCGTCGACGAGCACACCGAAGGCCAGCCCGAAGCCGATCGAGCGGATCATGGTCGACTCGCTGAAGATGAAGCCGCCGAAGACCGAGATCATGATGAGCCCGGCGGCGATCACCACCGAACGGCCGGCCCGGAAGCCCTTCACGACCGCGAGACGTGCCGACGCACCGTGCACATACGCCTCGCGCATCCCGGAGGCCAGGAACAGCTGGTAGTCCATCGCGAGGCCGAACAGGATCCCCACCAGGATCACCGGCAGGAAGCTCAGGATCGGGCCGGTGTGGATTCCGAGCGCGTCGGCGCCCCAGCCCCACTGGAACAGGGCGGTGATCGCGCCGTACGTCGCGAACAGCGACAGGATGAAGCCCCGGTCGCGATCAGCGGAACCAGGATCGACCGGAACACCAGGATCATGATGAGCAGCGAGAGCCCGACGACCACCGTGAGGTAGAGCGGCAGCACCGACGCGAGGTTCGCGGAGATGTCGAGATTGATCGCGGTCTGACCGGAGACGCCGAGCTGGTAGGTGCCGTCGATCGGCGCCAGACCGCGCAGCGCGTTGACGAGGTTCTCCGTCGAGACGCTGTTCGGCCCTTCCTCGGGGACGACCTGGAACGCGAACAGCGTGCGGTCGTCGGAGACCGCGATCGGTGCGACGGCGACGACGTCCTTCTGCTCGCTGAGGGCGCGCGCGACGTCGAGCTGCACGGAGGTGACGTCGCCTTTCGCCACCGCGCCCTTCGCGGTCGCCGTGACGAGCAGCGGGCCGGTGGTCCCGGCGCCGAAGGCCTTCTCGGTGACCGTGAACGCTTCGTAGGTGGTCGAGCCGACCGGCTCGGAGGAGCCGTCGGGCAGGCCGACCCGCATCGACAGCGCCGGGATGGCGACGATCAGCAACGCGACGGCGGCGCCGACCGCCGTGACCACAGCGCGCCAGGTCTTCATCGGCTTGGCCGCGGTGTCGTCGTGGTGCACCTGGCCGACCCTGGCGCGGGCGCGGCGGCTGAGCACGCGCAGCTTCAGGAGCCCGAGGATCGCGGGGGTCAGGGTGACAGCGATCAGCACCGCGAGCACGACGGCGATCGCACCCACTGTGCCCATCAGGCCGAGGAACGGCACCCCGGTGACGTTGAGCGCCAGCAGGGCGACGACCACGGTGGTTCCCGCGAAGACGACCGCATTGCCGGAGGTGCCGTTCGCGAGGCCGATGGATTCCCTCGGCTCTGCGCCCTCCAGCAGCTGCTTGCGGTGGCGGTTGACGATGAACAGGGAGTAGTCGATCCCGACGGCGAGGCCGAGCATGACCGCCAGCACCGGGGTGACGGAGGCCATGTCGACGACGCCCGAGAACGCCAGTGAGCCGAGCGCCGCCACCGCCACGCCGAAGAGCGCGGTGACGATCGGCAGCGCGGCGGCGACGACGGAGCCGAGCACCACGATGAGGACGATCGCGGCGAAGACGACGCCGATGGCCTCGCCGACGCCGACGATCTGCGGGACTCCCTGCGCGATGTCGGTGGAGAACGAGACGGTGACCCCATCGATCGGCTTGGACTCGAAGTGGTCGATGACCGCCTGCTTGGAGGTCTCGGAGAGCTCGAGCCGCGGCTTGGTGAACGCGACGTTGACGAGGGCGGTCGAGCCGTCGGACGAGACCATCCGGATGTTCTTGGAGAGGGCCAGCAGCTCCGCGCCCTGGTCGAGCTGCTTCTGCTGGGCGGTGAGCTGCTTCTGCTGGGTGGCGAGCTGCGCGAGACCGTCGTCGATGGTCTTCTGCTGCGCGGCGAGCTGCGCTTGCGCGCCGGCCAGCTGCTCGGCCGGCATGCTTCCCGCCGGGGCGGCGTCGAGCTGCGCCTTCGCGGCGTCCAGCTGCTGCTGGCCCGCGGTCAGCTGGGCCTTAGCCGCGTCGAGCTGGGCCTGGCCGGCCGTGAGCTGCGCCTGGCCGTCGGCGACCTTCGCCTGCTGCGCGGCGCGCTCGGCCTCCGTCGAGAACGGGTCGATCACGCCGGAGACGTCCGGGAGGCCGCCGGCGCCGGCGATGAGGGAGCTGATGGCCTTCTTCTGCGTGTCGCTGAGCGCCGACCCGTCGTCGGCGCGGAACACGACGGTGCCCGAGGCTCCCGCATAGTCGGGCAGCTTGTGGGTGAGCTCGTCGACCACCGCGCCCGCCGCGGTGCCGGGGATGTCGAAGGAGGTGGTGAGGCCTTTGAACCCGATCAGGAAGCCGACGACGGCGATGCCGAGCACAGCGAGCCACGCCACGATCACGGTCCAGGCGCGGCGCGCCGAGAACTTCCCGAGGCGGTACAGCAGTTCGGCCATGTGCGGTCCTTTCGACGTCCCGGCGAAAAGAATACGCAACGGTCCGTCTCGTTGAATGTATGTAGGCTGTGAGCATGCCTGAAGGTCGACGGGGAGCGGTGCGCAGCGAAGCGGCGCGTGTCGCCATCCTCGAGGCGACGGCGGCGCTCTTCGCCGAGCGCGGCTACGACCACCTCAGCATCGAAGGCATCGCCGCGCGCGCCGGCGTCGGCAAGCAGACCGTCTACCGATGGTGGCCCGGCAAGAGCGCCCTCATCGCGGACTGCCTCCTCGAGGGGATGCTGCTGCCCGATCGCTTCGCCGTTCCCGACACCGGCGACCTGCGCGCCGATCTCATCGCGTGGCTGGCGGGGGTGGAGGGCGTGCTCGACAGCCCGACAGGGGAAGGCCTGTTCCGCTCCCTGATCGCGGCGGCCTCCGAGAACGCCGAGGTCGCCCAGCGGTTGCGCGAGTCGCTCGCCGACCCGCGGCTCTTCGCGCCGCGGCTGCGCGCCGCCCGCGACTCCGGAGAGGTGCGGGCCGACCTCCCCGTCGACGAGGTCAGCGAGACGCTCATCGGCGCGATCATGCTGCGCGCGCTGGCACGCACGCCACGCGACCCCGGCCTCCCGGAGCGCCTCGTCGACCTCACGCTCGGCCCGCGCCCCTCCTGAGCCCGCTCCCTTCCGCCGAGGGGCACGTTGTTGTCCCCCTCGGCGCTCGAGGGGGACAACAACGTGCCCTTCGGCGGTCTGTTCGAGGTGGGGGCTGCGGCGTAGGCTCCTGGCATCGCCGGAGGGATGGAGGACGACGTGACGAACAAGACGCCTCGCGAAGAGGAGATCCAGAAGGAGCAGGAGGCGAAGGACGCCGAGAAGGAGCGCCTCGAACGCCAGGAGGAGGAGCGCCTCCGCTGAACATCTTCGCCGAGGGGCACGTTGTTGTCCCCCTCGAGCGCCGAAAGGGACAACGACGTGCCCTTCGATCGCGCGCCGGCGGCGCTCAGCGGCGGGCGGTGGCGCGGGCGCCCGCGTCGTGCGGGAGCAGGAACGCTCCGGCGAGCGGGATCAGCAGCAGCGCCGCGGCGAGCGCGAACGCCCAGTGGTAGCCGGGCAGCGGTGACCCGGTGACGCCCTCCGACACCGCGGTGGAGGCGCGCACGAAGACCGCCACCACGGCCAGCCCCAGCGCGGTCGCGACCTGCTGCAGCGCGGAGGCGAGCGTGTTGGCGTTGTTCGTGTCGGTCGCCCCGACGTCGGCGAACTGCAGCGTGTTGTACGCGCTGAAGCCGATCGACCGGAAGACGCCGCTCGCCACCAGCAGTCCGAGCAGCACCGGAAGCGGTGCAGCGGGCCCGATGCCGACGAACGCGGCCAGGACGAGCATGCCGAGCAGGTTCGACCAGATCAGCACGGTGCGGAAGCCGAACCTCCGGATGAGCGGTGTCGTGAACGGCTTGATCGCGAGGTTCCCGACGAAGATCGCGATGACCGTGAGACCCGCCACCGTCGCGCTCCACCCGTAGGCGAGCTGGAAGAGCAGCGTGAACAGGAACGGCGCCCCGGTGATGATCATGCGGTACACCCCGCCGCTGACGTTGCCGGCGCGGAACGAGTGGAGGCGCAGCACGCTCCAGTCGAAGAGCGCGTGCTCCCTGCCGCGCGACGAGGTGATCGCGACCCAGCCGACGGCGATCGCGACCAGGATGGCCGCCCCGCCGGCGAGTTGGAACCGGGCGTCCTCGGCGCTCAGCCCCTCCGCCCCTGCGGTCAGCAGCACCAGGGCGAGCGCGATCGCCGCATAGCCCCGCCCGTCGAAGCGCAGTGCCGGCTCCCGCGACGTGCGTGGCACCAGCACGAGTCCCGCGACGAACGCCGCGAGCCCGAGCGGGAGGTTGATCAGGAAGATCCAGCGCCAACCGATCGTGTCCGAGAGGATGCCGCCGAGGGCAGGGGCGATCACCGGCGCGATCAGCGCGGGCCAGGTCAGGTAAGCGATCGCGTCGAGCAGGTCGACAGGGTCGATGTCGCGCAGCACCGCGAGCCGGCCGACCGGCACCATGAGCGCGCCGCCGACGCCCTGCAGCACCCGGGCCACGGTCAGCAACGTCAGGGAGGGCGCGAACGCGCACAGCAGGGACGCGGCAGTGAAGACGACGATCGCCGTGATCAGCACCGGGCGGATGCCCAGGCGCCGCGACAGCCAGCCGGTCGCCGGGATGCCGGCGGCGACGGCCAGCAGGTAGGAGACCATCGCGACGCTCACGTCCGCCGGGGCGACCCCGAACTCGCGCGCCATGGTCGGCGCGGCGGTCTGGATGATCGTTCCGTCGAGGTTCTCCATGAAGAACGTCGCGGCCACCAGCAGCGCGAGGCCGCGGCTGAACGACACCGCAGTGCGCGTCACGGGTTCACACCGCGCGCCCGCGATTACGGCGGCGCACCTCCCGCGGCGCCCGCCCCGCGAGGAACGAGCGGCCGGGGTCGACCACGAAGCCCTGACGGAGGGCCTCCCGACCGACGAGCATGCGGAACCCCATCTGGTCGCGGTTGCTCAGGGTGGTCTCGGCGAGCACGGCCTCCGTACCCAGCGAGAGCTCGAGGAGCACCACGATCCGCTCCTCGGTGTGGCCGGACGAACTCCGGACGACCCGGCGGTCGTGGATGGGCCGTTCGACGACGGTGGCGTCGGTGTCGGCGTCCTGCCAGGGGTGCACCGTGAAGCGCACCCGGTCACCCGACAGCTCCTCCAGATCGAACGCGTGCAGCGCCGAACTGCGCGCCCCGGTGTCGACCTTGACTTTGATCCACGGAATGCCGATGCTGGGCAGGCTCGCCCATTCACGCCACCCCACCACCAGGGTGTTTGAATGGAGGTCACCGGCCATCCCCCTATCTTTGCAGGATCCATCGATGAAGCTCGCCATCCTCTCCCGCGCTCCGCACGCGTACTCGACCCAGCGCCTGCGCGCCGCGGCGCGCGACCGCGGCCACACGGTCAAGGTGCTCAACACCCTGCGGTTCGCGATCGACCTCTCCGGGGACGAGCCGGACCTGCAGTACCGCGGCCGGCTGCTGTCGGACTACGACGCCGTGCTGCCGCGGATCGGCAACTCGATCACGTACTACGGCACGGCGGTCGTCCGGCAGTTCGAGCAGATGGACGTGTACACCCCCAACACGGCCAACGGGATCACCAACTCCCGCGACAAGCTGCGCGCCAACCAGATCCTCTCCCGCCACAACATCGGGATGCCGGCGACCACGTTCGTGAACAGCCGTGCAGACGTGCGCATGGCGATCGAGCAGGTGGGCGGCGCGCCGGTCGTCATCAAGCTGCTCGAGGGCACCCAGGGCATCGGAGTCATCCTCGCCCCGGAGGCGAAGATCGCGGAGTCGATCGTCGAGACCCTGCACTAGACGAACCAGAACGTGCTCATCCAGAGCTTCATAGCGGAGAGTCGCGGCCCCGACATACCAGCCCAACTCGTAGGCGACCCGGTAGTAGCGGCGAATCGCCCGGTAGCCACCCGCGACCAATT
>JABLTH010030184.1_pt1 | contig 10759 bp, 7 predicted proteins | sample 7875711 | NCBI WGS metagenome assembly JABLTH01 (sample SAMN14941262, study PRJNA633318) | bioreactor metagenome | isolation source: bioreactor | place: China | collected 2019-03-05 | reverse complement strand
CCCGTCGGCGACTTCGCGGAAGGCGGTCTGGATCGCCTTCTCGTAGTTGGCGATGTCGATGCGTTTCTGCACGTGCGCCAGGTCGAGGTTGGCGACGTTCTGGCCGCCCTCGAAGATGGGCAGGGTGATCTGCGGCGTGAACGACCATGCGGCGGAGCCCGGCTTGAACAGGCCGCCGAAGGTGGGCGACAGCGTGCCGCCGCTGCCGGTCAGCGTCACGCGCGGGAAGAAGGCCGCGCGCGCGGCGCCGATATTGGCGTTGGCACCGCGCAGCACCTGCTCGGCGGCGGCGATGTCGGGGCGGCGCGCGAGCAGGTCGGATGGAAGCCCGGGCGGAATGTCGGCCAGCAGGTCCTGGCTGTCCAGCGCCAGGCCGGCAGGCAGATCGGCCGGCAGCGGCTCGCCCACCAGCAGCACCAGCGCATTCTCGGCCTGGGCGCGCAGCCGCTGCTGCGACTCGAGGTTGGCGCGCGCCTGCTCGACCACGCCCTCGGCCTGGCGCAGGGCCAGCTCGGAGCCGGTGCCGGTGTCGAACTGCAGCTTGGTGATGCGGAATGACTCCTGTGCCGTCGCCAGGGTGTTGCGCGTGACGGTGAGCGCATCGTCGTAGGCCAGCATGGTCAGGTACTGGTCGGCCACCGCCGACACCAGCGCGATCTCCGCCGCCTTGCGGTTCTCGGCCTGGGCGAAATACTGCGCCAGCGCCTGGTCCTTGAGGCTGCGGACGCGGCCGAAAAAGTCGATCTCCCAGGAGACGTCGAGGCCGACCGAATATTCCGTGGTGATCGGCTTGCCGCTCAGGGTCAGGTCCTTGGGCGTGCGCGTCCGGGTCATCGAGCCGGCCGCGCTGAGCGCCGGGAACAGCGCGGCGCGCGCGATCTGGTACTGCGCGCGCGAGGCTTCGATATTGAGCACCGCCACGCGCAGGTTACGGTTGTTGCGCAGCGCCAGTTCGACCAGCTGCTGCAGGCGTGCGTCGGCGAAGAAATCGCGCCAGCCGATCTCGGGCGCGGCCAGGCCCGCGGCGCTGCGGCTCTTGTCGGCGGCGCCGGCGGCCTCCGGCTGGTGGTCGTAGACGCCGCCGCGCGGGAAATCCGCGTCGACCGGCGCGGCGGGACGCTCGTAGCGGGGCGCGAGCGTGCAGCCGGCGGCGAGCACGGCGGTGCAGGCGGCGATCAGGCTTTGTCTGCGCATCTCAAGGTCCTTCCGTGGGCACGGCCGTGCCGCCGGCGCCGGGTCCGCCCGCACCGGGCGGCGTGGCCCGTGCCGGCTCGACCTTCTGCTTGCTGAAGCGGCTGATCACGACGAAGAACATCGGGATCATGAAGATGGCGAGGAAGGTGGCGGTCACCATGCCGCCGATCACGCCGGTGCCGATCGCGTGCTGGCTGCCCGAGCCCGCGCCGTTGCTGACCGCCAGCGGCGTGACGCCGAGGATGAAGGCCAGCGAGGTCATCAGGATCGGGCGCAGCCGCAGGCGCGCCGCTTCCACCGCTGCCTCGACTGCGGACAGGCCCTGGTCGCGCAGATCGCGTGCGAATTCCACGATCAGGATGGCGTTCTTGGCCGACAGGCCGACCGTGGTCAGCAGGCCGACCTGGAAGAACACGTCGTTCTCCAGTCCGCGCAGCGTGGTCGCCAGCAGCGCGCCGACCACGCCGAGCGGCACCACCATGATCACCGAGAAGGGGATCGACCAGCTCTCGTAGAGCGCGGCCAGGCACAGGAACACGAACAGGATCGAGATGCCGTACAGGATCGGCGCCTGCGAGCCCGACTGCCGCTCCTGGTAGGACAGGCCGGTCCATTCGTAGCCGATGCCATCGGGCAGCTTGGCGGCGATGGCTTCGACCGCGGTCATGGCCTGTCCGGTGGACTTGCCCGGTGCCGCCGCGCCCTGGATTTCCACCGCGGGAATGCCGTTGTAGCGCTCCAGCTTGGGCGAACCGTAGATCCACTGGCCGCTGCTGAAGGCGCTGAACGGCACCATGGTGCCGGCGGCGTTGCGCACGTACCAGTAGCTCAGGTCGTCCGGGTTCATGCGGAAGCGCGCGTCGCCCTGGGCGTAGACCTTCTTGATGCGGTTGTCCAGGTCGAGGAAGTTATTGACGTAGGACGATGCCCAGGCGATGGAGAAGGTCTGGTCGATGCTGCTGGTGGTGAGGCCCAGCGCGTTGGCCTTCTCGCGGTCGATGTTGATCTTGAACTGCGGCGTGTCGTTGAGGCCGTTGGGCCGCACCTGCGCCAGCGAGGGGTCCTTGGCCGCCATGCCCAGCAGCATGTTGCGCGCCTCCATCAACTTCTCGTGGCCGAGGCCGGCGCGGTCCTGCAGCTCGAAGTCGAAGCCGGAAGCGGTGCCCAGCTCGGGGATCGAGGGCGGGTTGACCGGGAACACATTGGCGTCCTTGTAGGGCGCGAAGTGGGCGAACATGCGGCCGACCAGGGCCGGCACCTTGAGGTTCGCCGTCTTGCGCTGGCTCCAGTCGCGCATGCGCACGAAGGCCAGGCCCGAGTTCTGGCCGCGGCCCGCGAAGCTGAAGCCGTTCACCGTCAGCACCGCCTCCACCGAATCGCGCTCGTCTTCCAGCAGGTAGCGGCGCACATCGTCCAGCACCTTCTGCGTGCGCTCCTGGGTGGAGCCGACCGGGGCCTGCACCAGCACGAACATCGAGCCCTGGTCCTCCTCCGGCAGGAAGGATTTCGGCAGCTTGAGGAACAGCACCGCCACCACCGCGATCACCATCAGGTAGATGATCAGCCAGCGCCCGGAGCGGCGGATCACGTGCTTCACGCCGCCGTGGTAACGCTGCTGGCTGGCGGTGAAGGTGCGGTTGAACCAGCCGAAGAAGCCTTTCTTCTCCTCGTGGTGGCCCTGCGGGATGGGCTTGAGCATGGAAGCGCACAGGGCCGGGGTCAGGATCAGCGCGACCATCACGGACAGGATCATGGCCGAGACGATGGTCAGCGAGAACTGCCGGTAGATGGCGCCGACCGAGCCGCCGGAGAAGGCGACCGGCACGAACACGGCCGACAGCACCAGCGCCACGCCCACCAGCGCGCCGGTGATCTGCTCCATGGCCTTGCGGGTGGCGTCGCGCGGCGACAGTCCCTCCTCGGCCATCACGCGCTCGACGTTCTCCACCACCACGATGGCGTCGTCCACCAGCAGGCCGATGGCCAGCACCAGCCCGAACATCGACAAGGTATTGATGGAGAAGCCCACCACCGCCATCACGGCGAAGGTACCCAGCAGCACCACCGGCACGGCGATGGTGGGGATCAGGGTGGCGCGCAGGTTCTGCAGGAACAGGTACATCACCAGGAACACCAGCACGATGCCTTCCAGCAGCGTCTTGACCACTTCCTCGATCGACAGCTTGACGAAGGGCGTGGTGTCGTACGGGAATTCCACCACCAGGCCGCTGGGGAAGTACCTGGACAAGGCGGCGATCTTCTCGCGCACGGCCTTGGCGGTGTTCAGCGCATTGGCGCCGGTGGCGAGCTGGATGCCGAAGGCGGCGGTCGGCTGGCCGTTGTACTGCGTGTCGAAGTTGTAGGTCTCGCCACCGAGTTCGATGCGGGCCACGTCGCGCAGGCGCACCTGCGAGCCGTCGGTGTTGACCTTGAGCAGGATGTCGCCGAATTGCGCGGGGGTCTGCAGCAGCGTGGCCTCGGTGATGGTGGCCTGCAGCATCTGGCCGGGCACGGACGGCGTGCCGCCCAGGCTGCCGCCGGCGATCTGCACGTTCTGCGCCTGCACGGCCGCGGTGATGTCCAGCGGCGTCAGGCTGTAGTTGTTCAGCTTGGTCGGGTCCAGCCAGATGCGCATGGCGTACTGCGAGCCGAACAGCGTGACCGTGCCGACGCCGTCGATGCGGCTGATCGGGTCGAGCACGTTGGAGGCCACGTAGTTCGACAGGTCGTAGCGGTTCATGCTGCCGTCCTTGGAGACGAAGGCGAGCACCAGCAGGAAGCTGCTGCTCGACTTGGTCACCTTGGTGCCGAGCTGCTGCACCACCTGCGGCAGCAGCGGCGTGGCGAGCTGCAGCTTGTTCTGCACCTGCACCTGCGCGATGTCCGGGTTGGTGCCGGCGGCGAAGGTGAGCGTGATGGTGGCGGTGCCGGAGTCATCGCTGGTCGAGGACAGGTAGAGCAGGTGGTCGAGGCCGCTCATCTGCTGCTCGATCACCTGCGTCACCGTGTTCTCGACGGTCTTGGCCGAGGCGCCGGGATAGTTGGCGCTGATCTGCACCGCGGGCGGCGCGATGGTCGGGTACTGCGCGATCGGCAGCGTGATGATGGAGGCCACGCCGGCCAGCATCAGGATGATGGCGATGACCCAGGCGAAGATCGGATGGTCGATGAAGAACTTTGCCATGGCGCCGGCTCCCGTCTATCGCGCCGCCGGGGCGGAGGCCGGGGCCGCCGGGGCCGGGGCCGAGGCGCCCGCCGTGGCGGGCGCGGAAACTGGCGGGGCCGCCTGCGCCCCCGAGGCCGGCCCGGCCGGCAGCCTGGGCGCCACCGGCTTGACGGTCATGCCCGGCTTGACCTTCTCCACGCCGTTGACGACCACGCGCTCGCCCGGGCTCAGGCCGCTGTCGATCACCCAGTAGCTGCCATAGGTGCCGGCCGTGACCAGCTTGCGCTGCGCGACCTTGTTGTCCTTGTCGAGCACCAGCGCCACCGGCTGCCCCTTCTGGTCGTGGGTGACGCCGATCTGCGGCACGATGATGGCGCGGTCGTTGGTGCCCTGGTCGATGCGGGCGCGCACGAACATGCCGGGCAGCAGCACGCCGTCCTTATTGGGGAAGATGGCCCGCACGGTGACCGAGCCGGTGGTCTGGTCGACGCTGACGTCGGTGAACTGCAGCTTGCCGGACGCGCCGTAGCTGCGCCCGTCCTCCAGCACCAGCGCGACCTTGGCGGCATTGGCGCCGTTCACCTGCAGGCGCCCCTCCTGGATCTGGCGGCGCAGCTTGAGGCCGTCCACGCTGGACTGGGTCAGGTTGACGTAGATCGGGTCGAATTGCTGGACCGTGGCCAGCAGCGTGGCCTGGCTGGCCTGCACGTAGGCGCCGGGGGTCACCTGCGACAGGCCGATGCGGCCGGTGATCGGCGAGGTCACGTCGGTGTAGCCCAGGTTGATCTGCGCGGTCTGCACGGCGGCCTTGCCGGCCGCCACGTCGGCCTGGGCCTGTCCCAGCGCTGCCACGGCATTGTCGTAGTCCTGCTTGCTGACGGCGTTGCCGGCGACCAGCACCTTGTAGCGCTGCACCAGGGCCTGCTGGGTGGCCACGTTGGCTTCGGCCTTCGCCAGCGCGGCCTTGGCGCTGTTCAGTGCGGCGATGTAGGGCTGCGGGTCGATCTTGTACAGCAACTGCCCGGCCTTGACGTCATCGCCTTCGGTGAAGACCCGGCGCAGCACGATGCCATCCACGCGGGCGCGCACCTGGGCCACCAGGAAGGCACTGGTGCGGCCGGGCAGTTCGCTGACGACGGGAACCGGTGTCGTCTGCACCGTATAGACGCCGGCCTCCGGCATCGGCGCCTGCGGGGCGGCCTGCTTCTTCCCGCATGCCGACAGTGCGGCGGCCGCCGCCGCACAGACCAGGAGAGAGGAAACCCGTTCGACGCGCATAGAGGACCCTCGGTTTCAATACGGTTGGGCTGGACCGGCTGGCGGGATGGCGGACCCGCACCACGCTGCGGCATGGCCGGCGCGGCCATGCGCACCGCTGGGGAGATGCTGCGCTGTTGGCGCGTCAGGCGCATGACAGGCATGGCCGCGCGGGCGCATGGAGTACTGCAGGAGGCCGGCGCGCCGCATGCGGCGGTGCCGGCCGGAGGAAGAACGGGTCGCGGTTCCGGTCCGGGAGGGTGGCATGTCGTCACCGGTGCAGGCGGTGCATCTGGCTAGGCAGGCAGTTCCTTGTCGGTGGTCGGCGGCTATTCCTGCCGGTGCGGCAGAGCCGCGGCGTTGAGGGCGCGGTGGGCGGGCAGGCGGTGGGGTGGGAGACGCGTCATGCTCGATCAGTGAAAGGCGCCCTGCGCAGAGGGCGCGGTTGCCGGCTGCCGCACGCGGATCGCGCCCGGGGCCGCCTTGCCGCCGAAGCCGATGCGGCTCCTGCCACGGCGTCTTCGACCCGGCCGCCGGATCACGGCGGCATCCGTTACATCACTTTAGGTCACGCCGGAGACAATGCAAGGAACGGGTCACGGTTCCATGAGCGCCGCCGCCAGGCGTCCGGGCATGTCCCGCCGGCATGCGTGGCTGCTGCTCAGGGAGGTCGACCACGCCATGTCGGCACCCGCGGTGGCCTCGGAGCACGGCGGCCAGCACGGCGGCGGCAGCGTGCCGACGCCGGAAGGGGGGAAGCAGGGATCGTGCTCTATCGCGCGATCCCGGCGGCGCGCGGCCGAGGCCGGTGCCGCCGAGGCCGAGCGCCTGCCGTCCTTGCCGGTGCCCGCCGGTGCATGGCGGGTTCGCGGGTCCGGCGCGGGTGTCAGGCCAGGCGCCGCGAGCGGATGCGGTAGCCGAAGGCGTCCGGATCGACGCTGTCGAGCGTGCCGGCCACCGTGTGCCCGTTCGGATACATCAGGAAGGGTACCGGCGGCGCGCCGCTGCCCGGCAATGCCACGTCGTGCCCATGGTTGTAGGCCACCCAGTTCATCTCCCAGGCGCCGAACAGCAGGGCGCGCGCCGCGCGCACCTTGGCGTGGTCCATCGGCAGGCCACCCGGCGCTTCTTCCAGCGCGACCTTGCGCACGTCGGCGGGATCGACCGGCACCCAGCCGTAGCCGGCCGTGTAGAACTCGGCGCGGCAATGCTGGGCCTTCGAAATATCGCCGTCCTTGCCCAGGGCCTTGAAGCCGTGCTGCGACAGGTCGACGCGCACGCCGTAGGCGTCGCGCGCCGGGATGCCGACGGCGCGCGACAGGGCCACGAACAGTGCGTTGATGTCCGCGCACTTGCCGTTCATGATGCCCCCGGTGCGCAGCATGGCCGCCACGTCGCCGGTGCCGCAGCCGCGCACGCTGGCATCGCGGCAGGTATGGTCGACCACCCATTGGTAGAGCGCGCGGGCCTTGGCCACGTCGTCGCCGGCGCCGGCTGTGACCTGCAGCGCGGTGTCGCGCACGATGCCGTCGAGGGGCAGCAGCCGGGTCGGCCGCAGGTATTCGCGCAGGACGGCGGCCGACTCGCGCGGCACGGCGGGCGAGGGCGCCTGGCCCAGGTCCACCGCGCGGTCGCGCAGCGCCACCACCTGGGTGAGCGTGGCGCGCAGCGGCCCGTCGGTGGCCTCCGGCCAGCCCACCACGACCATGCGCACATCGTATCCCGGCGCCAGTGCGGCACGCGCCTGTCCCGCCGGGGCCTCCCAGCGCGTTGCCAGCGTGCGCTGGTAGTCGCCGAGCTTGCCGCCCGTTGCAGGCAGCCAGACGCTGGCCGGCGCGGCCTGCGCGGGCAGCGCGACCTCGGTGACGATCTCGTAGGTGCGCCATCCAAGGCCGGCCGGTGCCGCATCCGGCGCCGGCGCGGCGGCCATGGCCGGAAGCCCCAGTCCAAGGCCGCTGAGGCCTGCCAGTGCCGGGGTGCCCGCCCCCAGCCGCAAGAATGCACGACGGTCCATGAGCCTTCCTCCACTCGTCAGGTTGCCGCGCATACGCCAGGGCGGCCATGCGCCGTCATTGCATAGTAGGCGGCGCCGGCCAGTTAGGGAGGATTCCGTGGGAGGGGGGCGGCGCGGGAACGGGCGGCCGTTGCGTGCCGCCGGGCAGGCCGCAGGCAGCAGGTTGCTGCCTGCTAGGAGGCAGCCGCGCCGCCGGTGTACTCGACGAAGCCGCTGTGGCGGCAGAAGCTGACCAGCCGCATGCCGGCCTGCTGCGCGATATCGATGGCCAGCGAGGTGGGCGCGGAAATCGTCGCCACCATCGGGATGCCCATGCGCGCGGCCTTGCGCACCAGCTCGTAGCTGGCGCGGCTGGACAGGAAGACGAAGCCCCGGCTCATGTCGACACCGGCGTGCGCGAGGTGTCCGACCAGCTTGTCCAGGGCGTTGTGCCGGCCGACGTCCTCGAAGGCGTGCAGGATGCCGCCATCGAGCGTGCACCAGGCGGCGGCATGCACGCCTCCGGTGGCCGCCATCAGGGTCTGGTGCGCCGGCAGCTCGCGCCAGGCACGCGCCAGCACCGCGTCGAGCGGCAGCGCCGGCAGCGGCCGCGGCACCGGCGCCGGCAGCAGATCCAGCATCTGCAGGCTTTCGATGCCGCACAATCCGCAGCCGGTGCGTCCGGCCAGTGTGCGGCGCCGGTCTTTCAAGGCCAGGAAGGCCTGCTGGGCGATGGTGAGCTGCACCTCGGCGCTGTCCGCGTGCAGCAGCACTTCGATGTCATGGATGTCGCTGACCCGCGCGACCAGGCCCTCGGTGAGCGCGAAGCCGGTGCCGAAAGCCTCCAGATCGCGCGGCGTGGCCATCATGACCGCGTGGGAGATGCCGTTGAAGACCAGGGCGACCGGAAATTCCTCGCTGACGTCATCGGCGCCCGCGGTAAAGGCATCGCCCTGGTGCCGGACGATGGCGCGGCGCTGGCTGCCGGTGCGTTCGGATTGGGGCTCAAGGCGCATCGGGGCTTCCTTTCTGGTATCGCCGTCGGCTCGCTGGCGGAAAGCAGTGGGCGTCGAACCTGCCTGGGAACGGCTGGCGTCCCCGACCGGGTTTGAAGCCCAGGTTGCCCGAACATTATCACAGTGCGATGGCCCGACATCAACGAAGACACGGGGGGATCGGAGAGGGGCAACGCAGGATCGGCAAACGGTGACAGGCCACCCGTATCGGCGCGCGCAGTTCTCGCTGGGCACACTTTCCTTTGATTGCCGGCATTGTCCGCCCGCCTTCGTCAATGTGTCGCGCATTGTCGAAACCCGGGATTCCACCCTTCCCATTGCTTTGGCACATGCGCACGGATTCCATGCGGGCCTCCCCGGAAAGTAGGGGGCATATCGGAACCTTTCAGGCTGCGCTGTAGTAGTCTTCGCCAGACCATGTCTGAGATTGCGGGCCTTGGGATAGAAATAGCCGGAGCTATGCGCATGTCCATTCAGTGGTACCACAACTACATCGTCGAAGGCTTTGCAAAACCCTCCGGGGCCGGCAGGTTCGCGGCCCTCGGACGGGTACGGCTCGGCGACCATGTCATTGCCGAGTCCGAAGCGTTCGGCAGCTTCGCGCAGTGCAGCGATGCTCAGTCGGGCGGCCTGTCCTGGGCCCAGAGACATGTCGATGCCTTGATTTCCTCAGCGTGAGCCTGCTCCCGGCGAGCCTGGATTCACGCCGCGTGTCGAGACGCCGTCGATGAACGATAGGCGGTAATGGATACGCAGCAACTTCTGCAAATGCAAGGCAGGAGAGCAACAGGAGGTAAGGCTCCATGGCTGGACGGAATCCGTCAACTATCCTGAATGAATGGAATTGAAAGAGGAAAGAGGAAAGAGGAAAGGGAATTGAAAGACCGGGGGGCGCTCCGAGGTTGGAGTAGCAGGAGAGGTAGATGAGGCAGTCATTTGATCGATTCATTGCAACATATCCACTGACGTCCGGCGGGAATCGCCTGGTGCAAGTCTGCGGTGCCGCCTTGTGGGATTTCGGTCGATTTGAGTCACCCGGCCGGTGCACGGAAATGGCGACCACGATCTTTCCCAGGTTGCGCCTTTTCCGCCTGCCGATCCAGTCGCACGAATTGGACGTCGACGCGCTTCGCATCCTGGTCAGCACCCACATCGTGCATGACGTGGCGATAGCAGCGTAGCCGTCAGAACCGAGGATTTCTTGCCGCCGTCCTGGCGGCTCGCCCGCCGCGAGCGGGCGTTTTTCATTATTGGAGGCGGAGTGGACCGCTCATGTCCGGCGCGACGGCCGTGGTGCGCGATTTCCTGTGCACCGGGCACTCCCTGTCGGCCGCTGCTCGATGAACCGGGGCAGGCGGCTGGGCTGTGTGCCGCCGCGCTGCAGGCCAGCTTCGGCCCGGGTGCTGGCCGGTGACCGATGGAAAAAGCGGGGCAAAGGCGCGGGAGCACCTTTGCCCACCGGGAGTGGCAGCATGAAAACGCTGCTGCGTGACATTTTCGGTGTTTGTATCAAACTTGTTACCCTGCACAAGTCTGGTGCATACGAAGGTGGGGTAAAGCGGCAGCGATGCCGGCCGTCGGCTTAGCTCCGGGGCAGGCCGGCAGGGCGCGCGTAGCGCTGCCTCGGTCAGCGCCGGCGGAACGCTGCGGGAATGGTCGCTACGCGTGGTCGGCATCGGCGTTCGCCGTGTCGGGCGTGACCGGTTCGGCGCGATAGGCGATCCAGTAGTGGTAGTAGCTCTTGTGATGGCGGGCCAGCTTCCGCTCGAAGAAGATCCGGACGGTGCCGGCCTCGCCGGCGTCGATCACCACCTCGGCATGCGCGAGTCCGTCAGCAGCGGCGGGGCCGAGCGTCTGTCTTGCCACGTGGACGAAGTCGCTCGGGACGCGCGCCAGGATGCCGTTTGCGGGGTGGGTAGCGGGGACGTACGTGTCGCAGGGATCGTCGTTGGCGATGCGGAGTTTCGGGTTGCCCATGATGCGCCACTTGCTGTGTACTGTATGAATATACAGTATAGCGCGGTGGCCGCTGCTCTGGTCCAGCGCTGGCCGTCGGCTGCAATGCCACGCGCAGATGACGTCACCCACCGATCGGCAGGCTGCTGCCAGCCGATCCGGTCATGGCATTGCCGT
>JABLTH010110716.1_pt1 | contig 10763 bp, 8 predicted proteins | sample 7875711 | NCBI WGS metagenome assembly JABLTH01 (sample SAMN14941262, study PRJNA633318) | bioreactor metagenome | isolation source: bioreactor | place: China | collected 2019-03-05 | reverse complement strand
GTGCGTTGATGGTGCGGCGGGCGGGTTACGCGCGCTTCGCGCGCTAAACCCGCCCCTACACGACCCGCCCCTACACGACCCGCCCCTACACGACGTGCCCCTACACGAAGTGCCCCGGCGCGTCGTGCCGCTGCACGATCACGGTGATGTCGGGGGCGGCTCGTCGATGCTGTAGAAGTAGCAGACCGAGCCCTGCGCGGCGTTGAAATCGGTCGTGCTGGTGTTCGTCGTGGACTGGATCTGCGTCATCACCTGCGGCGAGGTGCCGCGCATCACGCGGTACAGGTTCGAGCCGTCGGAGTTCCACGAGAGGTTGATGTCGCCGTTGCTCTGGCTCACGCCGAGCGACAGCGCCGCGCTCGACTTGACGTAGATCTGCGCGCCCGTGCAGCCGAAGCTCTCGAGGTCCGCGGCGTTCATCGCGCGGAAGTTGTACTGGTAGGTCGTGCCGGGCGAGAGGCCCGTGTCGTTGTAGAAATTCGCCGAGGTGGTGCCGACCAGCGTGTCGTTGCGGAACACCTCGTAGTAGGCGATGTCGAAGTTGCGGTCGACGGACGGCAGCCACGCGACCGTCGCCGTGGTCCCCGTGATCGAGTACGCGTCGGGCGCCTCGGGGCAGCTCGGCGCGGTCGGCGTCGTGCACCCGACCGCCACCGCGAACGCGGGGCCGCCCGGGTCGTAGGTCAGCATGTAGCCGTGGGTCCCGAAGGCCGCCCGGGGCGCGCCGGAGTTCGCCCAGCCGGTCAGCTGCACGTTGCTCCCGACCAGCGCGCCCGAGGAATTGAGGCGCTGGTAGTAGACGTCCTGGTAGATGCCCCCGGTGCCCCGCGTGTCCGCGAAGAACAGCCCGAACTCGTTGCCGGTCCACAGCAGCATCGGCGTGGTCGACAGGTTGGCTTCGTTGGTCACGCGGACGTCCGCCCCGATCTTGGACCCGGTGTTGCTCAGCACCGAGAAGTAGATCTCGTTGTTCCCGTCGCGCGTCTCGTTCCACGCGAGGCCCACGACCGAGCCGGTTTCGGCGAGCGTCGGCTGGAACGAGTTCCCGGTTCCCGTGACCTGGATCCCGTTCGTGGTGACCGACCCGGACTGGCTGGCGTAGCCCGTGCCGATCTCGTCGCGCGTGCCGCTGCGGAAATCCGTCCACGCGAGGACGTAGCGCTGGCCGGCGGTGCTCCAGGCCGCCGTGACCTGGACCTGGTCGCCCCCAAACGGGAACGAGAGGTCGTGGAAGGTCACGTTGCCGTTCACGTCGAGCATCGTCATGTAGACGTCGTAGTCGGCCGTCCGGCGGTCCTGCCACGCCACGAGGTAGCCGGTGCCGCTCCAGGCAATCGTGCTGTGGCTCGAGTTCGCGAGCGGCGTTCCCCCGACCCAGCTCACGCGCGTCGGCCCGCTCAGCGCGGTGCCGTTGCGGTCGATGCGGAGGAAGTACACCTGCAGCGGGCTCGACGAGGTATACGTCACGGCGTAGCCCGACCCGTTCCAGACGATGCCGGTCGTGTACGCGCCGACGCCGGTCGCGAGCGTGACGGCCGGGGCCGCGGGCGTGCCGTCCGCGTAGAGCCGGACGAAGCGGAGGCTGCCGCTCTCGATGTAGACGAGGCCGTACTCGCGGTCGGCCCACGCGACCGAGGGCAGAAACACCGAGCCCCCGCTGACCACCTGCGCCGGCCCGAGCAGCTGCGGCGAGGCGCACGTCGCCACCGCGTCGGTCGCTGCGTGCGTCAGCGAGTGAAGCGTGGGCAGGACGAGCAGCACGAGAGCGGCGACCATCGGTCCCGGACGGTGCATGGTGCGGTTCCCCTCGGTGTGATGGCCCGTGTGCGCGTCGTGGCAACGACGTTTAACGGGCGCCCCGGTGTGAGTAACGTGGACGGTCACACTTCTCCTCAGGCGAGATGAACCGTGCTCCGATCCGGGCTAACCTCTCGGGCAGCCACCCCGCAGTCATCAGCCCAAGGAGCTTTCCCGATGAGCGACCGGGACGAGATCGCGAAACTCACCGAACGCTGGCAGAAGGACGTGGTCGAGCCGTCCCTCGAGAAGTCCCCCGAACGGAAGCCGAAGTTCACCACGACCTCGAACATCGACATCCAGCGCCTGTACACCCCCGCCGACCGCGACGAGGGCCGCTACCTCGAAAACGTGGGGCTGCCGGGCGAGTTCCCGTACACCCGCGGCGTCCAGCCGACGATGTACCGCGGGCGCTTCTGGACCATGCGCCAGTACGCGGGCTTCGGCACCGCGGAGGAGTCGAACGAGCGCTACCGCCTGCTGCTCCAGCGCGGGCAGACCGGGCTCTCGGTCGCCTTCGATCTGCCCACACAGATGGGCTACGACTCCGACCACGCGCTCGCCGAGGGCGAGGTGGGGAAGGTCGGCGTCGCGATCGACTCGATGGCCGACATGGAGGTCCTGCTGGCCGGGCTGCCGCTCGACCAGGTCAGCACCTCGATGACGATCAACGCCCCGGCGTCGATCCTGCTGTCGATGTACGTGGCCGTGGCCCGCAAGAACGGCGTCGACCCCAAGGTGCTGCAGGGGACGATCCAGAACGACGTCCTCAAGGAGTACATCGCCCGCGGGACGTACATCTTCCCGCCGCGGCCCTCGATCCGCGTGATCACGGACATCTTCTCGTGGTGCGCCGAGAACGTGCCGCGCTGGAACACGATCTCGATCTCGGGGTACCACATCCGCGAGGCCGGCTCGACCGCCGCGCAGGAGATCGCGTTCACCCTCGCCAACGGCATCGCCTACGTCGACGCGGCCCTCAAGGCCGGGCTGCCGCTGGGGAAGTTCGCGTCGCGCCTGTCGTTCTTCCTCTGCGGGCAGATCAACATCCTCGAGGAGGTCGCCAAGTTCCGCGCCGCGCGCCGGCTGTGGGCGAAGATCCTGCGCGACCGCTTCGGGGCCAAGGACCTCGCGCTGGGCAAGCTGCGCTTCCACTGCCAGACGGCCGGCGTGTCGCTGACGGCCCAGCAGCCCGAGAACAACATCGTCCGGACGGCTTACGAGGCGCTGGCCGCGGCCCTCGGCGGCTGCCAGTCCCTGCACACCAACTCGATGGACGAGGCGCTGGGGCTCCCGACCGAGAGGGCGGTGACGATCGCGCTGCGCACGCAGCAGATCCTGGCCTACGAGACCGGGATCGGGGACACGGTCGATCCGCTGGCCGGGTCGTACTACGTCGAGTCGCTCACGGACCAGCTCGAGGCCCAGGCCGCGGCGCTCATCGAGCGGATCGACGCCGAGGGCGGCTCGGTTGCGGCGATCGAGAAGGGGTTCCAGCAGCGCGAGATCGCCGATGCCGCCTACCAGTTCCAGCGGGCGATCGAGTCCGGCCACGAGATCGTGGTCGGGGTGAACAAGTTCTCCGAGAGGGAGACCGACCGGATCCCGGTGATGAAGGTCTCGGACGAGCTGCGCCGCAAGCAGTGCGAGCGGACCGGCCGGGTCCGGTCCGAGCGGGACGCCGCGCGCTGGGCGGCGGCGCTGGCGCGGGTCGAGGCCTGCGCCCGCGGCGGCGAGAACCTCATGCCCGCGATCCTCGAGGCGGTCGAGGCCTACGCCACCGTGGGCGAGATCGCCGGCCGCATGGCCGCGGTCTTCGGCCGCTACGAGAGCCAGATTGCCTAGAAAAGGCCGCTAGACCCCCGTATGCGATGTAGGGGCGGGGCTTGCCCCGCCCGCTTCCAACCCCCAGAACGTAAAAGAGGGCGCCCCGGTTCGGGGCGCCCTTTGTCCTTCGAAGGATTTTTTGGAATCTGCTTTTGAGCTACATGCCCTCGGCGGGCAGGGCCGGCGCCGTCTTGGACTTGCGGGCCGTCTTCTTTTTCGCGGTCTTCTTGGCGGTCTTCTTCGCCGCCTTCTTCTTGGTGGCCTTCTTCTTCGCGACCTTCTTGCCAGCCTTCTTCGCGGTCTTCTTCGCGGCCTTCTTGGCCGTCTTCTTCTTCGCAGCCTTCTTCTTGGCCGCCTTCTTCACCGCCATCTCTGTTTCCTCCTGCTCCGGGGAGTCCCCGGAATCCGATGTGCGCGAGCGTCCTCACGCATTCGGTGCACCTGACTCATATATGGTTGGATACGTTCGGAATTGTCAAGCGCCTCTCGACAAAAAAACGCACGAGACGACCACGATCACGACGACGCGAGCGCGCGCGCGGCACGTCGCGCGATGCGCGGAAACGTCGTGTGTGTGTGCGTACGTACCGAAAGGAGCACGTTCACGCGCGCGGCGGACGACCGGGACGCGGCGGCAGCGATTCTTCGAGTCCGAGCTCCTGGATGCGGCGACGCAGCGTGCGCAGGCCGATGCCGAGCACCTCGGCGGCGCGCGTGCGCGAGCCGCCGAGCGCGGCGAGGGTCTCGCGGATCGCCTCGGCCTCGATCGTCTCGAGCGTCCGGCCCTCGAACGCCGGGGCCTTCGCGGCCGCGCCGGGCGCACCCTGGACGGCGTGCGGCAAATGGCCGAGATCCACGGTTTCCCCGGGATTTGCCACCACCACCGCCTCGAGCGTGTTCATCAGCTCGCGCACGTTTCCGGGCCAGGAATGCCGGCGCAGCGCCTCGAGCGCGTCCGCGGTGAGGCGCCGCGGGGCGAGTCCGTTCGAGCGGCACACCTTGACCAGGACGTGCTCGGCGAGTTCCGGGATGTCGTCCTGCCGCTCGCGGAGCGGCGGGACCTGCAGGGTGACCACCTTGAGCCGGTAGTAGAGGTCCTCGCGCAGGCGGCCGTCCCGCACGAGCTGCTCGAGGTCGGCGTTGGTCGCGGCGACCAGCCGCACGTCCACGCGGACCGGCCGGGTCCCGCCGACGCGCATGAACTCCTGCTGCTCGAGGACGCGGAGGAGCTTCGCCTGGGTCGGCAGGTCGGTCTCGCCGACCTCGTCGAGGAACAGGGTGCCGCGGTGCGCGAGCTCGAACTTGCCGGCGCGGCGGGTCACCGCCCCCGTGAACGCGCCGCGCTCGTGGCCGAACAGCTCGGACTCGATCAGGTGCGGGGGCAGGGCCGCGCAGTTGATCGCGATGAACGGCCCGCCCTGCCGCGGCGACCGGAAGTGGAGCGAGCGCGCGACGAGTTCCTTTCCGACGCCGCTCTCGCCGAGGACGAGCACGGTCGTCCGCATGCGCGCCACGCGGTCGAGCGTCGCCGCGAGGTCGCGCATCGCGGGCGAGCGGGTGACCAGGGTGCGGTCGGTGAACGCGCGCCGGGTCCGCTCGGAGATCTCCTCCTCGAGGCTGGCGAGGTGCACACCGATGTCGCGTGCCTCGAGGACGCGCTGGATCCGGAGCCGCAGCTCGGTCGGGTGCGGCGGCCGCGAGAGCACGTCGCTCGCGCCGCGCTCGAGCAGGTCGAAGGCGCTCGACGGGTCGATCGCGGGGGCGACGATCAGGAGCGACGCGGACTCTTCCGCGTCGGCGAGGCGCGTGAACACGCCGGCCGTCGGGCCGTGCAGCAGGTGCGCGTCGAAGAGGACGACGTCCGCCGGCGCCTCGCCCAGCGCGTCGGGCAGGCGGGCCGGGTCGACGGGCGGCCGAACCCTGTGGCCGAGCGCGCGACAGGCCGCCTCGAGCGTGCGGACCAGTTCCTCGTCGCGGGAGGCAATGGCGACCCGGCACTCGCCCTGGACCGGGACGACGCCGCGGGAGAGACCCATGACAGCCTCGCGGGCCCTTTATATTGATGCGGTGCGTCGGGCCCTGTTCCCGATTATGGGCCAAGTCGGCCCAGTTTCCAAGCGCGAGTGGCACGATTGGCCCAGTTTCCGCGCTAGGCGTCGATTTGGCGTCGGTGCTGGCTATGGACAAGTCACTGATGCGGAAAGAGTTGCCGCCCCCTGTCAAGGGCTCGACGGGTGGCAAGGGTCTTGCTCCCTAGTCAGCCATCCAACCAGCCGCCTCCCTCGCCAGCAGCACAGGAGCCCCAATGGCCAGCGTCGCCGTCGCCCGCAAGTCCGTCCGCAATCGCCGCCCCGAGACCAGCGTCGACCAGCGCATGATCGACTTCCGCTTCGAGGGCGTGAACTACACGCTGGACCTCGAGCGCAACAAGGTCTACCGCAACTGGATGGCCGTCGAGACCAACAAGGGCTTCACGATCCTCGGCGCCTACCGCAACTCGGCCGCCATCCCGGCCTGAGGGTTCGCGTCGCGGCGCGGTTTCGATCGCGCCCGCGCCTAAGATGGGCCCGTGGATTCCTGGAACCGCGGCCCCCTCCGTGTGTCGGTGATCTCGTCGCGCGCCGGTGTGTCGACCGGCGTGCTCGTCGAAGTCCGCGAAACGGCCCTGCTCGTCGACTGCGGTGACGGGGTCGCGCGCGACCTCGCCGACGCGGGCTTCGCTCCCGCGCGGCTGTCTGCGGTTCTCGTCACCCACGACCACGGCGATCACGCCGGCGGCCTCCTCGGCCTGTTCTGGTGGCTGCGCGCGCGGCGCCGCACCGCGCCGCTCGTGCTCTGGCGGCCCGCGGACGCACCCACGGTGCACGGCACCGTGCGCCTGTACCGGACCGTGTTCCGCGGCCGCGCGCGCTTCACGATCCGCGAGCGGACGCTGGCCCACGAGCGTACGATCCGCGCGGGGCCGATTCGCGTGACGACCTTTCCCGTGCGCCACCGCCGCAGCGCCTCCGATCCGCCGGGGCAGCTGATGGAAGTCCATGGGCTGCGCCTCGAGGCCGCGGGCCGGCGCGTCGTGATCAGCGCCGACACCGGTCCGTGCGCGCGCCTCGCCGCCGAGTGTGCCGGCGCCGACCTCGCCGTGATCGAGGCGACCTGGCGCTCCGCCCCCGACCCTCCCGCGCCCGACACCCACCTCACGCGTGCGGAAGCCGAGGCGCTCGGGCGCACCGCGCGCGACTTCCTGCCGTACCACACGTGACCCGGCCGCACCGCTTCGGACCGGCGCTCCTGCGCCGGCGCCCGGCGCTCAGCGCCGGCGACGGCGTCCTCCTGCTCGCGCTCGCCGCGCTCGTCTACGTGCTCGCCCGGGTCGCGTTCGACGCGCCGCGCGTGGTGCGCGGGCCGGAGATCTCGCTCGCGCCGTCCGCGCTGCCCTGGTACGCGCTGCTCTCGATCGGGCGCATGGCCGCGGCGTACGTGCTCTCGCTCGTGTTCAGCCTCGCGTACGGCTACGCGGCCGCGCGCAACCGCTCCGCGCGGACGGTGCTGATGCCGCTGCTCGACATCCTGCAGAGCGTACCGATCCTCTCGTTCCTGCCGGTGGTCCTGCTGAGCTTCTCGGCTGTGATGCCGCAGTGGGCCGCGGCCGAGCTCGCCTCGGTGGTGCTGATCTTCACCTCGCAGGCCTGGAACATGACGTTCAGCTTCTACCAGTCGATGACGACGGTCCCGCTCGAGCTGCGCGAGGCCGCGGCGATGTTCCGCCTCGATCCGTGGCTGCGCTTCCGCACGCTCGAGCTGCCGTTCGCCGCGGTGGGCCTGATCTGGAACAGCATGATGAGCTGGTCCGGCGGCTGGTTCTTCCTGATGGCGGCCGAGATCTTCAACGTCGGCGCACGCGACTTCCGCCTGCCCGGGCTCGGCTCGTACCTGCAGACCGCGGCCGTCGCGGGCGACGCGCGCGCGCTCGTCCTCGGTCTGCTCACGCTGGTGCTGATCATCGCGCTGCTGGACCAGTGCGTGTGGCGCCCGGTCCTCGCCTGGGCCGAGCGCTTCAAGATCGAAATGGTCGGCGGCGACGCCGCGCCGCGGCCGTGGTTCCTCGAGCTCGTGCACCACTCGCGCCTGATGCGCTTCGCCCGCACGGCCCTGTGGCGGCCGGCGCTCGAGCGCCTCGACGCGCGCTTCCGCGGCTGGTTCCGGCGCGGCCCGGCGCCGGTCGAGGCCCAGCCCGCGGGCGCGGGGACGACGTGGACCGCGCGCGCGCTCGCGATCGCCCTCGGGGCACTCGGGCTCGCCGGCGCGGTCCCCCTCGTGCTGTTCCTGCGCCCGCTCGACGCGGCCGCGTGGGCCGCGATCGCGAGCGGCCTCGCGGCGACGTTCGGCCGCGTCGTCGTCGCGCTGGGCATCGCCCTGCTGTGGACCGTGCCGGTGGGGGTCCTCATCGGCACCAGCCGCCGCGCCGCGCTCGTCCTGCAGCCCGTCGTGCAGGTCCTCGCCGCGGTGCCCGCGACCGCGCTGTTCCCGATCCTCGTGCTGGCGCTGATCGGCCTGCCGGGGGGCCTCAACATCGCGGCGGTCTCGCTGATGCTGATGGGGACGCAGTGGTACCTCCTGTTCAACGTCATCGCCGGCGCGGCCGCGATCCCGCAGGACCTGCGCGACACGACCGACCTCCTGCGGCTGCGGACGGGCGACCGCTGGCGCACGCTGACGCTGCCGGCGATCTTCCCGTACGTCATCACGGGCGCGATCACGGCCAGCGGCGGCGCGTGGAACGCGAGCATCGTGGCCGAGTACATCCAGTTCGGGGACCGCACGCTGGAGGCGCCCGGCGTCGGCGCGCTGATCGCGCGCGCGACCGCGCACGGCGACTACCCGCTGCTGGTCGCGTCGACGCTGGCGCTCGTGCTCGCGGTCGTGCTCGTCAACCGGACGTTCTGGATGCGCCTGTACCGCCGCGCCGAGCAGCGCTTCTCGTTCAACTGAGGGACCGCACGATGCCGACCACCGCCACGCCCGCCGCCGCCGCCGAGACGCTGGTCGAGGTGGAGCGCGTCACGAAGTCCTTCGGCGGCGGACCGCGCCCGTTCGTCGCGGTGAAGGACGTCGACCTGACGATCCGCACGGGCGAGTTCGTGTGCCTCCTGGGCCCGTCGGGCTGCGGCAAGTCGACGCTCCTGCGCATGATCACCGGGCTCGCGCGCCCGACCGGCGGCACGGTGCGCTACCGCGGGGCGCCGCTCACCGGCGTGAACCCGCACGCGACGATCGTGTTCCAGACCTTCGCGCTGTACCCCTGGCTCACCGTCCGGCAGAACGTCGAGATCGCGCTCAAGGCGCGCGGCGTGGGCCTCCCCGAGCGGCGCACGCGCGCGGAGAAGCTCATCGACACCGTCGGCCTCGACGGCTTCGAGTCGGCGTTCCCGCGCGAGCTTTCGGGCGGCATGCGGCAGAAGGTCGGCTTCGCGCGCGCGATGGCGGTCGAGCCCGAGCTCCTGTGCCTCGACGAGCCGTTCTCGGCGCTCGACGTGCTGTCGGCCGAGGCGCTGCGCGGCGAACTGCTCGAACTGTGGCACAACCACACGCTGCCCACGCGCGCGATCCTGATGGTGACGCACAACATCGAGGAGGCCGTCGCGCTTGCCGACCGCATCGTCGTGATGGGCCGCGACCCGGGGCACGTCGTCGCCGAGATCGCGGTCGCGCTGCGCCACCCGCGCGCGCGCAAGGACACCGCGTTCCAGGCGCTGACCGATCGCGTGTACGCCGCGGTCGCGGGCAAGACGCGCGTCGACACGGAGGCCGGGCCCACGGCGGTGCCCGGCCGGCGCCTCCCGAAGGCGCGGCCCAACGCGGTCGCCGGCATGGTCGAGAAGCTGCAGGAGGACGGCGGCACGGCCGACCTCTACCGCTTCGCCGGCGAGTTGTCGCTGCCGCTCGACGAACTCCTGCCGATCGTCGAGGCGGGGGAACTCGCGGGCCTCGTCACGATCCGCGAGGGCGACCTGTTCCTCACCCCGCTCGGGCAGTCGTACGCCGAGGCGACGATCCTCGCGCGCAAGGAGATGATCGCCGGGCGCATGCTGCGCGTGCCCACGATCCGCTGGATCTACGAGACGCTGCAGGCCGACGACAACCAGCGCGTCGACCGCGAGTACTTCCTCGAGCGCCTCGAGAAGGAGTTCGCCGACCAGGCCGAGGAGCAGCTCGACACCGCGGTCGCCTGGGGCCGCTTCACCGAGCTGTACGCGTACGACGGCGACGCGCACGAGCTGTACCTGGAGTCGTGACGCACCAGGCAACCGAGGCCCTGTTGACCCCGATGAGCTGGTGACGATCTACGATCGTCACCAGCTCATGGGGATATCGGGCATCGTCCAAAATCAGGATTTCTTCTGCAGCTCGCGGTCGATGACCTTCTTGAACTGCTCGAACGTACCCGCTCCGGGGATCATCTGGCCGTTGATGAAGAACGTCGGCGTGGCGCGCACGCCGATCTCGTCGGCGGCCTTCACGTTGGCCTCGACGGCCTTCGTCATCTCGCCCGAGTCGAGGCACTTGTCGAACTTGTCGCCGTCGAGCCCGATCTCACGCGCGCCCTTCTTGAGGCCCGCGATGTCGAGCGCGGACTGGTTGCCGAACATCCAGTCGTGCATCTTCCAGAACGAACCCTGCGCGTCCGCGCAGTGGCCGGCCTCGGCGGCCTTCTCCGCCTGCGGATGGATCTGCAGCGGGAAGTCGCGGAACACGATGCGCACCTTGTCACCGTACGCGGTCGCGATCTGGTCGATCAGCGGCTTGGCCTTGGCGCAGTAGGGGCACTCGAAGTCCGAGAAGATCACCATCGTCACCGGCGCGCCCGCGCCGCCCTTCGCGGGGCCGTCGGCGGCGACTTCGACGCGCGGCATCTCCGGCGGGGCCAGCGAGACCTGCACGTTGGCGGCCTTGCGCAGCCCGTTGATGTACTGCTGCAGGCCCTGCGAGAGCTGCTGCTGCCGCATGTACTCCGACAGGTCGTGCTTCACCTGCTCGAACGAGCGCCCGCCGACCTTGTCGCGGTTCTGCTCGTACACCTTGCGGACCTCGGCCTCGGGCGGCGCGGGGGTCTTGTCCGAGACCTCCTTCTTGATCAGCTG
>JABLTH010054431.1_pt1 | contig 10769 bp, 9 predicted proteins | sample 7875711 | NCBI WGS metagenome assembly JABLTH01 (sample SAMN14941262, study PRJNA633318) | bioreactor metagenome | isolation source: bioreactor | place: China | collected 2019-03-05 | reverse complement strand
GGGCGGCAGCACGTTCGACGCCATGGTGTCGACGTTGGTCGAGTACATGTAGCCGTGCGAGTACGGCTCGGGCAGCGTGGAGTCCGAGACCGCGGGATACGTGGTCTCGCGCAGCCCCAACGGGGTGAAGAGGCGCTCCTGGAAGATCTCCGCGAGCGGCTTGCCCTCGAGCTGCTCCGCGATGAGGCCGAGCAGCACGGTGTTCGTGTTGGAGTAGTTCCAGCCGTCGCCCGGCTCGAACGTCGGGGGCTCGGCGAGGCCCATGGCCACGAGCTCCTCCGGTTTCCAGGCGCGCTGCGGCTGGGTGTCGAGCGCCGTGTTGAGCGCGAGCGTCGTCGTGTAGTTCGCCAGCCCGCTGCGCATGGTGAGCAGCTGCTCGATCGTGATCCGGCTCCCGTTCGGCACGTCGGGGCGGTACTTCGCCACCTTGTCGGCCAGGGAGATCCGCCCCTCCTGCACCAGCTGCAGGATTACCGTCGCGGTCATCGTCTTCGTGTTGGATCCGATCCGGAAGTGGTCGTCGAGGGAGACCGGCGTGGTCCCGTTCACCTGCGTCACCCCGTAGGTCGCGGTGATCTCGCCCTGCGGCGTCCGCACGAGCATCGCGGCCCCGGGAACGCCCAGCTCCCGCGCCAGCCCCTCGAACCGCGTGCGCAGCGCGCCCGCGTCGGTGGTCACCGTGCGCACCCCGGCCGAGGCCGTGGCCGGCGGGGAGGCGGCGGCGCCCTGAGCACCGCTGCCCGCACATCCCGAGGCGATCAGTCCGATCGCCAGGAGCGCGACCACCGCCGCTCCCCGCTTCCCTCCGGCGCCTGCCGCCATCGCGAGCCTCCTCATCGCACACCGATCCATCGCGCGTGCGGATCCGACCCTCGATCTCCCCTCGAGCATCCCCATGCGCCCACCAGTCTCCCGGCGGCGGGCGCGCATCGGAATGGGCCTACGTCTATTCCTTGCAGCCGCCTCCGGTGCCAGAGTCTCCCTGGGGGAAGGACTGATCCGCCCGAAGGAGCTCCGCCATGGTCACCGTCCGTCTCGCGAGGCCGATCGCGCTCGCGGCCGCCCTGCTCGTGCTCGCCGGCTGCACCGCCCCGCCCTCGGCCGGCCCGTCCTCCTCCCGAGCGGGAACGCCCTCGTCGACGGTGCCCGCGGTCTCCACCTGCGTCGCCGATCCGTCCGCCGTCGTGGCCCGCACGGCCGCCCTCCCCACCTCCGAAGTGCCGGCGGATCTCGCCGCCACCCTCGACAAGACGGCGCAGGACGCCTTCGCGCAGACCTCCGCGAAGGGTGCGGTCGTCGCCGTCCAGTCCCCGAAGGGGCTGTTCCTGAAGGCGTACGGCGTGGCGGATCCGGCCACCGGTGCACCGATGACGACGGACATCTATCAGCGGGTCGGATCCATCACGAAGCCGTTCACCGGAACCCTGACCCTGCAGCTCGCCGCCGAGGGCAAGCTCAGCCTCGACGACACGATCTCGAAGTACATCGACGGCGTGCCGCGCGGCGACAAGGTCACGCTCCGGATGCTCGCCGACATGACCAGCTCGATCACCAGCTACACCAAGGATCCGGCGTGGCAGAAGATCTTCGTCTCCGAGACGGACCGGGTCTGGACGCCGGAGGAGCTGCTCAAGGCGGGCATCTCGCTCCCGCCCCAGGACTTCGCGCCCGGCACCGCGTTCGACTACTCGAACACCAACACGATCCTGTTGGGCCTCGTGATCCAGAAGGTCACCGGCAAGAGCTATCAGGACGTGCTCGCCGAGAAGATCAGCACGCCCCTGGGCCTGACGCACACGATCTTCCCGGCCGGGTCCGCCGCGTTCCCGGATCCGCACGCGCAGGGATTCACGCTCCAGGGCGGCCACGGCACACCGCAGGATCCGGCGAACACGACGAACTGGAACCCCTCCTGGGGCTGGAGCGCGGGCGAGCTGATCTCCAGCGCGCGGGATCTGCTGACGTTCGGGCGCGCGGAGGCCACGGGCGCGGGCCTCGTGCCCGCGAAGGCGCAGATCGAGCGGCTCACGTCGTTCCGCGAGTTCAACGGCCCCGGCAACGGCGGCTACGGCATCGGCTGGGGCTGTCAGAACGGCTGGGTGGGCCACACCGGCGAGCTGCCCGGCTACAACACGGCGATGTTCTACAGCACCAAGGACGACACCACGATCATCACGATGGTCAACAGCGACATCCCCTCCGGCGACTGCCCGAGCGACGCCCGCACGCTCACGGACAATCCGACGGATCTGCCCTGCAGCTCCCCCGCGACCCGGATCTTCCAGTCCCTCGCGAAGGAGCTCGGCACCCCGTTCGCCCCGCAGAAGAAGTAGCCCGCCGACCCGCTGCCGACCGGACCCACTCGCGACCCGGCCCGCCCCGCGTTTCCCTCCCCGTGCTGTCTTTCCCTCCCCCTAGAGGCGCGTCTGCGGGGAGGGAAAGACGATGCGGGGAGGGAAAGACGGATCCGACACGCCGATCCGGTCAGGCCTTCGGCGTCGGAGGCGTCGGCTCGCCGAGCGACAGCATGAGCCGGTTCGCCCAGTTGAAGAACGCGGCGCTCTGCACCACGTCGACGATCGCCTGGTCGTCCAGCCCCGCCGCGCGCAGCGCCTGCACGTGCGCCTCGCCGAACCGCGACGGGGTAGCCGTCAGCGCGGCCGCCGCTTCGATGATCGCGGTCCAGCGCTCGTCCTGCTCGCCGTCGATGCCCTCGTCCAGCAGCCGCTGCACGTCGTCGCGGCGCGAGGGCGCCTGGATCGTCGCGAAGCGGGAGTGCACGGAGGCGCAGAACAGGCAGCCGTTCACCCGCGAGGCCGCGGCGGCCGAGATCTCGCGCTCGGCCCGGCCCAGCCCCGCGTCGGTGTTGTAGAAGATGTCGTTGTCGGCGCGGGTGCGCGCACCGAGCACGACGGGATCGCGCACGAGCAGACGGAAGTACGGGCTCGCGGCGCGGGAGCGCTCGACGAGGGCGGTGTAGTCGTCGTCGGTCAGCTCCCCCTCGGGCTTCGGCTCGAGCCAGGGCACCCAGCCGAGCTCCTCCTGCGTGAACACGTGGGGCGGGGTCACCTCGGGGTGACGCAGAACCTGCTCTGCCATGTCAGATCGCCTCCTTGAGCACGCTGAGCCCCGCGATCACGCGGAGCTGGAAGTGGGTGAACGCGACGAGCTGCGAGACCGTGACGACGCCGTCGGTGCTCCAGCCCGCATCCAGCAGCGTCTGCAGCGCGTCGGGACTCGCGTCGCGAGGTCGGTAGGTGAGCAGGTGCGCGTGCTCGAGGGCCGCGCTCAGACGGGATCCGATCGCATCTCGGAGCGCGGTGGGCGCGATCCAGTGCAGGCCCTCCTCGTCCTCGACGCTGAGCGGACCCTCCGGATACGCCCCGTACGGACCGGTGGTGAGCGCGCCGGGCAGCGCCGCATCGATCGCGGCGCGCGCCTCGGGATCGGCGTCGTCGAGTAGCGCCCGGTAGTGCTCCGCCAGGCCGCCGGCGCGGCTGAGCGCGGCGACCCAGTAGCCCAGGGCCGCACGCTCCGCCGCGGTCGCCCGGGCGAGATCGGCGGGCGTCGTGATGAGCCCGTCGTACGTGGCCTGGGCGTCGCTGCGCGCCACGGGGCGCTTGGCGCGCAGCGCGTCGAGCGTGCTGCCCGGGACGATGCCGACGAGGTCGTCGATCAGATCAGACATGGGTCTCCTCCGCGAGGGTCAGGGGGGCGTCGTCCGCGTCGAGCGACTCGTGGCCTTCGACGGACTCAGGATCCGCCCGGCTCCAGCCCAGCGCGGGGGCGACCCGCGTGGCGATGAGCTCGAGCGAGCGCAGCAGCACCTCGTGCGGAGGATCGACCGGGTGCGACTGGAACACGATGTCGGTGGCCGAGGTGAGCACGTGGTCCTGCGCGAGCTCCTCGACGATCTGCTCGGGCGTGCCGATGTGCAGGTCGAACAGGATCCGCAGCTGCTCGTCGCTCGCCCCGTCCGGGATCACGATGCCCATGGGCCGGGCCGCGGGCAGCGAGCGCTCGATGCCGCGCGCCAGCAGCGCCGGGACTTCCGCCTCGTCATCCACCACGACGAGGCCGCGGGACGCGAACGTCCGTGCGGCCACGCCCTCGGGGAGCGCCGCCTCGTAGGCGTCGATGACGAGCCGCTGCGTGTCGGCGAGCGCGGTGGCGCCGGATCCGGCGGTGTGCGGCTGGGACTTGGAGAGCATGAGCCCGGATCCCGAGGCTCCGATCCGCGCCGCCCCCTCGGGCGAGAACGTGGCCTGCCAGAGCGTGTCGAGCAGCTGCGGCGCCGCCGGGTACAGCCGGCCGCCGTCGGCGGTGAGCGCGTCGCCGCGGAGCGCCTCCTGCAGACGCGCGAGGTGGCGCCCGTAGATCGCGCCGCGCTCCTTCGGGTCGTGCCCGAACGGCGGGAAGGAGCTGGGGGTGCCGCCGCTGCCGACGCCGAGCTCGAAGCGTCCGCCGCTGAGCAGCGAGAGCACGGCCGCGTCCTCGGCCACGCGCAGCGGCTCCTCGAGCGGCAGCGTCACGATGCTCGTGCCCAGGACGATGCTCCTCGTCTGCGCGGCGGCGTGGGCGAGGAACACCAGCGGCGAAGGCAGCCCGCCCTCGTCCTCGTGGAAGTGGTGCTGCGCCACCCATGCGGAGTCGAAGCCGAGCCGCTCCGCCGTGCGGATCTGCTCGAGCGCCAGCCGGTAGCGTTCTGCGGGCGGCGCGGCGTCGAGCACCCGGGTGAAGAACCCGAGTCGGGGTCCGGCCGGAGGCACAGGATGCGTGCGGGCGTCTGCGGTCATGAGCCGCTCCTTCCGAGGTAGGCCTCTTGAATACGGGGGTCGTGCAGCAGCTCCTGCGCCGAGCCCTCGGCCACGATCTCCCCCGTCGCCAGCACATAGCCGCGGGACGCGATCGACAGGGCGAGCTCCGCCTGCTGCTCCACGAGGAGCACCGCGACGCCGAGCTCGCGGTTGAGCCGCGCGATCTCGTCGAGCACCTGGTCCACGAGCTTGGGCGAGAGGCCCATCGTCGGCTCGTCCATGCAGATCAGGCGCGGCCGGCTCATCAGCGCCCGGGCGAACGCCAGCATCTGCTGCTCGCCCCCGGAGAGCGTGCCCGCCTCCTGGCGACGGCGTTCGGCGAGCCGCGGGAAGTGCTCGCGCATCCGCTCGACGTCCTCCGCGATCCCGGCACGGTCGCGACGGGTGTACGCCCCGGCGTAGAGGTTCTCGTCCACGGTCATCTGCGGGAACACCCGCCGCGCCTCGGGCACGCTCGCGATCCCCGCGCGCACGCGCTTCGCGGTGGAGCGATGCGTGATGTCGGCGCCCGCGAACGCGATCCGCCCGTCCTTGACCCTGTTCAGCCCGAGGATCGACTTCATGGTCGTGGACTTGCCCGACGCGTTGCCACCGAGCAGCGACACGATCTCGCCCTCGCCGACCTCGATCGACACCCCGCGCAGCGCGTGGAAGGGGCCGTAGTAGACGTTCAGCGCGTCCAGGCTCAACAGGGCCGTCATGCGGGTCCCTCCTCTCCCGAGTCCGAGCCCGGGGTCTCCCGCCGCCGGCCGAGGTAGGCCTCGATCACGGCGGGGTCGGTGCGCACGCTCTGCGGGTCGCCCTCGGCGATGATCCGGCCGCCGTCCATCACGATCACCCGGTCGGAGACCGTCATCACCAGATCGAGCTTGTGCTCGACGAGGAGGATCGCCTGCCCCGCGGCCTTGAGCTCGAGCAGCTGCGCGAGCACCTCGGCGGTCTCGGACTGGTTCATGCCGGCCGTCGGCTCGTCGAGCACGAGCAGCTTCGGCTGCAGCGCCAGCGCGCGGGCGATCTCGGTGCGCCGGCGGTTCGCGTAGCTCAGCGTGTACGCCGGGTCGTCGCGTCGCGGGCCGAGCCGCGACTCGAACCGGTCGACCTCCCGGTCGATGACCCGGTCGATCTCCGCGCGCTCCCGCCGTGCCGCCGGGGTGCCGAACACCGCGACGAACAGCTCGGCGAGGAGCGGGATCCAGCGCAGCAGGAAGACGTGCGAGAGCCGGCGGAACGGCCGGTGCGCGTGCAGCTGCGAGTGGATCCCCACCTCGATGTTGTCGGCGACCGAGAGTGTCGCGAACACCCGGCCGTTCTGGAAGGTGCGCGCGATGCCGTGCTCGGCGATGTCCACCGTCTTCGCGTGATCGATGCGGGCGCCGTCCAGGGCGATCGTGCCGCCGTGCGCGGGGATCGTGCCGGTCACGAGGTTGAGCGTGGTGGTCTTGCCGGATCCGTTGGGTCCGATGATCGAGACGACCTCGTGCGGCTGCACCTCGAAGGACACGCCGTCGACGGCGCGCACGCCGTCGAAGTGACGCTGCAGATCCTTCACGTCGAGCAGGGCGGTCATGAGTTCCTCACCAGGACGCCGCCGGGCCGGAAGCGCACGACGAGGATGAGCACGAGGCCGTAGACGATGATCCGCCATTCCGGCGTGAAGCGCAGCAGCTCCATCGCCCCGATGAGCACGATCGATCCGACGACCGCGCCGTAGGGCAGCCCCACGCCGCCGAGGATCACGATCGTGACCACGAGGAGCGACATCAGCATCGTGAACATCGTGGTGTCGATGTAGGTGTACTGATGCGCCAGGAGGGATCCGCCGATGCCGGCGAAGAACGCCGAGATCGCGAACGCGAGGGCCTTGTAGTCGCGCACCCGCACGCCCGAGGCGAGGGCGGCGACCTCGTCGGATCCGACCGAGGAGATCACCTTGCCGAGGTGAGAGCGCCGGATCCGCCACATCACCAGCAGGGTGAGCACCAGCACGACGAAGTCGATGAGGTAGTAGGCGAGCGGGGTGTTCAGGTCGACGCCGGCGATCTGCGGAACCGGGATCCCGTACACGCCCTGCGGGACGAGCAGCTGGATCACGGCGACGATCGCGATGCCCAGTCCGAGCGTGGCGATCGAGATGTAGTGGCCCTTCACCCCCCAGATCGGCGAGGCCAGCACCGAGGCGATCACGGCCGCGCCGAGGCCGGCGATCGGCAGCGCGATCCAGAACGAGAGGTGCAGGTGCACGCTCAGCAGGGCCGAGAGGTAGGCGCCGATCGCGATGGGACCTGCCTGTCCGAGCGCGAGCACGCCGGCCTGCCCGGCGGTGACGGTGAACCCGGCGGCGATGATCGCGTAGATGAGCACCTGGGTGCCGGTCGTGAGCACATAGGTGTCGGCGAGGACGGGGACGAGCACGCCCAGCACCACGAACGCGGCGATCCACGCCCAGCGCGGGATGCGCAGCGGGCGCCCCTTCCCCAGGAAGGTGCCGGTGAGCGGCTCGGTCGAGATGAGCGGCACCTTGCCGAGCAGGCCGCCGGGGCGCACGATCAGCACGACCAGCAGCACGACGAAGACGATGATCTGGCGCGCCGCGTCGCCCAGCCAGTAGATCCCGAAGGCCTCCAGGATCCCCAGCACGAAGCCGCCGACGACGGCGCCGACGAGGGATCCGAGTCCGCCCAGGGCCGCGGCGACGAAGGCCGTCATGCCGATGTTGAGCCCGGAGACCGGGTTCACGACGCCGATGTAGAGCGAGAAGAAGATGCCGGCGAGACCGCCGAGCGCCGAGGCGATGACGAACGAGAGGTTCTGCACCGACCCGACCGGGATGCCCATCTGCAGGGCCGCCTCCTGATCCTGCGCCGTGGCCCGGATGGCGCGACCGGTGCGGCCGTACTTCAGGAACAGGGACATCGCGACCATGACGGCCGCCGTGACGCCCAGCATCACCAGATCCGAGGTGCCGAAGCGCATGTTGCCGATGTGCAGGTTCGACGTGGGCAGCACCTGCGGGAAAGACCGGAACTGGGCGGAGAAGGCGAGCTGGGACCCGTTGTCGAGGATCTGCGCGACGGCGTAGGTGGACAGCATCGCGGCGAGCGGCAGGTACTTCGCGAGCGGGCGCACGACGGCGATGTTGATCACGAGGCCCAGCACGGCGCAGATCGCGAGCACGAGCGGCAGCGCGATCCAGAACGGCTGGTGCAGCTGCGCCACGAAGAACCAGGCCAGCATCGCGCCGAGCCCGAAGAACGAGAACTGCGCGAAGTTGACGACGTTCATGACGCCGAAGACGAGCGAGATGCCGACCGCTCCGAGGGCGTAGACGTTCCCCCGGAGCAGGCCGGCGATCAGAGTGTCGAGCATGGAGGCGGGATCAGCCTTCGATGGCGACCCAGGCGCCGTCCTTCAGCACGGTGGGCGTGAGCTGCGGCGAGGCCGGCCGACGGGTGTCCTGGTCGAAGGAGAGCTTGCCGTAGACGACGCTCGGGACGTCCTTGATCTCCTGGAAGCCCTTGAGGATCCCGGCGCGGTCGGTCCCGCCCTTCTTCGCCGCGGCGACGGCGACGTGCAGCGCGTCGTAGGCGCCGGCCTCGAAGAGGGTGACCTCCTTCTCCTCCGGGTACTTCTTCTTGAACGCGGTGACGAACGCCTGCACCTCGGGCGCGGTGCTGGTCGAGACGAACTCGGTGCCGATGACCGATCCTGCGGCATCGGGCGTGGCATCGAAGGACTGCTCGTCCTGCCCGCCGTAGAACGTGCCCGTGAAGCCGATCGCACGCAGCTGCGTCACGAGCTTCGCGGCATCCGGTCCGTACCCGACGTGCGCGAACGCCTTCGGGTTGCCGGCGACGGCCTTGGTCAGCGAGGGCCGGTAGTCGTCCGAGGTGGGGTCGATCGCCTCCGCGTCGGTGATCTTGAGCCCGATCCTGTCGGCCTCGGCCTTGAACGCCTGGAAGGCGGGGATGCCCCAGTCCGCGGTGTTCAGGTAGGTCACGCCGATCGAGTCGACGCCCTGCTTCTTGATGTAGTCGGCCGTCCAGGTGTAGCTGGCGCTCGTGGTGATGGCGCTCGACCACTGGTACTGGGTGCCCTTGGCGGTGAAGTCGGGGTTCGAGTTGTTGAAGCCGTACTGCAGCAGCTTGCCCGCGGTGTAGATGGGCGAGGCCGGGATCGACGCCGCCGACGAGTAGTCGCCGAACACGAGGGAGATCTGCGGGTCGTTCACGAACTTCTGCGCGACGGTGACCGACTGCTTGGGGTCGGACTGCGAGTCCTCGTACTTGAGGGCGACCGGGTGGCCGTCGATGCCGCCGTCCTTGTTGACCTCCTCGACCGCGAGGTCGAACGCCTTCTTGAACTGCTCGCCGTACTGCGCGTACTGGCCGGTGGTCGCGGAGGAGACGCCGAAGTACACGGTGCTGCCCGCGGAGGCGCCGGCCGACGGGCCGTTCGCCGAGGCCGAGAGGCTGCATCCCGCGAGCGCGAGGGCCGCGGTGGTCGCCATGAGCCCGGCGAAGGCGATGCGTCGAGTGTTCCTTGCCATGGGGGCCTCCTTCGGGTCTTCGCACCGCGGGTCGGTGCCGTCCGGACGCCGCGCTGTGTACGACGCCCGGGAGCGCGCCGGCGGAACGGGGGGCCGCGGGCGTGTGCCCACATTCACACGCCCACGGGATCGGCCGTCGTTGTGTGTCGGTTTTCGACATCGTGTGACGCCCGAGGCGGCTTCTGTGACGCCGCGCGTCGCGGATTCCGGGCGAGCGGATCCGCTCGCCCGAGCGGCGCGGTAGGCTCCGCCACCGCCCGCGCCCCCGATCCACGTTTCCCTCCCCTGGTCGCGTTTCCCTCCCCTGGCAAGCGTCGATGGGAGGAGGGAAAGACGGTGCGAGGAGGGAAAGGGGGATGCAGTGCCGGGCAGGATCCTGAGCGCGAACCTTCGATACCGTGGACCGCATGAGCGACGACATCTCGATCGGCGGCGAGAGCATCCGGCTCGGGCAGTTCCTGAAGTACGCGGGCCTCCTCGACTCCGGCGGCGACGCCAAGGAGGCGATCATCGACGGGTACGTGCGCGTGAACGGCGAGGTGGAGCGCCGTCGCGGGCGCCAGCTCGTCGACGGCGATCTCGTCACCTATGAGGAGCGCACGGTGCGCGTGCGGCCCTGACCGCCGCCGACCCGATCACTGCGATGCGGGGCGGCGCAGGAGCTCGACCGCGATCAGCACGAGCACGGCGCCCAGCAGCACCCACAGCACGAGCCAGGCCGTGAGCGGGTGCACGAGAAGCACGACCGCCGCGGCGACGAGTGCGACGACGATCAGGATCCCCCGGTGCGAACGATCGATCCAGACGCCCAGACTAGCCCCCGGCGCTGTGGCATCCGAGCCTCCGCCGCCCGGACGCGCCACTGAGGCGAGCCGGCCGCCGGCGGCGCGCAGGGCGATGGCCGGACGGGACGCGCCGACGACCCACGCGACGAGCGCGATCACGAGGGCGAGCAGGCCGAGCGCGAGCAGGCGCTGCGTGAGCGGCTGCGTGATCTGGTCGAACACGCCGCCCGCCGCGGCCGGCGTGATCACGGATCCGTTCGACGCCAGCGCCCCGATCCCCACCGCGCGTCCGACGGCCCCCGCTGCGAGCAGCACCGCCATGATCACCACGGCCGCCACGCCCGCGGCGAGCACCGCCCGCCGACGGCGCCTCGCGACCAGCACGCCGGCGACGAGCAGCGCCAGCGCGACCCACGGCAGCCATGCCGAGACCGTGACGACGATGCCGTAGGCGGCGACGGCCGTGCCGAGCGACGCATCGTGCACGAGGACGATCGAGCGGTCGGTCGTGGGGATGGCCTGTGCGAAGGTCACCCCCTCGGCGAGCAGGCGCGTGCGCACCCCTTCGAGGATCGGGCCGAGCTGCAGGGTCAGCGCTCCGTCGGTCCCCGCGACGACGGC
>JABLTH010116784.1_pt1 | contig 10770 bp, 12 predicted proteins | sample 7875711 | NCBI WGS metagenome assembly JABLTH01 (sample SAMN14941262, study PRJNA633318) | bioreactor metagenome | isolation source: bioreactor | place: China | collected 2019-03-05 | reverse complement strand
CATGACCAGGCGCTGGGGACGCACGGACTCGCCCCAGCAGCCGCGGCGGCCGCACGCGCACAGCGCGCCCCCGGGATCGACCAGGACGTGGCCTGCGTCGCCCGCGTTCTCCGTCGATCCGGTGTACACCTCGCCGTTCAGCACGAGCCCGATGCCCGCGCCGGTTCCGTAGTAGATGAACGCGTAGTCCCTGCTGGCTCCGGCCGGGTCGCGCCAACGCTCGGCGACGGCCGCGCTGATCACGTCCTTGGCGACCAGCGACGGCAGCCCGGTCGCGCTGGTGAGCTCGTCGCGGAGATGGAAGTCGTTCCAGCCGGGGATCAGCGGAGGCCGCACCACCACCCCGGTCTCCGCATCGATCGGTCCAGGGGCCGCGACGCCCACCCCGATGACCCTCGCCGGATCCACACCCGGCGTCGCGAGCACGGAGCCGATGGCCTCCAGGATCACCGCCAGCGTCTCCTTCGCGTCGCCGTCCGGAGGCGACGGCCGCCGATCGTGCTCGACGACCTCGCCCTCGAGGTCGAGCAGCACGCAGGTGATCACGGTCGGGTCGAGGTGCACGCCGACGGCGTATGCGCCCGCCGGGTCCAGCCGCAGGAGCGTGCGCGGTTTGCCCGGGCTGCCCTCGTTCTGCTTGCCGGCCTCCCGGATGAGCCCCTGGGCGAGCAGCCGGCGCGTGACGTTGGTGACCGTCTGGGCGGACAGGCCGGTGACGGAGGCGAGCTCGACTCTGCTCAGACCGCCTTCCGAGCGGCGCACCGCGTCGAGCACCACGGTCTCGTTGAACGCGGCGATCGCGGGGAGGTTCGCTCCCTTGGGCACGGCTCCTCCTCCGCGCGGGGCTTCGGGGCAGCCGGCGCTTCCTCGTAATATACCCACGCGCCGGTCGGCTTCCGCGATGGTCAGCGGCGGACGGAGGTCCGCTCACGCTCGGCGAGCAGTCCGGCCGCCGTCTCGCCGAGCAGCGAGCGCACGCGCAGCAGACCGGGATCGGTCGCGGATCCCGCTCGGATGACGGCGTAGTCGTTGCGCACCACGGGGGCCGTGAGCGGAATCAGCCGTACGCCGTCGGGGACGTCGGCGACGGTCAGCTCTGGCACGAGTGCCACGCCCGCGCCGGCGTCGACGAGGGCGAGGAGGACGGCGAAGTCGGTCGCCTCCGCCACTGACCGCGGAGCGAACCCCGCGAGGCCGCAGGCCCGCTCGGTCATCTCGTAGCAGGTCCAGCGCCGGTGCGGCACGACCCAGTCGTGGTCGGCGAACTGCCCGAGTTCCGCCGGGCCACTGGTGACGACCGGGTCACCTGCCGGCACCGCGAGCCAGACCGGCTCCACCGCGATGAGCGTTGCGACGAAGCCGGGGCCGACCGTCTCCGCCATGTTCGAGTAGGCGTGGGTGAGGGCGATGTCCACCTCGCCGGCGGCGAGCGCCGACAGCGCGTCGCGCGGTTCGAACTCGAGCAGCTCCATCCGGATCCCGAGACCGCCGTCCGCTCGCAGAGACCGCCAGGCCTCGGCCACCACGGTGCGCGCGATCGACGGGAAGGCGCCGACGCGATAGGTCCCGACCGCGCCGTCGCGCAGGGCCGCCACCTCCAGCTCCGCGAGCGACAGGAGGTCGGAGACTGCGCCTCCGTGGGCGGCGAGTGTGCGGCCCGCGGCCGTGAGCGCGAGGCCCCTGCCTCGGCGCTCGGTGAGCGGGAGGCCGAGCTCGCGCTCGAGGGCTGCCAGCTGCATCGACACGCCCGGAGGGGTCAGGTGCAGTTCTGCGGCGACGGCCGCGACCGTGCCGAGCCTGTCGAGTTCGGCCAGCATCCGGAGCTTTCTCGCGTCCAACACATCATCGATTCTTACGCGTCCCACCAATCAAAGTAAATAGACTTTTCGAATGCTTGCACTCATGGTGGAAGCATGAGTTCGGCGATCACCGCACGTGTCCGCATCGTCACAGCGGGGCTGCTCGTCGTGGTGTTGTGGGCCAGCGCCTTCCCGGCCATCCGCGCCGCTGCTCCCGCGCTCGGGCCGCTCGGACTGGCGCTCGTGCGGACGGCGATCGCCTGCGTCGCACTGCTCGCCGTCGCACCGTTCGCCGGTGTGCGTCTCCCCGCCCGACGCGACCTTCCGCTCATCGCGGCCTGCGGCGTGATCGGGATGGCGGCGTACCAGGTGCTCCTGACCGCCGGAGAGCTCACCGTGCCCGCGGGCACCGCGAGTCTCATCGTCGCGGCGGCCCCCCTCGTGAGCGTGGCGATTGCGGCCGGCGCCTTCGGCGAGCGCCTCACTCCGCTCAAGCTGATCGGCAGCGGTGTCGCGCTCGGCGGCGTCGCCATCGTCTCCGTCGCACGGTCGGGCCTCACGCTGAGCGGAACGGTCTGGCTGGTGCTGGCGGCGATGGTCGTCCAGGGCGTGTACCACCCGCTGACCAAACCGCTCCTCCGTCGCTACTCGGGGTTGGAGGTCGCCACCTACGCGATGGTCGCCGGTCTCATTCCGCTTCTGGCCGCGCTGCCGTGGTCGCTCCCCGCACTGACCTCCGCCGGACCGGAGGCCTGGCTCGGTGCCGCCTACCTCGGCCTGTTGCCCTCCGCCGCCGGGTTCGTGCTCTGGGGCTACGCGGTCGCTCGCCTGCCGATGGCCACCGCGACCTCCCTGCTCTACCTCGTGTCACCGGTCGCCGTGGGGATCGCGGCGGTCTGGCTCGGGGAGGTCCCCCAGCCCGCTGAACTGCTCGGAGGCGCCGTCGTGATCGCCGGGGTCGCGGTGATCGGCCTCAGCCCGGCGCGCCGCAGAACCCCGCCGCCGGTGATCGAAGCCTCGGTCTCCGCCCCGCGATGATCGGGCGTGCGTCGCACCTGAAGGACCTGGAGGAGAACCACCGCCGACGTGCACCGGCACCCCAGCCCGCGCCCAGCCTGGTGGGGCATGGTGAGTCGCGTGGAGATCGTGGTCGACGTCGTGCTGCTGGTGCTCGCCGTCCTCGCGGTGGCCGCAGGCTGGAGCAACGGCGCCATCCGGGCCGCCGGGGCGCTGATCGGGCTCGGCGTCGGCCTGGCACTCGGCCTCATGCTCGCGCCGATTGTCGTCAATTGGATGGCGTCCTCCGGGCTCACCGGGGTGAGCCAGCGATCCATCGTGGCCGCTGTCGTGCTGCTGGTCTGCGCCGCCGTGGTCTACGCGCTCGCCACCGCGGCCGCCTCGGTGATCGGCAAGGTGCTGCGGCGGGGGCCGATCCGCTGGGTCGACTCGCTGATCGGCGCTGTGCTCGGCTTCGTCACCTGGGCCGTCGTGGTCTGGCTCGTCGCGGGGTTCGCGATGGCGACCAGCCTCGCCACTGTCGTGCAGGCCGCCGACTCGTCCCGGGTCGTCTCCACCCTGAACAGCATCGCGCCGCTTCCCTCCTCGACGGTGCTCGGCGCGGTCGACGACGCTCTTGCCGGTGCCGGCCTCCCGAAGGTGTTCGAGGGCGGGGAGTCGATCAAGAGCATCCAGCCACCCGACTCCACCGTTCCCGCAGGGGTGGCGAACGCCCAGCAGTCCGTCGTGACGGTGCTCGCCTCCAAGCCGGCCTGCGGCGTCGACTCGGAGGGCAGCGGGTGGGTCGTGCAGCGCGGCCGTGTCGTCACGAACGCGCACGTCGTGGCCGGTGCGTCGTCGATCGTCGTGCGCGAGTCCGGCGGCTCCACCGTCGACCGTGCGACTCTCGTCGCGTTCGACCCCGAGCGCGACCTCGCCGTGCTCGACGTCACCGATCTGAGCGCGCCGGCGCTCGACATCGGGCAGGACCTCGGCGCCGGTGATCAGGCGTACGCGGCCGGCTACCCCGGTGACGGCCCGTTCACGATCACTCCGCAGCGCGTCCGCGACCAGCTCACCGCCCGCGGGACCGACATCTACCAGAGCGGAACGGTCGAGCGGCAGATCTACTCGCTCCGCGGGTCGATTCGCCCCGGCAATTCCGGTGGCCCGCTGCTCGATCAGAGCGGCGATGTCGTCGGCGTGGTCTTCGCGCGCTCGACGGTCGACCCGGACACCGGATACGCCCTCACGCTCGAGGAGCTGCGTCCGGTGCTCGGCTCGGTCGGCCCGTCGCCGATCAGTTCTGGAGCGTGCTCGGCGGGCTGACGGACGGGCCTCCCGCATGGTTGGCTTGGATGCATGAAGGCTGTCAGCTATTCGTCCACCGGTGATTCCGACGTCCTCACGCTCGGTGAACGCCCTGAGCCGCACGCCGGCCCCGGCCAGGTGCGCGTGAGGATTCACGTCTCCGGCGTCAACCCGACCGACTGGAAGGCCCGTCAGGGCTCCGGCGCCGCCGATCTCGCGCGCGCCCAGGTTCCGAACCAGGACGGCGCCGGCGTCGTGGACGAGGTCGGCCCGGGGGTGTCCGGACTGACGCCCGGCGACCGGGTGTGGGTGTGGGACGCCGCCTATCAGCGACCGGACGGCACAGCACAGGAGTTGGTCGTGCTCCCGAGCGACCAGGTCGTCGTGCTCCCGGACGACGTCACCTTCGATGTCGGAGCGTCCCTCGGCATCCCGGCCCTGACCGCCCACCGCGCACTCACATCGTCCGAGTCTGTGGCGCCGGAACTGACGCCCGGCGCCCTCGACGGCCTCACCGTCCTGGTCGCGGGCGGTGCGGGCGCCGTCGGCCATGCCGCCATCCAGCTCGCCGTCTGGGCGGGAGCGACGGTCATCGCGACGGTGAGCAGCCACGAGAAGGCCGAGCTCGCCCGTGCCGCCGGCGCGCATCACGTCGTGAACTATCGCGAGCCGGACACGGCGGAGGCCATCGGCGCGCTCGCGCCTCGCGGCGTCGACATCGTGGTGGAGGTGAACGTGAGCGCGAACGCCGAGCTCGACACGAGGGTCGCGGGCCGCAACGCGACCATCGCGAGCTACGCGGACGCGCCGGGGTCGGCCGATGTCACCATCCCGATCCGCCCGTCGATGCAGAAGAACCTGCGCTGGCAGTTCCTCCTGACCTACACGGTGTCACCCGAGGCGAAGGCAGCTGCGGTCCGTGCCGTCGCCGCGGCGGCCGCAGCGGGCGCCCTTTCCGTCGGTGCGGAGCACGGCCTCCCGATCACCCGTTTCCCGCTCGAGCGGACGGCGGCCGCCCCCCACGCCGTGAAGAGCGGCATCGTGGGCAAGGTGCTCATCGACCTGACGTGACCGGTTCCGCTGAGTGGGCGGCGCGGGCGAGCCGCACGATCTGCACCACCATCGCGACCGCCGCGGCCACGGCGATGGCGGCCGTGTATCCGAGCGCGGTCGGCAGCAGACCGATCGCGCCGATCAGCTCCCCGGCGGCGAGCGCGGGGACGCCGTAGGCCAGGTAGCTCACGAGGAACACGCCGGCGAACAGCTCGGCACGCTGGTCGTTGGGGGCGAGCGGTGCGATGATCCGCAGCATCGCCGAGAACCCGGCGCCGAATCCCGCGCCGGCGACGACGGCGCCGGCGAACAGCACGGCGAGGATCCCGCCCGCGATCCCGACCGCGGCGAGCGCCACCCCGACCATGATGGCCGCCATCGACCACACCGTGGTGGTCCGTGCCGGGGCCCGCGTGAGCAGGAGCCCCGCCAGGGCGCCGACCGCGGGGGGAACGGCCACGATCGCACCGTTCAGGATCCCCGAGTCGAGGTGGAAGACGCCGTGCAGGATCGAGGGCGAGAGTCCGATGAACAGTCCCGCGAGCATCCAGGTCGCGACGAACAGCGGGAGGGCCGCGACGAACTCGCCGCGCGCGGCCCGCGGGATGAAGAGGCGGGGCGTCAGTGACCGCAGGGCGCCGGGTCGCGACACGACTGTCTCGGGAGACACGGCGACCACGACGATGCCGGCCACGAACAGCAGAGCGAGCGTCACGAAGACGAGGGTGGTCGGCTGGGCGGCGAACTGCACCGCGAGCCCGGTGAAGAACGCACCGAGTGCGATGCCGCCGACCGGTGCGGTGGATCCGATCGTCGCCCCGAGCTTCTTCTGCCGCTCTGGCGCGAGCTCCACCAGTGCGGCGGTGAACGTGCTCATCGCCGCGCCCGTCGCGACGCCCTGAACGGAACGGGCCGCGATGATGGCGCCGATGTCCTTCGAGAAGAGGAACATCAGCATCGCAGCGGCCTGGAGAGCGAGCGCCCCGATCAACACCGGACGCCTGCCGATGTGATCGGAGAGCGAGCCGGCGACCAGCAGGGTGATGAGAAGGGTGACCGCGTAGATCGCGAACGCGACGGTGAGCAGCCACGACGGGAATCCCCACTCCTGCTGGTAGAGCACGAAGAGCGGGCTGGGCGCCCCGACGGCGAGCGCGACCGCGACGAACGCGAGCGCCGTGCCCGTGAAGGCGGCGACCGGGCGGAGTCGGGCGGAGCGTAGGCGGCCCGGGCGGGCCTGCGGCCGGGCGACGGCGATTCCACCCGTCGCGACGGTCGGGCAGGCGTCTCCTGCAGTGGACATCTGAGCCTCCTAAAAGCAAATAGAATTGCTTTAATGGACTATAAGACCGGGTCTGTCAAAAAGCAACAATATTTGCTTTAAGCTATTCCCATGTCTACGACCACACCGTCGAAGCGGACGGGCGGACGCAGCGCCGCGGTCATCCACAGCGTGCGCACCGCCGTCGAAGAGCTCGTCAAAGAGAAGGGCAGCGAGCGCGTCACCGTGCCGATGATCGCCGAACGCGCCGGCGTCAACCCCACCAGCATCTACCGCCGCTGGGGCGACCTGCCCACCCTGCTCAACGACATCGCCACGTACCACCTCGACCCCGATCGCCCGCTCGCCGAGCGCGGCGATCTCCGTGACGACCTCACCGACTGGGCGAGCGGCATCGTCACGCACTTCCGCAAGCCGGTCAATGCCGCCCTGCTCCGCGGCGGCGCCGGAGCGGCGGGAGAGCGCGCGTCGGACTGCCTCCGCAACCGGCGCACCGAGGCGGCGCAGCTGCTGGCACGGCACCCCGAGACCGCCGTCACCGAAGACGACGTCATGGACGTGGTGATCGCGCCGATCGTCAACCGCGTCATCTTCCAGCCGTGGACACTGGGCGACAGCACCGCGGACGACATGGTGGCCCGGCTGTTCCGGGCGGGAGCCGGGTCTGCCGACGAGGGGACCCGACGGGGTGCGGCGTCGGGAGATACGCCCTAGTCTCGACAGGTGCCCCACCCCCGTACCGCCCCGGAACGCGCGGCCGCACGCTCCGGTTGGGCGGTCGGCGTCGCGACGGCGCTCTACGGCATCTCCTTCGGTGCGCTCGCGACCGCCTCCGGACTCGATGTCTGGCAGGCCTGCGTGCTCAGCCTGGTGATGTTCAGCGGCGGGTCCCAGTTCGCGCTCATCGGCGTCCTCGCCTCCGGCGGCGTCACGGCGGGAGGGACGGCGATCGCCAGCGCGGCCCTGCTCGGCATCCGCAACTCGTTCTACGCGCTGCGCCTGTCGCGCATCATCGGCCCCGGCTTCTGGAGGCGCGCGGCCGCGACCCAGCTCACGATCGACGAATCGACGGCCGTCGCCACTGCCCAGGCCGAACCGCGCGCGCAACGCATCGGCTTCTGGGTCACGGGCCTCGTCGTGTACATCGGGTGGAACATCATGACGCTCGCCGGCGCTCTGCTCGGCAACCTGATCGGCGATGTCAAGGCATACGGCCTCGACGCGGCCGCCGCCGCGGCGTTCCTCGGACTCCTCTGGCCGAGGCTGCGGGCCCGTCAGACCCAGGCCGTCGCCGTCGCGGCCGGGTTCGTCGCGACGCTGCTGACCCCGTTCCTGATGCCAGGGCTCCCGGTCCTCGCCGCTGCGGTGGTCGCGATCGTCTTCGGCGCGCTCAACCTCTTCGGCCGGCGCGACGACGGTCAGCATCCCGACCCCATCCCGATGGAGCGGGAGGTCGAGCCGTGACGACCTGGAACATCATCCTGCTCGGCTCCATCGCCGTGCTCGCGCTCAAGGCCGTGGGCTGGTTGGTCCCGCCCAAGGCGCTCGATCACCCGACGGTCGCACGCACGAGCGACCTGCTCACGGCAGCCCTGCTCGCAGCGCTGATCTGCGTCCAGACCTTCGGGGCCGGTCAGTCGCTCGAACTGGACGCGCGGCTTCCCGCCCTCGCGATCGCCGCGGGGCTCTACGCCTTGCGCGTCCCGTTCATCATCGTCGTCCCGGCGGCAGCGGCCGTCGCCGCACTCATCCGCCTCCTGACCTGAGCGGCTCACGCCGGGGGACGGTGTCGGCGGCACTCCCTAACGTTCTGACGTGAGCGCATCCTGGCACCCCGTGGCGAACGCGCAGCCCACGGAATGGCTGCTCAGCCAAGGTGCCCTCGGCACGCCCTACGCCGTCGTCCGGCGCTTCGCGTTCGGCGACGCCAACCGGCCCGACATCTGGTTCCGCGTCGTCACCTGGGCCCCGCGATCGGAGGGCAGGGAGCTCATCGGCTGGTGCCGCACACTGGAGGCCGCAGCGGCGGTCGCCTGGGATCACCGCTGCGCGGCGGAGTCCTGGCGCCACCACATGGCCAGGCGGCGTTCCGACACGGCCATGATGGCCGCCCAGCGTCCCAGCGCGGCCGAGCTGGTGCGCTTCTACCGTGCGACGCTCGCGTCGCAGGGAGGGCGCGCATTGCGTCCCCCGCCCCCGAGGACGACCATGGGGCGGTGAGCGATACCGCGTGAAGCCGACCGGTCGCCCTCCACCGCCAGCTGTTCCGTCACCACGAGAAGCTGCGGACGGTGGCCATCGCCAACCGGCTGCTGCGCATCGCGATCGGCCTGGTCGCCGTGCTCACCTCGGGAGTCGTCGCCTTCGTCTTCGACGTGACGCTCGGCCTGGTTCCCGGCCTCGTCGCCGGCGCCGCGCTCCTCGTCCTGCTCGGGCTGCTGCTGCTCGCCTTTCCGGCGCGTGTGCTCAGCCGGCTCCGCCGACCGCCGGCGTGAGCGTCGCCGCGAGATCGCGCAGCATCTGCTCCATGACCTCGATCGCCGTCTCGTCGGAGGCCGCGAGGGCCCGGGTGAGCGCGAGCACGCGGTCGCGCGAGGCGGCCGCCGCGCCGACTTCGGACAGTGAGACATAGCGGATGAACCGGGGAAGCAGGGTCTCGATCGTCTCGGCGAGGACACGGTCGTGGATGCCGTCGAGGAAGGCGCTGGTGGTGCGCTGAAGAGCGTCGATCGGCGAAAAGGCCGGCTCCCGCTCGAGCCGTTCCGCGATCACGGTCAGCTCGAGCTCCGTGTCGACGTCGAGGTCGTCGAGCGATCGACGGATCGCCGCGGGGAGCAGCAATCCCAGCACGCCGATCACGCTGCCGGTCTCGGCGTTGTCCATCGGCGCGACCAGCGTGTACCGATTCGGCGCGGTGTGGATGAGGCCCACCTGGGAGAGGCGGCTCATCGCCTCGCGCACCGGCGTCCGTGAGACGCGGAGGGCTTCGGTGAGCTCCGCGTCCTTGAGTCGTTCGCCGGGCGCCAGGTCGCCGGCGACGATGCCGGCAAGAAGGATCGCGTAGACATCGTTTCGAAGGAGGCGCCTGTCTGCCGCGAGCGAGGGGAACCGCGCGCGGAGTTCTTCGAGGGTCATAGAGGCTCGTTTCCTGAACTCAGTGTTTGCTCTGGTATATTTATAGTTTAGCAAGAGGAATCTGATCGCGGCAAACCGATCGTTCCACCCCCGATCCTTCCCCCGAGGAGCCCGAAACATGCCGATGCCCACCGATCACGTCGCGCGAATCTCGCTGTCCGACGAGGCGTATGTCCGAATAGAGGCCGCCATCATGGATGGCACCCTCGAACCGGGCGAGCGGCTCCGCGACTCCGACCTCGTCGAGTGGCTCGGGATCTCGCGCACACCTATCCGCCATGCACTCGACCGACTCGCCGAGCAGGGCCTCGTAGAGATGGAGCGCAATCGCTTCACGCGGGTAGCCGCCTTCGACATCGTCGGCGTCCTCGAGTCCGTGCAGGTCGCCGGCGATCTCTGGGCCGGCGCAGCGCTGCGCGGCGTCTCGTCGTGGGAGGACGACGACGACGATCTCATCAGCGACATCCAGACCGAGCTCGTGGAGGCGGCGACGAACGACGACACCGTCCGCTTCATCACGATCTTCGAACACCTCGTCGTCGCCTTCGCGCGCATCGAAGGCAACAACGTCCGCATCCGGACCCTCGGCAACGTCCTCCCCCAGGTGCGGCGCCTCGGACGCAAGCTGCACGGGCGACTCGACCCGCTGGTGGTCGCCCGGTTCACCCGCGAACTGCGCGAGGCCACGACCAAGCGCGACGGTCGTGCCGCCGTCACCCTCATCAACGACTACGTCACTCGGATCGGAGATGTGCTCTCCGCCCTCTGACACTCCGTGACACCACGGGCGCCGATATCCGTGACAGCCCTGATGCCATCCCCTCCCACGCGGCCCTACCGTGGAGACACGCTCGGCCACGGGGAAATGTCCAGGGGGGACAGAAAGAAGGCCGGTCCCGATGGGACCGGCCTTCTTCGCGTGCTCAGCTGCTGATTACTTGGTCAGCGGCTCCAGGGTCGGGTCGTTGGCGTACGCCTCCGCCGCGTTCTCCTTGGTGACGATGACCGGCTTCAGCAGGAAGGCCGGAACGATCTTCACGCCGTTGTCGTAGGACTTGTCGTCGTTCGTGGCCGGCTTCTTGCCCTGCTGCAGGTCCTTGACCATGTCGATGGCCTGCTTGACCAGGTTGCGGGTGTCCTTGTTGATGGTCGAGTACTGCTCGCCCGCCATGATGGACTTGACCGACTCGGCCT
>JABLTH010002805.1_pt1 | contig 10771 bp, 7 predicted proteins | sample 7875711 | NCBI WGS metagenome assembly JABLTH01 (sample SAMN14941262, study PRJNA633318) | bioreactor metagenome | isolation source: bioreactor | place: China | collected 2019-03-05 | reverse complement strand
GAGCCGCTGCCCGATACCGCACGCGGCGCCGTGTCGGGCGCCGGCGTCTGCGGGCCCTGCGCGGGAGGCGGCGCGCCGCGCCGAAAGAATGCGGCGAGCGGATCGTCGGGATCGAGGATCGTGAACGACTGGACACCGGCCTGCTGGTCGGGTGCGGCGGTCGTGACGGTCACGACCGCCGGGCCGTAGCGGTCGACGATCGCCGGAAAATCGACCGGCATCGCATAAGGCGTCGCACCCGGCCTTTGCTTCGTCGCGGGTGGCGTGGCGGATGGCGACAGGGTTCCGGAAACGGCGGCCGGCGAAGGCAGCAAACAGCCGGCAAACACGCCCCCGATCAACGCGGTGCGAAGCACGGCGCGAGCAAGCGTCTGGCGAACCACGGTGCACCTCCCCCGGGCGTCGCGGCGCCGACATGCGCGAGACGCGCAGGCGCCTGACAAGCACCGGTACACGCATCCATTTATAGTCCACGCGGCCTGTTCGAACATACGAATCGAAACCCGTATGCCGGGCGGCACGGCAGGCGCGGAGCCGCGACGGCGTTCGTTTCGAACAAAGTGTGCGGTTCGTCAATCCGCACAAGTCCGATTGTCGTGCGCGGCGGTGAGCGGTGTGTGCTGGTATGCGGAGCCGAACCCGGCGGCTGCATGCGGTCGATGTACGAAGAACAGCCCGCTGACAGCGGTGAACTTGCTGCTGCCGACTGCCGAGAAGCGGTATCGAGTCAAAGGTTGGCGGCTTCCTTCACCGGATCGCCGCGCCGCCGGCTGAGGCAACGCGCACGCACGTCACGCCCCGCCCACCCGCTCCGCGATCGCCGACAGCATCCGCAACATCGGCTCGAACGCGTCGGCCGACGTATTGCCGAAACCGAGCACCAGCCCGTTGCCTGCCGATGCCGCATCGATCGAAAAGCCCGACAGCGGGAACGGCCCGATGCCGTGGGCGCGCGCCGCATCGACGATCGCGCGATCGCGGTAACGCGCAGGCAGCCGCAGCGCAAGATGCAGCCCGCACGGCCCGCCCTCGATCTGGTGCGGCACGCTCAGGCTGCCGTCGAGCGCGGCGAGCAGCAACCGCCGCCGGTCGCGGTACAGGCGGCGCATGCGGCCGAGATGGCGGCCGTACTCGCCCGTCTCGATGAAATCCGCCAGCGCGAGCTGCACGTGACGCGTGCCGCCGCGCAGCATCTCCGGCAGCACCGGCCGCACCGCGGCCAGCAGCGCGTCGGGCAGCACGAGAAAACCGATGCGCAGCGCCGGAAACATCGTCTTGCTGAACGAGCCGAGATAGACGACGGGCGAATCGTCCGCGAGCCCGTGCATCGCGCCGATCGGCTCGCCGGTGTGACGGAATTCGCTGTCGTAGTCGTCCTCGATGATCCACGCGCGATGCCGGCGCGCGGCATCGATCAGCGCGAGCCGGCGCGAGATCGACAGCACGGCGCCGGTCGGGAACTGGTTCGACGGCGTCGTATAGACGAGGCGCGGCGTCCGCTCGCGCCAGTCGTCCGCTTCGACGCGCAGCCCTTCCGCGTCGACCGGCATCGGCACGACGTCGAGATCGGCCGCCTGCATCGCGGTGCGCGCGCCGCGATAGCCGGGCTCCTCGACCCACACCGTATCGCCCGGGTTCGTCAGCAGCTGCGCGCACAACGAGATCGCACCCTGTGCACCCTCCGTGATCACGATCTGCTCGGGATCGCAGCGCACGCCGCGCGTCACGGCCAGGTGGCGCGCGATCGATTCGCGCAGCGCGCGCTCGCCGAGCGGATCGCCATAACCGAGCAGGTCGCGGCCGCTGCGGCGCAGCGCACGGTCGATCGCGTGGCGCCACGCATCCACCGGGAAATGCGTCAGCGCGGGCACGCCCGGCCGGAAACCCTCCGTTTCGCCGGTGCCGATGCGGCTCGGGCGAATGCGGCCGAGCCGCTGCGCGACGGCCGGCGGCGCGGCACGCCGGCGCGGCGGCGCCGGCCGCGACAGCCCGACGACACGCGTGCCGCGGCGGTCGGACTGCAGGAAGCCTTCGGCGACGAGCTGCTCGTAGACGGCAGCCGTCGTGTTGCGCGACACGCCGAGCGTCTCGGCCAGCGCACGCGTGCCGGGCAGCCGGGTGCCGGCCGGCATCGCACCGCCGAGAATCGCGTCGCGCACGCGGCGCAGCAACTGGCGCTGCAGCGAAGGCGCGCCGGGCGTGCGCGCCAGCGGCGCGTCGAGAGGCAATAACGGCGCGTCGCCGGAAGGCAGGATTGTCGTCATCGGAACATCTCAGCGTGAAAATGTCGGAACGTGGCGGACGGCTAGTTGCGGACGGCCAGCGGCGCACGGCTCTTGGCTCTTGGCTCTTGGCTTGTGGCTTGTGGCTTGTGGCTTGTGGCTTGTGGCTTGTGGCTTGTGGCTTGTGGCTTGTGGCTTGTGGCTCGTGGCTCGTGGCTCGTGGCACCATAAACTTGCCAATCCCTGGCGCTTCTCATGGTACCTCGCCGCGACTACGATCGTCTGCATGCCGGCATGTCGCCGGCCGCCAACCGAAGCGAGATCGACCTTGTCCACGCTCACCAACGATTTCCAGCAATCCATCGGCCACCCCGTCCCCGACTGGTCCGCGCGCCCGCGCCCGGAGCGCATCGTGCTCGAAGGCCGCTACTGCCGGCTCGAACCGCTCGACGCCGAGCGCCACGCGGCCGACCTGTACGCCGCCTACGCCCAGGCGCCGGACGGCAGCGACTGGACCTATCTCGCACACGGCCCGTACACCGACGAGTCGAGCTACCGCGACTACGCGCGCGGCGCGCAGGCGAGCGCGGATCCGCTGCACTACACGGTGATCGACCGTGCCACGGGCCGCGCGGTCGGCACCCTCGCGCTGATGCGCATCGATCCGGCCAACGGCGTGATCGAGGTCGGCTCCGTCACGTTCTCGCCGCTGCTCAAGCGCACGCCCGTGTCGACCGAAGCGCAGTTCCTGCTGATGAAATACGCGTTCGACACACTCGGCTACCGGCGCTACGAATGGAAATGCGACGACCTGAACGTGCCGTCGCGCAAGGCCGCCGCACGGCTCGGCTTCCGCTACGAAGGCACGTTCCGGCAGGCGATCATCTACCGCGGCCGCAATCGCGACACCGCGTGGTTCTCGATCATCGACGGCGAATGGCCGGATGTCCGCGCCGCGTTCGACGCGTGGCTCGCACCGGAAAACTTCGACGCGCAGGGCAAGCAGCGCCAGTCGCTCACCGCGATCCGCCACGCGCAGGCGCGCGCGCGCGATGCGGCCAGCCGCGCGCACGACGCGACGCGCGTCACGGTGCGCCCGCTCGTCGCCGCCGACGAAGCCGCGTGGCGCCCGCTGTGGCAGGGTTATCAGAAGTTTTACGACACCGCGCTGAGCGACGCGGTGTTCGCGACGACGTGGGCCCGCCTGATGGATCCTGCCGAGCCGATGTTCGTGCTCGGCGCATTCGATGCATCGGGGGCGCTGGTCGGGATCGTGCATTCGATCTACCACCGCTCATGCTGGACCGAAGGGCCGTACTGCTACCTGCAGGACCTGTACACCGCGCCTGACGCACGCGGGCAAGGCGCAGGCGGTGCGCTGATCGAGGCCGTGTACGACCATGCCCGCGAAGCCGGCGCGAGCCGCGTGTACTGGCTCACGCACGAAACCAACACGACCGCGCGCGCGCTGTACGACAAGCTCGCGAACAACGCCGGGTTCATCCAGTACCGGCACGACGTGAAGAAATGACGGAATGCCGCGGCCGGCCGGCGTTCAGCCGCGAACGTCGGCCGGCGCGTATGCGTCGTCATCACCCTCCGCCGTGACGCCACACGCCGCGTCGGTTGCACCGGGCACCGACGCCGGGCAGATCATCTCGTCGCCATTGGCCGGCACGGGCCGCCGCACCGGCCGGAACACCGGCTCGCCCGGCTCGATCGGCTGCCCCGAGATCGCGCAACGGCCCGGCTGCAGCGCGACGCGCAAGCGCCAGCGCTGTTCGCCGTAATGGCAACGGCCGCTCTCGACCCAGCGAACCAGCAATGCGTCGTCGCCGGCCTCCAGCACCGTGACGAACAGTTGCGGGCGCAACGGCGAGACGGCCGCCGCGGCATGCTCGGGAGCAGGCGCTCCGCCGGGTGTCACGAGCGGATGCGCGACGCCGCCGCGCGGCGGTATCGCATCGTGTTCGATCCGTGCCGGCGCATCGCACGGCACGTCTTCTTCGCAAATCAGGCTTTCCATGATGTTGAGCATGCTTGACGGATTTCCGTGCAGGTTGAACGGCGCCGCACTCAGCGCCGGCCCATCGGTTCGCGCAGCAGCGACAGGCCGATCGCCGCCCCGGTGACGGCGGCCGCGAGCATCAGTCCGATGCCGCCCGACCAGCCGAATGCACCGACGATCGCGCCGATCGACAGCGGCCCGATCACCTGACCGAGATAGTTGCCCTGCACGACCCAGCCGATGCTCAGCGGCGCCAGCGACGGCGTCGGCGCGGAGCCCGGCGCGCACGCGAGGATCGTCGCCGGCAGCATCCCCGCGATCGCCGAGAACGCGAAACCGAGCGCGACCGCGAGCGGTGCCGGTGTGGCCGCGCTGAAGAGCCCCGCGCCCGCCGCGCCGATCGCGACCGACGTCGCGGCCATGACGACCCCCGGCCGTGCGCCGCGCGACAGCAACCAGCCGGCCGTCAGGTTGCCGATCACGCATGCGGCGACGATCGCCGCGCTGATCAGCCCCGCCGCGCCGACCGCGACGCCGAGGCGCTGCATCAGGAAAACCGGCAGGAACGTCATCGCCGCGAAGAACTGCACGTTGTAGGTGGCGAAACCCAGCGCGAGCAGCGTGGTCGACCGCGACGCGAGCACGTCGCGCAGCGCGGGCCCGATGCGCGGTGCCGCGGCCTGCCGGGCCGGCGTTTGGGCGGACGTCGTGACGGGCACCGCGGCGGCCGCGGCGAGCGTCAGCGCCGAGGCCGCGAGCCAGCCGTTGCGCCAGCCGCCGAGCAGCGGCCCGACCAGCATCGACAGCGCCATGCCGGCCGGCATGAACGTGCTCCACAGCCCGAACGCGAGATTGCGCCGCTCGGGCGGCGTCACGCGATTCAGCACCGCCGGCGCGGCGACCACCACGATCACGAACCCGAGCCCCTCCGCGAAGCGCGTGGCGAGCAGCAGCGCGAAACTGCCGGCCGACGCACCGGCGACACTCGACAGGCCGAGGATCACCAGGCCCGCGATCAGCATCCGCCGATCGCCCCAGCGCCGTACCAGCAGCCCGGCCGCGATGCCGCCGAACACGCCGACGAACGGAAACACCGACATGATCCCGCTCAGCGAAGCGAGCGAGCCGCCGAACTCGTGCTGCAGCGACGGCAACGCGATCGTCGCCTTGCCGACGTGCAACGCGGACACGATGCTCGCCAGCACGACGTTCGCGACGGCGGCCCGGTAGCTGCGCGGCGGCAGCGTCGCGGCATCGGCCGCGACAGGCGATTCGGTCATCTCCATCTCCGTTGGAGCGGCCGCGTGCAACGGGGTGCGTCACGCGTCCGCGATCGGACTGGCGCACATGATACAAATTGAAGTTAACTTCAAGTAAAGGGGTATCGCGCGCAACGATCCGTTTCGCCGATCGCGGCAATGGGCCCGCGCGGCGGCGAGCGGCCGCCTGATTTAAGCTGTCGGCTTCGCCCCGACCACGTTGCGCCCGCATGCCGACCGCCTCTCCCGCTCCCGCCGCCCCGCTTCCGCTCGACGCAGCCTGGTCGACCTTCCCCCGCCGCAAGGCCGCCGTGCGCATCTTCGTCGCCGGCTACTGCGCCGCACGCGACCGGCGCGATGCGCCGCTGCACGACAGCCCGGACGGCCAGGTCGTGCGGTTCGACGCCGGCATGGGGCGGCCTTTCGAGCACTTCGTGATCGAGGGCGCGCCCGCGTATGGCGACGGCCCGTTCACCGTCGGCGCATGGATCACGCGCTTCGGCGCCGCGCCGCTGCCGCCCGCGCTGGAAGGCAGGACACGCCGATTGTCGGACGAGCATTTCATGGCCGCCGATATCGACACGCTGTCCGGCGACGATGCACTCGCGCAGGCGCTCGGGTGCCACACGCCGCGCGACATCGAAACGTTCAATGCGGACGCCCCGTTCCCGCCATTCCAGCCGAATCCGGCCGCGTTCCTGTTCGCGCACCGCCTGGACGGGCAGATCGCCGCCACCGCGCGCTACGGTTTTGCGTCGGCGCACGATATCGTCGTCGACCGCGTCGCGACGGCAGATGCGTACCGCCGCCGGGGTCTCGCGATGCAGGTGCTCGCCGCGATCGTCGCGCACGCGCGGCAACGCGGCGCGCGGCGCGTGTGGCTCGTGTCGACCGAGGCCGGCCTGCCGCTGTACCGCGCCGCCGGATTCACGCGGCTCGCACCGGTCGCGGTCGACGAAATCGTCGCCTGACCGCGCGTCGAACGGCGCCGTCCATCGCCGCGCGTCTCGCGATTCGTCTCATTGCACTGAGACGAACGTCCCAGCGTCTCACCGGCGTGCCGCGCAGCGATTGCAGCAAAATTCGTGCATTTCCCCCGTCGAATCGTCTCCTGTCAACGAACAGGCGAATGGTGCATCGCATCACGCACGTTCCGTTGAATCGCCATCCGGCGTACCCGCTCGAGCTGGCCCCGTTCCTGCATACCGGTCGATCGCGCAATCGCGCAACGGGCGCACCGGCAGCCATGCCGCGTGCCCGACGACAACCTGACGGAGACAGCAACGTGAGTACACCGGCATCGACCACCGCCCCCAGCATGAAAGCCGCCGTCTGGCACGGCCGCCACGACATCCGCGTCGAACAGGTTCCCGTTCCGGCGCGCCCGCCGGCCGGCTGGGTCACGATTCGCGTGCACTGGTGCGGGATCTGCGGTTCCGACCTGCACGAATACGTCGCCGGCCCCGTCTTCATCCCGGTCGACGCGCCGCATCCGCTGACGGGCCTGAAGGGCCAGTGCATCCTCGGCCACGAGTTCAGCGGCGAGATCGCCGAGCTCGGCGCGGGCGTGACGGGCTTCGCGGTCGGCGACCGCGTGACGGCCGACGCATGCCAGCATTGCGGCACCTGCTGGTATTGCCGGCACGGGCTGTACAACATCTGCGAGAACCTCGCGTTCACCGGGCTGATGAACAACGGCGCGTTCGCCGAATACGTGAACGTGCCGGCCGAGTTGCTGTACAAGCTGCCCGACGGTTTCCCGACCGAGGCCGGCGCGCTGATCGAGCCGCTCGCGGTCGGGCTGCATGCGGTCAAGAAGGCCGGCAACATCGTCGGGCAGACCGTCGTCGTGGTCGGCGCGGGCACGATCGGCCTGTGCACGATCATGTGCGCGAAGGCCGCGGGCGCCGGGCGCGTGATCGCGCTGGAGATGTCGGCCGCGCGCAAGCAGAAGGCGCTCGAGGTCGGCGCAAGCGTCGTCATCGATCCGAAGACGTCCGACGCGATCGCCGAAGTCAAGGCGCTGACCGACGGCTACGGCGCCGACGTGTCGTTCGAGTGCATCGGGCACACGGCCACGGCGAAGCTCGCGATCGACGTGATCCGCAAGGCCGGCAAGTCGGTGATGGTCGGCATCTTCGAGGAGCCGGCACCGTTCAACTTCTTCGACATCGTGTCGACCGAAAAGGAAGTGATCGGCTCGCTCGCGTACAACGGCGAGTTCGCGGACGTGATCCGCTTCATCGCGGACGGCCGCATCGACGTACAGCCGCTCATCACCGGGCGCATCACGCTCGGCGACATCGTCTCGCACGGCTTCGAGGAACTGGTCAATCACAAGGACCGTAACGTGAAGATCATCGTTCGGCCCGCCGTCGCCTGACCGCTCGCGCGGCCGCGGCACCGATTCGCGCCGCGGCACGCCTGCTGCCGCATCGTCCTGAAGCGTCGCCCGTACACGGGCGGCGCACCTGCGTTCCGTTCCCGTCCAGCTCCCTCCTTGCCGCCGTCGTCCTGAGCGGACCTGATGCCGCACCTCACGACAGACGCGCGGATCAAAAATATTCGTTATCCAAACCATCTGCCGTAGCGCGCCAAGGGTTCGATACGCGATCAGGGTTTCTACGGATCAAGCGCGATTCGCCCGATGTCGACAGGGCATTGACGCAAGGCGATCCTGTGCAACGCGAGATCCGGCCTCCCGGCCGGGATCGTGGCGGCCCCGTGAAAGCGGCCGCGCCCCCACAAAACCTTACGGCGTCACGGCGCCGACAGGCCGAGAATACGGGCCCACCCGGGATAGCTTGCAAACATGGTGTGTCATGAATCGTTCATTCTCGTTTAGCCGGGAACACGCATATAACATTCGATCGCTGACGATCCTGCAGAAGACGCATATCGGCTTCGCGCTCGTCACCACGCTGCTGGCCTTGCTCTGCGGCACGATCATCTGGGGGAGTTTCCGGCAATACCGGCAGGAAAACGCCGACCTGCAGAGCTTCGAATTCGTCCGCGGCGCGATGAGCGCCGCCAACGTGATCTCGGCCGAACGCGGCCCGACGAACGACCTGCTGGTACGCCTGCAGGACGACGGCGCCGCCGAGATCCGCAACCTGCTCGCCGCGCGCACGCGTTCCGACAACGCGCTCGAACGTTTTCGCGCCGGCATCGCGCAGGCGGCCGTGCTCGACGACCGCGAACGCGGCAACCTGCTGCATGCACTCGACTCCGTCCGGATGATGCTTGCCGATGCGCGTGCCGAAGTCGACGCGCTCGACGCGCGGCCGCTAGCGTCACGCACCGTTCACGATATCCAGCACGCGCAGGCGCGCCTGTTCCGGATCGTCGACACGCTGTCGCTGCTGATCGACGGCGCGATGAGCGACACTGCGATGCGCGACCCGCGCACGTCCGGTGCGATCCTGCTCGCGCGGCTCCTCGGCGATCTCCGGGAATACGCGGGGCGCACGGGTTCGCTGCTGATCGCGCCGATGTTCGCGCGGCAGGCGCTCGATCGCGCGCAGTTCGCGGACATCATGCGGATGCGCGGCCGCATCGAGCAGTTGCGCGCGCTGATCGACGGCGCGATCGGCACGCAGCTCGACGACCCCGACGTCGCACGCGAATATGCACAGCTCAACGCGGCCTTCGACGCGCACATCCTGCCGCTCGTCGACGCGACCGTCGCCGGCGGCCGGGACGGCGCGTATGCCATGAGCGCCGCCGATTTCTCCCGCGCGATCGTGCCGCATTTCCGGCCGAGCGAGCTGCTGCGCGACCGCGTGATCGACCTTGCCCGGCATCGCGCGATCGGCGACCGGAACGCCGCGCGGGTCAGGGTCGGGGTGTCGGCGTTCGCCACGACGCTGTGCATCGCGATCCTGGCCTCGCTCGCGCGCGGCATGCAGCGGCTGCTGTCGAAGCCGCTCGATGTGCTCGGCCGCCGGATCGTCGCGCTCAGCGAAGGCGATACGTCGCACGTCGCGCTGCCGCGCGGCGTCGGGCCCGAGATCGCGCGGATCCACGCGTCGCTGGAAACGTTGCGCAACGCGACCGTCCGCCGCGACATGCTCGAACGCCAGCGCAACGACATGCTGACGCTGTTTTCGCACGACATGCGCGCCCCGCTGACATCGCTGATCATCCTGATCGACACGCAGGCGCAGCGGGCAGCCGACGCGCAGATGAAGCAGCAGTTCGCGAGAATCGCCAGGCTGGCGCGGCACACGCTGGCGATGGCCGACGGCTTCGCGCAGCTGTCGCGTGCGGAGGCGAGCGAATACGAACGCGTGCCGGTCAACCTCGCCGACCTGATGAACGAGGCACGCGACGCGGTGTGGCCGCTCGCGCACCGGAAATCCATGTCGATCGACGACGTGCCGCGGCGCGACGACACGATCGTGCGGGGCGACCCGGCGCTGCTGTCGCGCGCGCTGATCAACCTGCTGGACAACGCCATCAAGTACAGCGCGCCGCTGACGAGCGTCGAATGCAAGGTCGAGCCGGGCGCCGACGGCAAGACCGTGCGCTGCACGATCCGCGACAGCGGGTGCGGAATCAGCAGCGGGGACCAGACGCGGCTGTTCGAGCGCTACCGGCGCTTCCGCACCGCCGGCCAGCCGGAAACCAGCGGCGTCGGGCTCGGCATGGCGTTCGTCAAGGCCGTCGTCGAACGGCACGGAGGCCACATCCACGTGCACAGCGTCGTGCTGCAGGGCACCACCATCACGATCACGCTGCCGGCCGCGGCGGCGCCATGACGACGGCGCCGCCGCGGCCGGCGGAAAGCGGCCGAAGCCGTGCCGCAGCCGCGTGCGATTCTTCGATATACTGGACCGAACCCTTTTCGGGGCAACCGGTGGCCACCACACCCATTGCGCGTTCGCCCCAACCTGCGTGGAATTGCTCACCGTGAAACCGCGAGCCGGACTGATTCTCGAACTCTTCGTCAACCTGGTGCTGCCCTGGGTTGCCTACCGGGCCGCGCAGCCGTATTTCGGCGAAACCGGCGCGCTGTACGCGTCGGCGGTCCCGCCGGTCATCTGGTCGATCGTCGAATTCATCCGCTCGCGCCGCGTCGATGCGGTGGCGGCCATCGTGCTGCTCGGCATCGCGCTGTCGATCATCGGGATGGCGTTCGGCGGCAGCGCGCGCACGCTGCTGATGCGCGAATCGCTCGCGTCGGGCACGATCGGCGTCGTGTTCCTGCTGTCGCTGTTCCGCGAACGCCCGCTGATCTTCTATCTCGCGCGCGCCACCATCGCCCGCGAAATGGATGGCGG
>JABLTH010072906.1_pt1 | contig 10772 bp, 4 predicted proteins | sample 7875711 | NCBI WGS metagenome assembly JABLTH01 (sample SAMN14941262, study PRJNA633318) | bioreactor metagenome | isolation source: bioreactor | place: China | collected 2019-03-05 | reverse complement strand
GCCAGCGTCGTGCGGCCCTGCTGATGGGCGACCCGCGAGACGTTGAGCCCCTTGCCTCCTGCACGGGCCAAGGGAGGCGCCACACGGTGGCTGGCCCCGTGCTCGATCCGCTCCAGGAAGTAACTGGTGTCGAGCGCCGGGTTCGGGGTGACGGTGACGACGCGGCCCGGCGCGGGGTGCGGCTCCGGGGCGTCCGGGGTCAGGGTCGTGTCGCTCACGGCAGCCGCACCTCCAGGAGACGGGCGCGTGCTTTCAGCGCCGAGCCGAGCATCCCGGCGTCCTGACCGAGGGACGCGGCGCGGATGACCGGGCGGCGCTGGAAGTCGAGGGCATGATCCACGGCGTGGCGCAGCGGATCCAGCAGAGCTTCCCCGGCGGCGGAGAGCCCACCGCCGATCACGACGGCCTCGGTCCCCAGGATCGAGACGCACTGGCAGATGCTGAACGCGAGCGCCTCCACGGCCTCATTCCAGATCTTGAGGGCATCAGGCTCGCCCGTGAGCGCACGCTCCAGGACTTCACGCGCGCCGTCCACCGTGGTTCCGGTGAGCCGGACGTAGCGCTTGGCGATGGCCCCGGCGCTGCCGACGGATTCGAGGATGACGCTGCCCTGCCCCTCAGGGTCCGGCACCATGGAGTGACCGATCTCGCCCGCGAAACCACCGGCCGAGACGGCACGGCCGCCTGTGAAGATCGCGGCGGCGATCCCGGTCCCCACCACCATGACCATGGCGTCCTGGAATTCGCGGGCGGCGCCGAGTTCCATTTCGGCCGCCCCCGCGCTGGAGACATCATGACCGAAGGCGACCGGCATGCCGAGCATCTCCTCGGCCCGCTCGCGGAACGGGAAGTTCCGCCAGCCCAGATTGGCCGAGTAGATGCCGATCCCGTGAGCCTCGTCCACGAGGCCGGGCACCGTGATCCCGACCGCTTCGAACGTCCCGACCGGGTACTGCCGGCTGTAATCGGCGAAGAGCTCGGCGATCCGTTCCAGGATCGCCTCCCCCGGACGGTGTGGGTCCAGCGGCGTCTTGTGCCGTCGCAGGGCGAGCACCGAGCCCGCGGCGTTGACGACCCCGGACTTCATGTCCGTGCCGCCCACGTCGAAGGCGAGTACACCTGCGTCCGCGAATCCCAGTGCCATGCTTCCTGCCCGTCCGTCTTCCGACCGTACTGTCCTGCTGTTGATGCGTGGCGGCCCGTCGAGGCCGGTCCCCACGGCCCGCGCACCGAGGGTACGCAGGCCGTGGGATTCAATCTCCGGGCTCAGGCCTCGTCGAGGATGACCGAGCGCGTGAGGTTGCGCGGCAGGTCCGGGTTCAGGCCGCGGACCCGGGCGCGTTCCAGCGTCACGCGGTGCACCCGGGCCAGATCGGCGAGGGGGTGCAGGCCCGAGGTGATGTACAGCGCCCCGGTCTTGGCGACGTCGGCGGCCAGGCCCTCCGGCTCCTCGCCGAACAGCCAGGTGACACGGTTCGGGGCGGCGATGGAGATCGGGCCGTGGCGGTACTCCATGGCCGGGTAGGACTCGGTCCAGCCCTGCACGGCCTCGCGCATCTTCAGACCGGCCTCATGGGCCAGGCCCACGGTCCAGCCGCGGCCGAGGAACGTGAACTGCTCAGCGTCGAGGAGTTCCTGAGACACCGGGGCGCTCACGGCGTCCTTCGCCTGCTCGATCGCCACGTCGAAGCTCTCCCCCAGGCTCGTCAGGAGGTACACGAGGGCGGTGGTGGCGAAGCGGGTCTGCACCACGGACTGCTCGTCCGCGTACGGGAGGCCGATGACGACGTCGGCGAGATCCACGATCGGCGAGTTGATGTCGCCGATGAGCGCGATCGTGGGGACCTTGCCCTTGAGCTGCGCCAGGACTTCCAGCACCTCGGTGGTGGTGCCCGAGCGGGTGATCGCGACGACGGCGTCATAGCCGCGCTCCGGGCTGTTGCTGTTCAGGAACGCCTCCGACGCTGCGAAGGCGTCCGTGACGCCGTGACCAGCCGCTTCGCGAGCGGTGGCGTAGCTCTGCGCCATGAACCAGGAGGTGCCGCAGCCGATGACGGCGATCTTCTGGCCCTTGGCCGGCAGCAGCCCTTCCTCCCGGCTCTGCGCCTGCGCCTGCGCCCAGACCTGGGGCTGCGAGCTGAGTTCCTCGTCCATGTAGGCGCCGAGCACGGGCTCCGTCATCGTTGACTCCTTCTCTGTGGTGTCTCTGTGGTGATCGTCGGTCGGGACGAACCCCGGCATGAGTGGTAATCACCCCACTCATGATCAAACATGCGTGGACCGGGGTTCAATCAATCAGTTTTACGCTACTGCATCGCCGCCAAAACGTCCACAGAACGCGCATAACGTTTCACTCCTCGGTCATGGACTTTCCGGCCCGATCCCGCGGATCCGCGCGGCGGGAGGGTGCTCGGCGCGCCCGCCCCCGCTTCCCTGAGGAAGAAGCGCGACCGGCGCCCGACGCCGAGAGACTCCGTCGTGACGTCGATGATCACTCTGCAAGCGCCCTGCCGAGAGGTGCGCGAAGGTAAGCATCTGATGTGCAAATCGATCAGAACATGTCACAAACCCCTTGTGATCTGTCGCACATTGAACAATAGTTACCATTACCGCACTTTTTCGCTCAGAGAGGAGCATCCCTTGAGGATTCACAGACCCACGCGGCGGGGCATGGCCTGGTGCATGGCAGGGGCACTGGCACTCCCCCTCACCGGACTGGCCGGGAGCCTGCCCGCCTGGGGTGACGCGCCGTCGTCCGCCCCCGCGCAACCGACCGTCGCCCCCTCCGCCAAGACCAGACCGCCCACCCCGGGCAAGGACCAGGAAGTCCTGGTCACCGGGAAGCTGGCGGCGGTCGTGTCCACGACGTTCCCCCAGGTCATCAGCTATCTGGACCGCGACGGCGGCGGCGCCCTCGCCGGGACCCGGCAGCCGCTCAGCACGCTGAAGATCAACGGCACGGAGCAGAGCGTCACGGTCACTTCGCGCAAGACCGACGACACCACCATGACGTACACGCTCACGGTGCCCGGGCTGCCCGGGGTCGCGCTGGATGCGTCCCTCGCTCTCCAGGGCAACGCCCTCACCTTCCGCATCACGGCCATCCGGGACACGGCGGAGAACAGGGTCTCCACCGTGGAGATCCCGGGCCTGAAGCTCGTCACCGTGACCTCGGCGGAACCCGGGGCGCAGCTCGCCACCACGCGTCTCTCCACCAACCGCAACGCCAGCGGTGACACGTTCACCCCCGTCACGGCCACCACGCCGGTCGACGCGAAGCCCCGGGGCTCCGCCTACGCTCTGGTGGGCACGGCGAAGCTGGCCGCCGCCGTCGAGAGCAACTCGCTGTACGACGCGTCCTCCGGGCCCGCCAACCTTGACGGCAGCCGCTTCTTCAGCCAGGTCACCGCGGCGCCCGACGGTGGCCGCGAGGCCTCGATCGCGAGTGGCGCCTGGCTCTACCGCGCCGCCGGCTCCAGCACCACCGAAGAGCTCCCGTGGGCCAAGGTCGCGATCACCGCCGACGCCAACGCGGATCAGCAGGTCGACTGGCAGGACGCTGCGATCGCGCTGCGCTCCATCGCCGTCCGCCCGAATAAAGGCGACCAGACCGCGGACAACGTCATCACGCACATCCCCTTCAACTTCGCCTCCCAGGCCACGCACCCGTTCCTGCGCACCCTCGACGACGTCAAGCGCATCTCCCTGGCCACCGACGGCCTGGGCCAGGTCGCCATGCTCAAGGGTTACACCTCCGAGGGCCACGACTCCGCCAACACGGACTACGGGAACAACTTCAACGAACGGGCGGGCGGGCTGAAAGACCTCAACACGCTCGCTTCGGAGAGCGCCCGGTGGAACGCCAGGATCGGTGTCCACGTCAACGCCACCGAGATCTACCCCGAGGCCAAGTCCTTCAGCGAGGACCTGCTCAACCCCGACAAGAGCAAGGGCTGGAACTGGCTCGATCAGTCCTATGGCATCAACCAGCGCGCGGACATCAACACCGGCAAGCTCGCCACCCGCATCAAGGAACTCCGCGACGCCACGGACAAGAACCTGGACTTCGTGTACGTGGACGTCTACTACTCGTACGGCTGGGTAGCTCAGAAGATCCAGGACGAACTCGTGAAGAACGGGTTCCGCGTGGGCTCCGAATGGGCGTACTCGCTCAACCGCAACAACACCTGGTCCCACTGGGCCAACGATGAGAAGTACGGCGGCACGGACAACAAGGGCATCAACTCCCAGATCCTGCGCTTCGTGAACAACAGCCAGGCCGACGTCTGGAACCCGGACGTCCGCCTCGGCGGCAGCCACATCGTCGAATTCGAAGGCTGGACCGGCCAGAACGACTACAACGCCTTCACCAAGAACGTGTGGGAATCCAATCTGCCCACCAAGTTCCTGCAGCACCACGAGATCATGCGCTGGACCCCGGACAGCGTCGACCTCAGCGACGGCGTCTCCGTCACCGGCGCCACGGCCGCCGACCGCACGATCACGGCGGACGGCGTCACCGTGCTGAAGGGCCGCGACTATCTGCTGCCCTGGTCCTCCAAGGACAACGGCAAGGCCGACAAGCTGTACCACTACAGCGCCGCCGGTGGCTCCACCACCTGGGCGCTCGGCAAGGGCTTCGCGAACGCCCGCGAGCTGAGCGTTTACAAGCTCGGTGACAACGGACGGACGCTCGTCACCACCGTGCCCGTGGTGGACGGCCAGGTCACGCTCACCGCCGAAGCCGGTCAGCCGTACGTGCTCGTGCCGCGCGGCAAGGCGTCGCAGCTGCCCGCCACCGCGCGGTTCGGCTCCGGAACGCCGTTCCAGGATCCCGGCTTCAACGGCTCCGGACTCGCGGCCTGGAACCCGCAGGGCTCCGTCCAGCAGGTTCGGGACGCCAAGGGCCGCCGGTACGCCGAGCTCGGCTCCGGCGCGTCCTCCGTCTCCCAGAAGCTCGGCCGGCTCGCACCGGGGACGTACTCCGTGAGCGCCTGGGTGGAGATCGAACCGGGCAAGACCCGGGAGACCCGCCTCACCGTCGACACCGGTCAGGGCAAGCCCCAGGAGTACTCCCTGGACCGTTCCACCGCCCGCAACTATGTGGCGGGCGATGAGAAGAACGGCACGTACTTCCAGCGCATCCGCGTCCTGGTGGACCTCCCGCAGGGCGGCCGGCCCACCGTCCGGCTCTCCGCGGGCGACGGCGACGCGAAGGTCAGGGTGGACGACTTCCGGGCAGTGAAGACCGCCCCAACGCAGACCGGCTCACCGCAGACCGGCGCCGTGCTCAAAGAGGACTTCGAGAACGTCGACCAGGGGTGGTGGCCCTTCGTGAAGGGCGACGCCGGCGGCACCACTGATCCGCGCACCCACCTGAGCATCCGGAACGCGCCCTTCACCCAGCAGGGCTGGTACCGCAACACCGTGGACAAGACCTTGAACGGGAACTTCTCTCTGGTGGCGCACGAGGAGAACAGCGGCCTGGTCTACCGGACCTCCGACTCCACCGTGAAGCTCATACCCGGCCACCAGTACCGGGTGTCCTTCGATTACCAGAACTCCCTGGCCGATCAGTACAGCTGGGTCTGGGGCTACGACGCGAAGGCGCCGGTCACGGTCGAGAGCAAGCCTCTTCCCGCCCAGACCAAGACCACCCGCTTCGCCCAGGAGTTCACCGCCGGCAATTGCGGACGGTACTTCACCGGTCTGAGCCGCACGGGTTCCTCGGACGGCGCGGACTTCGTCCTGGACGACTTCCGGCTGGAGGACCTCGGCCCCGACTCCGAGGTTCCGGCCTGCGCCACGGTGTCCGGCAAGCTCGGCGCCGACGTGATCCAGCAGGGCAAGGCCGCCGAGTTCACCACGGTGCTGGAGAACAACGAGCCCGCACCGGTGAGGGACGTGGCCGTCAGCCTCCAGCTCCCCGAGGGCTGGACCGCCGAGGCCAAGACCCCGGCCACGACGGCCACCCTCGCCGCCGGCGCGAAGTTCACCACCACGTGGGCCGTCACGGCGCCGGCCAGCGCGGATGGCGGCTACTCGATCGGCATCAAGGGGACCTACCGGACCACGGTGGATCCGCAGGGTCCGCGGACGGCAAGCGCCGCCGTCGCGGTCAAGACGCTACCGAAACCGCCGCAGCAGGACGTGTACGCGAGCGATCACGACTGGGTCAGTTCCAGCAACGGCTGGGGTCCCGTGGAGAAGGACCGGTCTAACGGTGAGCAGGGCGCCGGAGACGGCGCGCCGATCACGCTCAACGGCGTCGTCTACCCGAAGGGGCTCGGCGCGCATGCCCCGTCCACGGTGAAGTACTTCCTCGGCGGGTACTGCACCCGCTTCACGGCGGACGTTGGGATCGACGATGTGCAGAAGAGCCGCGGCTCCGTGGTCTTCAGCGTCGTGGCGGACGGCAAGGTCAAGGCCGTCACCCCGGTGATGCGGCCCGACTCGGCCACCGCGAAGCTGGACGTCGACCTCACGGGCGCCCAGTACGTCGAACTCGTGGCGGATCCCACCGCGGACGGCAACGGCAACGATCACGCGGACTGGGGCGGCGCCCGCTTCAGCTGCTCCGATCAGCGGCACGACGCGCCCGCTGCCGAGCTGTCCGGCACGGTCTACGCCTCGGACCTCCCGTGGGTCGGCGAGGAGAACGGCTGGGGACCGGCCGAACGGGACACCGCCAACGGTGAGGAGAACCCCGGCGACGGCCCGGCCCTGACCCTGGACGGCACCCGGTACGCCAAGGGGATCGGCGTCCACGCGGACTCGTCGGTGGTGCTCGACGTGCAGAAGAAGTGCACGGCCTTCACCGCCCTCGTGGGTGTGGACGACAAGAAACTCGGCAAGGGCCTGCAGGGCTCCGTCGTGTTCGTGGTCCTGGTGGACGGCGCGGAGAAGTTCCGCAGCGCGGTCCTCAGCGCCCCGGACGCGGCGGTCCCCGTGAAGGTCGACGTCACGGGCGCCTCACGCGTCGAGTTGAAGGCCCTGACCAACGGGGACGACGGCGGCGACGACTGGGGTGACTGGGCGGACGCCCGCTTCACCTGCTGAGCCGTTCCCCCCTTACGGCACGCGAGCCGCCAGTAGATGCCCTTATCCTTCGTGGATTCGGGCACTTACTGGCGGCTCGCGTCGTATGGGGCGGCGCCTCAGGGAGATCAGACGACTTGCACGCCGGCCTGCCAGACGGCGTGGGTGAGCGGCATGCCCGGACGGTAGGCCAGGTGCGTCGCGCTGGGAGCGTTCAGGAGGTGCAGATCGGCGCGATGCCCGACGGCGATCGACCCGACCGCACGCCGCCCGTCGACGTCCTCGCCCACTTCGCGGTGCAGGGCCAGGGCGCCGCCGAATGTCGCCGCGCGCACGGCCTCGTGGACGCTGAGGCCCATCTGCAGCACCGCGGTGGTCACACAGTAGTTCATGGCGCTCGTGTAGCTCGTCCCGGGATTGAGATTGGAGGCGATCGCCACCTGGATGCCCGCGTCCAGCAGCCGTCGGCCCGGGGCGAGGGGCTCCCGCGTGGACAGGTCACAGGCCGGCAGGCACGTGGCGACCGTGCCGCGGGGGCCGCGCCCGCCGTCGTAGGCCGCCCAGCTGTCCGCGAGTGCTGCGATGTCAGCGTCTTCAAGGTGATTCACGTGGTCGACGCTCGCGGCGCCGAGCTCGACGGCGAGCCGCACGCCGGCGCCCGGGCCGAGCTGGTTGCCGTGCACGCGCAGCCCCAGGCCGGCGGCGGCACAGGCCTCGAGCACGCGACGGGACTGGACCTCGTCGAACGCCCCGCGCTCACAGAACACATCGGCCCAGCGGGCATGGGGCGCGACGGCGGTGAGCATCGGCCCGACCACTTCGTCCACATAGGCTTCGGGCTCGGCGCCCTTCGGGACGAGATGCGCTCCGAGGAACGTGACCTCATCGGCCACCTGAGCGGTCACGCGGGCCAGCGCCTCCTCGTGCTCGGTGCTCAGCCCGTACCCGGTCTTGGCCTCGAGGTACGTGGTGCCGCCGCGCAGGGCCTCGGCACGACGGGCGCGGGCGAGCTCCAGGAGTTCCTCGTCGGAGGCGGCTCGCGTGGCGTTCATGGTGACGCCGATGCCACCGGCGCTGTAGCTCTCCCCCGCCATGCGCGCCTCGAACTCGGCGGTGCGGTCCCCGGCGAACACGAGGTGCGTGTGCGAATCCACCCAGCCGGGCAGCAGCGCGCGGCCCTCGGCGTCGTACACCTCGTCCGCGGCCGGAGCGTCGTCGGCCTGGCCGATCCAAGCGATGCGCTCACCCTCGACGACGACCGCCGCGTTCTTGAGGACCCGGTGCTCGCCGTCCTGGGTCATGAGTTCAGCGATGTTGGTGATCAGGAGGCTCATGGTTCCCATTCTTCCGGGACACGCCCGCTCCGTCCCGGACTCGCCCTCACCCGTGTCCGGTATCCCGGACCCGCCACGCCCTCTTTAACGATCGACTGCTCCGTAGATGTCGTTCTCAGGGTTCAAAACGAAATCTACGGAGCAGTCGATGGAAGAGGCGCGGGTCAGGAAGCCTCGGCCCGGGCCGCCACGAACGCCTGGACGCACGCCTCGACGTCCTCGGCGCTGTGCCGTGCGGAGAGCTGCACGCGGATGCGGGCCGCGCCGCGGGGCACCACGGGGAAGCTGAACGCGGTTACGAACACGCCGTGCTCGAGCATCGCCGAAGCGACCTTCGCGGCGAGGACTGCGTCGTGGAACATGACGGGGATGATCGCGTGCTCGCCGTCGAGCAGTTCGAAGCCCTCCTCCTGCATACGACGGCGGAACAGGGCGGCGTTCTCGAAGAGCTTCTCGCGGAGCTCCCCGGAGTCGCGCACGAGTTCCAGCGCCTTGAGCGTCGCGGCGACGATGGCCGGAGCGAGCGAGTTGGAGAACAGGTACGGACGGGCCTTCTGGCGCAGCATCGCGACGATCTCGGACCGGCCGGAGACGTAGCCGCCGGACGCGCCGCCGAGCGCCTTGCCGAAGGTTCCCGTGTAGATGTCCACCCGGTCGCTGACGCCGGCGTGTTCGGGGGTGCCGGCGCCCGTCGGACCCATGAAGCCGACGGCGTGCGAATCGTCGACCATGACGAGCGCGCCGTACTTGTCCGCCAGATCGCAGATCTCGCGGAGCGGGGCGAGGTAGCCGTCCATCGAGAAGACGCCGTCCGTGACGATGACCACGCGGCGCGCGGCCGGCTGCCCGGGCGCGTCCGACGTCGCCTCACGGAGCTTGGCTTCCAGGTCCGCCATGTCCTGGTTCGCGTAGCGGAAGCGGCGGGCCTTGGAGAGGCGGATGCCGTCGATGATCGAGGCGTGGTTCAGGGCGTCGGAGACGATGGCGTCCTCCGGGCCGAAGAGCGATTCGAAGACGCCGCCGTTGGCGTCGAAGCAGCTCGAGAACAGGATCGTGTCCTCGGTGCCGAGGAAGCGGGAGACCTGGCGCTCGAGTTCCAGGTGCAGGTCCTGGGTGCCGCAGATGAAGCGGACGCTCGCCATGCCGAAGCCGTGGCTGTCCATGGCATCCTTGGCCGCGGCGATGATCTCCGGATGATCCGCGAGACCCAGGTAGTTGTTCGCGCAGAAGTTGAGCACCTCGCGGGTGGGCTGGCCGAGCGGGCCTGCCGTGATCCGGTTGGACTGCGCCGAGGTGATGTTGCGCTCTTCCTTGAAGAGGCCGGCGGTGCGGAGGTCGTCGAGCTCCGTGGCGAGCTGGTCCTTGATGAGGCCGTACATGATGGTCCTTTCGGCGGTGCCCGCGGGGTGGGCGCCCCTTGCGAGCTTACGAGGGTGAGGTGCGTGCGGGAAGGCCCGGCCCGCGGTGGACGACGACGCGCGGAAGCCGCCGCGCGCCGCCTCGAAGCCCTTCTCCCACTCCGTGGCGGGCAGGACGTCGGTGATGACGGCGGAGATGTTCCGGTGCAGCACCGGGTTGGAGGAGAGCATGGCGCTCATGGCGTACCAGGTCTCGAACATCTCGCGCCCGTAGATGCCCTTGAGGGTCAGCATGTGGGTGACGACCTTGCCCCAGTCGATGTCGATCGACTGGCTCGGCAGGCCGAGCATGGCGATCCGGCCGCCGTGGTTCATGTTCTCGATCATCTCGGGCAGCGCCGTCGGGTGTCCCGACATCTCCAGACCGATGTCGAAGCCTTCGCGCATGCCGAGTTCGCGCTGCGCGTCGCTGATGCGGGTGGTGGAGACGTCGACGGCGAGGTCTACGCCCAGGGAGCGGGCCAGTTCGAGGCGGCTCGGCGAGACGTCGGTGATGGCGATCTTGCGGGCCCCGGCGTGACGCGCCACCGCGATGGCCATGAGGCCGATGGGGCCGGCGCCGGTGATGAGCACGTCCTCGCCGACCAGCGGGAAGCTCAGGGCTGTGTGGACAGCGTTGCCGAAGGGGTCGAAGATGGCGCCGAGTTCCGGGGTGACGCTGGGGTCGTGGTGGACCCAGACGTTCTCCTCCGGGATGACGACGTACTCGGCGAAGGCGCCGTCACGCTGCACGCCCACGCTGGAGGTGCGGATGCACATCTGGCGGCGGCCGGCGCGGCAGTTGCGGCAGATGCCGCAGACCACGTGGCCTTCACCGGAGACGCGGTCCCCCACTTTGACGTCCCGGACGTCCTCGCCGATCTCCACGACCTCGCCGTAGAACTCGTGGCCCGCGATGAGCGGAGCGTTGATGGTGCTCGCGGCCCAGGCGTCCCAGGACTGGATGTGCAGGTCGGTGCCGCAGATGCCGGTGGTGTGTACG
>JABLTH010090253.1_pt1 | contig 10779 bp, 11 predicted proteins | sample 7875711 | NCBI WGS metagenome assembly JABLTH01 (sample SAMN14941262, study PRJNA633318) | bioreactor metagenome | isolation source: bioreactor | place: China | collected 2019-03-05 | reverse complement strand
ACTTCTTGTTGCGGCGCTGGTGGCGAGTCTTGCGAAGCAGCTTGCGGTGCTTCTTCTTCGCCATGCGCTTGCGGCGCTTCTTGATGACAGAACCCACGGAAACCTCACTACGTCAGGGGCTGGGCGTCGCACACGGACGACGCCCGGGATCGGGGCATGGAAAAATGCCTCGGAACAGTCTAGCGCACGCCGCCGCCGTCACCCGACGATGTCGTCCGGGCGGTGGCGCGCATCCGGAATCGAAGGGTCAGCCCGCGTCGGCGATGGGCTTCTGCAGCGCGGCGGTGACCGCGGACTCCGGCACCCGGTAGCTGCGCCCGAAGCGGATCGCGGGAAGGTCGCCCGCGTGCACCAGCCGGTACACGGTCATCTTGGACACGCGCATGATGGCGGCCACCTCGGCGACCGTCAGGAAGCGCACATCCGGAAGCTGCTCGGGCATCCCCACTACCCCCTCATCCCGCTGCACGCCCTGTGCGACGGGTTGCGACAACTGTAGGGGCTGATGGTGACGCATGTAAACCCATGTGATCCCTGTGATCTCGCGGGTCTCAGCCCGCCGAGCGCGCGATCCGCTCGGCGGCGTCCCGGCGCACCTGCCGGAGGTTCTTCTGCGCCGCGCGCAGTGCCTTCTCCGCCTCGCGCACGGTCTTCGCCGCCGCCCGCACCCTCTTGTCCGCGGCGAGCGCGGGGTCGTCCGGCAGGGGGGCGCGCTCGACGGCGCGCGCATCGAGCCCCGTCGCCGCGACGCGATCGATGTAGGCCGCGATGCCGTCGAGGAGGCGCACGATGCCGAACGCCATCGAGTCGCGATCGCTGGTCATCACGCCCGCCTCGAGCGCCGCGCGGGTGTGCGGATACGCGTCGGCGTCGACGAGGGTCAGGAACAGCGCGGCTTCGCGGGATCCCACCTCGGCGACGCTCAGACCGCCCGCCCGCGCCGCCTCGGCGTAGCCGGCCGCGACCGTGCCGTACCAGCGCGCCTGCCCCATGATCGCGAGCATCGCGGCCGTCCGGTCGTCGAGGTCGAGCGGAGTGTCCGCGAACGCCCCCAGGTACGCATCCATCCAGGCGACCGTGCTCGGTGTCGCCGGCGTGCCGTTGATCGGCAGGCTCAGCAGCCACGGATGCGCGAGGTAGATCTCGAGCTGGGCCCGGTACAGCCGCTCCGCCTCGCCGCGCCAGTCCCCGCCCTCGGTGCCGGCATCGGGCAGTGCCGGCGCACCCGACGCCTCCTCCTGCATGAGCAGCAGGAGGTCGTCCTTCGCGGAGACGTAGCGGTACAGCGACATCGGCGTGAAGCCCAGCGCCTTCGCGACGGCCGCCATCGACACGGCTCCGAGCCCTTCGCGGTCGGCGAGGTCGACGGCCGCCTCGACGATGCGCTCGACGCTCATCTCGCGCTTCGGCCCGCGCTGCGGACTGGCGGCCATGCCCCAGGAGAGGGCGATGCCGCGCGGCAGGTCGGGGAGGTCCACGGGATCCGGCTCATCGGTCATGGCTCCAGGATAGGACTGTTTATCTCGTAAACAGTGTGTTACGGTCATAAACAGTTTCATCCGTACACAGAAAGGAAGGGCGATGACGACGACCATCGAAGTCGCAGGCCTCACCAAGCAGTACCGCGGCACCCCCGTGCTGCGCGGCGTCGATCTCGTCGCCGAGCAGGGCGAGATCGTCGCACTGCTCGGCTCGAACGGCGCCGGCAAGACCACGACCATCTCGATCCTCACCACGCTCGCCCGCGCGGACGGCGGCACCGCCGTCGTCGCCGGGTGCGATGTGCGGCGCGACCCCCAGGGCGTGCGGCAGCGGATCTCGCTCACCGGGCAGTCCGCCGCGGTCGACGACGCGCTCACCGGCGTGGAGAACCTCCTGATGCTGGGCCGGCTGTCCGGCCTCTCCCCCCACGCCGCCCGGAGCCGCGCGGACGAGCTCCTCGCCCGGTTCGCGCTCGTCGACGCCGCGGGGCGCAGGGTGAAGACCTACTCCGGCGGCATGCGGCGTCGCCTCGACCTCGCGCTCAGCTTCGTCGTCACCCCGCAGGTGCTGTTCCTCGACGAGCCCACCACGGGCGTGGACCCGCGCAGCCGTCGTGATCTGTGGGAGGTGATCCGCGGCCTCGCCGATGCGGGCACCACGGTCTTCCTCACCACCCAGTACCTCGAGGAGGCCGACCAGCTCGCCGACCGCATCGCCGTCCTGCACGAGGGGACGATCGTGCGCGCCGGCACCGCCGCCGCGCTCAAGGCGCAGTTCGGCAGCGACGTGCTCGTGGTCGAAGCGCCGGACGGATCCCCGCTCGCCGAGATCGCCACCGACGGCTCGATCGACGGGATCCGCCGCGCGCTGGACGACTTCGACGTCGCGCATCCCGCCGTCGCGCGCGAGGGCGGCACCGTGCAACTGCGCCGGCCCACGCTCGACGACGTGTTCCTCACCCTCACCGCCGGCGACGCCGGTGCCCGCACCGCGGCCGGCGAGACCGACCGCACGACCCTCCGGGAGTTCGCATGACCGTCCTGTCCGCCCCCTCCGCCCCGCGCCCGCCGGCTCGCGTCGCCGCAGCGGCTTCCGGGATCCGCCCCCGCCTGCGCGGGATCGCCGCCGAGCGCGTGTTCGTCCGCCGCAGCCTCACGCTCTCGCTGCGCGACGGCGAGACCCTGTCGATGTCGATCATGCTGCCGGTCACCCTCATGCTTCTGTTCACCTTCGTGTTCGGCGGCGCGATCGAGAAGGACGGCTCCTACGTCGACTACGTCGTACCGGGCATCATCCTGCTGTGCGCCGGCTTCGGTGCGGCCTCCACGGCGACCTACGTGTCGCGCGACATGTCCACCGGCATCATCGACCGGATCCGCACGATGCCGCTGCGACCGGGATCCGTACTGACCGGGCACGTGATCGCGAGCCTCGTGCGCAACCTCGTCTCGACCGCGGTCGTGTTCGGCGTCGCGCTGCTGGTCGGCTTCCGTCCGAGCGCCGGGCCCCTGCAGTGGGTGGCCGCGTTCGGGGTGATCGCCGTCTACATCCTCGTGATCACCTACCTCTACGCGGCGATCGGCCTCGCCGCCGGCAGCCCGGAGGCGGCGGCCGGATACGGCTTCATCCTGATGTTCGTGCCCTACCTGTCCAGCGCCTTCGTGCCCGTGGACACCATGCCGGCCTGGCTGCAGTGGATCGCGGAGAACCAGCCGATCACGCCGATCATCGAGACGATCCGCGGACTCCTCATGGACCGCCCGCTCGACGCGCAGCCGTACTGGGCGCTCGGCTGGTGCGCGCTGATCCTCGCGGTGTCCGTGCTGTGGGGGCGCTGGCTGTTCGGGCGCGCCCGCCACTGACCGCGCGTCCCCGACGAGAGGTGCGGGCGGCGCTCAGGCCCCGAGTCGCTTGAGCGCCGTCTGCACCACGTGCTTGGCACTCGCCGCGGCGCGGCCGACGACCTCGGCCGCGTGCGCGGCTCCGTCGGGCAGCGGCGGCACGACCCCCAGGGCCGCGAGGTCGGGGGCGGAGTCCCCGTAGGCGTCGGCGAGGAAGGGGACGAGCCAGTCGTCCACCTCTTCCAGGGGCGCCGCCTCGATGCTGTAGAAGCGCCGCTGCCCGTCCTCGCGCACCGTGACCAGCTCGGCGTCGCGCAGCACCTTGAGGTGCTTGGACACCGTCGGCTGACTGATCCCGAGCTCGCTCACGATCTGCGTGACGCTGGTGCCGGCATCCCCTTCCTCGGAGCGTCGGCGCAGGAGTTGGAGGATGTCCCGTCTCGTGCCGTCGGCGATCACGTCGAAGATGTCGGTCATGCCTTCACAGTAGCCGCGCCGGGGGCGGAGTACCATGACGAAGGCTTGGCGGGCGGAGGATCGGAGGGGCTGGACCATGGCGCGCAGCACTCCCGCTCGATCCTTCTCCGATGTCGCCCGCCGCACGGTCCGGGTGACGAAGACGCTCACCACCTCCTCGCCCTCGCGATTCGCGATCGTGGTGTTCTCCGCGCTCATCCTCATCACCACGGCGCTGCTCTCACTGCCGATCGCGACCACGGACCGCACCGTCACGCCGCTCGCCGACGCCCTGTTCACCGCGGTCTCCACGATCTGCGTCACCGGCCTGTCCACGGTCGACATGGCCACCCACTGGTCGGGCTTCGGCCGCGCGGTGATCTTCATCGGCGTCAACATCGGCGGCCTCGGCGTGCTCACCCTCGCGAGCGTGATGGGTCTCGCGATCTCGAAGCGGCTCGGCTTGCGGGCGAAGCTCATCGCCGCCGGCGACACCAACCCGATGCGCGCGCACGGCGGCCCCGTGAACGAGAGCCAGACCGTGCGCCTCGGCGAGGTCGGCGCTCTGCTGCGCACGGTCGCGATCTCCGCGTTCGCGATCGAGGCGGGCCTGATGGTGCTGCTGTACCCCGCGCTGCTGACCGCCGGGGTGGATCCGCTCACCGCGCTCTGGGAGGCGCCGTTCTATGCGGCGATGGCGTTCACGAACACCGGGTTCACCCCCAACCCCGGCGGCCTGGCCCCGTTCGCCCAGAACTACTACGTGCTCACGGTGCTCATGCTCGGGGTGTTCCTCGGCAGCCTCGGCTTCCCCGTGATCTACACGCTCGCCCGCCAGCGCTGGCACGTGCGGCGCTGGTCGCTGCACACCAAGCTCACGATGATCACGACGATCGTGCTGTTCGTGGTGGGGGCCGGCGTGTTCCTGCTCCTCGAGTTCGACAATCCGAAGACCTTCGGATCCATGGACGCGGCGGACACGACGTTCCAGGCGTTCTTCCTCTCGGCGATGACGCGGTCGGGCGGATTCAACGTGGTCGACACGGGCGACCTCAACGGATCCTCGATGCTCGCCGCATCCATGCTCATGTTCGTCGGCGGCGGCTCCGCCTCGACCGCCGGCGGCATCAAGGTCACCACCCTCGCGGTGCTGGCGCTGGCCGTGGTCAGCGAGGCCAAGGGGCGCCCGTCGGTGCAGGCGTTCGGCCGCCGGATCCCCTCCGATGTGCAGCGCGTGGCCCTCAGCGTCGTCGCGTGGGGCTCGACGATCGTGGCGGTGTCGACCATCGCGATCAGCCAGATCACGAAGTTCCCCGTGGACGAGGTGCTCTTCGACGTGGTGTCGGCGTTCGGCACCGTCGGCCTGTCCACCGGCGTCACCGGGAACCTCCCGGATCCGGCGACCTACATCCTCGCCGCCACGATCTTCATGGGCCGCGTTGGTACAGTGACCCTGGCCGCCGCGGTGGCCGCGACCAATCGCACGCAGCTGTACTCGCTGCCCGTCGAAAGGCCCATCGTTGGTTGAAGTGCTGCGCAACGACGCTCCGGTGCTGGTGATCGGGCTCGGTCGCTTCGGTGCGGCCTGCGCCGGCGAGCTGGATCGCCTGGACCGCGAGGTGCTCGCGATCGACACCAACCTCGAGCTCGTGCAGAAGTGGTCGGAGCGCGTCACCCACGCCGTGCAGGCCGACACCCGCAACATCGACGCGCTGCGTCAGATCGGCGCCCAGGACTTCCCGGTCGCGGTGGTCGCCGTCGGCTCCTCGATCGAGGCGTCGGTGCTGATCACGGCGAACCTCGTCGACCTCAAGGTGCCGCAGATCTGGGCGAAGGCGGTGTCGCAGTCGCACGGCAAGATCCTCGCCCGCGTCGGCGCCAACCACGTCGTCTACCCCGAGCGCGAGGCCGGGGAGCGCGTCGCGCACCTCGTCAGCGGCCGCATGCTCGACTTCATCCGCTTCGACGACGACTTCGCACTGGCCAAGATGTATCCGCCGAAGTTCATCCGCGGCGTGCCCCTGAGCCAGTCCGGCGTGCGCAGCAAGTACAACGTCACGGTCGTGGGGGTCAAGACCCCGGGCAAGCCGTTCCGCTACGCCGAGGCCAGCACGGTCGTCACCAACCACGACCTCATCATCGTGTCGGGCACGAACAGCGACATCGAGCGCTTCGCCGCACTCGACCGCTGAGCGGGCCCCGCGATCCCGGGCACCCGCCCCGACGATCCGATATCCGTCGCACGACGGATGACGTCGCCGCCTGCGGCATGGTCGGATGGAGAGATGACCGACTCCCCCGCGCCCCTCGCCGCCCCGCCGGTGCTGTCCCTGCAGGGCCTTCGCAAGCAGTTCGGCCAGAAGGTCGCCGTCGATGACCTCTGGCTCGACGTGCCCGCCGGATCCATGCTGGGACTGCTCGGCCCGAACGGCGCCGGCAAGACCACGACGCTCGCGATGACCACAGGGCTGCTGCGGCCGGACGCCGGCTCGGCACAGGTGCTCGGCGCCGACGTGTGGCACGACCCCGCGGCGGCCAAGGGGCGCATGGGCGTGCTCCCCGATGGCGTGCGCATGCTCGATCGGCTGAGCGGTGCGGAACTGCTGCGCTACACGGGCCTGCTGCGCGGGATGACCGAGGCCGACGTCGCGGCGCGCTCGGCGGAGCTGCTGGAGGCGCTCGGTCTGGCCGACGCCGGCAGCACCCTGGTCGTGGACTACTCCGCCGGCATGCGCAAGAAGATCGGGCTCGCCTGCGCCCTCATCCACGCACCCCGGCTCCTCATCCTGGACGAGCCGCTCGAGGCGGTGGATCCCGTCTCCGGCGAGACCATCCGGCAGATCCTGCGGGCCTACGTCGCCGGCGGCGGGACCGTCGTGCTGTCCAGCCACGTGATGGAGCTGGTGGAGTCGCTGTGCCACCGCGTGGCGATCGTCGCGGACGGGCGCCTGCTCGCCAACGGCACCCTGGACGAGGTGCGCGCCGGCGAGACCCTGCAGCAGCGCTTCCTCAGCCTGGTCGGCGCCCATGAGCTCGGATCGGAGACGCTCGCATGGTTGCGCTCCTCGTAGGCCTGCGCTGGAAGCAGCTGGGGCACCAGCTGGCGCGCAACCCGTGGATGATCGTCTCCCTCGTCGTCTCGGGACTGATCGCCCTCGGCCTCCTCACGACCCTCGCGGGAGGGCTGGTCGCCCTGCGCGTCGCCGCCCCCGACGCCGCCGTGCGCACTCTCGTGGTGGTGGGCGCGGCCATCGTGCTCGTCTGGTGGATCGGGTCGATCGTCGTGAGCGTGGACGACTCGCTCGCTCCCGAGCGCTTCGCACTGCTGCCGGTCACCGCCCGCTCCCTGCTGCCGGGACTCGTCGTCGCCGGCGCCACCACGATCGGAGGCATCGGCACGACGGCCGCCCTGCTGCTCATGCTCGTCGGCTGGTCGGTCAGCCCGCTCGCGCTGGCCTCCGCCGCGGTGCTCGTCCCCCTGGCGCTGGCCACCTGCGTGCTCGGCGCGCGCGTGGTCAGCGGGCTGCTGGCGGGCTGGCTCGCCGGGCGACGGATGCGAGACCTGGTGATCACGGTCGGCGTGCTCGTCGTGGCGTGCTCCGGACTGCTGATCAACGTCGTGATCCGCGCCTTCGGGCAGCTCGCCGATCCCGCCGCGCTCCTTCCGGTGATCGCCGACGCCGCCGGATGGACGCCCCTGGGCGCGGTGTTCGGAGTGTCCGCGTCCCTCGCCACCGACGACATGGCCGGCGCGGGACTGCGCCTCCTCGTCGCGCTCGCCACCGTGGCAGGCCTGTGGTTCGCCGCGCGCGGACTGCTCGCCGCGCGCCTGGTGGCGCCGATCCAGAGCCGCGGCGGCGGGCGGGTGCGCTCCGGCGGACTCCTCGACCGGATCCTGCCGGCGTCCGCGGTCGGCGCGATCGCGGCGCGCACCCTGCGCTACGCGCGGCGCGACCCGCGCCAGGTCATCAACACGGCGATGATGCTGCTGCTGCCCGCTCTCCTGATCGGGATGACGCTCATGAACGGACGGGGCAGCGACTCGTTCACGCTCGGTCCCGCGACGATCCTCATCCCCGCGATCAACGCGCTGATCATCGGCACGATCGTGCAGATGGGCATCGCCTACGACAACGACGCGATCGCGCTGCACATCCACACGGGCGTGCCGGGGCGGGCCGATCGCGCCGGGCGTGTGCTCGGGTTCGGGATCATCGCCGTGCCCGTCACGATCGTGCTGTGCGTCGCGGCGAGCTTGCTGGCGGGACGGGCCGACCTGATCCCCGCGAGCCTCGGCGCGGCTCTCGGCCTGGGCGCCGCGTCCGCCGGCGTCGGGATCTGGGTGGGCACGTTCCTGCCCGGCCGCGCCCCTGCGCCGGAGGCGAACCCGCTCGGGCGCGGATCGTCCGGCGGCGTGCAGTCGATGTTCGCGATGATCATCATCGCGCCGCTCAGCCTGCTCATCGGCGGCACGGCCTTCGGTCTCGCGATCGCCGCGATCTGGACCCCGTGGCTGGGCTGGCTCAGCCTCGCGAGCGCCGTGCTGTTCGGCGGCCTCGCGATCTGGGCCGGCACGGTGCTGGGCGGACGGATCCTGGACCGCCGCTGGCCCGAGGTGCTCGCCGAGGTCGCCAGCGAAGCCTGACGCCCGGAGCGGTATGGCGCTCAGGCCGCGGCGCTCTGGCACGGGCGGTCTGGCGCGGAGCCCCGGCGGGGGTGGTCTGACGCGGCGGCCCGGCGGGGCGGCCTGGCGGGGGTGGTCCGGCGCCCGTGCTCAGGCCCCGGCGGCGAGTTCGCGGGCCCGGGCGAGCGCCGCGTCGGTGGCGCGGGCGAACAGGGACGCGAGGTCCGCATCCTGGAGCACGGCGACGGCGCGCTCGGTCGTGCCCTTGGGGCTCGTGACGCGTCGGCGCAGCTCGGCCGGGTCCTCCCCCGACGCCTCGAGCAGGGCCGTGGCGCCGATGAAGGTCTGCTCGACCATGAGTCGCGCCTCCGCCTCGGCGAAGCCCTTGCCGATCGCGGCCTTGGTGAACTCCTCGATCAGCAGGAAGACATACGCGGGACCGGATCCGGAGATCGTCGAGAGCGGGTCGATCTGCTCCTCCGCGACCTCGATCACGGTGCCGACGGTCTCGAACAGGCGGCGCACGAGCGCGCGCTCCTCCGCCGTGACGCTCGCGGCCGCAGCGAGGCCGGTGACCGCACGGCCCACCGTGGCCGGCGTGTTGGGCATCGAGCGCAGCACGCTCGTCGACGCCGGCAGATGCGCCGCGAACGTCGCCAGCGTGACGCCGGCCGCGATGCTCACCACGATGGCGTCCTCGCGCAGGTACGGGGAGATCTCGTCGAGCAGATCCGGGACCATCGCGGGCTTGACGCCGACCACGACGATGCGCGCGGCAGCCGCGACCGCGTTGCCGTCCGGCTGCTGCGCGAGGGCGATCGAGCGCACCCCGGGGAGACCCTCGAGCTCGGCGGCCCGGGCCGTGGTGCGGTTCGTGGCGGTGATGCCTCCGTCGACGGGGATCCCGCTCGCGACGACGCCGCGCAGGATCGCGCCGCCCATCGACCCGGCACCGAGGAATGCGACAGAGGGGAGCGCTTCGACCATGCCGCCATCCTACGAGGCCGAGTCCCGGCCCGCCCCGGAGCACAACGCAGGAGAGCCCGCCCGTCGGCGTCGGATCCGGCCGGAAAGCCCCGATCCTCCTGCGTTGTGCCCGGCCGCCGGCCGCGTCCCGCCCGAGCGCCGACCGTGTCCCGTCCGAGCGCCCACCGCCCCGCGTCCGGCTGCCGGCATGACGACGTCGGCCGCCGGGTGGGATGCACCGCGTCGGCCTAGACTCGTGGCATGAGTGCATCCGGTGGCGGCAAGGCGATCCTGGCGGCGTTCCTCGCGAACATGGGCATCGCGCTCGCAAAGCTCATCGCGTGGCTGCTCTCCGGATCCGCCTCGATGCTCGCCGAGGCCATCCACTCGGTCGCCGACTCCGGCAACCAGCTGCTGCTCATGCTCGGCGGCCGCAAGGCGCAGCGGCGCGCGGATCGCGAGCACCCGTTCGGCTACGGCCGGGAGCGCTACGTGTCCGCGTTCGTGGTGTCGATCATCCTGTTCTCCGTCGGCGGCGTGTTCGCGATCTACGAGGGCGTGCAGAAGCTGATCGAGCCGCACGAGCTCGACAAGACCTGGTGGTGGCTGCCGCTCGCCGTGCTGATCGTGTCGATCGTGCTGGAGTCGTTCTCGCTGCGCACCGCGATCAAGGAGAGCAACCACGTGCGCCCGCAGGGGCAGTCGTGGATCTCGTTCATCCGGCGGGCGAAGGCCCCGGAGCTGCCGGTCGTGCTGCTCGAGGACACCGGCGCGCTCGCCGGCCTGCTCTTCGCCCTGCTCGGCGTCGGCCTCACCCTCATCACCCACAACCCGGTCTTCGACGCCCTCGGCACGCTGATGATCGGCCTCCTGCTCGTGCTCATCGCGATCGTCCTGGGCATCGAGACCAAGAGCCTGCTGGTCGGCGAAGGCGCCAACGAGGCGGACTACGACCGCATCATCGACGCGATCCACGCGGGCGACGAGGTCGAGAAGCTCATCCACATCAAGACCCTCTACCTCGGCCCCGACGAGCTGCTCGTCGCCGCCAAGATCGCGCTGACCTCGGACAAGACCGTGCGGGCCGCGGCCGACGACATCGACGCCATCGAGGCGCGGATCCGCGAGGCTGTCCCCGCGGCGCGCGTGATCTACCTCGAGCCCGACATCTACCGGCCCTCGCTGGATCCCTCCCCCTCGACCGACGCGTTCGTGCTGCGGTCCGCCGACTGACCGGACCGTCATGGTCGACCCGCTCGCGAAGGCGCTGGCCGATCCCTCGGTCTCGGCGGATGCGCGGCAGAAGCTGCAGCACGTGCAGGACGTGCTGCACGCGGATCCGCAGGCCCAGCTGATCTCGCTGTTCTTCGAGGGCGAGGAGCCGCGCGCGGCCGTCGCCTTCGGCGACTT
>JABLTH010038582.1_pt1 | contig 10779 bp, 10 predicted proteins | sample 7875711 | NCBI WGS metagenome assembly JABLTH01 (sample SAMN14941262, study PRJNA633318) | bioreactor metagenome | isolation source: bioreactor | place: China | collected 2019-03-05 | reverse complement strand
TTGCCCGCGGACCTCGACGCGACGCTGCGCCCGTACCAGCGCGCGGGCGTCGACCGCCTCGCCTTCGTCCGCGACGCCGGCTTCGGCGCGCTCCTCGCCGACGACATGGGCCTCGGCAAGACGCTCGAGGCGCTGTGCCTCGTGCGCGGTCGCACGCTCGTCGCGTGCCCCGCGAGCGTCTTGTTCAACTGGGAGCGCGAGGCGCGCCGCTTCCGGCCGGCGCTCTCGGTCTGCGTGTACCACGGGCCGCAGCGGCGCCTCGACCCGGCGGCCGACCTCGTGCTCACGACCCACGCGGTCCTGCGCAACGACCGTGCGAGACTCGCGCGCGAGCGCTGGGACGCCGCCGTCGTCGACGAGGCGCAGGCGATGAAGAACCCCGACAGCCAGCTGGCCGAGGCGGCCGCTTCGCTCGATGCGGGTTTCCGCCTCGCCCTGACCGGAACGCCGGTCGAGAACCGCCTCGTCGAACTGTGGAGCCTGATGCGCTTCGCGAACCCCGGCCTCCTCGGCCCGCGCGCGGAGTTCGAGGCGCGCTGGGCCGCGCCGGTCGCGGCCGGCGACGCCGCGGCCGCCGCGCGCCTCGCCGAGCGGCTGCGGCCGTTCGTGCTGCGGCGCCTGAAGCGCGACGTGGCGCCCGAGTTGCCGCCGCGCACCGAGGTGGTGCTGCGCTGCGAGCTGTCCGCCGAGGAGCGGGCGCTCTACGACGCCGTGCGCGCCGCATCGCGCGCCGAGGTCGTGCGCCTCCTCGAGGGCGGCGGGTCGCCCTTCGCCGCGCTCGAAGCCCTGCTGCGCCTGCGGCAGGCCGCGTGTCACCCCGCGCTCCTGCCGGGGCGCACCGCGGCCTCCTCGTCGAAGGTCGAGCTGCTGCTCGAGACGCTCGAGACCCCGCTCGCCGAGGGTCACAAGGCGCTCGTCTTCTCGCAGTGGACCTCGCTCCTCGACCTCGTCGAGCCGCACCTCGCGGACCGCAGCGTGCCGTTCGCGCGCCTCGACGGGTCGACCCCGGACCGCGCCGCGGTCGTCGACGCGTTCCAGGACCCTGCGGGTCCGCCGGTGCTGCTGGTCTCGCTCAAGGCCGGCGGCGTCGGGCTGAACCTCACCGCGGCCGACCACGTCGTGCTGCTCGACCCGTGGTGGAACCCCGCCGCCGAGGACCAGGCGATCGACCGCGCGCACCGCATCGGGCAGGACAGGCCGGTGCTCGTCGCGCGCCTCGTCGCCGGGGACACCGTCGAGGAGCGCGTGCTCGCGCTCCAGGAGCACAAGCGCGGTCTCGCGGACGCGGCGCTGGGCGGCGCCGCCGCGGCCGGGGCGGCGCTGACGCGCGAGGACCTGCTGGCGTTGATCGACTGACGGAGGGCCGAGCAAGCTCGGCCCCTACGCCGTCGTCACGACGACGCCGCGATCCGCTCGAGGTACGCGGCGAACACCTCGTTGTAAAGCGCGGCGGGCCGGATCGCGCGCAGGTGCGCGAGCGCGCGCAGGCCGTCCCACCCCATGTAGGTGAGCGCGAGCCCGACGACGAGGCACGAGCGGTTGTAGCCCATGCGGCAGTGCACGAGCACGCGCTCGGTCGCGCACATCGAGGCCACGAGGCGCGCCACCGCGTGGAGCTTGTCGAGGTTCGGCAGTTCCTCGTCGTAGATCGGGTAGTAGACGTAGAGGAAGCCGTCGGGCTTGGTCGGCACCTGGTCGAGGTCGCCGTCCATGTCGACGATGACGCTGATCCCGGTGGCGTGGATCAGGTCCCAGTCGTCGATGTCCGACCCGACGTACAGCGTTCCCGCCTCGTTGACCTGGCAGATGTCCACGGCGCCCTCCGGAAGGGCGCCATGATACGGCGGGCCGCGCTATTCGTCGTCCCGGGGCGCCGCCGCCGCGCCTTCGGACTTCTCGCCGTACTCGTGCAGGCGGTTGTAGAGCGTCTTGAGGCTCACCCCGAGCGTCTCCGCGGCACGCCGCTTGTCGCCGCCCAGCTCGCGCAGCGTGGCGAGGATCAGGCGCTTCTCGACGTCGGCGATGGCCGTGCCGACACGCACGCGGAAGAACGGCCCGGTGGGACGCTCCTCGCCGCTGATCTCGGGCGGCAGGCACTCCGGCGTGATCTCCTCGTCGGCGAGGATGTACGCGCGGTCGACGACGTTCTTGAGCTCGCGCACGTTGCCCGGCCACTGGTAGCGCACGAGCGCGTTCATCGCGTCCTGCGTGAAGTGCTTCTCCGCGTTCTCGGCCCGCGCCCGCTCGGCGAGGAAGTGGCGCGCGAGCACGGCGATGTCGCCCTCCCGCTCGCGCAGCGGCGGCAGCCGCAGCGGGAACACCTGCAGGCGGTAGTAGAGGTCCTGCCGCAGCTTGCCCGCCTTCACCGCCGACTCCGGGTCGCGGTTGGTCGCGGCGATCACGCGGCAGTCGACGCGCAGCTCCTTGTCGCCGCCGACGCGCACCATCGTGCCCGTCTCGAGCACGCGCAGCAGGCGCACCTGCAGCTCGACCGGCATCTCGGTGATCTCGTCGAGGAACAGCGTCCCGCCGTTGGCGCGCTCGAACACGCCCTGGTGGCGGCGGTCGGCGCCGGTGAAGCTGCCGCGCTCGTGCCCGAACAGCTCGCTCTCGATGAGCGTGGCCGAGAGCGCGCCGCAGTTCACCGCGAGGAACGGCTGCCCGCGCCGCCGGCTGAGGCGGTACACGGATTCGGCGACCAGCTCCTTCCCCGTCCCGCTCTCGCCGATGATGAGCACGGTCACGTCGGTCGGCGCGACGCGCGAGATCAGCTCGTAGGCCTGCTGCATCGCGGGCGAGGTGCCGACCAGCGGGCCGAAGCGGCCCAGCTGGCGCAGCTCGTTGCGCAGCGTCGAGACCTCGTCCTTGAGGGCCTGCGTGCGCCGCAGCTGGGCGAGGAGGGTCTTGAGCCGCGCGATGTCGACGGGCTTGGTGAGGTAGTCGTAGGCGCCGAGGCGCAGCGCCGCGACCGCGGTCTCGATCGTGGCGTTGGCGGTGATCAGGATCACTTCCGGCGAGGGCACGCCCTGCAGCTCGCCGAGCAGGTCGGTGCCCTTCCCGTCCGGGAGCACGAGGTCGCACAGCACCACGTCCGGGTGGCGCGCGGTGAGCTCCGACCGCGCGGCCTCCAGCGTCTCCGCCGTGGTCGTGGTGTACCCCTCCGCTTCCACCAGCTCGGCGAAGGCGACGAGGGTGTTGCGATCGTCGTCGACGATCAACGCGTGCGGCATGCTCACCCCAGGGTGGCCGGAAGGCGAAGTTCGAAGCTCGTCCCCGTCGGGCCCGTCTCGTGGAGCACCAGCGTACCGCCCGCCTTCTCGATCAGCATGCGCGCGACGTAGAGCCCGGCGCCGCTGGTGTGCGGGCGCGTGGTCACGTGGAGCTCGAACAGGCTCCCGGCGACCGCCGGATCGACGCCCGGACCGTTGTCCCGCACGCGGACGATGGCCGCGCCGTCCTCGAGCGCGAGCGCGAGCTCGACCGCCCCGCCCTCGGGGATCGCGTCGAGCGCGTTGACGACGACGTTGAGGAGCGCGAGGCGGACGTTCTCGGGATCGCCGTCGGCCCAGACGGGCGTCTCCGGCACGCTTGTCCGGATCTTCGCGCGCTGCTGGCGGGCCTGCGCCGCGACGAGGCTCTCGACGCGCGCGAGCACCTCGCGCAGGTCGTGACGCCGGTTCTCGGACGAGGCGGGCGCGGTCTGCGCGAGGAGCAGGTCGAGCGTCCGCGCGAGGCGCGCGAACTCCTCCTCGAGCACGCGCAGCCACTGCTGCCGCCGCTGCGCCTGCGGATCGTCGGAGGACTCGTCGAGCGCGAGGGACCGCTTGAGGAGCTCGAAATTCAACGTGATCGCGTTGAGCGGCGCCCGGAGATCGTGCGCCACGCCGAGGTACACGCGCGAGAGCGCGCGCAGCTGCGTCGCGTGCCGCAGGTCGAGGTCGAGCCCGCGTTCGAGCGCCGCGAGGCGCGCCTCGAGCTGCGCGATGGTGCCTTCGGTTCGCACGGACGTTTCCAGGGGACGCGGGCCGGTTCGGGCGAGCCGGGACCCGGTGTGCCCCAAGCGAGTGCCTCTCGGGATGCGCTCATGATAGCAGCACGGTCCGGGAACGATCCGTTGTAATCCCTTCTGACCGATTGCAACCTTTTCCGGGCGCTGCGCCCGTCACGCGCGACAGGGCGCGCAGGGCGCGCCCAAATCCGCCTGATTCCCGCGCCGCCCGGCCTCGTTCGCAATGGCACCGATCGTGCAGTTCTCCGAAGCGTTCAAGACGGCGTCCGCGACCCGCCCCGTCCGGATGATCTCCTGGAACAGGAAACGATCGCGATGCTCGGTTGGTCGCTCGCGTTCCTCGTCGTCGCGCTCCTCGCGGGCGTGCTCGGCTTCTGGGTGATCGCAGGATCCGTGGCGTGGCTCGCGCGGGCGCTGTTCTTCGTCTTCCTCGCGATTTTCATCATCTCTCTCCTCACTGGCCGGAGGGCTGCCGCTGGATCTTGAGCGCCTCGTCGGCACCGGCCCGTCTCGCTGGAGCCATAGGCCTCCCAACGGACTCACACGCTCTCCAAAAACGCGGGCCGCCGGGCACCGAACTTTGCGGAACGGTTCCTGGCGGCCCTCCCTCCCCTCCAGATTCCGAGGATCCCTCCGCGAGGGAGACCTGCCTCAACGTGCGAGGAGCCGTTCGACACCGGCGCGCAGCGGACGCTGCGCGCGGAACAGGACCCACGCGACCCCGGGCGTCAGCACCGCCGCGAACAGCAGCACGCCGGCCACCGCGGGCACGTCGGTGCGGAACGCGGGCGCGATCAGGCTGAGGTCCATCCAGCCGCCGCCGCCCTTCGCGGCCTCGTACTCCGCGCGGAAGTCGGCGTCGGTGCGCAGCTGCCACGCGAGACCCGCGACCTTGAGCGCGAGGAACGTTCCGGCCGCCGCGTACACCGGCCGCTCGGCCGAAGTGTGGCACCCCGCTCCGGAGAGCGCGCGGTAGAGGAACAGCGCGGCGAAGACGAGTTCCGCGCCGTGGCCCGCGCCCTGGTGCACGAGATCGTGGCGCCACGTCATCGCGAGCCAGACCCAGAGGAGCGCGAGCGCCGCGAGCACGAGCAGCGTGACGCGGTTGCGGCGGAACAGCCAGAACAGCGCGAGCCAGCCGGCCGTGAGCGCGATCAGGAGGCCCGTGTTGCGGCACTCGGTCATCGTGACGCCGCCGCCGTAGACGAAGTCGAACGCGGGGATCGCGGGATAGCCGAACAGCCACGCGACGACCGTGTGCCCCAACTCGTGCACGAGGATCGACAGGTAGCCGATCACGAAGCGCGTGAACGGCAGCGCGAACAGCACGAGGCCCGCGGGCACCCCGAACAGCACCGCGCGGCGGCCGTCCGCGTCGAGGACACCGGGCGGCCCCTCGGGAGCGGCCTCGACCACGCGCCCGGGCAGCGGCAGCGCGCGGGCGTCCTCGCGCTCACGCCATTTCGCGAACACGAGGCCGCAGCGGGCGCAGGACGGGTCCTGCGCCCCGGGGGGCCCGTAACCGCACTTGGGACAGTTCACCCGGGGAACATAGGTCCCCGGTCACCAGGAGGTCGCGAGGTCCCCCACCGCGCCGGTCACGGCGTCGAGCACCGCGCAGCGCGTCACCGCCTCGGTCATGCGGTTGTGGTCGGTGAACAGCGGGCGGTCCTCCTCGAGGTGCGCCACGACCTCGCGGATCGCGCCGTGCGCGGCCCGGGTCCCCTTGCCGAAGGCGAACTCGCGGAAGTCGAGCGCCTGGGCGCAGGCGATCAGCTCGATCGCCAGCACGCCCTGCGCGTTGTCGAGGATCTGGCGGCTCTTGAGTGCGCCGTTCATCCCCATGCTGACGAAGTCTTCCTGGTCCGCCGCGGCGGGGATCGACTGGATCGACGCGGGCATCGAGAGGATCCGCTGCTCGACGACGAGCATGTCGGCCGTGTACTGGCTCAGCATGTGGCCGCTGAACATGCCGGCGCCCTTCGTCAGGAACGCGGGCAGCCCGACCGACAGCGCGGGGTTCAGGAGCCGGTTCAGCCGCCGCTCCGACAGCACCGACACCATCGTGATGCCGGCGGCGACCATGTCCATCGGCAGGCTCACCGGCGAGCCCTGGAAGTTCGCGCCGGTGAGGACCTTGTCCTCGGCCGTGACGAAGATCGGGTTGTCCGCGACGCCGTTCAGCTCGGTCTCGACCTGCGTGCGCGTGTAGGCCAGCGCGTCGCGCAGCGCGCCGATCACCTGCGGCGTCGAGCGCATCGAATAGGCGTCCTGGACCTTGACCTTGAGCTTGCCGGTCATGAGGTCCGAGCCGTCCATCACGCGGCGCAGGTTCCCGGCCGAGGTGACCGCGCCCTTGAACCCGCGCAGCTCGTGCAGCTGCGAAACGTACGGCTTCATGTTGGCGAGCAGCGCCTCGAGCGCCATCGCCGCGGCGATCTCGGCCTGCGCGACCCAGCGCTCGGCGTCGTACAGGAGCAGCGCGCCCATCGAGGTCAGCATGTTCGAGCCGTTGATCGCGGCGAGCCCGTCGCGCGCCTGGAGGCCCGGCACGGGGATGCCGGCCTCGGCCAGCGCCGCGCGGGTGGCCATGCGCTGGCCGCGGTAGAAGCACTCGCCCTCGCCCATCAGCGAGAGCGCGATCTGGCTCTGCGGCGAGAGGTCGCCGCACGCGCCGACGCTGCCCTTCTCGCAGGCGATCGGCGTCACGCCGGCGTTGAGCATCGCGACGTAGGTCAGCGGGATCTCGGGCCGGCAGCCCGAGTACCCCTTGGCGTGCACGTTGACGCGCGAGAGCATCGTCGCGCGCACGTGCTCGACCGGGGCGGGTTGCCCGATGCCGGCGGCGTGGTTGTAGATCAGGTAGCGCTGGAACTGCTGGACCTGGTCGTCCGACAGCGCGACCTCGGACAGCTCGCCGATGCCGGTGTTCACCCCGTACATCACCTCGTGCTTCTCGATCTTCCGTTCGAGGAGCGCGCGGCAGGCACGGATGCGTTCGAGGGCGGCGGGGGCCAGTTCGACCGGCTCTCCGTGGCGGGCGACGCGAACGAGGTCTTCGAGGGTCAGACGGCTGCCGTCGACGATCACGGGCATGCGGCGGTTCTCCGTGGTGGGAGGATCATTTTAGCCCCACCCGGGCCCCCGGGGGTCCCTTCGTTCGGCGCAGACTGGCCACTGCCGAATCGCGTGCGGCGACAGCTCCTTTCTTGACACCCTCCTGGTGCGATCTTATTGTCAGCACTCGATGGCGAGGAGTGCTAATCCGCTGCCCTGACGGTAACAATTCAAACAATCATGAACCAATCGGTTCATCCCAAGCTCGATAGCTCGAAGGAGGAAGAACGATGAAGCTGAAGCCGCTGCACGACCGTGTCCTGGTGAAGCGCATCGAGGGCACCGAGACCACCAAGGGCGGGATCATCATCCCCGACACCGCGAAGGAAAAGCCCCAGGAGGGCGAGGTCGTGGCCGTCGGCGCCGGCAAGCGCGACGACGAGGGCAAGGTCCACGCGCTCGAGGTCAAGGCCGGCGACCGCGTCCTGTTCGGCAAGTACTCCGGCTCCGAAGTGAAGATCGAGGGCGAGGAGTTCGTCATCCTCCGCGAGGAAGAGATCCTCGGGATCATCGGGTGAAGCCGGGCGGGGCTAGCCCCGCCCCTGCGGCGCCGAGTCACGAATGTTTCGCGGCCCGTCCGGCCGCTGAAGGAGTCTGAGCATGGCTGCAAAGAAGGTGTCGTACTCCGAGGATGCGCGGCAGTCCCTGCTGCGCGGCGTGAACCGTCTCGCCGACGCGGTCAAGGTCACCCTCGGCCCGCGTGGCCGCAACGTCCTGATCGAGAAGAAGTTCGGCTCCCCGCTGTCGACCAAGGACGGCGTGACGGTGGCCAAGGAACTCGAGTTCGAGGACGCGTGGGAGAACATGGGCGCGCAGATGGTGCGCGAGGTCGCGTCGAAGACCTCCGACGTCGCCGGTGACGGCACGACCACCGCGACCGTCCTGGCGCAGGCGATCTTCCGCGAGGGCGTGAAGGCCGTCACCGCCGGCGCGAACCCGATGGACCTCAAGCGCGGCATCGAGCAGGCCGCCCAGACGGCGACCGCCGAGATCCAGAAGATCTCGCGCCACGTCGAGGGCAACAAGATGATCGCGCAGGTCGGCCAGATCTCCGCGAACAACGACCCGACGATCGGCAAGATCATCGCCGAGGCGATGGACAAGGTCGGCAAGGACGGCGTCATCACCGTCGAAGAGGCCAAGTCGCTCGAAACCACGCTCGAGGTCGTCGAGGGCATGCAGTTCGACCGCGGCTACCTCTCGCCGTACTTCGTCACGGATCCGGAGCGGATGGAAGTCGTCCTCGAGAACCCGCTCATCCTGATCCACGAGAAGAAGATCTCCTCGATGAAGGACCTGCTCCCGATGCTCGAGCAGGTGGCGCGCTCCGGCAAGCCGCTCCTGATCATCGCCGAGGACGTCGAGGGCGAGGCGCTCGCGACGCTCGTCGTCAACAAGCTGCGCGGCACGCTGCACGTCTCCGCCGACAAGGCCCCGGGCTTCGGCGACCGCCGCAAGGCCATGCTGCAGGACATCGCGACGCTGACCAACGGCAAGGCGATCAGCGAAGACCTCGGCATCAAGCTCGAGAACGTGCAGATGTCGGACCTCGGCCAGGCCAAGAAGGTCGTCATCGACAAGGACAACACCACGATCGTCGAGGGCAAGGGCAAGTCGTCCGACATCGAGGCGCGCGTCAAGCAGATCCGCGTCCAGATCGAGGAGACCACCTCGGACTACGACCGCGAGAAGCTCCAGGAGCGCCTCGCGAAGCTGGTCGGCGGCGTGGCGGTGATCAAGGTCGGCGCCGCGACCGAGGCCGAGATGAAGGAGAAGAAGGCCCGCGTCGAGGACGCGATGCACGCGACCAAGGCGGCCGTCGAAGAGGGCATCGTGCCCGGCGGCGGCGTGGCCCTGCTCCGCGCGCAGCAGGCCCTCGACAAGGCCAAGTCGAAGGGCGAAGACCTCCAGCTGGGCGTCAACATCCTGCGCCGCGCGCTCGAAGAGCCCGTGCGCCAGATCGCGAACAACGCCGGCTTCGAGGGCTCCGTGGTCGTGAACGAGGTCCGCAACCTCGACACGAACAAGGGCTTCGACGCGCACAGCGAGAAGTACGTCGACATGATCGACGCCGGCATCATCGACCCGACCAAGGTCGTCCGCATCGCGCTGCAGAACGCGGTGTCGGTCGCGGGCCTGCTCCTGACCACCGAGGCCGTCATCTCCGAGGTCCCCGAGAAGGACAAGAAGATGATGGGCGCGCCGGGCATGGGCGGCGGCATGGGCGAGGACTTCTGATCCCCCGCTCCTGACGCCTTCGACACGGGACGGGCGGCCGGAAGGCCGCCCGTTTCATTTCGGCTCGCGCGTCCAGTGCGAGGTGCGCCCGATCAGCGCGAAGCCGATGAAGCCGCGCAGGTCGATGCGGTCGGGACCGGCGAGCTTCATCTTGCAGCGGTAGGTGTTGCCCGTGTCGGGGTCGTAGATCGTGCCGCCCGACCAGTGTTCCGCGTCGTCGGCCTTCATCCCCTTCATGATCAGGATGCCGAAAAGGAGCCGCGAGCGCAGCGCGGGGTCGGGGTTCTTGTCGTCGCGCCGCTCGGGGAACTTGCCGCCGACGATCCTGCCCTCGAGCGTGCCGTCGGGCGCGGCGTAGATCTCGATCACGCCCTCCTTGTTCTCGCTGAGCCAGCGGCCGAGGACACCGGGCGGCGGAGCCGCGGGCGCCTGGACGGTGTCGCCGGCGAAGGCCGCGCACGCCGCGAGTGCCGCGAGCGCGAGCAGTGCGAGCACGGCGAGGGACCTGGGGGTCGAAACGCTCATCGGTCCTCCCGGGCCCATCGTAGCGCAAACGCATTCCGGCTCGACGCGCCGCGCGGCGCGGGTCATCATCGTCGCGCCCGGCTCTGCATCCGACGACGAGGTGAAGCATGGCGTGGGAGGTCCCGATCCGGCGGGTCGGGGCGTCACTGGGATCGGGCGATTACGACGAACTCCGCATCGAGACCGAGCGCGGCGACGTGGCGGCCCGGGAGTATCCGGCGGCGGGCGCACGCGCGGGCGTGGTGCTCGTGGGCGGCGCGGGCGGCGGCTGGGACACGCCCGCGCGCGGGCTCTATCCGCGCGTGGCCGCGACGCTCGCCGACGAGAACGTGGCCGCGCTGCGGATCCGCTTCAGGAACCCGCGCGATCTCGACGAGGCGACGCACGACGTCCTGGCGGGCCTGTCCGTGCTGCGCGGCAAAGGGGTGCGGGTGCTGGGCCTCGTCGGCCACTCGCTGGGCGGCGCGGTCGTCATCCGCGCGGCGGCGCTGGCCGACGAGGTGCGCGCCGCCGTCGCGCTGGCCACGCAATCCCTCGGCACGGACGCCGCGCCCCGCCTCGCGCCGCGCTGCGCGCTCCTGCTCCTGCACGGCACCGCGGACCGCGTGCTGCCGGTCGCGTGTTCCGAAGAGGTGTACGAACTCGCGCACGAGCCGAAGCGCATGCACCTGTACGAGGGCGCGGACCACGGCCTCGAGGAGGCCGCCGAGCAGGTCGAGCGCGAGGTGCTGGGCTTCCTGCGCGACCGGCTGCGCGCCGCCTGAGCGCGGGCGGGGCGTACCCCGCCCGCGCGGGAATCGGTATCAGTTCGTGTACCAGTACGCCGCCAGCCCGATCGGCCAGCTGCCCGTCGTGGTGGGCTGGCCGTTGTTGAGCACGACGTCGTAGCC
>JABLTH010004551.1_pt1 | contig 10780 bp, 14 predicted proteins | sample 7875711 | NCBI WGS metagenome assembly JABLTH01 (sample SAMN14941262, study PRJNA633318) | bioreactor metagenome | isolation source: bioreactor | place: China | collected 2019-03-05 | reverse complement strand
GCAACTTGAAGGTATTTTGAGCATGATCGAAAAAACCGGTCATCCGCCCATACAGAGAAGGCTTATGTCCACAAGACCGAACAGCCATGAAAAAATGGAGCCGGTCATCCCCATTCCTGACAATGCCCCGCATTCTGAGCACCATCATCCCACGCTTGGGAAGCCCACCAGCACCTGGATCTATCCAGATGCCGCAGGCACGCCCATGGCGCTGATCTGCCGCTTTGATCCGGGAAATGGAAAAAAACAGATACTGCCCCGCACACTCTGGCGCAATGCCACCACCAATGAATTGTCCTGGCTCTGGAAGGGATTGGAAGGCCAGCGTCCTCTGTATCGCTTGCCTACGCTTGGGGCCAACCCGGAGGCTCCTGTACTGATCGTCGAAGGCGAGAAGTCTGCCGATGCCGCCATGACGTTGTTTCCTACATGGGTGGTGACCACCACGATGGGCGGAGCGCAAGCGCCGCAGAAAACCAACTTGGAGCCGCTGAGAAACCGCAAGGTTTATATCTGGCCGGATGCCGACACGGCTGGCCAACAATATGCCGAAAAGCTCGTTGAGCTTGTACGTGCCATCAATCGCGAGGCCGAGATTTGGGTGATGCAACCCATCACGGCCAGACCCATCCATGACCAGGACAGCAAGCCGGTGCTGATAGAAGGCTTTGCCGTACCTCAGGGCTGGGATGCAGCCGATGCTGTTGCGGGAGGATGGACTGCCGAACACGCCAATCTTCTACCCACGCACATCTGGCAGGAAGCGAAATCTCAAATCTTGGTATTTGGCAGCTTCCATGTCAACCGCGAAGGTGTATTCCAGACCAAGGTGGACAAGAATGGCAATCTCACTGAGCACAAGATCGCCTCGTGCATTAGGCCCGTTGCGGTTACCCGCAATACGCACGGAAGAAACTGGGGCATGTTGATGGAAATCATCGACCCCGAAGGCACCGTGCATGAGTGGGCGATGCCGCAAGAGATGCTTAGCGGAAACGGTGAACCGATCAGGGAACAACTGCTCAACCTCGGGGCTGTCATTCACTTGAGAGAAGGCCTTGCTCAATTTCTGATGGAGGCAAAACCCGAAGCGAAAGCGATTTGCACCGAATCCATGGGCTGGCATGGCAATATTTTCGTACTGCCACACCAGACTTTCGGGCATGGCACGGAAAGGGTCGTGATTCAAGGTGCCGCCGCCATCAAGGCCTCGAGTTTTGGCACGTCTGGCACGCTGGAAGAATGGCAATCGAACGTTGCTATCAAATGCGTCGGCAACAGCCGCCTGGTTTTGGCGGTCTGCATCAGCCTGGCATCTCCCTTCCTGAGGCTGATGGATGAGGAAAACGGCGGATTCCATTTCAGAGGTGCCAGCAGTAGCGGCAAAACCAAGACGCTCTCCGTGGCAGCCAGTATCTGGGGCGGAAATGGCATGGTCAACACTTGGCGCACCACTGACAATGCGATCGAGTCCCTTGCCCTGGAACGCAACGATTCGATACTAATTCTGGACGAACTGGGTCAAGTCTCCCCGCAGGCGGCTGGTGAAATTGCCTATTGCTTGGGGAACGGCCAGCAGAAAGCCAGGGCCAATCGCTACGGCAACGTAAGACCGATTTCGCATTGGCGTTTGCTGTTTCTCTCCACGGGTGAAATCAGCCTGGCTGAACACGTAGCGCAAGGCGGTGGCAGAGCTCGTGCCGGGCAGGAAATCCGCATGCTGGATATTCCTTCCGATAGCGGCAAGGGAATGGGCGTTTTCGAGGAATTGCACGGTAGCCCTAGCCCTCAGGCATTTGCCGACAGCCTGGAAGATCTCGCCAGAGCCTACTTTGGGACGGCTGCAGAAGCGCTGCTCACGCAACTGACGTTGTCAGAAGAGCACCGTGACCAAGCCGTTTCGATGGTCAAGCGCCATCAGCAGGCATTCGTCAGACGACATGCGGCGACTGATGCCCATGGCCAGGTATTTCGTGCTGCCAACCGCTTTGGGCTGGTTGCCGGAGTTGGTGAATATTGCATAGAGGCCGGGGTATTGCCCTGGGAGGCCGGAGAGGCCGAGCGAGGCGCCAGCAGTTGCTTTCTCGCCTGGCTGCAGGAACGAGGCGGCGAGCAAGCCACAGAAGAAATTCGTGCCCTGCAGCAAGTGCGTGTATTTCTGGAACGTCACGGCGAATCCCGCTTCACGCTGATTTCCCCTGATGGCATTGAAAACAACATTGGGCAGCGTACCGTTAATCGTGCCGGATTTAGCAAAGGCACCGGTAACGGGGCGATGGAATACTGGGTGATGCCTGAGGCTTACAGAGAAGATGTGTGCAACGGGTTCGACCCCAAGCTGGTCACCAGGGTATTGAAGGCGCATGGACATTTGGAACTCAGCCGCCAAGGCGACCCTCAGGTCTCCAAACGCTTGCCCGGCATGGATGGAACTTCTCGCGTGTATGTCATCCTGCCGAGCATTTTTGGTGATGGCGAAGAAGTGGCCGAATAGCATGTTGCACTACTAGCGGTCTGGTCGCATACGAATGCAACAGGGTGATGCACACCCAACCAAGCAAAATCAAGGGATGGAGCCCTGTTGCATTTGTTTCACCAGTTGCATGCTCTTCGAGTGATAGAGAATAAAAACGTCAGTACAGATGCTGCCAATGCCTTCCGCCACTAGCATAGTAAATTCAAATAGTTATATATATTCAGATGAAACAAATGAAACAATGCCACAGCTGAATCTGTGGGTTTTCAGAGCTTACCTATTGTTGCAAGCCCACTCGCCCAGTGCAACATTAGTCGGCACCTACCCGGTGGGTAGCTATGGGTAAAAAGAACCTCGCCAGAGCGAAGTTCATGATTCGGCCTAATGGCCAGTAAACAGCAGCACAACCAGTCTCAACCCTCCTAACCATGCCAGCCCGACCAAGATCAACAACAAAGGTGTGACGCACAGCCAATAAACGAAGCTTAGCACCGCATCTTCTCCTTGGCGATAATCACCCGTATTTCCTCCTTGGCCTTGCCCCGGTATTGCTCCAGGTCAACAGAGCCAAGCTCCGGGATACGTTTATAGTCGATGCTGCCTTGTTTCCAGTATCGGGTAACGATCACACCACTGCCGGATTCCCGGCTGTGCCGGGTCAGTGAAACCAGCTTTGCCTTGGCCTCGTCTGCTCTTGCAGCAGCTTCTTCTGCTGTACCTTTCCAGCCGATGTAGTTTTCTGCTGTATCCCTCCATTCGGCATCTTCCCGCAAGACCGTATCTTGCTCGGTCAGAGGTGGTGGTGCGTCATTGTCGAGGTGCAGCTGGAAGGCATCCCAAGCCTGACGGATACGATCAAACGCTGCCGGGTCTGGGCTTATTTTCAGCTTGAGGCCTTGCTTGCCGTCATACACCCAGAGATGCGCCAAGCTGGCACCAGAGACCATCAACTGATGTTGCACTTGGTACATATAGTGGTCTGGAACTTGGCCTGCCTTCACCGTTTGCCACAGCTCGGAGGTCTGGCCTTGGTATGGGCATTTGATTTCAAGGATCAGTTGGCCGTCCATAGTCATCCCATCCAGACTGGCAGAATACATCCCATCCACGACCACTTTGGGTTGCATCACCTGTCCGGTTTCCTGCTCGTAGGCTGATCTGGCGATTGGCTCCATCTGGGTGCCGTGTTTCATTGCCTCGGTTTCCACCGTTTCCTTTCTGCCGGTTTTGACCAGCCACAAATCATATGATGTTTGCCAAGGTGACAACCCCATCACTGCGGCTGTTTCACTTGCATTACGGAACATGCTGCGGTGCTCGTGCCATTCTGCTGTGCCTTGAACCAACTTGAGAACGGCACTCATGCTGCCACCTGCTGCCGGTTGTTTTCCAGAACACGTATGACCCGATTAACTTCCGATTTCGGGATTTGCTCCAGACTCTCGAACCCAAAGAAGGTCAGCAACTGCTGCACATCGGTATTGGTTTCTTCGACCAGCTTATTGATATATCGTAGTTGGTTGGCCGTGAGCAACACGACTTCGCCCTGGCGTTTGGATTGGACTGGTTTTACCGATGCCACAGGCTTTGCCGTTTCACGCTGACTTTCTGCATGGGGCAGGTCTTCACCGGCATAGACGTTCAGTCCCAAGCCATGCAAAGCAATTGCTTTGACCAGGCAACGCTGAATTGAAGTGTTGATGTCGAAGGCGGATGGAGCGAGTAAAGGCCTGTTTTTGCCATCCAGTACTGGGTGAATCTGCGACAGGGTGACCCCTTTTACGGTAACTGCCACCTCAACGAATATACCGTTCTCAGTGCTGAGATACGGCAGATCGTTAAAGCGTTTTACTTCCCACGTTGCGGTCTCGTCAAACAAACGAAGCTGGGCGACTGCATAGGGCCATGACAGATAGTTGAACTGGCCTTTTTTTTCTACGTGACCTGACACATCGATACCGGCCAGTTGTGCGAAGTAATTCTGATTGGATTGGTTCATGATTTTTCTCCTGAATTTGAAAATGAAAAACCCCGGCAGAGTTATTCACTCAAACCGGGGCATGGGGTATTGCATTTGAATTGCTGAAATGGACTAAAGCTGTTGCTGGAAACTGCCGTTATAAGATTAACGGCACGTTGTTCCTTAATCTAAGGAGATCATCATGGCTATTAGCGGACTCAGTTCTAACACCACAATTGCAAAGCAGTTGCGGCAGAAGACTCCTATGATGAAAACACGCCGTTCTAGGAAGACACGTCCAGATCAACCTGAGACCAATCAGCACGATCAAACCACTAGTAGCCAAATCCATCTGACGGCTTAAGCAGCAAGTTTCATCGCTTCGGTAAAGGCTTTCTCCTTGATCGCGGATCCAACTCCAAACCAAGCTGAATCCAAGCGGTGATCTTGAGACATTGCCCGGCGAGAATGGTCAACGTACTCGGTAATCCCATTCAGAAGCCCCCAGGCAGTGCCGTTTGCAGAAGCCATGCCAGCACCTCTGCCACTACCAGAAAACAGCGCATAGACGTTCTGCAAAGCCTTCTGATTGGGCTGCTCGTTGAGTGGCAACGCTGGATCTCCGAGTACTTCAACCAAGTAATTCATGGTCTCGAACTTGTTCACTTTCCGCTCAGATAACACCTTAATTGAGCCCATGAACATGTCCCAACTGCTCAGGCCAATGCCCAGCTCCTGCTTGACTGCCGCAGGGTCAAACGTGGTGGAGTGCGGGACTTTCACTGCACCTTTCCGATCACCAACTGCCATTTGAAGGGTGTTATTGCAGACCACGCGAATGGAAGTGAACTGGGCGGTTGTAGCCAATGAACCATCGCAGCTGGTGGCTAGCAGCAGATAGGCTTTTACCTTGTCACCGCCACGTAGGATGGTTTCCTGCCCAGTTTTTGCCAACGCCCACAACTTGCGACCACCTTTCAGTACCCCTGCCGTTTCCAATTCAAAACCGCCAGCTTCCACCAGGTCTTTATAGAAGTGCAAAACCTCGTTGGGCTGTACGACCTTGTAGCGATCAGAAACCACTGAAAGTGGCTCCAAGGTGTCGGACCGGAACAGCACCTTGCTGTCAGGGTTAGATTTGACGTGCAGACCGCTCCCTTCAGCGACTGAATACATCACGTCAGATTTTTTAATCTCCCAGTCCATACCAGCTTGTTTGAGCCAGAATGGTATTGGCTGATTACGGCCAAGCTTGTTACCTAAGCCGTGCCATGGCTCTTCACCATGAAACGCCATCGTTTGTACTAAATGTGCCATTTCGATTCTCCTTAAATGCAAAAAGCCCCAGACACGCACAGAGGCGAGGGGCGGTAGTTAAAACTATGTTGAATTGCCGGGCGGTGGAAAGCTAAACCGGGTTAATCGTCGTAGTGGGTATCTTCATGGTCGTGTAGCTTGTCAAAGGTGCTAACGATGACCGTTGCTACTGCTCCAACCACAGCCACGAGAATGGCCCGTAATACTTGAAACATGGGTGGGGACATACAATTCTCCTTGGTTGTACTGCATATTTCTTATACCAAGGATGGGACGTGGAATTGAAATGGGTTGGGCCTAGGTGTTCTGGCTCCGAACAGTTGAGATGTAGTGGCAGAGTGAGCGGAATGATTCCATGACATAGCTTTTATCTTCTTCTGTCAGTGGTTCCAGCAGCCTTGCAAAAATCTCTAATTGAGTTGGTTCGGATGGCGCTTCTTCTTCAAGCAGATCGGCAATCGTAATTGACAGCAGGCTAGCAAGCTTCTCGATGGTTTTCAGGGAAGGGACAGTCACGCCACGTTCAAAACGTGAAATGGTTTCAGTCTCTACTCCCATGTGCTGAGCAAGATATTCCTGAGTCCAGCCTAGCGATTTGCGCCTTACTGCCAGGTTAATTCCCAGCCTACTCTGTAGCGATAACCCACTGTTATCAATCATATCTGTTGCCTCTAAAAAACAACAGATAGCATCGTTACTGATACATTGGTTTATAAGGAACTAAAAACTCTATTTATAAAAACTACATAATGATACGATTACCAAACCTAATTCTAATAAGCTTGCTTTTAACTGTCGCTGCTTAAGAAGGACAATAATCCATGCAGACATTCGCTACGAATTTCCGTAATTGCGCCACCTGTGGTCGTTGGGGTGGCTCACGTCAAACTAATTCTCTCGGCAGTTCCGTTCAAACTCAGTTCAATGCTCGTGGCCTTTGCATGGGGGGCGAATTCAATCAACAGCAAATGCCTGCCGGTCAGTCGTGTCAGCAGTATGTGAAGTGGCAAGCATTAAGATAAGCGGAGATTAACTTGAGTAATAAAAAAGGTGTAGACATCGCATTCTCAGCCGCAAAATTTTTGGTGAATCCAACTGGATTTCTACTTGAGAATATGGTCAAAACCGCTGAGATAGCATATGAAGCCACAGCGGAGGCTAAAGCTGAGCGTGATTTGGACCCACTAGTACTAGAGGCTAGAAAACAAGACTTGATGCGTCAGGTGGCTGAGGCTCAAGCCAAGGTTGCACAAGAAAATGCTATTGCTCATCGAATCGATACTGCGGAAGAAGTAGAAATGGAAGAGTATTACGAGTACGTTGGGGGAGGTAAAGCCGGAGCGAATCTCACAGAGGCAAGTATTAGTCTTGGCGGAGAAGTGCGCCGGGTCAGTAAGCGAATTTATCGGTTTAAGGGAAAGGAAGAAAAATGCCGAATGAAATAACAGATTCAACATTAAACGCAAAGATTGTTGAGGCGCTCCAGTCTTTCATTGGACATGTTCCAACATCCCAAGAACCACAGTCCAATGATCCTGAGAAGCGTGCAAAAGAGATAGCTAGTCATGCATCTATTAAAGCGGCTTCAGTTGCCGGAACACTCGCACTTCCATTTGGACCGCTTGGCTTAATAACTATTCTTCCGGATCTAATTGCAGTATGGAAAATTCAATCGCAAATGGTGGCAGACATTGCTGGAGCATATGGTAAAACAGGGTTTCTTTCTCAAGAGCAAATGCTTCACTGTTTATTTAAACATGCAGCAGCTCAGTCTGTTCGGGATATTGTCGTTCGAGTGGGCGAGCGGGTTATAGTTAAACGCACGTCTTTGCGAATGATTCAAAAAACTCTTCAGAAGATTGGAGTCAAAATAACTCAACGCCTTATTGGTAAGGGCGTTGCACGCTGGATCCCTGTGGTAGGTGCCTTAGGGGTAGCTGCTTATGCTTATTTCGATACTGCAAAAGTGGCAGAAAATACTCTTGAGTTTTTTGGATCGGAAATTACGATCGAAGCTGATAATAGTTAGGGAAATGAAACTCTCCCAAGCCTTTGCTTTTCTAGCCTTCGTGGGAGCAAAGCGACTGCTCTCCAACAAAACTCTTAAATGGGAAACAGTTAACGGCTGGATCGAAGCCAATAGCAATATTGATGATCTTGGCCGGGGCGAGTTTGGAATGAGGCTAGGCTCCGGCAGCAACAATTCATACGCCGATGTCCGTAAAGGGCGAACAACCTTGGGAAAAATCCAGGTCACGGCTTCGGTCGTCTTTAACGCTAGACAAGGCCCAGCAACGAGTAAGTCTTGGGAGGTGGATAAGCTTGATAGTAAGCTGGATAAGAAGTTTGGCGATGGTCAACATTTCAGAGTGAGCATTTAGTGGGCTTCCTTTTAGCTATTCTTGCTGGAGTACTAGCAATAGGAGCCGTGGTTGCCGTTTTCATGTACTTTGCAGCCGTTGCGGCGCTATGGATGGTGTGTCTCACCGCGTTCATCCTGGCGCTATTCTTCACCTCATTCATAGACAATTCAACGCTCAGCCTTGCCTTGACGGTTGTTACTACACTGTTGATTTGGGGATTGATCGGTCACTTCGGCGAAAAGAATTGACGTTGCAAACCTCTGGAGGTTCAAGTGGGTGAAATCCTATTAGACAAAGAAGCCTTGAAACACCTGCAACAGGAATTACCACGCACTGTTGACCAAGCTGTTGAATTGTTGCTGAGACTGATACCGCCCATTGAGAGAGGGAAGTTTTCCACCATGACGGCTGATGAGTCTTTTGCGTTCTCCCGAGTGTTTGGCATGTGGATTCGAAACCATTTTGGCTTATGGGGAGGTAATTTGGATTTGATGAAAGATGCCTGCTCTACGCATCCAGACGATGCATCAGGTGTTATTTCTTCGATATTTTTTGACCGGATCGCAAATCCCGATAGCATTGCTAAGTATGAGCCAAGCGAATGGACATCGGGGATGCGATTTATACGGGCAATACTCGTTCACCGTTGCGAAAGGACTGAGGGGGATACGACCTTCGTTAAACCTAGGTGAGGTGTCTACGGCTTTCCCATTGAGTTAAGAAACTGCTTCGCTGATCTCCGCATTCGCATCACGCTTATCCCTTGCCTTCGAAATTTATTTATCGTGACCGTTGCCACAATGGCGGCTTATTCCGTTTAATATCAAAAAGTTGGTAAATATGCAGGTTAAAATATAGATATGAAAATGATCGCAATTTGATTGCAATCAATAACAGTAAAGGAAAATTTCATATGAATTATTTTAACGAAAACCATGTCAGGACTGCGATTAACAAAATTGGTGGTCCCACCAAGACATCAAACCTGCTAAACGTATCAAACGGTGCTGTGCATGCTTGGATAAGAGCTGGCCGAATCTCTAACATTGACTACGCTAGGGCGGTCGCAGAATTGTCTGGGCTGCCTGTCGAGAAAGTGAGGTCGGTATGAGCAATTTACAATATCCACCCATTGATTACCCTGCCATGAGAGCACTTTTTGGACCAAAAGCAGGGCCTAGAATCGTCATCAATCCCAGAACGGGGAATCGCCAAATTCAGGACACTTCAAATGATGTTTTCTGCGTCATTGAGAAAATGGAAGGCGTTCAGAAGGCAGCAGAGACGCTAGGCGTTGAGGAAATCGAGATTGAGCATTGGATTGACGACCATTATGTGCCACTTCGCTACGCTCAACAGATTAAGAAACTGACTGGCTGGAGTATATGGTCAATCCAGATTCCGGGATTTGATGTGGCCAGGGCAATAGCCGCAGATCCTGAGTGATGCATTTTGAGGCGGGCGCAAAGTCTAGTACAGCCTTGCCCCGCCTTTGCAACAGCTACCCAAGCTTCAATGCCAGGTCTTCGGCCTTGGGGTGGTAATACCTTGCGAGCATCCGAACATCTTTATGCCCCGTAACAGCTGCAAGCTCAATCAGATTAGGCAATTTCCCAGCTAGTCTGGTCGTAGCGGTATGCCGGAGATCGTGGAAGTGGAGGTTGTCAATTCCCGCACGCTCGCAAGCCCTTTCAAATGCTTTCCGAAGTGCCATGGCTGAAAGCGGGAATACTGTGCCAGATATAGCCCTCGGTAACCCCAGCAATATCAGTAGGGCTTTCGGTGAAAGTGGCACTGATCTTACTTCACCATTCTTGGTGATAGGCAGGTAGGCTGTGCGTTTCTGGAGGTCAATATATTTCCATTGCAATGAGAGCAGTTCCCCACGACGCATAGCAGTTTCCAGCGCAAGTTGAACAATAGGTGTCACCCAAGGATTGCGTGTCCCCTGAATAAAATGGCCATGCTCACTCTGCCCTCCTTGTAGTGCTGTAATTAGCCGTTCCTCTTCATTCGGCTCAAGAATACGATCCCGTCCATTACCTCGGGGCGGGCGGCGGATTTCACTTACCAGATTTGTGACAGGAACACCCCACTCCTTCCTGGCATGATTAAGAACGGCAGACAAGTCATCCAGATCACGATTTACTGTAACAGGAGACACTAGTTTAAGTCTTTCATCCCGGTAAGCTGCTATGGCTTTCCCAGATAGGGATGTCAGCGCCAATTTTGAGATGGAACGCCGTTCCATAGCCCTCAGGCGAATCACCTCCATACTACCGCCCCGCTTCGTAGGGGACACCTCCTCTCGATAACGCTTTAACAAATCTCTCAGTATGGTTTTTTCAGCCTCGGTGCGAACGATGTAAACACCAAGGTCAATTTCACGCTCAACAGCACGAGACCACCTTTCGGCATCTGAGCGGTTGGAAAATGTTTGCGTTACAGGATGAACACCATTACGAATAACACGTGCTTGCCACCTATTGCCACGTTTACGAATACTTGCCATACAACCCCCATTTGGACAGGAGTTGGACAAAGGTAAAAACATGTGCTGAAAAGCGGGGTTCGAAATACAAGGATGCTCTGGTACAATTAGCCACCTTCGCGGTCAGCCGTAATCACTAAACCGCATTCGGGGTGTAGCTTAGCCTGGTAGAG
>JABLTH010112712.1_pt1 | contig 10787 bp, 4 predicted proteins | sample 7875711 | NCBI WGS metagenome assembly JABLTH01 (sample SAMN14941262, study PRJNA633318) | bioreactor metagenome | isolation source: bioreactor | place: China | collected 2019-03-05 | reverse complement strand
CCCGGGCCGAACGCCCAGGGGCGCGCGAAACGGCCTTCGCCATCGCCATACAACGGCATGGCGTTGCCATTGACGACCAACACCGGCGGGCGGCGCTGCTTGCCAGCCGCGCGGATGCGCCCGGCAATGAGCGTGCGGTACTTTTGCGCGCCACGGTCCACGGGCGGTTTTGGATACGCCGCGGTGTACTGCTCCAGCTCGTTGGTCAGCTTGCTGTTGCGCCAGCCGCCGATCGGCCCTTCCAGATCGGCCACCGGCTCAGCCAGTGCCGATGCGGCCAGCAGCAGCGCAACGGCGCCCAGCGCCAAGCGCGTCGTCCCACTCTTCACAGCAAACCCTCCCCTCGGATCAGGCGACGCGCCATCGCCTCGACAAACTGTTCGTCCTGCCCGCGCGGGTGACGCGCAAAGGCGAGGTGCAGATATTCGTGCGTCAGTGCGATGCGGTCTTCCTCGGTGGCAAACCGGTGCACGTAGAGCCGGTTGCGGCGCGCGTCGGCATACGGGCGGCCCTCTTGTACGACGCACACGGCCGGCAGCGGCGGTGTCTCGTAGCCGGGCTCGGCACTGAGGCGCGCGGACCAACGCGGTGCGTGCGTCTGCAGCCATGGCTGCGCACCCGCCACGGGTGAACAATCCCCCGCCACCGGGCTCTGGAACGACGTGAGCGTCGCCTGCGGCCACCACTGCGCGAGGATCGCGTCAAACCCCTGGCCGCGCTGGGCAGCGGCACGCGCGGCGGTCCAGCTCATCTGGCCGCGTGCGCTGATGGTGCCGTGGTACTGCACGGACTGGCCGGTTAGGACCAGCGTGTCGGTAAATTCGGCTGCGTTGCGCGCGGCGGCCAGCGGTGGACGCGGCAGCACGCGCTGCGTCCGCGAGCTGTCGGCGATGCGGTAGCAGCCCTTGTCGCGCGAGGCGTGCTGCACAAGGTAGCTGCGTGCCGCCACGGCCAACGCACGCGCGGCCTGTGGCTCGGCGAGTTCGCCTTCGCGCTCGACCACGCGCGCCACGTAGTCGTTCATGCCCAGGCGGCCCGTAATGACCGGCATGTTGTTCTGGCGCGCGAGCGTCAACTCGCCCTTACTTTCGATCGGCAGCGTGTTGCCGTTGACGAAGCGCACGGCATAGCGGCCTTCCAGGCGGCCGGGGGCAACCGGCTTGCCGCTGGCATCGCGCACCTCGCGAATCGGGTAACGCGCGAAGAAGTCCACCACGACGCAGGCATCATCGTCGGGCACGGGCGTCTGCTCGATCAACGGCGTCAGGCGCGGTGCGGCAGCGGCCAGCACCTGGTTGCTCGACCCCGCACCGCCCAGCCAGACGGGCGTGCCGTCGGCCAGCCAGCCCGCGGCCCCGCCGATCGACGCGCCGGGCCGCTGCGGGTCGGGCATCGTCCACGTCTTGGCGCGCAGCAGACCGCCGAAGTCCGATACCGTGCCCTCGCCGCGCCCGATGGTCAGCACGGAGACGAGTGTCTGCGCGGCAGTTTCGCGCCCCTCGGCCGGAACGCTGCGCAGCGCGGTGAGCAGATCGGCGACCGGCACGCGATGCGTCGGCTGCATGGCACGCAGGTCACGTAGCCACGTGGGCGATCCGGCTTGCTGCCAGAAGCGGCGCCAATCCGCGCGGTCCAGCCCGAGACGCGCCGGTTCGAAATAGCGTCCGCACGGCTGGATGAGCGCGCGCTCGCGGTCGATGCTGTTGCCTGCGGTGCAGCAGTACACCTCTTCGGCGTCGTTGCCGTGACACTTGTAGTCGGGCGTGCTGATGCGGCGCGAGACAAGGTAGCTATAGACGAAGAGCTTCCAGACGCTGCCGAGCGGCGTTTCGGCGTCGAGCGGCAACGCGGTGGCTTGCGGCACGCCGCCGGCCGGGTCAGCGCTGAACTGCCAGAGCTTGGCGTCATCGCCTTGCAACGCGGCATATCTCAGTTGCGGAAGCGGCTGGCCAACCGGCGCGGCGGTGGCGTGCCCAGCCTGCCCGGCAAGCGCGAGTGCGCCGCCAGCCCAGAACAGTCCGGTCAGCACACTACGCGCGAGCAGGCGGGAAGACATCGCCAGATCACTCCACCTTGAACGGATAGCTGGCCGTCTTGCCGTCGCCCTGGAACGCCTTGGCTTCCGGCTGGTACATGCGGAAGTAGCGCACCGGCGGCAGCGCAAAGCGGCCCGGCAGCGAGAAGCGCACCAGCTGGCGCAGCACGGTCGGGCGCTCCAGCGCAGGCACCGGCTGGTTGTACGAGAGCTGGCCCATTTCATACGCGGCCTTGCGCTCGAACGGCTGCGCGCCGTTGCCTTCGTTCGGTTCGCCCTTCAGCCCGTCGATCTGGATGCCCCACGTGGTGGCTTCCACTTCGGCGCCCGGCGGCAGCGGCACTTCGACCAAGCCGTAGCGGTACGTGCCCTGGCGCGGCGTCAACACAACCTCGTCGACGTAGAGCGCATTGCTGTCGAGCGTGTCGCCCGGCTTGACCGGCTTGGCGGTGAAGGCGATGCCGCTGCTGGCGTCGGCCGCCGGCTGCTTGGGCGCCTTCGGATCGGCCTTAGCGGGCGCGCTGTCGATCGGCTCAAGACGATACAGCTTGCGCTCCACCGTGATCGGCAGCTTGGACGCCTCGGCCGCGCGGCTGCGGTACGACACGATGGCCGATTGCGTGGTCACGTCGGTCGGAGCCGTCGTCAGGTCCAGCGCGGCGGGCACTTGCGCGCCGGTCCAGCGCCAGGTCGGCACACCCACCGGCGAGCGTGTCGCCTGCCAGCCGCCAGCCGAAACGGCCGGCTGGATGGTGGCAACGCTGGCACCTTGCAGGCCGCCCAAACCCTTCTGCAGCCAGACCAGCGCCACAGCGCGATCCATGGTCGGCATGGCGGCGCTGGCGCGGGCCAGCAGCGGTGCCGGGTCGGCAGCCGAGCGCCCGCCGCCCATCAGCAACAGGCTTTGCACCAGCGGGGAATTGTCGGCAGCCAGCGCGTTGCGCGCGGCGATGTCTGCGGAGACCAGCGCTTCCGGCACCGGCTGGCCGACTTGGCGCATCAGCTGTGCCGTCAGCACCGTCGCGACCTGCCGGCCGCGTGGCGAATCCGGCGCCACGAAGATCAGGCTGTCGCCCGCGGCGGGGTCGGCTTCGGTCGAGGCCTTGGCCGCCTTGCCGCCACTGGGCGCAAGCTCATTCGCCACGCCTGAGAGCGGCGTCGCCACCGGCAGGCCCATCTCGTTGGCAAACCAGAGCGCCAGCGCGCGGTGCAGGAGCGGCTCGTTCTGGCTCGTGCGCTTGTAGGCTTCGAGCACCTGCTTCCAGTTGTCTGCCGGCAGGCTGATGCCGACCGAGCGGCTGGCGAGCCAATCCGCGTAATACGCATACGACGTGATCAGCGCACTGCTGGTGGTCAGTTCGCCCCACCAACCGAAAGTGCCGTTGGTGCCGGCCAGCAGTGCCAGACGCTGGCGTTGCGTGCGCAGCAGCGCGTCGACGCCTTGCGTGCCAGCCGGGCCGCCATCGCCCAGGCGCGTGCCGGTGGCCGCCAGACTCTGCTGGGCCAGCGCCAGCGGGATCAGGCGGCTGGCGGTCTGCTCGGCGCAACCGTACGGATATTCGATCAGGTCATCGGCCACGCGGGCGAACTGGCTGGCCGTGTTGCCGACCACGCGCAGACGCACATCGCGCGCATCGGCGGGCAGGCCCAGCGGCAGGCGCGTGCCTTGCAGCTGCGTGAGCGGAACGACGTTTTCGCGGTCCGCCAGCCAGCCCGTTGCGTCCAGCTTGAGCGTGGTTTGCAGGCGGTCCGAGACCTTGTCGTCCTGCTTCAGCTCGGCATTCACAACACCCGCCTGCAGCGCGGTCACGGGTGCGCGCAAGTAGTTGGCGCCGCGCTTGAGCGTCACGCGCTGGTTGATGTTCAGCCCGGCGCCCGAGACGATCCAGTCGGCGGTGATGTCCTTGTCGGTCTGGTTGAAGGCGACCATGTCCAGGCGCGGCTGATCGCTTTCGCGGAAGCGTTGCGGGCCGGTCCACTTCAGATACAGCGGCTTGTCGGAGCGGATGCTTGCCGTGCGCTGGCCAACGATGCCGTCCGATGCGCCGGTGGTGGACACGGCGCGCACCGTGATGCGCCAGCGAGCCAGCGAATCCGGCATCTTGAAGGTCATGCGCGCACGGCCATCGGCGCCGGTCTGCAGGTTGGCGACCCAAGCAGCAGTGTCCTTCTCGTCGCGGCGCGGGCGCTCCAGCACCTTCACGCCACGCTCGTTATGGCGGCCATACGTGCCGCCCGGCTTGCCCGGCAGCGAGGCCAGCGCCAGGTCGTAGCTGATGAAACTCTGGCTCGATGTGGTGCGCACGCTGTTGCGGCGCGGGTGATAGAAGAAGTCGACGATGCTGGGTGCCACTTCAGGCTGCAGCACGTAGATCATTTCGTCGACCACCGACACGGTCAGGTTGGCCGGCACGGGCTTGCCCGCCAGCGCGCTGGTCAAGTCCAGCGTGACGGTTTCGCCCGGGGCGTAGACGGCCTTGTCGGCATGCACGCCCAGGTCCAGCGTCGGCTGCGTGACGACAATGCCGGCGTTCTGGAACACCATGTCGCCGTCGCGCACGTACAGCACCGAGAACGTCATGTTGGGCGCGAACTCTGCACCGATCTTGATGCGCGCGCGGTACTGCGACGGCGTGACCTTCTGCAGGCTGAGCCATTCGCCGCCGCGCGTGAGCAGCGCGTGGCGCTCGACCTTGTCGCGCTCCAGCGTGAGCAGCGCATCGTCCACCGGCAGCGGGAACGTGATCAGCGCTTCGGCCGTGTCGCCAATCTGGTAGCGATCGCGGTCGAACACCATTTCGATGTTGCCCGGAACGGTCTGCACGCCGTCACCGGCCACCCAGTGGCTGGATGCGGCGAGCAGGTTGCCGGCCGCATCGCGCACCGACAGCGTGTACGAACCCGGCTGGTCGAACTTGACCGGGAACGTGGCGTTGCCCTTGGCATCCGGCGCCAGCGTGCCTTCCGTACGCGTGCGCGTTTCGAGGCGCACCAGATCCCACTTGGCGGGCGGCGCGCTGGCACCGCTTGCGCCACTCACAACCGGTATCGGCGTGAGCGTGAACGACACGTTCTGCCCCGGCGTGGTGAAGTTCGACGTGGTCGACAGCTTGTACGGCGTCGCGCCACGTGCGATCAGCAATTCGCGCGTCACCTTCACACGGTACGCCGCGCCATCGTTGGCAAACACGGTCACCACGTAGCGGCTCGGTTCCTTGGCGGCGGGCAGTTCCAGCTTGGCGTTGCCGTCGCCGTCGGTGGTCAGCTCCTGCTGCTCCAGCTTGACGGGGAACAGGCCCGCGTAGCGCAGTTCGCCCTCCACCATCGTCACCTGTTGCGCGCGCAGGCTGACCGACACCTTGCCGTTCTTGACCGGCTTGCCGTCCGGATAGCGCAGGCTGATCTTGCCCTTGACCGCTTCGCCCGTGCCGTAGCTCGCCTTGTCCAGCGAGAGGTTCACGTCAAAGTGCGGCTTGATGTATTCGGCCACGCGGAAAGCGCCGCCATAGGTGCCGCCGTTGTAGTCGAAGCGCAGCGAGTAGCCGCCGGCCGGCGCGTTGGACGGCAGCGTAAAGCGTGCGTCCGCCCCGGTCTCGCCCGCCAGGCGCGTGGTCGTCGTAGCCACCGGCGCGCCATTCGGGTCGAGCACTTGCAGCTTGATGTCGCCAGCAGCCGGCACGGTCGACTCGGTCGCGTTCTTGAAGTTGCGGCCGATGAACTTGACGCTCACTTCGTCGCCCGGGCGATACAGCGGGCGATCGGTGAAGGCGTACAGCTTGGTGTTGTAGATCTCGCTGTCGTAATAGAAATTCTCGGAGATAAACACACCGCCCGCGCGATCGTTGCCGATCACGTAGCTGCGCTCAGGCGACACGTGGCGGAGGTCGGCTGTGCCATCGGCTTCGGTGGTGCCGGAGGCCAGCACGCCCACGCCGTCGGTCCAGCTCACCGACGCGCCGCCGACGGGCTTGCCGCTCTTGCGCTCGGCCGTCCACACCATCATCCCTTGCGAAGTGCCCTTGGTGACGGCCACGGTGTCCGACACAAACAGCAGCGTGTGCGCACGGTACGCGCCAATCACCGCTTCAACGATGTACAGACCTGCAGGCAGCTTGCCGACCGGAATCATCACGTTGCCGGCGTTTTGCGGCATCCACTCGCTGCTGCTGCCCTCGAGCTGCACGTCCTTGGGCGGCGCGATCGGCTTGGCGTCCCAGATCGGGTAGCGGAAGCGACCCAGCAGTTCGTAGCCCTTGAGCGGCGCGTACTGTGGGTTGTTCGAGAAGCGCGTGGGCGCGGTCATCTGGTCGCCCATGCTGAACTGCGGCGCGGTCTCGACGGCTTTGCTGCGTGTGGCGAACGACAACACACGCTGCCAGGCGCGGCGGGCCTGGCGCGTCCAGTTGTCCCACAGATAGGCGAGCGTGTTGGCCAGGCCTTCGCCCGTGTAGTTGGCCTTGACGTCGATGCGGTGCAGGTTCTTCTGCGCCTTCAGAAATTCCAGCGGCTGCGGCACGCGGTAGACGAGGATGTCGGCGCCGCCGTAGCGGGAGAGTTCGTCCTTGTACTCGCGGCCCGGCGCTTCAAGACGGACCATCGCTTCCTGATCGGTGCCGTAGCTCGCATCCGACAGCAAGAAGAATGGCTGCCCCTTGAACGGCTCATAGCCGCTGCCCGGCACGTCGAACAGCGTGGGATTCGGCGCTTCCGGCGCATCGGCCGCGTGCGCTGCGGGCACCGAAGCGACCAACGCCAGCATCGTCAGGCAGACGGCGGCAACGAGATTGAACGACAGCCAACGGTTGCGCATGAGTTTTTCTACCGTGTCAAAAAGGCCAGACGAAACACGCCGATGAAGTTGGGGTTGCCGCTCTGCGGCTGCCAGCGCGAGTCTTTCCATTGCATCAGTTCAGAAACCGGGACCGCGCGCAGGCCGTTGTCGGTGCGGGTGACGGTGCCGGTGTGGTAAGCGATGTAGCGATCCATCCAGATCATCAGATGCTGGTCGTCGCCTTGATCAAAGAAGAGCAGATCGCCCGGGAGCGCCTGGTTGACGTCGCGGGCGATGAATCGGCTGTTCTGCTGGATGAGCCCCAGCGCCGAGACATACGCGCCGGTACTGCCATCGAAGCGTGCCCAACGCTGCGTGAGCGTGCGCTGGGCAGGTGTGAGATTCAGCTCGGGTGGCAGGTGTCGCGCGGATTCCGCATCGCGCATGCCGTTGGCGCGCAGCCAGCGGGCGTCGTGCGGGCGCAGCGCCTCGCCGGCGGCAAAGCGCACGAGGCCGGCGCAGTCGCGATGCGTCCAGCGCGGCGTCGGGCCTTGGCGGAGCTGCTCGTTGACGATGCGCACGAACCACGCCCGGAACACGCTGGATTGGTCCGGCGTGAGTGCATCGGCATCCGCGGGAGCCGCGTCGGCCCAACCCGACAACGCATGCACAGACGGAGCGAGCAGGCAGGCGCCCGCCGCCGTCAACCAACGGCGGCGGTTCAACGCGGCGGCCTGGGCGCGCAACGTCATTGCGTGCTGGTGTTGGCTTCGGAGGCGGAAGCCGCAGCCGCTGTGGTCGGCGCATCGGCCGCCGGGGCTTGTGCTGCCGTTGCGTCAACCGGCGGCGGCGTGCCATCGCCACCGGCAGGCAGACCGCGTCCGCTTGAGAGCCACGTCACCGGCACCCAGCCGCGCGACGACGGCACGCCGCCATCCAGCGCCAGCGACACTGGCGCGTACCGCGACAGCGCCTTGAGCTTCGGGAACAGATGCGTCTGCGCGGCGTTGAGGAACACCGCTTCCTGGTCCGCCGGCAGCGCTGCACCCGCTTCGCGGCGGACAAGCGGGGCGAGCGATGCGGGCGTCATGGTCAGGACGATGCGATCGGTCTTGTCCTTCGGCAGGCTGTCGGCCACTGCGGGGAAGCGCTTGGCGAGCACCGCCAAGGCGTCATCGACGAGGCGTGCGTCCGGCGAGAACACGACCACATCGCCCGCAATCGCGAGCGTGACCGGGAAATAGCGATCCGCCGACAACTGCGCCGCAAACGGAGCACCCGCCGATTGCGCGGTACCGTAGCGCGCACTGACCGGCCGCTGCCACAGCGTGGCGTTGGCGGGCCCCTGCTTTGTCGTCACCGGCAGGCGCTTGTACGGACCGGACTTGTCGTCAGCCTGCGCCTTGGCTTCGTACGACCCGACAATCTGGCCGAACAGCGCACCGAGCGCCGGCTTGACGGCTTCTGCCTGCGACGCCGACGACAGCTTCGCGACGAACAACGGCGCCACCAGCGACGCCTTTCCGTACCAGCACGCAGCCGCCGGCCCCGCAAATGCATCGCCAACGTGCGCGGCGGCTTCGCTGATCTCCTTGGCGTCGCCTGCCACGGACTTCAGCAGCGTGCCGGCGGCCTTCCAATCAACCGGCAGCGTCGCGCATGCGGCAGGGTCAGACGGCAGCGCCCGCCACAGGCCTGCGTTGTCCCACTTGGCCGACAGCCGGGCCGGGTCGATGAGCGCGGCGCTCTGCCAGCCGTTGCCCGCGCCGTCTTTGCCCGCACCGAAGTCGAAACGCAGCGCTTCAATGCCGGGGAAGTATTGCTGATAACCGAACGACAGATAGTTGGCGCTCACCACAACGTGATGGCCCGTCGGCTCCTGCGCGGGCAGCGCGTACGCCGTGCCCTGAACATTGCGCCTGCCGGTATCGTCCGACAGCAGTGCCGCCAGCGCGCTGGCCTGCTTGGAAATCGGCTTGCCGTCCTTGTCCAGCAGGATGCCGGGCTCGGACAGCGCGATCAGCCGATCGCCCTTGCTGGCAATCAGGATCGAACGCGTGGCCGACAGCCTGAGCGCATAGACCGGCGCGCCCGAATCGCCCAGCCCATCGGCGACTTTGGTGAGCTGCGTATCGCTCGTGGCCACCGTGCCGACGGCTTCCAGCGCCTTGGCCAGGCCGTTGCGCTGCATCGAGAGCACCCAGTAGCGCAGCTTGTCGTCCGGGCCGCGCCACAGCATCACGCGGGCGGGCTCGTCAAACACGTGCTTGAGCACCGTCTCGGCCAGGTCGAGCTTCTGCTCGTACGCCAGGCGGCGCAGCGCCCCGGCCACCGAGAGACGGTCTTCGTTGCCTTCGTAATAGGCGACGAAATCTTCGGTCAGCACGTCGCGCAGCAGCGGCACACGCAGCACGTCGCGCGGCAGTTGCGACAGGCTTTGGCTGTCGATCAGGGCGTCGGGATAGGTCAGGTCGAGCTGGACCTGGCGGGCGTGCAGCGCGCGCGTGCGGCCAAACGGGTGCCAGACCATCTGCACCACCGCCGCGCCGGCAACAACCAGGGCGACCGCGCCAACGGCGATCTGCTTGCGTGTGAGCTTCATGGAGGAATCGTCGGCAAGACTGGAAGGGCCGGCGCCTTGCTGAAACCTGCTCCGCTGGAGGGCGCGCAGATTGTAAAAAGTGCCGGTCTATAACCGCGAAATCATAGCGGTTGGCATGTTAAGGCGGGTTAACGTCTCAAGAAAATACGACTCGGGCGGCGCCAGTGTTGCTGGGCGTCTGCACACGGCGCCTCGGCAAAAAGCGGACAAAAAAAAGCCCGGCACATGGCCGGGCTTTGATGGTGTTGCTTGGCTCGCTTACGCGTCGCCTTCTTGCTGAACAGCAGGCGTTTCGAAGATCGAAGCGGCTTCTTCTTCGGCAATCGCCGCAGCGCGGTCGCGGTCGGCCACTTCCTTCGCCTTGCGGGCGCGGTGGTAGGCCAGGCCGGTACCGGCCGGGATCAGACGGCCAACGATGACGTTTTCCTTCAGACCACGCAGGTCGTCGACCTTGCCCATGATGGCGGCTTCGGTCAGCACGCGCGTGGTTTCCTGGAACGACGCCGCCGAGATGAAGCTGTCGGTCGACAACGATGCCTTCGTGATACCCAGCAGCAGGTTCTCGTAGGTCGCCGGACGCTTGCCCAGCGCGATCACCTTGTCGTTCTCGTCGAGCAGGTCCGAACGCTCCACCTGTTCACCCGGGATGAAGCGGGTGTCGCCGGTATCGACGATCTGCACGCGGCGCAGCATCTGACGAACAATCACTTCGATGTGCTTGTCGTTGATCTTCACGCCTTGCAGACGGTACACGTCCTGCACTTCGTCGACGATGTAGGTCGCCAGCTCTTCCACGCCCTTCAGACGCAGAATGTCGTGCGGGTCGGCCGGGCCTTCGACGATCATTTCGCCCTTGTTGACCACTTGGCCGTCGTGCACCAGCACCTGCTTTTCCTTGGCGATCAGGAACTCGTGGGCGTTGCCGTCGAGATCCGTAATCACCAGGCGCTGCTTGCCCTTGGTGTCCTTACCGAACGAAGTCGTACCGGTGACTTCCGCCAGCACGGCGGCGTCCTTCGGCGAACGGGCTTCGAACAGCTCGGCCACACGCGGCAGACCACCGGTAATGTCACGCGTCTTCTGCGATTCGGTCGGGATACGTGCCAGCACTTCACCCACATGCACTTGCTGACCGTCCTTCACGGTGATCAGCGCGCCCACCTGGAAGCCGATGGTCACGGAGTGGTCCGTGCCCGGGATCTTCACTTCAGCACCCGACGAGTCGAGCAGCTTCACCTGCGGACGGATGCCCTTCGTGGCAGCGGTACGACGCTTCGCATCGATCACCACCAGCGTCGACAGACCAGTCACTTCGTCCATCTGCTTGGCGACGGTCACGCCTTCTTCGACGTTCTCGAACTTGATGGTGCCCGAGTACT
>JABLTH010069138.1_pt1 | contig 10789 bp, 11 predicted proteins | sample 7875711 | NCBI WGS metagenome assembly JABLTH01 (sample SAMN14941262, study PRJNA633318) | bioreactor metagenome | isolation source: bioreactor | place: China | collected 2019-03-05 | reverse complement strand
GAGCGCCCGCCGTCGGGCGAGGCATAGCCGGGGGAAGCATGGCCAGGCCGGCGCGCAAAGCGCGCCGGCATCAAGCAGAACGGGCGCCAAGGCGCCCGTTCTGCTTGATGCCCGGTGGCAAGCCGGCTTGGGCCGGCCGCCGCTTCAGTTACCGGCGATCGTCATCTGCTCGATCAGGATGGAGCCGGTCTCCTTGGTGCCGCGTACCAGGACGTCGGCGCCCACCGCGGCGATCTGGCGGAACATATCGTTCAGGCTGCCGGCGATCGTGATCTCTTCCACCGGATACTGGATCACGCCGTTCTCGACCCAATAGCCGGAGGCGCCGCGGGAGTAGTCGCCGGTCACGTAGTTGACGCCCTGCCCCATCAGTTCGGTCACCAGCAGGCCGGTACCCATCTTGGCCAGCATCGCGGCGAAGTCGTCGCCGGGCGCCGTCAGCGAGCTGCTGAGCGTCAGGTTGTGCGAGCCGCCCGCGTTGCCGGTGGTCTGCATGCCGAGCTTGCGCGCCGAGTAGGTGGAGAGGAAGTAGCCCTCCACCACGCCGTCGCGCACCACGTCGCGGGCACGCGTGCGCACGCCTTCCTCGTCGAAGGGGGCGCTGCCCATCGCACCCGGCACATGGGGCCGTTCATGGATCTGCACGTGCGGCGCGAATACCGCCTTGCCCAGCGAGTCGTACAGGAAGGTCGACTTGCGGTACAGCGCGCCGCCCGAGACCGCCTGCACGAAAGCGCCCAGCAGCCCCGCCGCCAGCGGTGCCTCGAACAGCACCGGACAGCGGCGCGTGCTCAGCTTGCGCGCATGCAGGCGCGCCAGGGCACGCTCGGCGGCGTAGCGGCCGATCTCCTCGGGCACCGCCAGGGCCTGCGGCGAGCGCTTGGAGGAATACCAGTCGTCGCGCTGCATGGCGCCGCCGCTGCCGGCGATCGGTGCGCAGGAAATGAAATGGCGCGAATACGGATAGCCGCCCATGAAGCCGCGCGAGGTGGCCAGCATGAACTGCGAGTGCTGGGCCGAGACGCTTGCGCCGTCGCTGTTGCGGATGCGTGGCGACACGGCAAAGGCAGCCGCCTCGGCGCGGCGCGCGATCTCGATCGCTTCCTCGGCATCCAGGGCCCAGGGATGGAACAGCTCCAGGTCTCGTGGCGCGTGCTCCAGCAGTTCTTCCTCGGCCAGCCCGGCGCAATCGTCCTCGGCGGTGAAGCGGGCGATGTTGTAGGCCGCCTCCACGGTTGCGCGCAGCGCCGACGGGGAGAAATCGGAAGTGCTGGCATTGCCGCGCCGCTTGCCGATCATTACGGTGACACCGACCACCTTGTCGCGGTTCTGCTCGATGGTCTCGACCTTGCCCTTGCGCACGGTGACCGACAACCCGCCGCCCTCGGAAATCTCGGTAGCGGCATCGGTGGCACCGAGCTCGCGTGCCACACGCAGCACATCGCTGGCCATCTCGCTCAGCTGGGCCGGGGTATAGGTGAAATGGGCGGTGAGATCGGCGGTCTGGTCCACGGTATGGTCCATGCAGTGGGGGCTTATCAAAAGTCCAAACGGCAATCATAGCAAGATAAAATGCGCACCATGACGCGAAACACCCAACACTCCCGCTTCCTCGGCGCCTTCGCGCCCGAACCGGAAGCCGACGACGAACCGAAGAGCAAGTCGCAGAAGAAGCGCGAGATGACCGCGCTGCAGGACCTCGGCGCCGAGCTCGAGGCCCTGCCCAAGGATCGCTTGGCCCGGGTGCCGATGCCCGACACGCTCTCCAGTGCGATCTATGAGGCACGCCGGACCACCAGCCACGAAGGCAAGCGCCGCCAGCTCCAGTATGTCGGCAAGGTGATGCGCACACTGGATGACGATGAGATCGAGGCGATCCGCCAAGCGCTGGAAGGCTTCAAGGGCACCAGCAAGGCGGAGACGGCAAGGCTGCACCTGATCGAACGCTGGCGCACGCTGCTGCTGGCCGACGACGAGGCGCTGACGCGCTTCCTGGCCGAGCACGCGGTCGAGGATGTGCAGGCGCTGCGCAACATCATCCGCAACGCGCGCAAGGAGCAGCAGCAGAACAAGCCGCCGCGCTACTTCCGCGAACTGTTCCAGGCCATCAAGACTGCGCTGGGCGGCGAGAGTCCCGACGCCGGCGCCGAGGAGCCCCAGGCATGACGAATCCGGCCACCCGGGCGGGCACGCAGCCCATCGCCCGCAACCACCCCGACGAACTGGTCGTGGGCCTGGTCTCGATCTCCGACCGTGCGTCGGCCGGCACCTACCAGGACGAGGGCATCCCGGCCCTGCGCGACTGGCTCGGCCACGCCCTCGCCTCGCCCTGGCAGGCCACCGAGCGGCTGATCCCGGATGAGCGGGCGCTGATCTCGCAGACCCTGATCGAACTGGTGGACGTGGCCGGCTGCGACCTGGTGCTGACCACCGGTGGCACCGGGCCGTCGCGGCGCGATGTGACGCCGGAAGCCACGCTGGCGGTCGGCACCAAGGAAATGCCTGGTTTCGGCGAGCAGATGCGGCAGATCAGCCTGCACTTCGTGCCGACGGCCATCCTGTCGAGGCAGGTCGCGGTGATTCGCGAGACACCCGGCCACGCGGCGCTGATCGTCAACCTGCCTGGCCAGCCGCGCGCCATCCGCGAGACGCTGGAGGGCCTGCGCGGCGATGACGGCAAGCCGCTGGTGCCGGGCATCTTCGCCGCCGTGCCCTATTGCATCGACCTGATCGGCGGTCCCTACATCGAGACCGACCAGACCGTGGTCAAGGCCTTCCGCCCGAAGAGCGCGATCCGCACCCAAAGCGCCGGCTGAGCGCCGGCGAGGCCTCAGCGCAGGCCGAGGTAGAGCCCCACCGGCACGAACAGCACGGCGCCGATATTGCCCAGCAGCACGATCGACGCGACCTGGTCCGGCTCCTGCCGGAAATGGTCCGCCACCAGGAAATTCAGCACCGCGGGCGGCAGCGCGGCAAAGACAAACAGCAGGCCGCGCTGCAACTCGGTCAGCGGCACCAGGCGCGCCAGCACGAGCGCGCAGGCCAGGCCGGTCAGCGGGCACAGCACCGCGCCGACCGCGCCCATGCCCCAGTTACGCAGATTGACGTCCTTCATGCGCACCCCGAGCGCGAACAGCATCAGCGGCACGGTGGAATCGCCCAGCAGCTTGATCGACTGGTAGACCGGCCCGGGCAGCGCGAACCACGGCCGCGCCAGCGACAGCCCCACGCCGGCCACCGTGGCCAGCACCATCGGATTGCGCGCGATCTGCGCGAGCGAGGCATGGCGGTTGACGATCTTCATGCCGAGCGTGAAGTGCATCAGGTTCGACGCCGCGAACAGCGCCACCGCCGGCGCCAGCCCGGCCTCGCCAAAGGCGAACACCGACAGCGGCAGCCCCATGTTGCCGCTGTTGTTGAACATCATCGGCGGCACGAAAGTGCGCGCATCGACCCCCATCACGCGGGCCGCCCCCCACGCCAGCAGCCCCGAACCCAGCACCACCGCCACCGCACAGGCCAGCAGCGCGAACTGGTCGGCCAGCACGAAGTCCTTGCTGACGAAGGCGGATACCACCAGCAGCGGCGCGATCACGTCGAGCATGGCGCGGTTGATGCCGGCCATGTCGGGCCGCACGCGGCGCCCGTACAGCCAGCCGATCAGGATGATCAGGATGACCGGCGTGATGATGGAAACGATGCGGGCGAACATGGCGCGGGGCGAGGAGGCATGACGCGGTAGGGACCGCGCGCGCTGGCGCGGTGGACAGGTGCCGCCAGCACCGCAGGGCGGCGGCGCGGCGGCAGGGCGGCCCGAAGGCCGCCCGGTTCACTCCCGGGCCGGCGCGGCGCCGGCCGCGGGCGCGGCGGCGGAGGCGTCGGGCGCGACAGGGGCGGCGCTGGACTGGCGGATGAAGTGGGTACGGTAGTAGCGCAGTTCCTCCACCGACTCGAGGATGTCGGCCAGCGCGGTGTGCAGCTGGCGCTTGACGAAGCCCTTGTGCACGGCCGGTTCCCAGCGTTTGCACAGTTCCTTCAAGGTCGACACGTCGAGGTTGCGGTAGTGGAAAAAGGACTCCAGCTTGGGCATGTAGCGCGCCATGAAGCGGCGGTCCTGGCAGATGGAGTTGCCGCACATCGGCGACTTGCCGGCCGGAACCCAGCGCTTGAGGAAGGCCAGCAGCTCCGCCTCGGCCTGCTCCTCGGTCAGGGTGGAGGCCTTGACCTTGTCGATCAGGCCGGAGCGGCCGTGCGTGCCCTTGTTCCAGTTGTCCATGCCGTCGAGCACGGCGTTGTCCTGGTGGATCACCAGGACCGGGCCCTCGGCCAGGATATTGAGCTCGGAATCGGTCACCACCACGGCCACCTCGATGATGCGGTCGTGGTCGGGCGCCAGCCCGGTCATCTCCATGTCCAGCCAGATCAGGTTGTTCTCGCTCTTGACGGATTTGGTGGCGGCGCCGACGTGGGTATTGCTTGTCATCTGGACGATCGGGGAGGGAATCAGGGAAGTGGACGGAAACACCCGGAGCGGGCGGCGCCTCCACGCGGCGCGCGGACGGCGCCAGGGACGCCGGGCGCGAACAATTTATAATTCTCGCATAAGCGCCCGCACCGGGCGTCCGCGCCGCTTCCGCGCGGAGCCGGCGCCGCGGGCACTCCGACCCCAGCGACCCAAGGCCGCCCGATGTTCACCCTACTCTTTCTCGCCGCTCTGACGGTCATGGTGCTGACCAAGCTCTGGCTGGCCGCACGGCAGGTCGCCCATGTCGGCCGCCACCGCGGCACCGTGCCGGCCCGCTTCGCCGACACCATCGCACTGTCGGCACACCAGAAGGCCGCCGACTACACCATCGCGCGCACGCGGCTGTCGATGCTGGAGGTACTGGCCGGCGCGGCCGTGCTGGTCGGCTTCACCATGCTCGGCGGGCTGCAAGCGCTCAACCAGTTCTGGCTGGCCACCTTCGGCCCCGGCTACGCCTATGGCGTGGCGCTGGTCGCCAGCGTGGCGCTGATCGGCGGCCTGGCCGAACTACCGTTCTCGCTGTACGGGCAGTTCGGCATCGAACAGCGCTTCGGCTTCAACAAGATGACCTGGGGCCTGTGGCTGGCCGACATGGTCAAGATGATGGCGGTCGCCTGCATGCTGGGGCTGCCGCTGCTGCTGGCCGTGCTGTGGCTGATGGATCGGGCGGGCCAGTACTGGTGGCTCTGGACCTGGCTGGTCTGGATGGGTTTCAACCTGCTGCTGCTGGTGGTCTTCCCCACCTTCATCGCGCCGCTCTTCAACAAGTTCGAGCCGCTCTCGGACGATGCCCTCAAGACGCGCATCGAAGTGCTGCTGCGCAAGTGCGGCTTCGCCAGCAAGGGCCTGTTCGTCATGGACGGCAGCCGCCGCAGCGCGCACGGCAATGCCTACTTCACCGGCTTCGGCGCCGCCAAGCGCATCGTCTTCTTCGATACGCTGCTGGCCCGCCTGTCCGGCGACGAGATCGAAGCCGTGCTGGCGCACGAACTGGGCCATTTCAAGCGCCACCACGTCGCCAAGCGCATCATCGTCACCTTCGCCCTCAGCCTGGTCTTCCTGGCCTTGCTGGGCTGGCTGTCGACGCGCACGTGGTTCTATACCGGACTGGGCGTGCTGCCCAACCTGGGCGCCTCCAACCATGCACTGGCACTGGTGCTGTTCTTCCTGACGCTGCCGGTGTTCACCTTCCTGCTGGGACCGCTGTCGAGCATCAGCTCGCGCCGCCACGAATTCGAGGCGGACGCCTTCGCCGCCGGCCAGACTGACGCCGGCCACCTGGTCTCGGCCCTGGTCAAGCTGTACAAGGACAATGCCTCGACGCTGACACCCGACCCGCTCTACAGCGCCTTCTACTATTCGCACCCACCGGCAGCGCAGCGCATCGACCGCCTGCTGGCACACGCATGAGCCGCGGCGCACGGCAGCCGCGCGCGGCGCGGGAAACGGCACAGGCCGGCCAGCAGGCCCTGGTGGTGGCAGCGCACGGCCGCCACTACGTGGTCGAGATGGAAGACGGCAGCCTGCTGCACGCCTTCCCGCGCGGCAAGCGCAGCGACTGCGCGGTCGGTGACCGCGTGCGGGTAGAGAGCGCGGCGGCCGACCAGGTCGTGATCGCGGGTACGCAGCCGCGCAAGAACCTGCTGCACCGCTCCGACCAGTTCAAGTCCAAGCTGCTGGCCGCCAACATCGACCAGGTAGTGATCGTGCTGGCGACCGAGCCGAGCTTCTCCGAGGATCTGCTCGGGCGGGCGCTGGTATCGGCCGAGGCGCTGGAGATCCGCCCCCTGATCGTACTCAACAAGGTGGACCTGACCGACCGGCTCGAAGCCGCGCGCGCGCGGCTGGCCCCTTACCGCGAGCTGGGCTACACCGTGCTGGAGCTATCGGTGCACGGCGACCCGGACGGTACGCAGGCGCTGCTGCGCCCGCGCCTGGCGGGGCTGTCCACCATCCTGATCGGGCAGTCCGGCATGGGCAAGTCGTCCCTGCTCAACCTGCTGATCCCCGGCGTCGAGGCGCAGACGCGCGAGATCTCGGCCAAGCTCGATTCCGGCAAGCACACCACCACCTTCACCCGCCTCTATCCGCTGCCGGCGGACTGGGGCACAAGCGAGGACCGGCGCGGCTGCCTGATCGATTCGCCGGGCTTCCAGGAGTTCGGGCTCTACCACCTCAGCGAGGGCATGCTCGAGCGCGCCTTCCCGGAATTCCGCCCGCGCCTGACGGGCTGCCGCTTCTACAACTGCCACCACATCAACGAGCCGGGCTGCGGCGTGCTGGAGGCGGTCCAGTCCGGCGACATCTCGCCGCGTCGCCATCAGCTGTACGCCCAGTTGCTGCACGAGTCCAGCCAGCAGAAGCCGTGGTAAGGTAGTCGCGTGGCGGCGTTGCGCCGCCGAGGGTGGCCACGATGAAACTGCTGCTGTCGACCGCTTCCCTGATCCATGCGGCGCACTGCCGCAACCTGCTGGATGCCGCCGGCATCCGTGCGGAACTGCGCAATGTCTGGCTGGCCGGCGCAACCGGCGACATTCCCTTCCAGGAAAGCGCCCCCCAGGTCTGGCTGCTCGATGCGGACCGCGAGGCCGAGGCCCTGGCCGTGCTGGAAGCCGCGGCCCGGCCGGTACCCGGCCCGCCCTGGCGCTGCGGCCGCTGCGGCGAATGGCACGAGGCCCAGTTCGGCGCCTGCTGGCATTGCGGCGCCAGCCGAGAGCCCGCCGGCACCACCGGCGCCGGCTGACGGCACCTCCGCCCGCGCGCAAACAGAAGGGCCGACGCAAAGGCCGGCCCCATGCCATCGCGAGCGGCGCAGCGGCGTGCTCAGCCGACCCACAGCGCCAGCGACAGCATCGCCAGCAGCAGCATCCACAGCACCACCGCGCGCCACACCAGGCCCACCGCCGACTGCAGCGTACGTACCACGGGCTCGGTACCGAATTCCGGCGGGGCCGGCTCGGGGCCGCCGTCGTCGTCCGGCTCCGGCGCATAGTCCAGCGCCGGCCCTGCCGGGATGGCGCGCAGTACCACGGCGGAATCGTCCTCGGCCAGCGGCGTGCCCAGGCGCACACCGAGCGCGCCGCCGCCGCTGGCGAGCAGGATGCCGTTCACGCTGTCGTTGAACTTGCGCGCATGATTGCGCCAGGCGTAGACCGCGTCCTCGAAATTGCCGACGATGGCAAACCCGATCGAGGTCAGGCGCGAGGGCAGCCAGTCCAGCACATAGAAGGCTCGCGCGGCGAAGCGGCCCAACGCCGGGCTGCGCTCGGTCGACGGCTCGTTCCAGTGGCGGCCCAGGTACTCGGCGGTGCGGTAGAGCACCACGCCGCCCGGGCCGATCGGCACCAGGAACCAGAAGAAGACACCGAAGACATGGCGGTGGGCGGCGACGATGGCCGCCTCCAGCGTGTGGCGCACGATCTCGGTGACCGGCATCTCCATCGTGTCGAGCCCCGTCCACTCATGCAGCAGCGCGCGGGCTGCCGGCAGGTCGTCGCGGTTGAGCGCCTCGTGGATATCGGTGAAATAGTGGCTGAACTGGCGGAAGCCCAGTGTCAGGTACAGCAGCAGCACGTTCCAGGCGAGCGTCAGCGCCACGCTGATCGAGGCCAGCAGGTAGTGCACCACCATCACCGCCAGCGTGAGCGGCACCACCACGGTGAGCCACGCCAGCCGCGCATCCCTGGTCCGTCCGGTGTCGAAGGCATGCTCGGCACGCCCGGACAGGACGCGCACGATGTCATAGATCGGATTGTTGCGGCCCAGGGCACGGAACTGCTCGGCGATCAGCGCGAGAAGGACGGAAACGAAGGTCATTGCAGGTCAGGATGGCGACGGCAGCCTGGCGGCGCCGGCAAGTGCCGGCATGGCCGCATGCCGTTAGCGAGAAGATAGCACATGCCCCCCGCCCTCGAACGGGCAAAACGCGCGCGGAATGCCGGAGGAACGCGACCGAGCATGGCATCGGCAGGCGCCGACCGGCCGCCGCAGGCAAAAAAACAAGCCCGCCGGCACGACCGGCGGACTGTTTCGCGACGTCTCCACGGCGCGCGCGGCCGCACATGCTGCATGCGCCGCGCGCCGCCTGGCCTCGCTCAGGGCAGGTCGAAGACCAGCACCTCGGCGCCGCTGCCCTGCGACAGTTCCACCAGCGCCTCGCCCTCGAGGCGGGCCGCGTCGCCGGCCTCGAGCGCACGTCCATTGACGCTCACCCGCCCGCGCGCGACGTGTACGTAGGCGCGGCGTCCAGGCGCGATGTCCAGGCTGGCGCGCTCTTCGCCATCGAACAAGCCGGCGTAGAGCCGCATGTCCTGGTGGACCAGGACCGAACCGTCGGCGCCGTCCGGGCTGGCCACCAGGCGCAGGCGACCCTGCTTGTCGGCAGCCTCGAAGTGCTGCTCCTGGTAGCTCGGCTCGATGCCCGTCCGATCCGGCAGGATCCAGATCTGCAGGAAATGCGTGACCTGCTGCGTGGCATGGTTGTACTCCGAATGGCGCACGCCGGTGCCCGCGCTCATGCGCTGCACGTCGCCCGGGCGGATCACGCTGCCGTTGCCCATGCTGTCGCGATGCGCAAGTTCGCCTTCGAGTACGTAGCTGATGATCTCCATGTCGCGGTGGCCGTGCGTGCCGAAACCCTTGCCCGGCGCGACCCGGTCTTCATTGATGACCCGCAGCGGCCCGAACTGCATGTGCTGCGGATCGTAGTAGTCGGCGAAGGAGAAGGTGTGATACGACTTGAGCCAGCCGTGGTCGGCATAACCGCGTTCGCCCGACTTTCTGATTTCAATCATTTTGACGACTCCGTTCGTAGGTTCCTTGCAGGGCCGCCGGGGTTCCCGGCGCCACAGCAAGCGAGATCTGCTGTTGACGCTAGGCAGTTTAGGGCAGCTGGAGTATAGTCGTCGGCACCACATTAGTAGCAATCATTCAGAATTTCTGAACATGCCTCTTTCCCTCGAATCCCTTGAGGTGCTCGATGCCATCGAGCGCAAGGGCAGCTTCGCCGCCGCCGCGCACGAGATGGGCAAAGTGCCCTCCGCCCTCACCTATGTCGTGCGCAAGCTGGAGGAGGACCTCGATGTCCTGCTGTTCGACCGCCGCCGCCACCGCGCCGAGCTGACGCCGGCCGGGCGCGCCCTGCTGGACGAGGGCCGCCACCTGCTGCACGCGGCAGACGACCTGGAACGGCGCGTCAAGCGCCTCGCCACCGGCTGGGAAGCCACGCTGACGATCGCGGTAGACGACCTGATCAACTTCCGCGCCCTGCTGCCGGTGATCCAGGACTTCTATGCCGAGAACTCCGCCACCCGGCTGCGCTTCTCCAAGGAGGTACTGGGCGGTTCCTGGGATGCGCTGGTCAGCAACCGCGCCGACCTGATCATCGGCGGCGCCTACGATGCGCCCAGCGCCCAGGGCTTCCAGGTGCGGCCGCTGGGCAACCTGCCCTTCGTCTTCGCCGTGGCCGCCCACCATCCCCTGGCGGCCGAACCGGGTCCGCTGACCACCACCCAGATCGCCATGCACCGCAGCGTGGCGGTGGGCGACACCTCGCGCAACCTGCCGACCCGCACCTATGGCGTGCTGGCCGGCCAGGACGTGCTGGTGGTGCCCAGCATGCGCGACAAGCTGGAAGCGCAGATCCGCGGACTCGGCTGCGGCTGGCTGCCGGCACCGATGGCCCAGCCCTTCATCGAAAGCGGGGTGCTGCAGGTCAAGGAAACGGTGGAAGTGCGCGGCACCGGCAACTTCAAGGTCGCCTGGCGCACCAGCACGCGCGGCAAGGCGCTGCAGTGGTGGGCGCGCAAGCTCGACGACCCTCGCCTGGCGCAGGCGCTGCTGCAGTTCCTGCCTGGTCAGCCTGTGACGGAAGACTGACGATGCCTGCCCCCGCCGACGGCGCGGCTCCCTATCGCGGCCGCTTCGCCCCATCGCCCACCGGCCCGCTGCACATGGGCTCGCTGGTCACCGCGCTGGCCAGCTGGCTGGACGCACGCGCGCATGGCGGCACCTGGCTGGTCCGCATCGAGGACATCGATTACCCACGCTGCGTGCGCGACGCCGATACCGGCATCCTGCGCACCCTTGCCGCCCTGGGACTGCACCCGGACGAGCCGCCGCTGTGGCAGAGCCGGCGCGAGCACTGCTACGCGAGCGCGCTGCAGCGGCTGGAAGCGGCCGGCCAGGTCTATCCCTGCGGCTGCTCGCGCAAGGAGATCGCCGACTCGCTGGTGCATGTGCGCGAACGCCACCAGACATTGGCCT
>JABLTH010099373.1_pt1 | contig 10796 bp, 7 predicted proteins | sample 7875711 | NCBI WGS metagenome assembly JABLTH01 (sample SAMN14941262, study PRJNA633318) | bioreactor metagenome | isolation source: bioreactor | place: China | collected 2019-03-05 | reverse complement strand
GGCTCGCGCCAGCCGTCGTCGCCGGGGAAGTTCGCGCTCGGCCTCCTGTTCGTGGGCGGCGGCTTCCTCGTGCTGGTGCTCGCCTCGTTCCGTGCGAGCGGCGGCGTGAAGGTCGGCGTGGGCTGGCTGATGACGACCTACTTCCTGCACGTCCTCGGCGAGATGTGCCTGTCGCCCGTGGGACTGTCGACGGTGACGAAGCTCGCGCCCGCGCGCGTGACCGGTCTCATGATGGGCGTGTGGTTCCTCGCGACCGCGGTCGGCAACTACATCGGCGGCCGGCTCGCGGGGATGTACGAGACGCTGCCGCTCGCCACGCTGTTCGGGATCGTCGCGGGCTCGACGATCGCGGTCGGCCTCCTGCTCTTCGCCGCGACGCCCGTGATCCGCCGCCTGATGGGCGGCGTGCGCTGAGGCTCAGCGCGTCGTGCGCAGGCGCGCGAGAACCGCGCGGGCCTCGGCGTTCTGCGGCTCGCGCGCGAGGCCGCGCTCGAGCCACCGCGCCGCGTCGTCGCGCCGCGCGTCGTCGCGTGCGAGCGTGAGCCCCATCCCGATCGCCGCGGACGCGTCGTCCGGCCGCACCGCGAGGGCCGCGCCGAAGTGCGTCGCGGCGGCGGCGCGCCGGTCGCCGCGCAGCGCGCAGTAGCCGAGTCCCGCGTGCGCCTCGACGAGCCCGGGCGCGCGCGTGACCGCGTCGGTGAACGCGCGCGTGGCCTCGTCGATCGCACCGCGCCGGTAGTGGCACCAGCCGGCGAGGAGCCGCGCCTCCGGCCCCGGCTCCGCGACCTCGGCGAGGGCCGCGAGCGCGGCGGCGTAGTCGCCGCCGTCGAACGCGGCCTGCGCACGGTCGAGCGTGCGCCGTTCCGCGGAGCGCTCGCCCGCGCGCACGGCGTAGGTCCCCGTGGCGGTCCCGAGCCGCGCGAGCACGTCGGTCACGCGCTTCACGCGGTGCAGCCCGAGGTAGCAGTGCACGTACACCTTGCCGTCCGCGGCCGCGATGGCGCGCGCGGCCGCGTCGGCGGCGGACGCGCCGTCGCCGAACGCCCGGCCGAGGACGCTCGTCATCGGGAAGCTCAGGAGGCGCATGCCGCGCGCCGCGACGGCGCTCCGCTCGCGCGCGAGCAGCACGCGCTCGTAGGGCAGCGCGGGATCGAGCAGGCTGACGACGACCGTCACCCCGGCCCCGCGCAGGGTGTCGAGATCCGCCTCGGTCGGGTACGGCCCGGCCACGACCCGCGCGTCCACGTCCGCGATCCCGCCGCGGAACGCGCGCAGGAGCGGGTTCCCGGGCGTGACGAGCACGCCGAAACCGGCCGCCCCCGCGGCCAGCAACAGGCAAATCCCGATCACGATCCGGCGCACGGCGCTGGGCTCTCCCGCGCGAAACATAGTTCGCCGCGCCGCGGAACGCCCTGCCACGTGCCGCCCCGCAGCAAACTGACCCGCTGGCCCTGCCCGTCAAGTCAGCCGAAAACATGGTTGTCACGCGATGCAAATCCCCTATCCTTGCGGCGCATTGCGCGCACGCCCCCGTGGCCGTGCGGCGCGGAAGGAGGATTCGGATGCGGCTGGCTCGGGCCTCGATCGTCGTCGCGCTACTCCTCTGTGCGGGCGGAGCGTTCGCGCAGGAATTCACCGGGACGTTCTTCTTCGGTGACAGCCTCACCGACGCGGGCACGTTCGGGCCGTTCCTCCCCGTCGAAGGCGCGGGGAAGTTCACGACCAACCCCGGTCCCGTGTGGGCGGAGCTCTTCGCGGAGCGGTTCGGCCATGCGGCGGACCCCGCGACACAGGGCGGGACGAACTACGCGCAGGGCGGCGCGCGCATCCACGAACTGCCCGGGGTGCCGAGCACGAACCCGCTCACCGCGGCGGCGGTGCCGATCGCGACGCAGATCGACACCTACCTCGAGGCCGTGGGCGGGCACGCCGATCCGCACGCGTTCTACGCGGTGTGGGGCGGCGCGAACGACCTGTTCGTCGCGCAGAACCTGCCCGTCGACCAGGTCCCCGCGTACCTCGCGACGACGGCGGGCCAGGAGGTCGTCGCCGTCGGCAAGCTGAGCGCGGCGGGCGCGAAGTACATCCTCGTGCCGAACCTGCCCGACATCGGCATCACGCCGTTCGGCCGCTCGCTCGGCCCCGCCGGCGCCGCGACGGTCACGTCGGCGACGTCGGGCTACAACCTGCTCCTGTACCGCGGCCTCGCCGCCGCGGGCCTGCGGGTCATCCCCGCGGACGCGTTCCACCTGCTGCAGGAGGTCGCGGCCAACGGCGCGCGCTACGGCTTCACCGACGTCGTCCACCCCGCGTGCGGCGCCGTGAACTCGCTGCTCTGCACGTCGGCCGACCTCGTCGCGCCCAACGCCGACAAGACGTACCTGTTCGCCGACGGCGTGCACCCGACCTCGGGCGGCCACGAGCTGATCGCCGACTACTTCTACAGCATCGTCGCCGCGCCGTTCAAGATCGGCCTCCTGCCGCAGACCGCGGCGCGCAACCGCACGACGTACGTGCGCGGCCTGTTCGACCAGCTCGAGCACCTCACGCCCGAGGGCAAGGAGCGCCGCGCGTGGGCGACCGCGACCGGGTTCTTCGCCGACTACGGCGAGGCGCGGCGCGAGGGCTTCCCGTTCCAGTTCGCCTTCGGCGCCGACGGCGCGTTCGGCGAATCGCGGGTCGGCGTCTCCGCCTACCTGTCCCAGAACGAGGTCTCCTGGAACGACAACGGCGGCAACTACGACATCACCGACATCGGCGTGAGCGCGTACGGCCGCTTCGGCCACGGCCCGTTCAAGGTCTCCGCGATCGCGACGATGGGCACCCAGAGCTACAACACGCTGCGCTTCGTCGAACTGCGCAGCGCGGTGCGCAAGATGAAGGGCGAGGCCAGCGGCACGAACCTCTCGCTGGGCACGCAGCTGGGCTGGGAGTTCGAGTCCGGCGCGCTGCGCCACGGTCCGACCGGCGGGCTGATCTGGCAGCAGGCCGAGGTGATGGGCTTCGACGAGAAGTACGCCGCCGGCGAGGCCTCGACCGCGATGCGGTTCGGCACGCAGACGCTGCGCTCGGCGCAGGGGAACCTCGGCTGGTCGGCGCGCTACACGACCGGCAAGGGCGTCGAGTGGTTCGGCGACCTCCTGTTCCTCCACGAGTTCAAGAACAAGGAGCGCGACGTCACGGCCACCCTCGTCAGCACGGCCGCTCCGAGCTTCGACATGCCGCTGCCCGAGGCCAAGCGCAACACCGGCGAGGCGGTGATCGGCGCGGCGCTGCCCGCGGGCAAGTCGGCCAAGGCGTTCCTCGTCGTCGGGTCGACCCTCGGCGACAAGGCCGAGCGCGACACGCGCGTGCACCTCGGCATCACCGGGACCTTCTGATCCCCGATCCACGGACACCCGCGAAGGGGCCGCCTCCGGGCGGCCCCTTCGTTCGTCTTGCGACACCGGCCGGCCGGAACCGTTCCGCTCCGCTTGGCAATTCGCCGAAGTTGTCGGACATTCTCTGCCTGCACGCGAGGACCCCGTGGCCCGATCGCGCTTCGACCCCGACCGCGTCCTGAACCCGCTCCGGGAGCGGCGCATCTACCGCAAGCGCATCCCCGTGCGCGAGAACGCCGTATCGGCGCTGATCGCGCTCGTCCTCCTCGGCGCCGGCGCGTGGGTGCTCGCGCAGAAGCGGAACTTCGACCCGGCCGAGCGCGACCTCTCGTCGGCGCAGCTCGCCGCGGCGAGCGTGCAGGGCGATCTCTACAAGGCCCCGCTCAAGCGCTGGGTCGACGGCGCCGCACAGGGTTCCGGCCCCGTGGCTCCCGGCAGCCCCGCCGCGGCACCGGACACCGGCTTCTTCCCGCGCGGGATCCTCGACGGCGGCTGGTCGCTCGCGGGGCGGGTCGAGACGTTCGCGCCCGACAACCTCTACGTGAAGATCGACGGCGGCGCCGAGCAGTACCTGGCCCTCGCCTTCCGCCGGTTGTACTACGCGACGCTCGAGAAGGGCGGCGCGTCGTTCACGCTCGAGGTCTACGACCAGACCGACTTCCCCAACACGCTGGGGATCTTCGCCGCGCAGCGCGACCCCGGGCGCAAGCTCGAGCGCGTCGGCGACGCGTGGCTGTACCGGACCGCGGTCGGCGCGATCGGCATCGCGGGGAACCACTACTTCAAGATCAGCGGCAACGCGGAGACGCCGGAGGTGCGGGCCAAGGCCGACGCGCTGGTGCCGCTGTTCGCCGCGCTGCCCTCCTCCGCCCCGCCCGGCGGCCGGCGGCTGTTCGAGACCTTCACCGCAAAGCTCGGCGTCCCCTTCGAGGGCGTCGCGTACGAGAAGGCCAACGTGTTCGCGTACGACTTCCTCGGCGACACGTGGTTCGCCAAGGCGGGCCCCGGCGACGCGCGCTGGTTCGCGCACGAGGCGAAGGACGCGGCCGCCGCGGAGGCGCTCGCGAAGCGGCTCGGCGAAGAGCAGCAGTCGGAGTACGCGCTCGTCGACGGGACGGGCACGCGCGCGGTCTTCAAGCACAAGGTGCTGGGCACGTTCTTCGCGCTCGACCGGCGCGGGGGCGTGCTGTTCGGGGTCGACGCGGCCCCCGACCGGGCGGCCGCCGAGCGGATGCTCGCGCGGCTCGCGGAGGTTTTGGGCGATGGCCGGACCTGACGACAAGCCGCTGCGCCACCCGGAGTACGAGAAGGCGCCCCTGTCGCGCCGCGCGTTCTGGGCGCGGATCGGGGCCGTGGCGGGCTTCGGCGGGCTCGCGACGTACCTGTCGCGCGCGCCGGCGGACTGGCCGCTGTCGCTGCGCGATCCGCAGGGCTTGCGCGGCCTGCCGGTCGAAAAGCCGATGACGCTGCGCGACTACCGCGTCCCCAAGCCGTCCGGCGCCCCCGACGTGGCCGTCGGCCGCGGCGACGAGGCGCGCGTCCGCCTGGTCGCCGCGCTCGACGTGATGGGCGGGCTCGCGCACTACGTCAAGCCCGGCGACATCGTGCTGGTCAAGCCGAACGTGGCCTTCGACCGTGCACCGAACCTCGGCGCGACGAGCAACCCGCAGATCGTCGAGGAGCTCGTGCGGATGCTTCTGGTCGACTGCCGCGCGCAGGAGGTGCGCGTCGCGGACAACCCGATCGAGTCGCCGGCCGACTGCTTCGCGAAGAGCGGCGTGCGCCTCGCGGCGGAGCGCGGCGGCGGGCGCGTCTACCTCCCCGACTCGAACGCGTTCCGCGTGCTGTCGACGCCGGGCGCGAAGCTGATCGCGAGCTGGCCGATCTTCCAAAGGCCGCTCACCAACGTCGACAAGGTGATCGGCATCGCCCCGGTCAAGGACCACAACCTCTGCCACGCGTCGATGGGGATCAAGAACTGGTACGGCCTCCTCGGCGGGCGGCGGAACCAGTTCCACCAGGACATCCACGAGATCGTCTCCGACCTCTCGATGATGATGCGGCCCACGCTCACGATCCTCGACGGCGGCAGCGTCCTCATGAAGAACGGCCCGACCGGCGGCGACCCCTCGAACGTGAAGCCCGGCAACACCGTCGCCGTGGGCGTCGACCCGGTCGCGCTCGACGCGTGGGTCTTCGAACACCTGCTCGAGCGCGGCCGCGACTACCCGCGCTACCTCGAGCTGGCCCAGAAGAAGGGCACCGGGACGATCGACTGGACGGGCCGCGTGCGGGAGGCGCGCGCGTGACCGTGTCCGCGAAGGGCGCGAAGAGCGGCGGCGGCGGGTCGAAGCCGCTCGAGCGGCTGCCGCTCTACAGCCCGAAGAAGCAGCTGCGGCTGACGACGGTCCGCATCGCCTCGCAGGCGTTCTTCTTCCTCGCCTTCCTCGCCGCGATCTGGGCCACGTGGACCAGCCGCCTCGGCGGGTATCCCGTCTCGCGCCTGCTCGAGATGGACCCCCTGGTGACGATCGCGACGGCCCTGTCGACCGGTCTCGTGTACCGCTTCCTCGGCTGGGGCCTGATCGTGCTGTGCCTCACGCTGCTGTTCGGCCGCGTGTTCTGCAACTGGATCTGCCCCTACGGCACCCTGCACCAGTTCACGAGCTGGCTGTTCAACATCCGGAAGCCGTCCGAGCGCTGGGAGTCGAACCGCTACCGGAAGATCTACTTCCTCAAGTACGGGATCCTGTCGGTCTTCCTGATCCTCGCCCTGTTCGGCGCGCTGCAGATCGGGCTCCTCGATCCGATCTGCCTCATGTACCGCACGTTCGCGACCGCCGTCGCGCCCGCGGCCGACATGGCCGGCGACGCGCTGGGCATGAAGCTGCACGTCCCGGCCGACCTCCTCGACACGCTCAAGTTCCGGCCCGGCGTCGAACGGCGCGTGTTCGTCGGCTCGTTCTGGATCGGGGCCATGCTGTTCGGCCTGGTCGGCATGAACCTCGTCATCCCGCGCTTCTTCTGCCGCGTGCTGTGCCCGCTGGGCGCGCTGCTCGGCGTGCTGTCGCGGGGCGCGGTGTTCCGCATCAACCGCGACGTGCACCGCTGCACCGACTGCAACCTGTGCCTGACGCGCTGCGAGGGCGCGGCCGACCCGCAGGGCGCGGTGCGGCTCTCCGAGTGCTTCGCGTGCATGAACTGCATCGACGACTGCCCGGAGGACGCGCTGTCGTTCACCGCGGTGCGCCTCGACACGAAGCAGGTCGTCCCGGCGCCGGAGATCGGCCGGCGGCGGCTCGTGTTCGCGGGCCTGACCGGTCTCGCGGCGTTCCCCCTGCTCAAGAGCCACGGCGTCAACACCAACCGCAACTACTCGAAGAAGCTGATCCTCCCGCCGGGCTCGGTCGAGGAGCAGGACTTCCTCGAGCGCTGCATCAAGTGCGACCAGTGCGTCAACGTCTGCCCCACGAACGTGCTCCAGCCGGCGACGTTCGAGGAGGGCGGGCTCGAGGCGCTGTGGACGCCGGTGATGAACTTCAACATCGGCCACTGCCAGCTGAAGTGCACGCTGTGCAGCGAGGTCTGCCCGACCGGCGCGATCCGCAAGATCACGGTCGAGGAGAAGCTCGGCAAGGGCCAGTTCAAGGACAAGGGGCCGATCTCGGTCGGCACCGCGTTCTACGACCTCGGGCGCTGCCTGCCGCACGCGATGGAGATCCCGTGCGTGGTGTGCGAGGAGGTCTGCCCGGTCTCGCCGAAGGCCATCCAGACCAAGAACGAGGAAGCGAAGGACGTCTACGGCAACGTCGTCGTCCTCAACAAGCCGTTCATCGTCCCGGACCTCTGCATCGGCTGCGGCATCTGCCAGCACGAGTGCCCGGTGACCGATTCCCGTGCCGTGTACGTGACGCCGGTCGGCGAGACGCGCTCGAAGGACCGGCGACTCCTGCTCCAACACCGGGGGAAGAAGGCGTAACCCGGCCACCAACCGTAGGGGCCGAGCTTGCTCGGCCCATCGGAGGACCCGATGGGTGAGAACGAATCGTCGAGGCGCGAGTTCCTGAGGAAGGCCGCCCTGTCCGGCGCGGCGCTGGGCGCGGTCGCCGGAGGCCTGGGCGGCGCGGAAGCCGCCGACGGCGCGGCCCCCGCCGGAGCCGCCGCGGCGGACACGGCGACGGGCCCCAAGGTGCCGCGCAAGCCGCTCGGCAAGACCGGGCAGTCGGTGCCGATCCTGCTCCTCGGCTGCGCGCAGAAGTTCGACGAGAAGTACGACAAGCTCCTCCACCGCGCGTACGCCGAGGGCGTCGATTACCTCGACACCGCGCTGGCCTACGCCGACGGCATGTCGCACAAGACGATCGCGCCGTTCATCAAGCAGGTCGGCGACCGCAAGAAGCTGTGGATCACGTCGAAGGGCGAGGACAAGGGCTCGCCCGACTCGCACGTGAAGGAACTCGACCTGTGCCTCGCACAGCTCGAGACCGATTACCTCGACCTGTATTTCATGCACGGCATCGACGACCTCGCGCTCCTCGAGCCGGCCTATCTCAAGATGGGCGAGCAGCTCAAGAAGAGCGGCAAGACCCGCTTCTTCGGCTTCTCGTGCCACGACGGCAACGTCGCGAAGCTGCTCGACAAGGCCGCGCTCGTCGGCGGCAAGGGCGCGATCGACGCGATCATGTTCCGCTACGACTTCTCGAAGTACGGCGACCTCGCGCTCAACAAGGCGATGGACGCCTGCAAGGCCGCCGGCATCGGGCTGATCGCGATGAAGACCCAGCGCTCCGTGCCGGGCGAGGCCGAGAAGGTCGTGAAGTTCCAGTCGAAGAGCTTCAACCTGCCGCAGGCCAAGCTGAAGGCGGTGTGGGCCGACGAGCGGATCGACGCGGTCGTCTCGCACATCGACAACACGACCAAGCTCAAGGAGAACGTCGACGCGGCGAAGTCGCCGGTGAAGCTGTCGATGGACGAGTTCCAGCAGCTGCAGCGGATCGCCCGCGCGACCGCGCACTACCACTGCCAGGGCTGCTCGCACCTGTGCGAGAGCGCGCTCGAGGAGCCGGTGGCGATCGCGTCCCAGCTGCGCTTCCTCATGTACCACGAGTGCTACGGGGATTCGCAGACGGCCCGCGCGCTGTACCACGGGCTCGACCGCGAGGCGCGCCGCCTCGACGGCATCGACTTCTCCGCCGCTTCGGCGGTGTGCCCGCAGGGCATCGACATCGCCGCGCGGCTGCGCGACGCACGCGAAGCCCTCGCCTGAGCAGCGAACGATTTCCGGTTCAGGACGTACGGGCCGAGCGAACCTGCTCGGCCCGTTCCATGTCCTGGCGCCGCGCGATCCAGCGGTGCGCGACGAGTTCCGACACGCCGACCGCGCCGTAGTACAGCACGCCCAGGCACAGCACGCGGTACGGCTGCTCGGGCCAGATTCCCGTCGACGTGAAGTGCTGCGCGGCGATGACGTCGGCGGTGATGCCGAGACCCGGGACCGGGAGCGTGCAGGTCAGCCCCACGAACACGAGGTAGAACACCGTCGTCGCGGCCCAGCCGGCCATGACGTAGGCGCGTGCGGCGCCCCGTTTCGGCGCGCCGACGAGGACGCCCAGCAGGCGGTTGAGCATGAGGCCCCAGAACGCGACGAGCGGCGTCCAGGAGTGGAACTCCCACGCGAAGGCCGCGACGAACAGCGTGTAGAACAGCCCGAGCCCGAACATCATCAGGGCCCGCCCGGCACGCGGCTCGTCGTCGGCGAGGCCGATCGCCCCCATGAGGCCCGACGAGTGGATGATGATGAATTCCATCAGGAGCATCAGCACGGCCGAGCGCACCGCGAACTCACCGAAGCGGTACGGGTCGAGCCACGTCACGAGGCACCACGCCGCCAGGGCGAAGTCGGGCATGGCCGCCGCGACGTCGCGCAGGAACGCGGCCGGTCCCTCGGGCCGAGGACTCATGGCGCGGATTATAGGGGCCGGGCGCGTGATATGTTCTGCCGCATGACGACCTGCGATCTCGCCATCGTGGGCGGTGGGATCACCGGCGTCGGCATCGCGCGCCTTGCCGCGCGCAACGGCCTGTCCGCCGTCCTCGTCGAGCGCGGCGACCTCGCCGGCGCGACCTCGAGCGCGTCGTCCCACATGCTCCACGGCGGGCTGCGCTACCTCGAACACGGGCACCTGCGCCTCGTGCGGGAATCGCTCGTCGAGCGCGACGCGCTCACGCGCATGGCCCCGGGCCTCACCCGGCGGCAGCGTTTCCTCGTGCCCCTGTACGCCGGCGACCGCGTCGGGCCGTGGCGGCTCCGCGCGGGGCTCGCGCTCTACGACTGGCTGGCCGGGCGGCGCGGCTTCGAGCCGCACCGCATGGCCGACCCGGACGAGGCGCTCGCGCTCGAGCCCGCGCTCGCCCGCGCGGGTCTCGCCGGTGCCGGCCTCTACAGCGACGGCGTGATGGACGACGCGCGGCTCGCCGTGGCGGTCGCGCGCGACGCCGCGCGCCACGGCGCGGCGATCCACACCTACCACGAGGTGCGAAGGGCGCGCCTCCTCGAGGACGGCACGGTCGAGCTCGAGGCCGCCGACGTGCTCGACGGCGGCACGCGGCGCGTGCGCGCGCGCCTGGTCGTCAACGCGACCGGGCCGTGGACCGACGCGGTCCGCGCCGCGCTGCTCCGGGACCTGCGGCCCGGCCTCGCGCCCGCGCCGCTCCTCGGGCCGTCGCGCGGCGTGCACCTCGTCTACCCCCGCCTCACCGCCGCGCACGGTTTGCTCCTGGTCGCGCGCCGCGACGGGCGCGTGTTCTTCGTCGTGCCGTTCGGAGGGCACGCGCTGGTCGGCACGACCGAGGTCGCGGTCGACTCCCCGCCGCCGGACGACGCGTGGCGGCCCACCGTCCACGAGGTCGCGTACCTCGCGGACGAGCTCGCGCGCGTCCTGCCCGGCGCCGCGGCGCTGCGCCCGGTCGCGGTCTTCGCGGGGGTGCGGCCGCTCCTGCGCGCGACGGGCGACGCGGGCGGCGCGCCGCGCGAGCACGCCGTCGTCGACGACGGGCCGCTCGTCTCGATCGCGGGCGGGAAGTACACCGGGTTCCGCGTGATGGCCCGCGCGCTGCTCGCGCACGTCGCGCCGCGGCTCGGGCGCGCGGCCGACACGGTCGTGGACGTCGACGAGCCGCTGCCCGAGCCGCTGCCCCCCGGCGAGAGCGTGGAGCGCGTCGCGGAGTTCGCCGCGCGCCACGAGTTCGCGCGGCGGCCCGGCGATGTGGTGCGGCGTCGTTCGACACTGTGGCTCGAGCCCGCCGGCGGCCGCGCGGCCGCCGCCCGCGGGGCCGCGCGGCTCGGGGCGGAGTCCGGCTGGGACGCCGCGCGCGTCGCCGACGAGGCCGCGCGCTACGCGGCCGCGCGCGACGCCG
>JABLTH010000388.1_pt1 | contig 10799 bp, 8 predicted proteins | sample 7875711 | NCBI WGS metagenome assembly JABLTH01 (sample SAMN14941262, study PRJNA633318) | bioreactor metagenome | isolation source: bioreactor | place: China | collected 2019-03-05 | reverse complement strand
CCGCCGAGCCGCATGTAGTTGGGCGGCAGCCACGCGCGCCCGAGCGTGTCCGCGCGGGTCGCGAGGCCGAAGAACCGCGCGCGCCGCCACGCGCGCGGCGCGCGCGACGGCCGCGCCTGCGTTGCCGACGCCGGCCCGGCGGCAAGCGTGTTACCGCCGCGGCTGGCCAGCGGCCACGCCAGCGCGGCCACCGCGGCCGGCAGCGCCCAGCCCGCGAGCGCGGCGAGCCAGCCCCAGCGGGCCGCGGCGAACGGCGCAACGACGCTCGCGAGCACGGCACCGCCCATGATCGACGTCGAATAGACGCCCATCGCGCCGCCGATCCGCGTCGCGAAATGGGCCTTCACGAAGCCGGGCAGCAGCGCCTGCACCATCGCGATCCCGACACCCGCGCAGCAGGCGCTCGCGAGCAGCAGCCACGCGTGCTGCGCGCCGACGCGCGATGCGCAGGCCAGCCCGATCAGCGCGACGCCGAGCCACACGCCGCCCGCGATGCCGGTCACGCGCTGCAGGCGCCGCGCGCTCAGCGCGCCGAGCCCCATCAGCAGGATCGGGATTGTCGTCAGCAGGCTGGCCGCGCCGTCGCCGATGCCGGTCGCGCGCTGGATCATGTCGAGCAGCGGGCCGACCGCGGCGAGCGCCGGCCGCAGGTTCAGCCCGACGAGCACGATGGCGGCGAGCCGCCATCCGGGGGAAGTGAAGCGATTCATCGCAAGGCCCTCGAAATCGGTGCGCGGCCCCGGAAGGGCGCCGCGCGATTTTCATGTAAAGTATCTCGACATCAAGATAAACGCCGATTTATCTCGACGTCAAGATAACTGGCAGGCCGAGGAGGGTTAATGGATCAGGTGGATCGAGCTGCGCATGCGCTCGCGCAATGGCGTAACGAGCGTCCGGATCTCGACGCGTCGTCGATGGTGGTGATGGGGCGGCTGCAGGAAGCGGCGCTCGTGATCGCGCGCGACCGCCTCAATCCGCTGTTCGCGCGCTACGGGATGCAGCCGGGCGAATTCGACGTGCTCGCGACGCTGCGACGCGGCGGTGCGCCGTTCGCGCTGACGCCGACGGCGCTGTACGACGCGCTGATGATGTCGTCGGGCGGGATGACCGCGCGCATCGACCGGTTGCAGAAGGCCGGCTGGGTCGAGCGCCGGCCGAACCCGGCCGACGGGCGCGGCACGCTCGTCGCGCTGACCGACGCCGGTCGTGCGCTGATCGACGAAGCGGTCGTCGCGCACATCGACAACCAGCGCCAGTTCCTGGCCGTGTTGTCGGATGATGAGCAGGCGCAGTTGTCGGAACTGCTGGGGAAACTGCTGGCGGGGGTGGGAGGCAGGGCGCCGGGAGAGTTGGGAGGCAAGTAGCGTCGCTGAATGCGTCACGCAAATGCACGCTGCGGACAAAGGCACGGTTCTGCGTGAATTTTCGTGGATGTCGCTTGGCGACCCAGAACGGCCGGACGAGGGAGCGAGATCGACGCCTGTTACCAGTCACTCATATGGTTCGAGCCGGCTCCTCGCCCTTTCGCAATGCGTTCCCAAGACTTCATGCCTCGATTAGGGCAAGCGCCCGCTCGAAGAATGTTTTGCCTCCGGAAGAAAAACCGCCGGAATCTTGCTTGGCGATTCGCTCTCTCGCGACATCAACAGCAGAACTCTTTTCTCCCCGCAGCATGTGCACGAGCAGACGCTCCTTCCAGACGGTTACCGCCGCACATGGGTGCTTCTGCATGAAGATTTCGTACTCTCTATCGAGGAAACGAATGTAGGAGTCCAGGGAGTCAACCGCCAGCGCTACCTCTTCAGCCCTAGATGCCGCTTGTCGGGTGGCGATCTCGAGCTGCTGTTCCAGCACCCCTGGTTCCCACATAAGATCACGGACTGTGAAACGTTGAATTTCCCACCCGGTAAGCACGAAGGCTCCGTTGGCGTGAAGACTGAAGGGTGCGTTCTCGTTGCTTGACATGCCGAGGACGTGCCAGAGTAGATGATCAAGTTCAAGCCACTTGAAACGCAGCCACGAGTGAAATGAGCCCTCCTTCGCCCCCGAAGACAAGGTCATGGAGAAGAAGAGAGGGCCATTGGTCCAGTAAGGCGTTGCGCCGACTGACTTCCAGCGCCTCGCTTTAGCTTCTGCCTTTACCAGCAGTCGAAGTTCTCGGTCGATTTCGGATTGTTTCATTGGAGGAAGTCGAGTTCTCTTACATCAATTCTTGATCGATTGGGCCGGCACGTACCGGTCATCCGACAACGGCTGCTCTTGGCCGGCCTCGTCCTTACGAAGAAGGTTCGAGGCAATCACTTCGACGGATCAAGACCCTTACCGCGCGCATGAGGTGATGGTTTATCGTCGGAATCAGTGTTGCCGGAATCTCATAAGGGCCAGCGGTCCGAAAATCGGCTGCGTGCAAAATGTGAGCCCGCCCACCGTTGAACTGAACGAACGCTTCGATCGTCGGATCGTCCCGCATAGCCGCTTTCATTTCATCTTCCCCGAACCAGGGTGACGAATAAAGGGTGAACGTCGGTCCATCGAATGGCGGTAGCGCTCGGAAACCCGCGTGAACGAGCCAGTCGAATTGCGCCCGATTCACCTTGACGATACTGGACGCGCCGTAAAGACTGCTACCGCTGCGCGCGAGATAGTCGATCCACCAGTCGTTTTGCCATGGCTCGTAACCAAGCCAAGCACCCTCCAGCCGCTCCATGTTTTCGTAGCCGTCGCCTTGTCGGTTGAGGTTCTGGCGGAAAAACTCCAGGGCAGGGATGCGCCACTCCTCGCCTTTGAGCGTATATAGAACTTGCCCGATTCGACGTGCTGGACGGCCTTGAAGCATCGGTGCGTCGACGATGAGTTCCTGCGAGTGCAAGACACCTTGAGCCACATACTCGTCAAAGCGAGCCTTCAGTTCGACCGACGGCCGGCATTCGCTGTCGAAATCGATGAACCCGAATGGTTTACGCCCTTGCACCATCAAAGCCAGTTCGTAACCGGTATGGACAAGGTACGGTACGGGAACACGGGCTTCTACATACTTCGTGAGGATGGCTTCGCGCGAACTGTGTTCAAAGTCGATCGCGAAGAATTCGCAAACGTCGGCGACCTGTATCGGCGACAGAAGATACCAATCGTCAAGCGCGGCATCCTCCGGGGCGTCCGGGTCGACCAGCTGCCGCAGCGCCGCAACATCGTCGATTTCGAATCGGATCTGAAGGCAGGGGTACAGAAGATCAGGATCGATCGCCGACAGAATGAACGAGTTTCTCGGATCTCTCATGGCAGCTTCCCGTGCGTCAGTGCGAAGACTTCGATTCAATACGCGCGAAGATTGTCGATGATCTACTGGCCCACACGCAATCAGAAACGATCTGGACTTCGGCGCCAGATTTACCTTTTAACGTCCGTCCTTGGCTGAACGCGGTCGCCCAGCATTAGGCGTCACATCAGGCGAAACCAAGTTCGAGAAGCTCAAATTGGATACTCGAACATTCGGATGTAGACCAGTTCGAATCCTTCGCCTTGCACTGACCTTGGCGATTTTATCTGTTCGCAATTTATGAAAATCAGCGCGTTCGCATCTCCCAAATTTGCGGCGCGCGCCGCTTCACATAGCGCTTCCGACCATTTGTCCGAGTACGAGTGAGGTGCAAAGAACTCTTCCAGTGAGGTACCCGGCTGTCGCAGCCCTGTTTCCATGAAATCATGGTCACAGAAGAACTCACCCTGGGAGCCGTAGAACTCGGAAACTGGTCGACTTTCATCCTCGCCGTAGTGTTCGGCGAGAAAGCTTGAAAATCGGGAGGCGTCAGTTATCCGGCCAAGATAGAAATGAGAACCTTCCATTCTATGCATCGTTGGTTGACTCCCCTTGAGCGCAAAGAAAATTGTATTCCTTCACCTACTGAGCGGCTGCCTCTGGCCGACTGTCGACGTAGACATCACGTTGCAGCCAGCGCGGAGCAGGGCTTCCGCGCGTCCCTCCCAAAAACTCGGCCCACTGCAGATCTACCGACTATCCAGCTTGCCTTGTCCTCGTGAATCGTACGTGTTGCACAAACGCGCGATGCCGTAGCCTCTGCGGAAAGCGGCGGTTCTGGGAAATTTCTTGCAGTATGCCGGCTATCTCGTCGTCAACGGCCAGGCCTTGCTCCAACCAACCGATCGCGAGGTCACACCAATATGGAGTTGGCCATCGTAGTCCAGCGACAGCGACGTCGCGCGCGGAATCGGTGTTCGAAGCGAAAGCCGTCAAGGGGTGTTCAAGTGGCTTGACTATTGAGGGCGATTTCATCTCGGATCTTGTTCAACTTGGTAGGGGACGTCGCGTGCAAGGTGAGTCTGATCGATTGTCATCCGTGTAGGCGCCCACGTCGACCGACAGCTTCTGGCCGAACACCGACCGTCTCCCCAGCATTCCCCGGAAAATCGCAAAGCCCCTGAAAGCCCGCCGTCCAATGCGGCGGTCTTTTCAAGTCCACAGCTACGCGGGCCGCACAACGCGCGACCCGCCCAGCCGCTCAGCCCCGTGCCGGAATATTGAGCCCACGCGCAACGGCCGGACGCGCAACAAACGCATCGAGCACCCGCTTGACGTTGCGGAATTCACTGAAGCCGACCAGGTCGCCCGCTTCATAGAAGCCGACGAGGTTGCGCACCCACGGGAAGATCGCGATATCAGCGATCGTGTAGGCATCGCCCATCACCCACTGGCGGTTCGCGAGATGCGCGTCGAGCACGCCGAGCAGGCGCTTCGACTCGTCGACGTAGCGGTCGCGCGGGCGCTTGTCCTCGTAGTCGCGGCCGGCGAACTTGTGGAAGAAGCCGACTTGGCCGAACATCGGCCCGATGCCGCCCATCTGGAACATCACCCACTGGATCGTCTCGTAGCGGCCCGCGAGATCCTTCGGGATCAGCTGGCCCGTCTTGTCCGCGAGATAGATCAGGATCGCACCCGATTCGAACAGCGGCAGCGGCTTGCCGTCGGGGCCGTCCGGATCGATGATCGCCGGGATCTTGTTGTTCGGGTTCAGCGACAGGAACGCGGGCGAGAGCTGGTCGTTCGTGTCGAAGCGCACGAGGTGCGGCTCGTACGGGAGGCCGGTTTCCTCGAGCATGATCGACACCTTGACGCCGTTCGGCGTCGGCAGCGAGTAGAGCTGGAGACGGTCGGGATGCTGGGCCGGCCACTTTTGCGTGATCGGGAAGGCGGACAGATCGGGCATGAAGGTTCGCTCGTCGAAGTGAATGACTTGCGCACCGTCCTTGCTGCCGCGCGCCACGGACGGTGGCGCGGCGGCGGGACGGCGCGCGCCGAAAACGCCCACTGTAGCCGATCCCGGCGATCGATGCTGGCGGCGGCCGCGCGCGGCGGTCGCCAAGCCACCGATGGCCGCCACACGTCCACCACATACCCCGCAGCCGTCAAAAATTGTGCCGCAGCCCGACCATCGCGGCCGTCGTGCCGACGCCCGGCGCGACCGGTTGCCCGTACACGAGCATCTGGTCCATCGTGCCGCGGTTGTTCACGTGGCCGACCTGCGCATAGACCGTCGTGCGCTTCGACAGGCTGTAGTCGGCCGCGAGCACGACCGACGTCGACTTGTTCGCCGAGACGTTGCGATCCTTCAGGTAATACACGGCCGAGCTCACCTGAAGGAAAGGCGTGAAGCGATAGCCGATGCCGGCCGACAGCATGTCGAGGTTCACCTTGTCCGCATGCGACGGATTCCGGCCGTTGCCGTACGACGCCGACACCGAGAAATCGCCGATCGTGTATTTCGCGCCGACGTAGACGAAGCGGTTGTTGTCGACGCCGGTCGGCGCGACGCCCGGCGCCGGGTTCGTGTCGTGCCCGTTGTAGTAGACGGCCGACGCGTTCAGCCCGTAGTTCGCATACTTGAGCACGACCGATTCGCGCGTGCCGCCCTGGAACTGCCCGGCCACGCCACCCGGCGCGTATTCGAGCGCGATCGACGCGCCCGCGAACACCGGCGACTGGTAGACGAGCGCATTGCTGTCGTACAGCGCGCCGATCGCGCCGTTGGTGCTCGTCCCGGGCCAGCCGGCCGCCGTGTTCAGGCCGAGCCACGCGGTCAGCACGCTGCCGAAGAACTGCGCGTTGCGCACGTCGGTGTCGGCCATCGCATAGATCATCGGCACGATCTGGCGGCCGGCCGTGAAGGTGCCGAACGGGCCCGACACGCCGAGCGACGCGACCTGGTTGAAGATCGCGACGGCGCCCGGCGTATCGCTCAGCTGCAGCTTGCCGGTGCCGCTGTCGAACGACCCCTGCAGCTTGAAGTTGACCTTGTAGCCGCCGCCGATGTCCTCGCTGCCCTTGATGCCCCAGAAGCTCGAGTAGATGCCGCCGTCCTTCATGCGAAACACCTTGCCCGTATTCGGCGCGGTGGGGCTGAACGACGCCGCCGACGTGCTCTGGTACAGCAGGCCCGTGTCGATCACGCCGTAGAGCGTGACGGAGGATTGCGCGTGCGCGAGCGCCGAACAGCCGGCAAGCGCCGCGAGCGCGGCCAGTTTCGTCTTCATGAAGTCTCCAGGGTCGTATTGGACCGGACGGGATCGAGCCCGTCCGGGTAAAGCGGGGAAGCAACGAGGCGGGCGGGAAGACGTGACAGGCGGCGCCCGCGTGAGCCATGCGGAAAGACTACGCAACGGCGGGCGGCCGCTCCCCCCCATGCGCGGGGGGCAGGGTTGCGGAGAATCGCGGGAGGTGGAGGTGGGGGCGCCGTCCGATCGGCGGAACCGGCGTTACGGCGCGCTTTCGAGCAGGCCGAGCACCAGCGCGCGGCGTACCGCATGCTTGCGCGAGCTGGCGTCGAGCTTGCCGAACAGGTTCTTCAGGTGCCACTTCACGGTTTCCTCGCCGACGGCGAGCGCCACCGCGATCTCCTTGTTCGACAGGTTGCGCGCGAGCAGCTCGAGAATCGCGCGCTCCTTCGGCGTCAAGACGACGCTCGGCACCGCGCGCGGGCTGGCCGCGCCGCGCGGGGCCGGCGCCGGCGGCCGCTTCGTCGCCGGCGCGGCGCGCCCAGTCGGCGATGGCCGGATGCGCGTCGGCGAGCGTGCGCGTGAGCCCGAACAGCTCCGCGAGGTTCATCGCCTCGTCGAGCAGCGCGCGGCCGTCGCCCCCGGACTGTTCGCGCGCGAACGCGCCGAGCGCCATGATCTCGATGCGCGCCTGCCCCATGCTCATTTCACGGGCCAGCACCGCCGCTTCGTCGAGCGCCGCGCGCGCGTCGTCCCAGCGGCGCGCGGCCAGCGCCGCACCCGCATGCGCGCTCGCCTGCAGCAGCACGACCGGGCGCCGCCACAACGGGCCGTGCGACGGAAACTCGGCGGCCGCGATCGCATCGATCCGCTCGACGAGCGCATGGCAGGTCGCCTCGCGATAACGCGCCGCGTGAATACGCACCTGTTCGGCGAGGCTCGCGACCGACAGGCGCGGCAGGCGGCGCGCGACGCCCATCGCGTCGAGCGCTTCGAGCAGGTCGATCGCGCGGTGCTCGACGCCGCGCAGCAGCGCGATGCGCGCGGCGGTGCGATAGCCGAGCAGCACGGTGTCGGGCGTACCCGCATGTTCGAGCACGTCGAGCCGGTTCGCGAGCAACGCGGCGGCCTGGTCGACACGGTCGGCCTCGTAAGCGAGCGCCGCGCACATCGCCGCGAGCATGCAGGTGAGCGGATGGCGGCGCCCGAGATCGGCTTCCGCGCGTGCCAGCGCCGGCGACAGCGTGTCGTCGGCCAGCCGGACCTGGCCTTCGCGCAGATAGCTCAGGCCCGTGATCAGCTCGCCCCAGCGCGCGACGTAGCCGAACCCGGCCGCCGTCTCGCCGCGCGGTGCGGCGTGCTGGAAGCGGCGCGCCTGCGCCGGTTCGCCGACGATGATCGCGCGCGCCGACAGCCGGTTCGCGTGCATTTGCGCGAGCCACGTGGCCGCCGGCGGCGTGAAGTCGGCCCACGGTTCGAACAGCTCGACGAAACGGTCGATTTCGTCGGCGTAATACGCGGCCGCGCTGAGGATCAGCGCGCATTCGTAGCGCATCGCCGCGGGCGTGCCAGTGTCCGCGAGGATGCCCGCGATCTGGCGCTGCGCCTCGACGTGGCGCTCGCCGAGCGCCAGTGCCCACGCGACCGCGATGCGCAGCGTCGGGCGCTTGTCGAGCTCCGCGTCGGGCAGCAGCGCGAGCCAGTCGAGCACGTCGTTGATGCGGCCCTGCTTGATCGCATCCTCGAGGCAGCGCTGCGCGAGCCCGTACGCCACCTCGAACTGGCCGGCCGCATACGCGTGGCGCGCGGCTTCCTCGGTCATCCCGTGCGCGTCGAGCCAGGCGGCCGCACGCGCATGCAATGCGTTGCGCCCGGCGTCCGCGGCCAGGCGGTCGCGCAGCGTGTCGCGCACGAGAGGATGCAGCCGGCACCAGTCCGAATCGTCCGACGCGATGAACAGCGGCGTGTCGCGGGCGAGCCGCGCGAGACGGCCGGGCGCGTCCGCGTCGTCGAGCAGCGCGGCGCACAGCGACGGATGCAGGCGATCGGCGACGCTCGTGCGGATCAGGAACGCCGTGTCGTCGGCCGACAGGTTCGCGAGCAGCAGCTCGACGAGGCGGTCGCGCGTGCCGTCCACGCGGGCGGCGAGCGCGTCGACCGCCTGGCGCGGATCGGCCGAGCGCGCCATCGCGGCCATCGCGAGCTGCAGGCCGAGCGGCCAGCCGTCGACGCGTTCGAACAGCCGCGCGCACGCGTCGGCGTCGACCCGCTGCGCAAAACGCGCGCCGACCAGCGCGATCGTCTCGTCGAGCGTGAAGCGCAGCCAGTCGGGGCCCGCGAGCGTGCATTGCCCGCCGGCGAGCAGGTCGCCGGCCGTGTGGTCGAGGCCGCGCCGCGCGGCGACGACGACATGCAGGTTTTGCGGCGCATTGTGCAGCACGTAGGTCAGCGCCTCGAGGCCGGCCGGCGGCAACCGCTCCGCATCGTCGACGATCAGGAGCGCGTCGATCGACAGTTGCGCGACCTCGGCCAGCCAGGCGGTCACGCCCTCGAGCGCACGCGCCGCGTCGGCCGCGCCGGGCGGGATCAGGCGCCCGAAGCCGGGCCGGGCGCAACCGGTCCGCACCGCCTGCACGAGGCCCTGCAGCAACCGGGGCGCATCGTCGCGCTCGTCGGCCGACAGCCATACGACCGCGCGGCCGAGCGCGAGGGTCTCGCGACGCCATTGCGCGAGCAGCGACGTCTTGCCGTAACCGGCCGGCGCCTGCACGAGCGTGACCGGCCGGCCGTCGAAAGCGGGCGACGCGAGGCTCAGCCGCGCGCGGGCCAGCAACTGCGCCGGCACGCGCGGCGCGGTCGTCTTCAGGACCAGTTCGGTGGGAGGCGCGTCGGCGCGAGCGGGTGGGTGGGCCATCGGGCAGCAGTGGGAATCCGGCGGTGCCGTGCGGGCCAGCGTCCGGGGTGGGTGTGGGGGGAAGGATCGGCCGAACCGCGTTCGCGCGTCAATCCCCCCCGCGACGAGTGGGGCCGTACCGGCACCGCGTCGATAGCATGGGTTTCGATTCACGACGAACGCAACGAGGAGAGGGCCATGAACATCGTATCGACCGGCACGCGGCGCAACGCGTCGCTCGCCGGATAAACGGAGCGGCACGATGTACCGCCATCTGCTCGTGACGGTCGACGGCGCGCCCGGCGGCATCGACGCGATCGGCCATGCGCTCGAACTGGCGCGCGCGGTCGGCGCCCGGGTCACGTTCCTGCTGACCGGCGCCGCGCCGGCCTCGCGTTTATCCGGAGCGCGGCTGCCGGAACACGGTGCGAAAGTGGAAGCCGCCGCGCGGGCGCAGGGTTTGTCCCATGCGATCGCGGGGGCCGGCCTTCCGGGGGCCGGCCATCCGGGGGCCGGCGACGCGGCACCTGCCGCGCTGGCGGCCGAACTCGGCTGCGACCTGATCGGCGTTGCGGCGCTGCCGCACGATGCCGATGCGGCGGCCTGTGCGCAACGGCGGCACCTGCTCGCGACGAGCGGTGTCCCGGTGCTCGTGTGCACGTCGCGGCGCACGCCGGCCGAGGCGCGCGTGATGGCGCGTTGCCTGGATGCGCATCGCGCGGTCGGCGAGTTGCTGCATGCGCTGATGGCGTTCGGCGTGGACGCGGATGCACAGCAGCAGCGGCAAGCGAGAGACGCGCAGCGTGGCCTGATGGCGACCGACGCACACGCGGACGTACCGCTGCGCCGCGCGGCCGACGCGCAGCGCGCGCTGGCATCGCTCGCCGCGTTGCAGCGCGCCCGTGTCGGCACGGCCGCCGAAGCGCAGCTCTTCGCGGCATTGCGCGTGCGCGCGGAGTGCGTCGCGGCCGAACTGGACGAACTCGACCGCCAGCGGCAGCGCGATGCGCAAGCGCTCGATGCGCTCGAGCGAATCGCCGCGGACGGCCTGCCGTCGGCCGCGTTCGACGCGGCGCTCGCCCGTTATGCGCACGGCGCGTTCGAGCAGATGGGGCGGATGGAAGGCGTGATTTTCCCGGCCGCGCGACGCTACCTGGGCGACGCGGACTGGGCCGGACTGGACGACCCGCTGGCGGACGGCGCAGCCGCGACGCCGCCGGGCATGAACGAACCCGACGATGCGCGGCGCGCATCCGACTGACAACATACGGAGAACACGATGGCACATGCAGTGCGATTCCACGAAACCGGCGGCCCCGACGTGCTGCGCTGGGAAGCAGTCGACGTCGGCGAGCCGGGCGCCGGCCAGGTGCGCCTGCGGCACGAGGCCGTCGGGCTG
>JABLTH010124790.1_pt1 | contig 10800 bp, 3 predicted proteins | sample 7875711 | NCBI WGS metagenome assembly JABLTH01 (sample SAMN14941262, study PRJNA633318) | bioreactor metagenome | isolation source: bioreactor | place: China | collected 2019-03-05 | reverse complement strand
GCCGACGCCACCGGCATCGATGGCCTCGGCATCCGCTGAGGCGCCGGTTGCCTGCCCGCTGTGCGGGGTGGCGACCGGTGCACCGTGGCGCGAGGCCACCGGCGTCTACCGGCACTGTGAACAGTGCGACCTGGTCAGCCGCGATCGCTCGACCTGGCTCGATGCCGAGGCCGAGCGTGCGTATTACGGCACGCACGACAATCGCGTCGATGATCCGGGCTACCGGCGATTCCTGAGCCAGCTCGCCGGCCCGCTGATGGAGCGCCTGCCGCCCGGTGCGCGCGGCCTGGACTACGGCTGTGGCGCCGCGCCGGCGCTGGCCGCGATGCTCACCGGCGCCGGCTTTCCCACCGTCGGCTACGACCCGTTCTTCGCGCCCGATGCCGGCCTGCTCGACGCCCGCTACGACTTCGTCTCCTGCACCGAAGTGCTCGAGCACATGCACGATCCGCTGCGCGATCTCGCCCGCCTCGATGCGCTGCTCGTGCCCGGCGGCTGGCTCGGGCTGATGACCGAGTTGCGTCCGCCGATGGCCGACTTCGCCCGCTGGCACTACCACCGCGATCCGACCCACGTCGGTTTCCATTCGAAGGCGTCGCTGCGCTGGATTGCGGACCGTTTCGGTTGGGCGGTGGCGGCGATCGGCCGCCGCGTCAGCCTGTTCCGGCGGGCGTAGCGTCGCTGGCGCCGGTCCGGCGCGACGGACACGAAAAAGGGCGCGACGTTGCCGTCGCGCCCCGGGGTGTCACGGCCTGGCGGGCCTTACCAGATCTTCACGCGCTGGTCCGGATCCAGGTACATGGTCTGGCCCGGCTTCACGTCGAAGGCCTTGTACCAGTCGTCCATGTTGCGCACGGTCTCGGCGCGGAACTGCGCCGGGGCGTGCACGTCGGTGGCCGCGCGCACGCGGGCCGCGGCATCGCGGGTCTTCGAACGCCAGGTCTCGCCGAAGGCGATGAAGAAGCGCTGGTCGCCGGTCAGGCCGTCGATCACCGGTGCCGGCTTGCCATCCAGCGAGGCGTGGTAGGCGGCCAGCGCGGCGGTGAGGCCGGACACGTCGGCGATGTTCTCGCCCAGCGTCTGCTGGCCGTTGACGTGCAGACCCGGCAGGATCTCGTAGCCGTCGTACTGCTTGGCCAGCTTCTGGCCCGCGGCCTCGAAGTGCTTGAGGTCGTCCGGCGTCCACCAGTTGGCCAGCTTGCCCTGCGCGTCGAAGTCGGCGCCGGTATTGTCGAAGCTGTGGCTGATCTCGTGGCCGATCACTGCGCCGATCGAGCCGTAGTTGGCGGCCGGGTCGGCCTTCGGATCGAAGAACGGCGCCTCGAGGATCGCCGCCGGGAAGTTCAGCGCGTTCTGCAGCGGCAGGTTCACCGCGTTGACCGTCTGCGGCGTCATCCACCACTCGCCGCGGTCGACCGGCTGGCCGATCTTGGCGCGCTGGTGCTGGTACTCCAGCTCGACGGCGCGCAGGTGGTTGCCCAGCGCGTCGTCCGGCTTGACCGTCAGCGAGCTGTAGTCGCGCCAGGTGTCGGGGTAGCCCACGCTGACGCGCAGCGTCTTGATCTTCTCCTTGGCCTTTTCCTTGGTCGCCGGGGTCATCCAGGTCAGCGTGTCGATGCGCTGGTCGAAGGCGTTGACGATGTTCTTCACCATCGTTTCGACTTCGGCCTTGGACGAGGCCGGGAAGTAGTTCTTCACGTAGATCTGGCCCACCGCATCACCGAGGTCGGTGCTGGTGGCGTCGATCGCGTCCTTGGCGCGCGGGCGCTGCTGCGGGATGCCCTGCAGGTCGTGGCCGTAGAAGCCGAACGCCAGGTCGGCGTAGCTCTTGGGCAGCAGGCTCGCGCTGCTGTTGATGGTGTGGAAGCGCAGCAGGGTCTTCCAGGCGGACAGCGGTTCGCTGCCGACCAGCCGGGCCAGGCCGGCGACGGCATCCGGCTGCCACACGTCGATGGCCTTCACGCCGTCGAGGCCGGCGGCCTTGAAGTAGGCCGACCAGTCCAGCCCCGGCGCCTTCTTGGCGAAATCCGCGGTCGGCCACAGGTTGTTGGCCTTGTGCACGTCCTGGCTGTCGACCAGGCTGGTCTGCGCCTTGGCGATCTTGGTTTCCAGCGCGAGGATGGTGTTGGCCTCGGCCTCGGCGTTCTTGTCACCGGCCTGCTTGAGCAGGGCCACGACATAGGCGTGGTACTGCTCGCGGGTGGTCTTGGTCGCGGCGTCATCGGACAGGTAATAGTCGCGGCTGGGCAGGGCCAGGCCGCCCTGCAGCAGGTAGGCGATGTTCTGCGACGGATCTTCCAGGCCCTGGGTGACGAACAGGCCGAACAGGTGGCTGGTGTGGAAGTTGGTGGCGTTGATCGGGTCGACGTCGGCACGCAGGCGGCTGCCGAGCACCTTGGCCAGGTCGGCGCGGGACTTGATGCCTTCGATCGCCGACAGCTCCGGCTTCAGGGGCGTCAGGCCGGCCTTCTCGATCGCGTCGGTGTTCATGTACGCGGCATAGTAGTCGGCGATCTTGCGCTCGTTCGAGCCTTCGGCCGGCTTGCTGTCGCCAGCCTTCTGGATCAGTTCGGCGGTGCGCTTCTGGGCCAGCTCGTAGAGCTTCAGGAACGAACCGGTGCTGGAGCGGTCCGCCGGGATCTGCGTGTCCTTGAACCAGGTGCCGTTGGTGTATTGGAAGAAGCCGTCGCCTGCGGGCTTGGATTTGTCCATGCCGGCCAGGTCGATGCCGATCGGGGCCGGCGCGGGCACGGCGGCGGCCTTCGGCGCGGTGCTTGCCGGGGCGGGGGCCTTCGACGAAGGGGCTTCGGAATGACCGCACGCGGCGAGCGCGGCGCAGACGGCGGTGGCAAGCATCCAGCGGGTTGGCTTCATCGGAGGACTCCGGGTGGGAAAATCCGCACACCATACGCTCACCGCCAGCGCCGTGCAGCATGACCGACGGCGCATGCGCCGTCGGAATCAACGTTCCAGCCGATAGTTGAAGCTGGCACGGCTGAAAGTCGTGGCATCTTGCGCCTCGAAGCTCCAGCGTTTGCTCAACCGGTAACGCAGGGTGATCACCTGGCCCGGTTCGAACAGCCCCACGCCGTAGCTCAGGTACAGCCGCGGCGAGAGGTATTTGCCGACGGTGAACGCCGAGCTGCCGTTGAGGGCGTCGCTGCTGGAGACGCCGATGTCGTCCACCCCGAGCTGGGAACCGATGCGCTTGGCCAGCAGGTCGCCTCCAGCCGAACCCAGCGCCTGCGCGGCGGAGTTCACCATCGAGCCTTCGCCGCCCTTCACCTCCGACAGCGGCTTGCCGGTGATCAGGTAGGACAGGGCATCGGACTGCTCCATCACCGGCTGCGAAAACACGTTGAGCACCGGCCGTTGTGCGGTGCCGGACACGTACAGGCCGACCTTCTGGCCCTCGTCGACGGTGGCGTTCGGGTTGAGCCGGCGCACCGCGCGGATGTCCAGCCGCGGGTTGTCGATCGGCGTGGTGGCGAACAGCAGTTGGCCGCGCTCGATCGACAGGTTCTGGCCGTAGGCCCGGTAGGTGCCGGAGACATCCACCTGGCCCTGGCCGGTGGTGGCTCGGCCGGGTCGCTCGCGCACCACCAGTTGGCCACGCAAGTTGCCGTCCAGCCCCATGCCGACGAGGTGGGTGCGCTCTCCCAGGTCCACCGCCACGGTGGCACTGATCGGCATCGCTTTCGCCTTGGCTTCCTGCTGCTGCTCGTCGATTACCACGATGTCGGGCGAGGCCTTCGTGGCGCCCGCACCGGGCAGGCGCGCGACGTCGATGTCGGCGCTGTCCAGTGCCACGCGGCCGGTGACATCGATACCCTGGGCATCCTGCTTCAGTACCAAGGTCGGCGACACCACCACGCGTGCAGCGGGAATGTCCGCGGCGGTGACCTGCTGGCCCTGGAATACCAGCTCGGTGGACGCGTCGGCGCCGAACCCGACCTTGCCCCGCACGCCCAGCGTGCCCTTGCCCGAGCGCAGCGTGCCGTCCACGTGCAACTGCCGGGCGTCGTCGCTGGCCAGCGCCAGGTGGCCGTCGGCCAGCTTGAGGCCGGCGGCTGGGATCTCCGCGGCGAGACCGTCGACAGTGGCGCTCCCGGCGAGCGTGGGCGAGTCCAGCGTGCCACCGACCTGGAAGCGCCCGGCCAGCGAACCGGTCACGTTGGCCAGCTCGCTGGTGAACAGTTCGACGAAGCCGAGCTGGCCGAGCTGCACGTCGCCATCGCCGGCCAGTGCCTTCGCCGCACCGGACATCGTCACCTGACCATCGATGTGTCCGCCGCCATCGAGCAGGGCGTGCACGGTGGCGCGCTGGTGGCCCGGGGCAAGGTGGGCATCCAGAGCGAGGTCGCGGTAGGCGAGCAACGGCTGGTCGCCGTGGTCGGCGTAAGTGATGGTGCCGCTACCGGAGCGGATCGTCGCGTGGCCGTCGAGCGTACCGTCGGCCTTGCGCCGGAGTTCGCCGTCGCCACCGAGCACGCCATCGGCTCGCATCGGCAGGTCGCCCAGTCCCGCCGCGTTGACGATCAGTGCCAGCGGCAGCGCATGCAGTCGGTAGCTGACGTCGAGCGTGCCGGCCGGGTCCTGGCTGGCCGAGGCACACAACAGCGGATCGCCGGCAGACAGGCACAGCTCGCCCACGCGCCAGCCGCCGTCACGGTAGGCCAGTGCCGTGGCCTGCTGCAGGTGCCACCGGGGCAGGCCTTCCGGTGCCAGGTCGAGCGTATCCAGCGAGCCGGTCCAGGCACCGTTGCGCAGCGTGCCGTTCATCGCCAGCCGGCCGCTCAGCTGGCGTCCGGTGGCATCGACGGCAAGCCGGTGGGTCGCCTCGCTGCCCTCGGCGAGCAGGTGCAGGCGGTCGAACGCCAACCCGCCGGCGAGCAGGCCCTGGCCCTGCAGATCGAGCTTGCCGGCGAGCCGGCTCAGGTCGGGCAGGCCGACGACCAACTGCAGGTGGTCCAGCCGATCCTGGTGCCAGCCCAGTCGCTCGCCCTGCAAGGTGCCGTTGACGCTCAGTTTAGGAACCAGCCCGCGCAGGGTGAAATGTCCCTGCAGGCGGCCTCCCGCATCGGGCAACCAGTCGGCCAGCGAGGCGACCGCCAGCCGCAGCTCGGCGTCGTTCTGCGCGCCCGGCTTGCCTTCGACATGCAGCCTGCTGGCACCCGAGGCGAGATCCAGCACACCGTCCAGCACACCGGTGGGAGACAGGTGCAGCGTGCCCTTGCCGCGTAGGGCGCGCTGGCGCAGCGTACCGCTCAGCCGCTGCAGCGCCAGCGAGCCCTCCCAGCCCTTCGCCTGTCGCTGGCCGTGCGTATGCAGCTCGGCGTCGATGGCCCCGGGCCAGCCGGCAACCAGTTCGCCGGGATCGAAAGCCCTGGCCTGCGCGTCGAGCTGCCAGCCCAGCGACGGCTGCAGGTCGACGGTACCGCTGGCGACCAGCTGTCCCTTCTTCTGCTTCAGGGCGAGCGTGTGCAGCGCGATCGAGGCCGGTGTGCCGCTCAGGTCGACGGCCAGGTGGGCCGGTTGCCCGGGCGGTCCGAGCGAGACGTCGCCATGGGCCTGGAAGTGCTCCGTGCTGCCCTTGGCATTCAGCGAACCCTCGGTGGCCAGTGCCTGGCCGACCAGTTCCTTTGGCAGCGTGACACCTTTCCATTGCACGGCGAGGTCGGCGCTGCCCGGTGTTGCCGACCACTGCACCAGGCCGCTGGCCTGCAGCGAGCCCGGAATCTGTGGCGAGGTGACGGCGAGCTGCTCGAGCTGCAGCGTGTCGAGGTTGTCGCTCAGGCGAGCGCGTAGCGGCTGCAACCGTAACGTGGTGTCGTTCACCTGCACGGTGCCGTCGATGCGGCCGCCGCGGTGGTCGCCGCTGGCCTTCAGCGCCAGCGCCAGCGTATGCAGCGCTCCGGCGCCGAGGATGGGCGCGGGGTCGAAGCGCGGCGCCTGCAGCGTGGCCGTCCACGGGTAGTCGCCGCGCTGCTCCAGCGAGAGCTCCAGCGTGGCTACCGTCGGGCTGGCCAGCGCAAGTTCGAGCCGGGCATTGCGGCCGTCGCCGCGGACCTGCAGGTGACCGCTCCAGGTAGTGCCGCCTAGCTTCCAGCGGAAGCGGCCCTGGCCCCGGCCACGGTAGTCGGCCGAGGCCAGCTCGCCGGCCAGGTGCACCTCGCCGTCCGGGCCAGTCAGGTCGAACCGCCGCAGTGCGACGCCGCGGCTGGTCCAGCGGCCGGCGAGGTCGATGCGGTCGGCGGCGAACAACGCATGCCCCTGCCGGCTGATGCGCAACTGGCTGGTGTGCAGGCGGTCGATCTGCATATCCAGCGGGGGCTGCAGGTCGATGCTGTTGCCTGCCGACGGTTGCGGCGAGGACCGCGGCAGCGCCACTGCGATGCCGTCGGCGTCCAGCTCCAGCACATGCAGACGCCTGCGCAACAGGGCGGCGACGGACAAGTCCAGGCGGGCACGTGCGACCTGCACATCCAGTCCGTGCGCGTCGCGATAGCGCAGCCGCTGCACCGTCAGCGGGCCGAGCAGGCGACCCTCGGCCTGGCCGATGCTCAGCGTGCCGCCACTGACGGCGCTGGCACGGGCGAGCGCGAAACGCAGGCCGTTCGCGGTCCCGAGCAGCCAGCCCAGTGCCAGTGCGATCGCCAGCACCAGCGCGAGCAGGACGATGGCGAGCACGCGCAGCCAGCGGCGGCGGGGACGGACGGGGCGGGCGGCGTCGGTCATGCGCGCATCCTCACAGGTCCGGCCCGATCACGATGTGCAGCTCGATGCCGTGCTTCTCGCGGCTATGCACGGGGGTGCCGAAATCGACACGGATCATTCCCACCGGCGACAGCCAGCGCACGCCCAGGCCGGCGCCGATCTTCGGCCGGTAGTCGGTGCCGGTGAAGGCATTGCCGGCATCGACGAAGGCGGCGATGCCCCACTTCCTCGTGAAGTAGTGCTCGACCTCGGTGCTGGCCACCAGCAGGTTGCGGCCGCCGATCACGCGGCCGTAGCCGTTGGTCGGGCCGATCGACTGGAAGCCGTAGCCGCGCACCGAGCGGTCGCCGCCGGCGAAGAAGCGCAGCTGCGGCGGCAGCGCGTCGAAGTTGCCGGTGGTGGTCATGCCGGCGCTGCCGCGCAGGATCAGCCGGTTGCGGCCGAGGAAGGCGCGGATCCACTTCGCGTCGACGGTGAACTGGGCGAAGCGGGTATCCGACAGCAGCGTGCCGGCGGTACTGCGCACGGCCAGGTTGATCGACCAGCCCTTGCGCACGAAGGTCGGGTTGTCGCCGCGCTTGCGTCCCAGCGAGGCCTCGGCGAACACCAGCGTGCTGCGGCCGTGGTCGACACCCGGTGCGTTGTCGGGTTCGCCGCTGCGCTTGCCGACGGTGAACGTGCCGGACAGCGCGTGCACGCCCAGCGTGCGCGTCCAGCCATGCCACAGGCGGGTGTCGTTGCCGACCAGTTCCAGCGTGCGCGACTGCGAGGTGTCGGTGTTGGCGTCGCGGTAGTTGGCACCGAAGTTCAGGCTGTGCTGGTTCTTGCCGGGCCGCGGAATGGTGTAGAAGGTCGAGAGCGTCTTCAGCCGTTGCGCCACCACCAGCTCGTTCTTCCAGCTGTGGCCAAGGCGGTTGACCCAGCGCTTCTCCACTCCACCGCGCAGGCCGAAGCCGGTGTCGGTGCCGATGAACGGGCCGCCGGTGTAGACCGTGCGCTTGGCCGGCGCCAGTTGCACGCGCACGTTCACCGTACCGTCCCTTGCATCGTCGACGTCGGGTTGCACATTGACCACCGAGAAATAGTCCGCGCCGTTGAGCGCCTGCTGCAGGTCGAGCAGTTTGTCCTGCGAGAAATAGTCGCCGGGCTTGAACGGCACGTAGCGGTCGAGGAAGCCGTCGCGAAACTGCGAGCCTTCGAACCGCACCGGACCGAAGCGGTAGCGCGGGCCCGTTTCCCAGGCCAGCCGAATCACTGCGCTGCGGTCGGCGCGGGTCACTTCTACCCGGTGGGTGACCAGTTTCGCCCCCAGGAAGCCGTTGGCAGTGAGCTGGCCGCTCAGCGCGTCGCGGGCGGCATCGTAGGCGCCGTCGTTGAGCGTCTGGCCCTTCAGCCTTTCGATGGTCCGTTCCGCGCGCTGTATCGAGGCGATCGCCAGCGCTTGCGGATTGAGCTGGACGTGCCCCGCGGTAACTTTCACCGGCTCGCCAGGTCTGACGTGCAGGGTGACGCGCCAGTCATTGCCCTGCTGCGCGAGGTCGGCGTCGACGCTGGCCTCGTAATAGCCGTAGGGGCGGAGCGCGGCCCGCGCCTGGTCGGGCCCCCGGGCGTACAGTCGGCGGACCTGGGCTGCGCTGACCTCGCGCGTGGCGTACTGCGACAGGTCCACGCCGGAAACCACCGCCGCCTTCAGCGGATCGTTCACGCCTTCGATCACCAGCTTCACGCCGGCATGCGCCGTCGCGGCGCCGGCAAACAGCACGAGCGCGATGGCCAGGCGGCGGATGCGGTGCCACGGGGTCAGGGCGGGGACTCCTGTCGGTCGCGGGGTGGGTCGGCGCAGCTTAGCCAGCGTCGGGTTCCGGTGGGGTGAACGGCCGGTGGCGGCAGTCGCCGCCAGCAAGCTCTCCATCCCGACTTCGCCGGTAGCGGTCGGCGGACGCCGGCGCCGGGCGGCTTTGCGGTGAGGTGCCGTTCCATGGCCGGTGTCCGCGCGTCCCGAGCGGGATCAACCCGCCTTGTCGCCGGCCTTGTGCGCGATCCACGCGCCGATCACCGCCGAGAAATAGGGGATCGACTGCGCGCCGAGGATGAACATCCACAGCGTGCCCTCGATGTAGCGGGTGCCGTAGGAAAGCGCCATGCCGACGATGCAGCCGACCAGCGCGATCGCCATCAGCAGCTCCTCGCGCACCGGAGCGAACGCGGCGAAACCGGACTCGCCCAGCCGGCGGCTCTTGGCGGTGACCACGAACGAGGTCTTCTTGCGGGTCAGTCCGTGCAGGATGCCGCGGGCGATGGCGTGGCTCAGGCTCATGCTGGCCAGCGAGGCCATCAACGTGTCGTACCAGCTGCAGGGGACGCGGGCGCGGTACAGCACGATGCCGAAGATCGCCTTGGCGAAGAAGAAGCCGATCACCGGGATCAGGAACAGCTGCATCGGCAGGCTGAAGTACTGCGGGAAGGCCACCATGCCGGCGGTCCAGAACAGTGCCATCAGGGTGAAGATCAGGTGCAGCGCATCGGCGAACCAGCTGAACCAGCCGGTGAGGAAGTGGAAGCGCTGCCCCGGCGACAGCGGGCCCTTCTTCACCATCCAGTGCCAGCGGCCCTTGAGGATCTGCATCGCGCCGAACGCCCAGCGGTAGCGCTGGCTCTTGTACGCCTTGAAGTCGGCCGGGGTCAGGCCCTTGCCCATCAGCTCGTCGACGTACACCAGCTCGTAGCAGGCGTGCATCAACCGCAGGCCGAGCTCGGCGTCCTCGCAGATGGTCCATTCGGACCAGCCGCCGGTGCCTTCCAGTGCCGAGCGGCGGACCATGGTCATGGTGCCGTGCTGGATGATCGCGTTGCGCTCGTTGCGGTGATGCATGCCGATGCGGAAGAAGCCATCGAACTCCCAGGCGGTCATGCGGCGGAAGCGGTTGTGCTCGAAGTCACGGTGCGCCTGCGGGCATTGCACCACGGCCACCTTCGGGTCGTGGAAGTAGCCGGTGAGGGTGGACAGCCAGTCCGGCCGCACCACGTAGTCGGCGTCGATCACCGCCACCACGTCGGCGCGCTGGTCGGTTTCCTTCAGGCCGAAGTTCAGCGCGCCGGCCTTGAAGCCCGGCCACGGCTCCAGGTGGAAGAAGCGGAAGCGTTTGCCGAGCTGCTCGCAGTAGGCCTGGACCGGCTTCCACACGTCCGGGTTCTTGGTGTTGTTGTCGATCACCAGCACTTCGAAGTTGTCGTAGTCGAGCGCAGCGAGCGAATCGAGGGTGACCTGCACCATCTCCGGTGGCTCGTTGTAGCAGGCCAGGTGGATCGACACGAACGGCTGCTTTTCCGGCGGATCGGGTCGCAGCATCCCGGCGTGGCGCACCCAGCCCTTGCGCCACAGCACCTCGGTGAATTCGAAGCCGTTGATCAGCAGGATCGCCAGGATCGCGATCTGCGCCGGGAACAGCAGGGTGAGCATGGTCCAGTCGACCCAGCTCAGGTAGAAATTGAACGGCAGCGTGGCCGACCAGACGACCAGGCCGCAGGCCAGCTGGATCAGTGCAGCGAAGAAGAACCGGCCCATCAATTTGAAGCGGCTGAAGCGACGGCCGAACCAGACCATCGGCAACAGCGCCAGCAGGCTCGCCGCCAGCGCCTTGGACGGCCAGGCGGTGTCCTCCACCACCGGTCCGGTGAACGGGAACTTCGGTTGGCGATCGGCATTGAAGATGCCCCAGTAGGCACCGGTGCGACCCTCGCCGAGGTTCTCCTTCCACGGCTGGTCGAATGCTTCCAGCAGGTAGTAGTCGATGTGGCGCGCCTTGGCCGCGTTGAGCCAGTGGCGGATGAAGATCGCCTCGTTGGACACCGACGGGCGGGCATATTTCTGGCGGTCACCGTTGGACGGCCAGCCGATCTCGCCCACCACGATGTGCTTGGTCGGGTACAGGCGCTGGATGTTGTCGTAGGCGCCCAGCGCGGCATTGAGCGCGTCGTCGCGCTGCGGATCGATGCTGGTGCCGATGCCGTTCCAGAACGGGAACAGGTGGATGGTGATGAAATCCACGTGCTCGGCCAGCTCCGGATACTTGATCCAGATGT
>JABLTH010091171.1_pt1 | contig 10802 bp, 9 predicted proteins | sample 7875711 | NCBI WGS metagenome assembly JABLTH01 (sample SAMN14941262, study PRJNA633318) | bioreactor metagenome | isolation source: bioreactor | place: China | collected 2019-03-05 | reverse complement strand
CATCTGGTTCATCTGATCCTTCTGGCTCGACTGGCCCTTCCGGCATTGCATCGCCTCGCGGTGCCACACGCAGTGATCCACCACGCGCATCAAGGCGCGCGCGTGATTGCCAGGATTACGCGGCGTGCTCCAGACGCAGGCGATACAGAATTCACCGCAGCGGCATTCCTGATCGTCGTATGGGCAGAAGATCTTGCCCCAGGCATGCCCGCCGCCCGGCACCACGCGCCAGCCGTTGGCTTCCGCATGGCGCAATGCGGCTTCGACTTCCTTCTTGGGATGGGCGGCACGACGCATCGGGTCCTCAGCATAGTTGTCTCATTGTCGGTTGTCAACTGACAACCTTTGCGGGGCGCCGGATAGCTGTGCCGGCAACCTGCAATTCCCGCGCTGGCACGGTGGCGCGCTCGACCCCGGGGCGCGCGGACGGGGTGCGCGCAGGCGGGCCTTGCCTGGCAGCTTATCCAGCAGGAGGGAGCAATGTGTTTCGGATCGTGCCGATTGCCGCCGTCGACGGGGGAGAGGCGCGCTCAGGCCCCGTCCTGCCCGTCCACCGGCACCGCGAGACTTTGTTTCACCGTGGCCATGACCACGCGCGTGCTGCGGGCGGACTGAGCCGCGCGCCCGCCGCCGGCCGGCCGCAAGGGCCGGCGCGCGCTCAGCCGATCGTCGCGATCGGGGCGCCGGCTGCCACTGCGCTGCCGGGGCTGGCGTGCAGCGTGATGCGTCCGGCGCGATGCGCGTGGACCTGCATCTCCATCTTCATGGCTTCCATCACGGCCACCAGGTCGCCTTCCTGGACCTCGGCGCCCGCTTCCACCTTCCAGGCGTGCACGGTGCCGGCGATCGGCGCCAGCAGGTCGGCTTCGGAGGCGCCGGCGGCCTCGCCCGCGGGGCCGGCGGAGGTGGCCCCAGGCGCATCGGCCAGGCCGCGCATCAGCTGCGCCGGCAGTCCCAGGCGCACGCGGCGGCCGTCGATCTCGATGACGGTGCGCAAGAGGCCGGTGTCGGGCTGCGGCTCGGCGCGCACGGCGGCGGCCAGCGGCTCGGCGAAGTCGGATTCGATCCAGCGGGTATGCACGCGGAAGCCATCGGCGCCGAGGAAATCCGGGTGGTCGACGACAGTGCGGTGGAAGGGCAGTACCGAGGCCACGCCCTCGATGTGGAACTCGCGCAGGGCCCGGCGCGCGCGGGCCAGGGCCTGCTCGCGGGTGGCGCCGGTGACGATCAGCTTGGCCATCAGCGAGTCGAAGGTGCCGGGCACCACCGAGCCGGTCTGCACGCCGGCATCGACGCGCACGCCGGGGCCCGACGGTGCCTCGAAACGCTGCACCGGGCCGGGGGTGGGCAGGAAGCCGCGGCCGACGTCCTCCGCATTGATGCGGAACTCGATCGAATGGCCCAGCGGCGCGGGCGTGGCGGTGACGGACAGCGGCAGGCCGTCGGCCACGCGCAGCTGCTCCACCACCAGGTCCACGCCGGTGGTCTGTTCGGTCACCGGATGCTCCACCTGCAGGCGGGTGTTCACCTCCAGGAAGGAGATGGCGCCGCCGGTGCTGAGCAGGAATTCCACCGTGCCGGCGCTGGTGTAGCCGGCCGCGGCGCAGATGTCGCGTGCCGCGCTGTGGATGCGTTCGCGCTGGGCGTCGCTGAGGAAGGGCGCGGGCGCTTCTTCCACCAGCTTCTGGTTGCGCCGCTGCAGCGAACAGTCGCGCGTGCCCAGCACCACCACGTTGCCGTGGGTGTCGGCCAGCACCTGGGCCTCGATATGGCGGGGTTTGTCGAGGAACTGCTCGACGAAGCACTCGCCGCGGCCGAAGGCCGTGACGGCCTCGCGCACGGCCGAGTGGTAGAGCTCTTCCACCTCGTCCATGCGCCATGCGATCTTCATGCCGCGGCCGCCGCCGCCGAAGGCGGCCTTGATGATGATGGGCAGGCCGTGTTGCTCGGCGAAGGCCAGCACCTCGCCGGCATCCTTGACCGGGTCGGGCGTGCCGGCCACCAGCGGGGCGCCCACCTGCAGGGCGATCTTGCGCGCCTCGACCTTGTCGCCCAGCTTGGCGATGGTGGCCGGCGAGGGGCCGATCCAGCGCAGGCCGGCATCGATCACCGCCCGCGCAAAGGCCTCGCTCTCCGAGAGGAAGCCGTAGCCGGGGTGCACGGCATCGGCGCCGCTGCGCCGGGCGATCTCCAGCAGCTTGGGAATGTTGAGGTAGGTATCGGCCGGCCGGTCGCCGTCCAGGCCGTAGGCTTCGTCGGCCAGGCGGGCGTGCACGGCGTCGAGGTCGGCATTGGCGTAGACGGCCACCGACTGCACGCCGTAGTCGGCGCAGGCGCGGATGATGCGGACGGCGATCTCGCCGCGGTTGGCAACCAGGACTTTCTTCATGATGGGGCTCACAGGGTGCCAGCCTTGCCGGCGGCGTCGGTTGGAGAGAGGTCTTCGAAAGCGCGGATCGGGCGGAAGCGCAGCCAGGCGCCCACCGGGATCTGTCCGGCGCGGTCGAGGTGGTGCGGCGCCACGGTGGCGATCACGGGATAGCCGCCGGTCAGCGGGTGGTCGGCCAGGAACAGCACGGGCTGGCCGCTGGGCGGCACCTGCAGGGCGCCCAGGGCGGTGCCTTCGCTGGGCAGCTCTCCGCCCACGGCGCGTTCCAGCGGCACGTCGCCCGCCAGGCGCAGGCCGACGCGGTTGGACTGGGGCGTGACCTGCCAGCGCTCGCCGGCCAGGCGTGCCACGGCCTCAGGCGTGAACCAGTCGGTGCGCGGGCCCATCACCACGTCCAGCACGACCTCCTGCTCCAGCGTGGGCAGGTCGGCCGCGGGCGGCACCGGATCGCCCACCACGGCGCCGGCCGCCGCCGGGCGCAGGCCCAGCACCTCGCCCACGGCCAGCGGCGCGGGACCGACGTTGGCCAGGGTGTCGGTGGCGCAACTGCCGAGCACCGGCGCCACGGTAAAGCCGCCACGCGCGGCCACGTAGCAGCGTGCGCCGGCCGTCGGCTGGCCGATCGCCAGCACGTCGCCGTCGGCGAGGGCGAGCGCCTGGTGGCCGGGCACGGGCCAGCGGCGGCCGTCGGCGGTCTTCACCGTGAGAGGCGCATCGGCGCCGGTCACGGCCACCACGGTCTCGCCCAGGCTCTGCAGTTGCAGGCCGCCGCCCACGGTCTCGAGCGCAGCCGTGTCGCTGGGGTTGCCCACCAGGCGGTTGGCCGTCTTCAGCGCCGCCTGGTCCATCGCGCCCGAGGCCGACACACCTTGCCCGGCCTGGCCATGGCGGCCGAGGTCCTGGAACACGGTCAGCAGGCCGGTGGCCTTGACCTGCAGCGCGGCCTGGCCCGGGGCGAGGTCGGCGCGGCTGCGGCCGCCGGCGGCCTGGGCGGGCGCGCCGCTGCTGTCGCTGCTGCGGCGGCCACTGTCGGCATCCCAGGCGGCGCGCGCGCCGGCCTCCAGCGTGGCGATATCGACGAAGCGCACCCGGTAGCCGGGCTGCAGCAGCGCCGGCTGCTCACGGCCCAGGTCCCACATGGCCACCGGCGTCACGCCGATGATCTGCCAGCCGCCGGGGCTGGCCTGCGGATAGACGCCGCTGAAGGTGCCGGCCAGGCCCACGGCACCGGCCGGGATGCGCGTGCGCGGCGTGGTCCGGCGCGGCACGTCGAAGCTCGGGTGTCCGCCGGAGAGGTAGGCAAAGCCCGGCGCGAAGCCGGTGAAGGCCACGGTGTATTCGCTGCCGGTGTGGCGGCGGACCACCTCTTCCGGCGTGATGCCCAGCCGTTGCGCCACCTCGGCCAGGTCCTCGCCATCGTAGTGGACGGGGATCTCCACCAGGGTCGCGCTGCGCTCGGCGCGCTGGCTCAGGTCGCGCGCGGCAATGGCCTGCACCAGCTGCGCCAGGCCGCAGGCCGAGGGGCGGAAGCGGACCAGGATGGTCCGTGCCGCAGGCACGAGTTCCTCCACACCGGGCAGGGGCTCGCGCTGCAGCGAGGCCAGCAGGGCCAGCGTCTGGTCCAGGTCGGCCAGTTCCACCAGCAGCGCATTCAGGGAGACGGGTAGGAAACGCAAGAGGAGACTCCGCGAGCGGTCAATTCGAGTAGGCACGGCTCCGATGCGTCAGCACCGCGGCAGCGGGAGGGCAGGGCCGGGATCCGTGTCGCGGCGTGGATGGCACAAAGTGTCGGGCCACGTACGCAGGGGATCGGTCAAGTGGCGCGATCGGCGCGATCGGCGCCAACTCCCTCTCATCTTGTCTGGCGATACACATACAGTGCAGGTAGTGCCGGCAATGAATAGTCAGATCGTATTTTCGATCAACTATGGTTACAAGATTGTTGAACAATCTGCGAAAGTTGACGATCATGGTATACACCTAGGTCGACAATGGTGCGCGGATATGCGCCTAACCGGTGCAAATCGCCCGGCAGAGTGCGCTAACATGCCAGCGCGGCCGTCCGGCGCCGGGTTGCGCTACCGCGATTGGCCGGCCGGACAGGAGCGCAGGCCCGACCACGCATGAGCCAACGCTAGATGACATCCAGTCCTGATACCAAGAACCTGGCCGAACGGGTCACCGACGAGATCCGCCAGAGGATCGTGCAAGGCGATTTCCTGCCTGGCCAGCGCCTGTCCGAAGCCGCCCTCGCCGAAAGCCTGCAGATCTCGCGCAATACCCTGCGCGAGATCTTCCGCGTCCTGACCAAGGAGGGCCTGCTCAAGCACGAGCCCAACCGCGGCGTCTCGGTGGCGGTGCCCGGCATCGCGGACATCGTCGATATCTACCGCGTGCGCCGGCTGATCGAGTGCCAGGCGCTGGCCCAGGCCTACCCGAGCCATCCGGCGGTGCGGCACCTGCGCGCCGCGGTCGAGATGGGGCTGCGCTGCCGGGCGCAGGGTGACTGGCAAGGCGTGGGCACGGCCAATATGGACTTCCACATGGCCATCGTCGAACTGGCCGACAGCGAGCGCTTGAAGACCATGTTCTCCCACCTGCTGGCCGAACAGCGCCTGGCCTTCGGCATCCTGCAGGACGCCGAGTTCCTGCACGGTCCCTACGTCGACATGAACCAGCGCATCCTGCAGTTGTTCGAAGCGGGCAAGCTGGCCGAGAGCGCGGCGCTGCTCAATGACTACCTGTCGCAGTCGGAGCGTATCGTGCTGTCGGCCTGCGCGCGGCATCCGATGTTCAATTCGCGCTGACGCGCCACGCGGGTGGGCCGGCGGCCGGCCGCTCGCTGCGCGAGCCCGGTGCCGCCGGCTGTGGATGACGCGTGCGTCGTCGTGGATTGTCGTGCGTTGTTATGCGTTGCGTTGCGATGCGTTGCTATGCGTCGTTGTGCATCGTTACGCGCCGGCCGCTTCCAGTTCCCGGCCGCGTGTCTCCGGCAGCGTCAGCGCCGCCAGGATGAGCACCCCGTAGGCCGCCGCGGCAAAGATGCCGATGCTGGTGCCCAGGCCGTATTCCTTGGACAGCGCGCCGATCAGGAAGGGGAAGAGGGCGCCGACCGCGCGGCCGAAGTTGTAGCAGAAGCCCTGGCCGGAGCCACGTACGCGGGTCGGGAACAGTTCCGTGAGGAAGGCACCCATGCCGCTGAAGATGCCGGAGGCGAAGAAGCCGAGCGGAAAGCCGAGCCAGAACATGGCGCCGTTGGTCAGCGGCAGCATGGTGTAGCTGAAGGCGATCGTCATCGAGCCGAGCGCGAACAGGATGAAGTTGGGCTTGCGGCCGAGGCGGTCGGTCAGGTAGGAACTGACGAGGTAGCCCACCCACGAGCCGAAGATGATCATCGCCAGGTAGCCGCCGGTGCCCATCACCGTCAGGTGGCGCTCCGTCTTCAGGAAGGTCGGCAGCCAGGTCGTGATGGCGTAGTAGCCACCCTGCGCGCCGGTTGCCAGCAGCGCCGCGCGGATGGTCGTCGACAGCAGCGCGGGACGGAAGATCTCGGTCAGGCGCGGATGGTCGCTGGCCTTGCCCTGCGCGGCCTTTTCCTTCTCATAGACGTCCGGTTCCTTCACATAGCGGCGGATCACCACCACCAGCAGTGCCGGCAGCAGGCCCACCAGGAAGAGCGCGCGCCATGCCAACTCCGCCGGCAGGACGGAGAACAGCACGGAATACAGGATGGCCGTCAGGCCCCAGCCGATGGCCCAGCCGGACTGCACCAGGCCGACAGCCTTGCCGCGGTCCTTGGCGCGGATCACCTCGCCGATCAGCACCGCGCCGGCGGTCCATTCGCCGCCGAAGCCGAAACCCATCAGCGCCCGCGCCGCCAGCAACTGGTGGTAGTTCTGCGCCAGGCCGCACAGGCCGGTGAAGACGGCGAACCACAGCACCGTCAGCTGCAGCGTGCGTACGCGCCCGATACGGTCCGACAGGATGCCGGCGGCCCAGCCGCCCAGCGCCGAGGCCAGCAAGGTGATCGTACCGATGAAGCCGGCGTCGGCCAGGCTGATGCCCCAGGTGGCGACCAGGGTCGGGATGACGAAGGACAGCATCTGCGTATCCATGCCGTCGAGCATGTAGCCGACCTTGCAGCTCCAGAAGGCGCGTTTCTCGCGCGGCGCAGCGTCGCCGTACCAGGAGAACAGATTGCCGCCGGCATCGGCCGACGTCTTGGGCGGGATAGGGGGGGCCATCGCGGGGGTCTGGTGGTCCATGAAACGCTCCTGGGTGCGTGAGGGGGAACGGCGAAGCAAGGGCGGGAAAGTCGGAAAAAGGTGCCGGGGCAGGCGGGGCGGCGAGGCTAGAAGACGGCGAGCGAGGCGTTGCGGATGTCGGTCACCAGCATGTGGCCCGGCTTGTGCGCGATCGCCAGCGGCAGCCTGGCCGCCATGATCGCGGTCTGGGGCGTGACGCCGCAGGCCCAGAACACCGGCAGCTCGCCTGGCTTGACGGTGACAGCGTCGCCGAACTCGGGCCGTGACAGGTCCTCGATGCCCAGCTCGGCCGGGTCGCCGATGTGGATCGGCGCACCATGGACGGCGGGAAAGCGGCTGGTGATCTGCACCGCGCGGATGGCGTCGGCGCCCCGCATGGGCCGCATCGACACCACCAGCTGCCCGCCGAACACGCCTGCGCGCCGGTTGGCGACGCGGGTGCGGTACATCGGCACGTTGCAGCCTTCTTCCACATGCCGCAGCGGAATGCCCTCCTGCGCCAGCATCTGTTCGAAGGAGAACGAGCAACCGATGGCGAACACCACGAAGTCGTTCTGCCACAGCTCGGCCAGGGAGTCGGTCTCTTCCGCCAGCTTGCCGTCGCGGTAGACGTTGTAGGCCGGCACGTCATTGCGGATGTCGACCTCGCGCCCGAGCTCCGGCACATGCCACTGCCCCGGCTCGCCCACGCCCAGCAAAGGACAGGGCTTCGGATTGGCCTGGCAGAAGCGCAGGAAATCGCCGGCGTGCGCCGCCGGCAGGATGGCGAGGTTGGCCTGCGCGTAGTCGCCGCAGTGTCCGGCGGTGGGGCCGCGGAACTGGCCGCTGCGCACGGCCTGGCGGAAGTCGAAAGGGGTCGGGTGGGCGGGCATCGTCAAGGGCATGTCGGAATGACGTGGTCGTGTCTGACCTGAACGATAGGGAGTAAAATTTTTTGTCGCCAACGACTTTTTATTGGCATCCCTGTAAAGCAATTCTTAACGTTTATACGGGTTTTCCCTTGATTTCCCTCTGCCGGTGCGCATGCGCCTTGGACGTGAACTGCGGTGAACGCGCAGGCAACTCGATGTCTTCCGCGTCGATACGGGCGGCAGCCAGATGAATACGCGCTTCCTGGAGACCTTCGTCACGCTGGCCAAGCTGCACAGCTTCCGTGCAACCGCGGCCGCGCTGCATGCGACGCCGGCGGCCATCTCGCAACGCATCAAGGCGCTGGAGGACGAGTTGCAGACCGTGCTGGTGGACCGCGAGAGCCGCGAGTTCCGCCTGACCCCCAACGGCGAGTACCTGCTCGGCTACGCCAGGAGCGTGGTCGAGGCGGCGCGCCGCCTGCATGCCGCCGCCTCGGGGGACAGCAAGATCCGCGGGCGCCTGCGCCTGGGTGTGATCGAGACCGTGGTGCATAGCTGGCTGCCGCACTACATGCGGCGCCTGGCCGCCGACTATCCCCAGCTGGAAGTCGAACTGACCGCCGATGTGAGCGTGGTGCTGCAGCGCCGGCTGATCGCCGACGAGCTCGACCTCATCATCCGTGTCGAAGGCAGCGACGAAAGCAATGTGGTGTGCAATGCGCTCGCCAACTACCCCGTGCACTGGGTGGCGCGTGCCGGCCTGCTGTCGCATACGCGCGGCCCGCTCGCCTTGCAGGTGCTGCAGCACCCCATCCTCACCTTCGGCCGCGGCACCGCGCCGCATCGCGCGCTGGAAGACATCGTGGCCAAGCTCGCCGGCGTGCACGGCGTGCCGCTGTCGGAGACGCGCATCACCGGCTCGCCGTCGATTGCCGTGATCGTCCAGCTGGTGCGCGACGGTTTCGGTGTGGCCGCCATCCCGCGGCTGTTCGTCGACCGCTTGATCGAGAGCGGCGAGGTGGTGGAATTGCCGCTGCAGCCGGCGCCGCCCTCCATCGTGGTGTCGATGTCGCGGCGCGCCGATGCGCCGCTGTTCGTGCACGGCGCGGCCAATTCGGCGCGGGCGGCGTGTGCGGAGTACTGCCACAACAGCGACAAGCGGCTGGTGGAGGCGCTGTGAGGCCGCCGGCAGGCGTCCGCCACCCTGGCGGGCGCCTGCGTGCCATCGTCGTGCACAGGGTGCTGCAGGCCATCACGGCGCTACCACGGCGCTACAATGCCGGCCAGTCGTTCCCGGCCCACCACCATGCTCCCCGACAGCGAATCCCTCCTCCTGCTCGTCACACGCAAGATGCCCTTCGGCAAGTACAAGGGGACGCTGATCGCCGACCTGCCCGGCAACTACCTGAACTGGTTCGCGCGAGAGGGCTTCCCTCCGGGCGAGCTGGGCCGCCTGCTGGCGTTGATGCAGGAGCTGGACCACAACGGCCTGGGGCACCTGCTGCAGCCGCTGCGCGGGCGGGTTTGAGCGGCGGGGAGGACATCCGTGCGCCCTCGCGCACGGCCGATCTGGTGTATGGTGCGCCTCCGTGGCAGCCCGCGCACGCCGGGCAGGATGAAAACCAAGGAGACCCCATGCCCACCGCACGATCCCCCCATCGCCTGAGAACCCTGGCCGTGTCGAGCGCGCTCGCCTGGCTGGCCGTGGCTGCCCCGCAGGCGGCGCTGGCCGCGGACGGTGCCAGGCACGATGCCTTCTTCTGGCTGGGCGAGATCAACAAGGCGTCGACAGTGATCAATACCGACGAGGGGCTGCTCGAGCGGACGCTGGCGCCGCGCGTGGCCGGCGGCATCGCCAAGGTGCTGGCCGACGGCGACAAGCCCGGCGGCAAGCGCCCGTCCCTGGTGATCACCTTCGAGCCGCTGATGATCCAGGCCGCCGGACAGGAGGTCACGCTGATCCACGCCGGGCGTTCCAGCCAGGACATGCTGGCCACGGTGCGCGCGGCCATGCTGCGCGAAGAGGTGCTGGGTCTGGCCGACCAGCTCGACAAGACTTCGGTCACCATCGTCAAGCTGGCGCGCCAGCATGCCGGCACCATCGTGCCCAACTACACCAATGGCGTGGCGGCGCAGCCGAACAGCTACGGGCACTACCTGCTCGGGATCCAGGCCGGCCTGGAACGCGACGCGCAGCGCCTGCGCGAGGCCTACCAGCGTATCGACCGCTCGCCGATGGGCACCACGGTGCTCAACGGCACCGGCTGGCCGCTCGACCGCCAGCGCATGGCGGGCTATCTCGGCTTCTCCGCCCTGGTCGACAACGCCTACGATGCGTCGCAGATCAGCGCGGTCGACCTGCCGGTGGAGGTCGGCGCCATCGTCACCAGCATCGCCCTGCACGTCGGCGGCTTCATCGAGGACGTGATGACGCAGTACGCGCAGCCGCGCCCATGGATCCTGCTGCAGGAAGGGGGCGGCAATACCTATGTGTCCAGCGCGATGCCGCAGAAGCGTAATCCCGGCCTGCTGAATTCCACCCGCGAGAAGGCCTCCACCGCGATCACGCTGGCCATGGGGCCGGTGATCCGCGCGCACAACCTGCCGCCGGGCATGTCTGACGCCAAGGATGCGGTGACCAACGGGCAGATGGTGCAGAGCGCGGTGACCGCGCTGCAAGGGCTCGACCGCATCATGACGGCGCTGGTGATCGACCGCCAGCGCGCGCTGGAGGAACTGGACAGCGACTGGACCGCGTCGCAGGAGCTGGCCGACGAGCTGATGCGCAAGTACAAGCTGCCGTTCCGCGTCGGTCATCACTTCGCCTCCAACCTGGTCGACTACGCCAAGGCGCACGACATCAGACCCAGTGCCTTTCCCTACGCCGAGGCCAGGCGCATCTATGCGGAGTCGGTGCACGACTACGGCAGTACCGAGTTCCCGATGAGCGAGGCGGAGTTCCGCGCGGCGCTCGACCCGGTGGCCATCGTCAACCACCGTGTGACCTCCGGCGGCCCGCAGCCGGCGGAAATGGAACGCATGCTGAAGGCCGCCGAGCAGGATCTGGCGCGGCAGCAGGCGTGGATCCAGGCGCGCCGCGGTGCCATCGATGCCTCGCTGGCCCGGCTCGACCGGGATTTCGACAAGCTGCTGAAGTGAAGGAAGGCCGCGGCGCGGCCGCGGGCCATCGGACAGGCGGCCGTCAGGCAGCCGGCTGTCCGGCCGGGCGCGCGGTGCCGGCGCCGAAGCGCTTGCGCAACTCGCGCCTGGCGCCTTGCAGCGGGCCGTCGGCGGTCT
>JABLTH010025109.1_pt1 | contig 10802 bp, 11 predicted proteins | sample 7875711 | NCBI WGS metagenome assembly JABLTH01 (sample SAMN14941262, study PRJNA633318) | bioreactor metagenome | isolation source: bioreactor | place: China | collected 2019-03-05 | reverse complement strand
TCGCGCGCCGCAGGCTGACACGCGGTTCAGACCAGCCGGCCGCCGCCGTCGATGTGCAGGATCTCGCCGTTCATGAAGCCGTTGCCCAGCAGGAACGCGATCGCCTCCCCCACTTCATCGGCGCGCCCGACCCGGCCGCCGGGCAAAGCCGACGCCGCATCCGCGAGAATCGTGTCGCGCGCTTCCGCGCCGAACGCGTCGTACAGCGGCGTCTCGACGAAGCCGGGCGCGACGACGTTCACGCGAATCGGCTTCAGTTCCAGCGCGAGCGACTGCGCCAGCGCCTCGACGCCGCGCACGGCGGCGGCGATGACGGACGTGCCGTGCGCGGCCGGACGATCCGACAGTTGCCCGCCGGTCAGCACGATCGAGCCGGTTGCCGGCATCAGCGGCAACGCGGCCCGGATCGCGTAGACCGGCCCGGCGATACGTTCCTGCAGCGCGGCGAGCAGGTGATCGGGATCGGTCTCGTTCAGCTTGCCCGCAATGAACCGGCCGGCCGTGACGACCAGGTGATCGACGCGCGTGAGCGCGTCGAATACGGCCTGCACCGCCTGCCGGTCCGCGATGTCGGCCACCGCGATGCGCGCGCCGCCGATCTCTTGCGCGGCGGCCTCGAGCTTCGCGCGGGTCCGACCGACCAGCGTGACGCACGCGCCTTTCGCCTTCGCGGCGGCCGCGGCCTCAAGGCCGATTCCGGAGCTTCCGCCGAATACCACGACGTGCGCACCGTCCAGTGCCGAAGATTGCGTTGCCTCGTTCATGTCGACTCCTCGTCAGGGATTGAAGGTTCGCGAACGTTAGGTCATTCTCCATTGCGCAGGAACGTGGGAGACTTGAATAAGGTTCATTCCCGAAAGGAATAAGATGGAATCGCTGCGATCCATGCGCGTGTTCGTCCGCGCCATCGAGCTCGGCAATTTCTCGGCCGTCGCGCGCGAGGAAGGCACCGGCCAGCCGACGATCAGCAAGATCGTCGCCGCGTTCGAAAAGGAACTGGGCGTCCGCCTGCTCGAACGCTCGACCACGAGCCTCGCGCCCACCGACGAAGGCCGCCGCTTCTACGATCGCTGCAAACGCGTGATCGACGAATACGCGAGCGCGGTGGCCGAGGTGCGTGGGCAAACGGTGCGGCCGGTCGGCAAGCTGGTCGTCAATGCGCCGCTAGGGCTGGGCGAGCTGAGGCTGAATGCACTCGTGCTCGAATTCCTCGTCGCATGGCCGGAGATCGAGGTCGAGCTGCAATTGACCGATCGCGTGATCGACCTGGTCGAAGAAGGCGTCGATGTCGCCATCCGCCTCGGCCACCTGCTGCCGCCGGATGCCGTGGCGCGCCCCATCGCGTCGTCGCCCCGCCTGCTGGTCGCCACGCCGAAGTACGTCGCGCAGGCACCGAGGCTCCGCCGGCCGGAAGACCTGTCGCGGCACGCGTACGTCGGCTACGCACGCGCGGACATCGGCAACGAACTGGCGTTCGCCCGCGGCGACGAGCAGGTCGCCGTTCCGGTGCGCGGCCGGTATCGCGTAAACAGCTCGATGGCGCTGCGGGAATGCTTTCTCGCCGGGAACGCGGTGGGCAGCGGGCCGGCGTGGCTGGTTCAGGACCTGATCGACAGCGGCCAACTCGTCCGGTTGCTGCCGAAGTGGGACATGGTGCCGCCGCATGCGCTGCACCTCGTGTATGCGTCGCGCCGGTATCTGCCGCTCAGGACCCGCACGTTCCTGCAGTTCATGGAGCAGCGGATTCCCGGGCTGCCCGGGTTCCATGCGACGACCGCCGCGACCGCCAATTCGGCAGCCAATTCGGCCGCGCGCGCATCGCGGCGACCCCGCTGAACGGCGAGCGTCGCGGTCATGGGCGCCCGGGCGCCGAACCGCCACCGTTTTCCCGATCCGCCGAATTCCCGCTATTGCGGCGCCACCCGGCGGCGGCGGCAGGCCGTTCGGCTAAAATGCCGCACTTTCCACCTTGTCCGGCCCGCTCGCCATGCAACCCGCCTCCTCCGCCCAACCCGCCGCCCATGGCGCCGACGCCGCAGGTGCGGCCCGCGACCTCGTCTACGGCCCGAACGACCGGCCGGCGCCGATGGTCGCCTTCATCGCAGCGCTGCAGCACCTGCTGGCGATCATCGTGCCGATCGTCACGCCCGGCCTGCTGATCTGCCAGGCGCTCGGCGTGTCCAGCCGCGATACGACCCTCATCGTGTCGATGTCGCTGGTGATTTCCGGCATCGCCACCTTCGTCCAGTGCAAGCGCTTCGGCCCGCTGGGCGCCGGCCTGCTGATCGTACAGGGCACCAGCTTCAACTTCGTCGGCCCGCTGATCGCCGGCGGCAGCCTGATGGTCAAGCAAGGCACGCCGGTCGAAACCGTGATGGCCGCGATCTTCGGCGTCGTGATTGCCGGGTCGTTCGTCGAAATGGGCGTGTCGCGCATCCTGCCGTTCGTGAAGCGCCTGATCACGCCGCTCGTCACCGGCATCGTCGTGCTGCTGATCGGCCTCACGCTGATCAAGGTCGGCCTCATCAGCATGGGCGGGGGCTTCGGCGCGATGGCCAACGGCACCTTCGCGAGCGCGGAGAACCTGACGCTGTCGGGCCTCGTGCTCGGCACGATCATCCTGCTGAACCGCGTGCCGATCGTGTGGGTGCGCAGCACCGCGCTGGTCATCGCGCTCGTCATCGGTTATCTCGCGGCCGCGTTCCTCGGCCGCCTCGACTTCACCGGCATGCACCAGGCCGCGCTGTTCCAGGTCCCGACGCCGCTGCACTTCGGCATCGGCTTCTCGTGGTCGCTGTTCGTGCCGATGCTGATCATCTACCTCGTCACGTCGCTCGAAGCGATCGGCGACGTCACGGCCACCAGCAAGATCTCGAACGAGCCGGTCGAAGGCCCGGTGTGGATGCAGCGGATCAAGGGCGGCGTGCTCGTCAACGGCGCGAACTCGCTGCTGGCCGGTGTGTTCAATACGTTTCCGAGCTCGGTGTTCGCGCAGAACAACGGCGTGATCCAGATCACCGGCGTCGCCAGCCGCCACGTCGGCATCTGGATCGCGGGCATGCTCGTGGTGCTCGGCCTGTTCCCGGTCGTCGCCGGCGTGCTGCAGGCCGTGCCGGAGCCCGTGCTCGGCGGCGCGGCGATGGTGATGTTCGGCGCGGTGGCCGCATCGGGCATCAACATCCTCGCGGGCGTCCAGCTCGATCGCCGCGCGCTGCTGATCATCGCGGTGTCGCTCGCGCTCGGCCTCGGCGTGTCGCAGGTGCCGGACATCCTCAACAGCCTGCCGCACGCGCTGAAGAACGTGCTGGAATCGGGCGTGGCGACGGGCGGCATCTGCGCGCTCGTGATGAACTGGTTCCTGCCGGAAAAGAAGTAAGCGGATGATCCGCACGACGCGCGGTGCACCTGACGGGCCGCACCGCGCGTCGTACCGGCCGGCACCCGCGGCGCCCGGTGCGGGCAACGCGATCGGCGTATCGCCGACCGGCCGATTCGGCTCGCGCCACCCGTTGCCCCGATTCCACGCGGCGCCGCGGCGCGCCTGGAACTGCTCGGCCGCTGTCGCCGGCATCACCGGTTCCCGTACGAACGCCGCATCGGAGAATTGCAGCAGCGTACGCACGACAGCCACCACGTCGTGAACCGGCAGCAGTCCGCCATCGCAAGGGCGTCCGGTGCGGCACAAGCCACCAGCCACACGCCACGAGACGCGCACGCCGAACTGCGCTTTTGACGTGCCCCGGGGTTATCGACCCCGTGTGGGCGGCGATCAAAGGTCAAACTCGGTCATGCCGCCTTGGCCGATCAATTTGGGCTGGTTAGAATCACGACATGCCCCGCGCCCCTGCCCCCAACAACGCCCCCGAGACGCCCGCCGTCCCCGTCAAGGAACGCGCGACTGTCGTCTGCTACCGCGGTGAACAAGTCCTGCTCGTTGCCCGCGCGGCGTCGCGCTGGGCCCTTCCCGGCGGCACGATCAAGCGCGGGGAATCGCCGCTCGAAGCCGCACATCGCGAGTTGTCCGAAGAAACCGGCATAACCGGCCAGAATCTCGTCTATTCGATGCAGTTCACCGGGCTCGCAAAGATCCATCACGTGTTCTTCGCGGAAGTCGCCCCGGACCAGACGCCGCAAGCGAACAACGAGATCGAGAAATGCAAGTGGTTTCCGATCGACGGCGTCGACGGATTGCGCGCAAGCATTCCGACGAAGCGAATCGTCGAACTCGTCCATCAACACGAAATCCGCAAGGCGTAGCGCGCGCCGGACGAGCGCATGCGCCGGCCGGCGGCCGGCTCGAGTCGCTGGTCGTGAACCCGCGACGCACGACCGCTCAGTGCATGCGTTTTCTGCGCAATTCGCGCGTGGAATAGACGACGAGGAAGATGCCCAGCATCGCGGCACCGGACGCCATGAAGTCGTTTGCGCTACCCGAACCGTGCAGGGACGCCGGGAATATGCCGAGACTCAATCCTGCGGCCGCGAGAAGCAATCCTGCAGCCACGCCCCAGATCGGTCCGGTGGTCTTGTCGATTTTATTTTGCATGCAGCACCCGTCTACAGTCATTACCTGAACGGTATCGGCCAAGCACGCCGCGTCTACCTTCAGTGATCCCACTATAGCCCGGAAAAAAATCATTGAAGCTTCAGTGCTTCTACCGATCAAGTTTTATCGATCGCGGCCGCCCGGGCGAGCTGTTGTCAAAGATGCCGCTCCGGATTGCAGTCGCGGTGTCCAGCAAACGTGCCCGGTATCGCCGACGTCGGTACACACACATCCGCGAGTGCCCGGAACGGAGCGGCAATCCGGCTCGGCCGAGCCGGCGCCGGCCACCGAAGAACGCATATGCCGCACGCCCATATGCATTCCACGATCGCTTGTTTTACCGCACAACGTCGCGGCGCTAAGCTCGGAACCCGCCGTCGACTTCCCAATGGCTTCCCCGCCTCCGCCCACCATGCCGAACTCCGCCGAACAGGCCGCCGACTGGCTGCTCTCCGGACTCGAACTGCGCAGCACGCTGTTTCACGTGGGCCGGTATTGCGGCGTCTATCGCGCATCGACGGCCGGCCATCAGCGCGCGAGCTTCCACCTCGTGCTCGAAGGCGCATGCTGGTTGCACCTGCCCGCCCGGAACGGCCGCGCCGCGCACAGCACGCGCCTCGTCGCCGGCGACGCGGTGTTCCTGATGCACGACATGACGCATTGCCTGACGCCCGACGCGATTGCGCCGTCCGACGACGAATACACGGTACGGATCGGCACGATGACGCCGCTTGCCGAGCCGGCGTCATCACCGGGCGACGTCGCGCTGGCATGCGGTTTCTTCGAGTTTCGTTCCGATCTTGGCGACGCGATCGCCGGCCTGCTGCCCGACCACCTCCTGGCGCGCCACGACGACGCGAAGCTGGCGGGCGCACGCACGCTGTTCGACCTGATCCGCACCGAAGCGGCGCGTGCCCAGGATGCACCGTCGCCGCTCGTCAATCGTCTGACGGATGCGCTGTTCTTCTATGCACTCCGTGCCGTCGCGAGCAGCGACGACTTTGCGCCGGGCCTGTGGTCGGTCATGCGGCGCGCCGAATTTACGCCGCTCGTCGGCGCGATCATCGAGAAACCCGGCGACGACTGGACCACGCACACGATGGCCGCGTTTTGCCACATGTCCCGCGCGCGCTTCTGCAAGCAGTTCGCGCAGGCATGCGGACAGCCGCCCGCGCAGTTCCTTGCGCTGCTGCGCATGAAGGTCGCGGCCGAGATGCTGCGGCAGGGGGCATCCACGCTCAGCACGGCCGAGCATGTCGGCTATCAGTCGGAATCCGCCTTTGCGCAGGCATTCAAGCGCGTCACCGGCCTGCCGCCCGGCACCTGCCGCCGCGCCCCGGAACGCACCGGCGCGACACCCGTGCATTGACGCGAGACAAACGCGCATGAAACAGAGACGGCCGCGCATTGCCGGCTCGACCGGCGCCGCCAACAATGACGGCTTTCCGATCGAGGATGCCATGAGCCGCCTGCCCCTCCAAACCGTCGAAAGCGCGCCCGAAGCCAGCCGCCCGTTTCTCCAGAAGTCGCAAGCCGCCAACGGCTTCCTGCCGAATCTCGTAGCCGCGCTCGCCAATGCACCGGTTGCGCTCGAAACGTACCTGACCGTCGGTGAAATCAATTCACGCAGCGGCCTCACGCTGGCCGAGCGCGAAATCGTGCAGATCACCGCCGCCGCCGTTCATGGCTGCGGTTTCTGCGTGGCCGGCCATACGGCCGTCGCGCTGAAGAAGGCGCAATTGCCCGCCGCGCTCGTCGACGAGGTCCGCGCGCAGCGCCCGTTGTCCGACGCGCGCCTCGATGCGGTCGCCGCGTTCACGCGCGACGTGATCGCGACGCGCGGCGCCGTGTCCGACGAAGCGCTCGCCGCGTTCAAGGCGGCCGGCTACAGCGATGCCGGCGCGCTTGAAGTGGTACTCGGCGTGAGCCTCGCGACGCTTTGCAACTTCGCGAACAACCTGGCGCGCAACGAACTGAATCCGCAGCTCGAAGCGTATCGCTGGGAGCCGACGGCGCGCGCAGCATGACCGCGCCGCCGAGCTCCGATGCGTTCGACGCATGGCTCGAAGCAAATGCCGACGCGCTCGACGTCGACCCGTCGCGTGCGGCGGACATCCTGCCGCAGCTGGTGCGCTCGCGCACCGTCGCCGTTGGTGTGCCGGAGGTCATGGGCGGCACGGGCGGCACGATCGCGGACGCGATCGACACGGTGGCCGCCGTCGCGCAACGCTCATTGACGGCCGCATTCGTGCTGTGGGGACATCGCACCTTCATCGAATACGTACTGCAGAGCGACAACGACGCGCTGCGCGCGCGTTGGCTGACGCCGCTGCTCGACGGCGAAGTGGCGGGCGCCACCGGTCTTTCGAACGCGATGAAGTACCTGTCCGACATCGAGCCGTTGCAGATGCACGCGGCCCGCAGCGGCAACGCATTCGTGCTGAACGGCAGCCTGCCGTGGATCACGAACCTGCGGCGCGAAGGCTTCATCGCCGCGGCCGCGTTCGATCACGACGACGGCACGCCGCCGTCCGTCTTCGCGATTCCGCACGACGCGCGGGGCGTCGAGCGCAGCGACGATCTCGACCTGATCGGCCTGCGCGCGAGCAATACGGCCGCGCTGCGCGTGAGCGATACCGTCCTCGACGAATCGTACCGCCTCGCCGCCGACGCACCGGCCTGGCTCGCGCGCGTGCGCCCGGCGTTTCTCGGCTTGCAATGCGGGATGTCGATCGGGCTGGCGCGGCGCGCGTTGCTGGCCACGCTGGATGCCAGCGAACCGTCGCGCGCGTCGCTCGGCGCGGAAATTCGCGAACTCGAAACGACGCTCGCCGATCAGGCCGCGCAGTTGAAGCGCGGCGTGCTCGACGGCACCTTCTTCCGCTCGCCCGCGACGATGTTCGAACTGCGCATCGCGCTCGTCGAGACCGTCTCGCAGGCGGTCTCGCTCGAAGTGCAAGCGACCGGAGGCCGCGGCTATCTGCGCGGCCAGAGCGGCAGCGCGCGGCGCGTGCGCGAAGCGTCGTTCATCCCGATCGTGACGCCGAGCCTCGTGCAGTTGAAATCGCAGCTCGCGCGGCATCGACGGGCGGCGGCAGCATGACGCAAGGCGCGCATATCGTCGCGAACGGCGTCACGTTGCGGTACGGATCGCGCAGCGTGCTGAACGGCGTCGACCTGTCGGTTGCACCCGGCGAACTCGTTGCGCTGCTCGGGCCGAGCGGTTGCGGGAAGTCGTCGCTGTTGCGGGCCATCGCCGGCCTGACGCGAACCGCATCCGGCACGATTCGCGTCGATGGCGAGCCCGTCGACGGCCCGCGCCCGGAGGTCGCCCTCGCGTTTCAGGACCCGTGCCTGCTGCCGTGGCTCACGGTCGAGCGGAACGTGGGGTTCGGGCTGACCTTCGCGCGTCAACCGCACCTGACACGTGCAGACCGCAAGGAACGCGTGACGAACGCATTGGCCGCCGTCGGGCTCGACCATGCACGGCACGCGCTGCCGTCGCAGTTGTCGGGCGGCATGGCACAGCGCGCGGCGCTGGCACGCTGCCTCGCGCGGGCGCCGCGCGCACTGCTGCTCGACGAACCGTTCGGCGCGCTCGACGAAGTGACCCGCGGTGACATGCAGCAGCTCCTGATTGCCGCGGTGCGCAACACCGGCGCGTCCGCGCTTCTGGTCACCCACGATATCGACGAAGCGCTGCTCGTCGCCGATCGGATCGTGCTGCTCGGCAAGCGCGGCACGCTGGTCGGACGCTGGGCCGTCGAACTGCCGCAGCCGCGGCACACACAAGTGCGCTCGCTCGGCGAGCTGCGCATCTCCATTCTCCAGGCGCTGCAGAACTCGATTTCAGCAGCCGCCTGAATCCGGCCGATACCAGCGGGGAATTCTCATGTGCAACGTACCGATGTCACGACGCGAATGGCTGAAGCTCGCGTCGCTCTTTACCGTCGCGGGCGCGGCGCCGCTGCTGAAGGCATCCGACGCGCGCGCGGCAGCCGATCCGAATGCGCCCGTTCGCATCGGCTACCTGCCGATCACCGATGCGGCGCCGCTGCTCGTCGCACACAACAACGGCTACTTCGACGCGGCCGGCATCCAGGCGGAGAAGCCGACGCTGCTGCGAAGCTGGGCGCAGCTGGTCGAGGCGTTTCTGTCGGGACAGGTCAACGTCGTGCATCTGCTGTCGCCGATGACCGTGTGGGCGCGCTACGGCAGCAAGGCGCCCGCGAAGGTCGTCGCATGGAATCACGTGAACGGCTCTGCGCTGACGGTTGCGCCCGACGTGAACACCGTGGCGGACCTCGGTGGCAAGACGGTTGCGGTGCCGTTCTGGTATTCGGTGCATAACGTCGTGCTGCAGGACCTGCTGCGCGCGCAGGGTCTCGCGCCCGTGCTCAAGCAGTCGGGGCAGCCGGGGCCGAAGGAAGTCAACCTGGTCGTGATGGCGCCGTCCGACATGCCGCCCGCGCTGGCATCGAAAAAGATCGCCGGATATATCGTCGCCGAACCGTTCAATGCGGCCGCCGAGCAGCTGAACATCGGCAAGATTCTCCGCTTCACGGGCGACGTGTGGCGCAACCACGCGTGCTGCGTGATCTTCATGCACGAGCAGGACCTGACGCAACGCGCGGCGTGGTCGCAGAAGGTCGTCGATGCGATCGTCAACGCCCAGGTGTGGACGCGCGCCCATCCGCAAGAGGCGGCCAGGCTGCTGTCGAAGGAAGGCCCGAACCGCTACACGCCGCATCCTTCGCAACTGCTCGCACGCGTGCTCGCGCCGCAAGCAGCCGATCAGGGGCGCTATCTCGGCGATCGCGCGATCCAGCACGCGAACTGGGGCGTGAAGCGCATCGACTTCCAGCCGTATCCGTATCCGAGCTATACGGAAGAACTCGTGCGCCGGTTGAAAACGACCCAGGTGGAAGGCGCGAGCCAGTTCCTCGCGTCGCTCGATCCGAAACGGGTCGCCGGCGATCTGGTCGACGACCGGTTCGTGAAGAAGAGCATCGAGGCGCTCGGTGGCTTGTCAGCGTTCGGCCAGGAAGGCGGTTATGCACGCAAGGAGACGATCGTTGTCTAGCGTGCTCGTTCGGGAAACGTCGGCGGCGGCGCGGCGTCCGGTGCCCGCGTCCACGCATTGGCGCAGCATCGTGCTGGGCGGTGCGGGACTGGCGGCCGCCCTGGCGCTGTGGTGGCTCGCCGTCACGCTGCTCGCGGGCCACAACGCGATGGCCGCGCAGTTCGCGCCGCAGCGTGCGTTCGAAGCGCTGCCGTCGCTCGTCGCCGAGGACCAGCTGCTCGTGCATGTGGCGACCAGCCTCAGGCGCATCGCCGTCGGGCTGGCGTGGGCGCTCGTGGTCGGCGTGCCGTTGGGATTCGCGATCGGCCGTCTGCGCTGGCTCGAACGGACGCTGTCGCCGACGCTGCAGTTTCTTCGCATGATCTCGCCGCTTTCGTGGATGCCGCTTGCGGTGATGTCGCTCGGCGTCGGCGATCGCGCGGTGTATTTTCTGCTCGCTTTCGCGGCGGTGTGGCCGCTGGTGATGAGCACCGCATCGGGTGTCGCGCATCTCGACCGGCGCTGGGTCCAGCTTGGCGAAAGCCTTGCCGCGACGCGCGCGGAAATGCTCTGGCACATCTACGTGCCGGGTATCGCCGCGCATGTGCTCACCGGCGTGCGCCTCGCGATCGGCATCTTGTGGATCGTACTGGTCCCGGCGGAAATGCTCGGCGTGAGCGCGGGGCTCGGCTATCTGATTCTCGACACGCGCGACCGCCTCGCGTATTCGGAGCTGACGGCCGTGATCCTCGTGATCGGCGTGCTCGGTTTCCTGCTCGATCTGGCCGCGCGCGCGGTCGCGGCCCGGCTGTCGAGCGATATGCCGGGGGGTGATCGGTAGATTCCGGAGAGTCGGGGATGCGTTGCGTGGCGGAAGGCAGCAGACTGCAACCATCACCCGCGGAGACGCGCCAGGTAAGACTCCCGCAGTTGTAGATGGCCTCCTACCCACAATGCTACCCACATTTGGCTCAGCGGCAATCTAATCTCGGTCGCAATGCCCTATGGCAAATGGACGGCGAGCAGCTTCTCGCCCAAATGCCCCAAAAGTTGCCCTTACGGGCTCGGTTACGTTCGGGATGCTCGCGACAAGCCGCCAAGATGCAGGCATGCGGTGTCCCCGCTAAGTTCAATTGTCGGGTTTCCCGCTAAATTGAAATGTCGCGGTGTTTGGGCTTTGTCTTGTCCTTGTTT